>ERZ808240.5557-NODE-5557-length-10186-cov-4.474583_pt1 | contig 10186 bp, 7 predicted proteins | sample MGYA00521084_ERZ808240 | MGnify/ENA primary metagenome ERZ808240 (study PRJEB31516, sample SAMN03275571) | gut metagenome | biome: mammalia-associated habitat; material: feces | host: Papio cynocephalus | place: Kenya | collected 2012-08-06 ... | reverse complement strand
ACTGCGGCGTGGTCGGCACCCCGGGCGTGGGCTTCGGTGAGTGCGGCGAGGGCTATTTCCGCCTGACCGCCTTCGGCGATGCCGAAAAGACCAAGGTCGCCGCCGAGCGCATCAAGACTGCCATTAAGACGCTGTAAAAATTGGACGCAAAAAGACCCGCTCTCGCAAGCGGGTCTTTTTCTTTGCATTTTATCGTTCAAACGTCGTGCTGAGGGTGGTCTCCCAGGTCTGGCCGGGGGCGAGGCAGGCGGCGGCAGCGCGCTGGCTCCACTCCTGGGTGTCGGACTGGGCACCGGGCAGGGAGTGCCAGGGCTCGATGCAGACAAAGCGCACAGGCTTTGCCGGGGCCGACCAGATGAGGGTATAGGGGTAGCCTTCCACGTTGCAGATGACACCACGGCCGGTATCCTTCTCGTAGATGCCCAGCGTGTGGCTGCGCAGACCAGTCATGCAGAAGCTGTCATTCTCGAACAGGTCGTCGGTCAGGGGAATGGTCTGGTCGTTCTTCCACCGGTAGTAGCACTTACCACTGAGCAGACCAGCCGGGCGGGCATCCAGCACCATGGGGCTCTCGGGCTGGTCGAAGCGGAACTCGTAATCGGTGGTGGTATGGTTCTCATCAAAGGGGATGTTGAACGCCGGGTGGTAGCCGATGCCGAACCGCAGCTCCTCGGCGGCATCGGCAGGGTTCGTGACGGTCAGGGTGTGGTGGACAGTCTTGCCCTCCAGCTTGAAAGTACTGGTCAGGACAAAATCAAAGGGGAAGCGCTCCGCCTTGATTTTTTCATCCGAATGCAGTTCCAGCTGGATGGTATCTCCTTCCGCCTTGAGCAGGGTGTGCTCCAGATCCCGGGCAAAGCCGTGCTGGCCGCCGGTGTAGGTCTTGCCGTTGTGGGTAAAGGTGCCGCCGGGCAGCTTGCCTGTCCAGGGGAAGAGAATGGGGGCGTGGCGCTTCCAGATGGCCGGGTCTGCCTGCCAGAGCATCTCCTGCCCGGCGGCATTTTTCAGGCTGACGGCTTCAGCACCGTGGGTATCCACAGTCAGGGTCAGAAATTCATTGTGAATGGTTGCCTGCATGGTTCATATCTCCTTTTATTTGTTGACGATGTGCTCGCCGTTTCCTTCCAGATAGGTGCGCAGGTTCCGGGTGGTGATGTCCATCAGGTTCTGCAATGCTTCCCTGGTCGTCCACGCAATATGCGGCGTGAGGATGGCGTGGGGCTCGGCACGCAGGGGACTCTCCTTGGGCAGAGGCTCGGTGACAAAGGCATCCGCCCCGTAGAAACCCAGCTGCCCGCTGTGGAGGGCCGCCGCAACAGCATCCTCATCCACCAGCGCGCCCCGGGCGGTGTTCAGCAGGATGGCCCCGGGCTTCATCTTGGCCAGCGCCTCGGCGTTGACGATGCCCCGGGTCTGGGGCGTGGCCGGACAGTGCAGACTGAGGATATCGCACCGCTGCAGCAGCGTGTCGTAATCCACAAATTCCACTCCGTCGGCGGCGTACTCGGGCCGGACGGTACTGGTGCAGACCAGCACCTTCATGCCAAAGGCTTTGGCGATGCGGGCCGACTGCCGCCCGATGCTGCCGTAGCCATAGATGCCGAAGGTCTTGCCGTAGAGCTCCACCTGGGGCAGCAGACCGATCTCCTGGGGGATATCCAACTGCCAGCACCCCTGCTTGACGGCACGGTTGTAGCGCTCGGCGCACTGGCAGATGGCCAGCAGCAGACTGAAAGTCATCTGGGCCACGCTGTAAGTGGAATAGCCCGGCACGTTTGCCACGGCGACCCCGTGGCGGCGGCAGGCCTCCAGATCCAGATTATCGGTGCCCGTGGCAATGATCCCCACCCATTTCAGGTTGGGGCACTGCTGTAAAACAGCTTCGTCAATGCGGCATTTGTTCAGCAGAACAAGCTCCGCATCCCCGATGCGGGGGGCGATCTCTTCGTAAGCAGTGCGGACGTAGCTTGTGGTGTCCGGTACCAGCGCCTTCACACCCGACCAGTCCAGGTCGCCCTCCTCCATAACATAGCTTTCCAGAATAACAGCTTTCATCTCAATCCTCCAGCAAAACGTCCTCACTCAGCACCTGGCCGATGGGCTTTGCGATGCACAGGTCAGCCTGCTCGTCGGCTCCGGTGGGCTGCATGTTGATAACCACCAGATGGCGGCCTCGGAAGTACCGGATCAGCCCCGCCGCCGGGTAGACCACCAGACTGGTGCCGCCGATGATCAGGGTATCCGCCTTGCGGATGGCCGACACGGCCCCGGAGAGCACTCCCTCGTCCAGCCCTTCTTCGTAAAGGACCACGTCCGGCTTGACGATGCCGCCGCACTTGGGACAGTGTGGTACACCGGTGCTGTTGGCGATGAAATCCACATCGTAGAAGGCACCGCACCTGACGCAATAGTTGCGCAGGGTGCTGCCGTGGAGCTCATAGACATTTTTTGAGCCTGCCGCCTGATGCAACCCGTCGATGTTCTGGGTAACAATGGCCTTCAGCTTGCCCTCCCGTTCCAGCTTTGCCAGCCGCAGATGGGCGGCGTTGGGCTTTGCCCCCTTCACGATGAGCTTATCCCGGTAGAACCGGTAAAACTCCTCGGGGTTGCGCTCCCAGAAGGTGTGGCTGAGGATGGTCTCGGGCGGGTAATCATACTTCTGGTGGTACAGGCCGTCCACACTGCGGAAGTCGGGGATGCCGCTTTCGGTGGAGACACCCGCGCCGCCAAAAAAGACGATGTTATTGCTCTCGGCAATGATTTTTTCCAGTGCAGGAACCATAAAAAGAACGCTTCCTTTCCGGCAGAAAATTTGTGTTTTGGATAAATCCAGTATAACACAAATCCAGCGGAAAGGAAGCGTTTCTTTTTCTTATGGTATCGTCCAGTCTTCAGCGCCCATTTTCGGCAAACAAAGCCCCCAGCGCGTCGAACAGATCATGGGGGAGCATTCCGGCTTCTCCATGCAGAGCGGCGGCACGGTCGGCAGCAGCACCGTGGAGCCAGACCGCGCAGACAGCGGCTTCAAAGGCGGGCAGGCCGCAGGCCAGCAGGGCGCTGGTCATCCCTGACAGCACATCCCCGCTGCCGCCCCGGGAAAGCCCCGGATTCCCGGTGGGATTGACGGCACAGCGGCCCTCCGGGGAAGCGATGACGGTGTGCGCCCCTTTCAGCACCACCACGGCATTCCACGCCTTGGCAAAGTGCAGGGCGGCACCCTCCCGGTCGGCGTTGATCTCTGCTGCGGAAAGGGCGGTCAGCCGTGCCATCTCGCCGGGGTGAGGTGTCAAAATCAGTTCACCCTGCGGATGAACCAGCTTTCCGGCCTGGAGCAGATCAGCGGCGGCGTTCAGGCCGTCGGCATCCAGCACCGCACTGCCCGAAAAGCTAGGCAGGAGCCCTTCCACCAGCGCCCGTGTCTCGGCGGCACGGGCCGCGCTCTGGGCCGTGTAGCCCAGCCCGGGGCCCACCAGCAGAACGGTGGCCTTCTGTCGTCGGATGCGGTCGAGATTTTCCGGTGAAATGCCGCTCTCAGCCCCCGGTGCGCAGGGGCAGAGACAGCACTCGGGCAGGCGGGCGGCCACAGCGGCCAGTACCGGCTCCACGCTGGCCAGCGTGACGATGCCGGCCCCGGTGCGCAGGGCTCCTTCCACAGCCAGCACCGCCGCGCCCCGGTAGGATGCACTGCCCGCCACTGCCAGCACCGAGCCGAAGGTACCTTTGTGGGCATCCCGGGGGCGGGGGGCGATATTTTGCCAGACGTATTCTGAGGTTGTACTGAACATAGGCTGCTCTCCTTTCCTGCCGCGGCTTACCCTTCTCCCTGCAGATATTTCCGTATCTCTTTCTCCGCCTCCATTACCTCCTCATGGAACATGCGGGCGGAGACGCGGAGGGCACCATGACCGAGGATGATGACCTGCTCCATACCGTCGGAGGTTGCCACACGGACACGGCGGCCCTTGCCGATCTCATGGGTGACACGCTCAATGAACATATCGGCGGTCTCGGCTTCCTTTGTATATACAACGTGGATATTATGATATTGTTCAATACTGCCCGGACTGCCAGGCACACGGTAGGCATCAAACACGAGGATGAGCACACACTTCTTGAAGCCCTGATAGTTGCAGAGGATATCCATCAGCTTGTGACGGGCGGCTTCCAGACTCTCTTTGGAGAGGGCGTTCAGCTCGTCCCAGGCGAAGATGATGTTATAGCCGTCCACCAGCAAATACTCCGGGGCGATCTCCCACTGCTCGGCGTTGAAATCCGGACGCTCCCGTTTCTGTGTGGGCCGAAACGCCGCCAACGGGTCCCGCTTGATGGGCCCATAGGTCTGCTCAAAGATTTTCAGCAGCTCGGCATCCTCTTCCAAAGTGGCACGGTAGGCCGCTATCCGGCGCGGACGGTTCTGTACCTCTTCCTCGGGCTTTACGGTCTTACCCCAGCCGCTGTCCACATGCATGTGACTGCGCACCTGCTCCCAAGGCACCACGAACCCGGCACCATGGGCACAGAACACCGAATCCGCCGGGTTGTCGAGGTCGTGCTCCGGCTCATAGCCCACGGCAGCGATGACCTCCGCCGCATTGTGACAGGGACGATAACCATCCAGTGAGAGGTTCAGGTGTCCCCTGCCCCGGGTGTAGCCCACCACCTCCATGGGATAGCTCCGCATCTCGGAAGCCGGGGCCGTGCCGGTAAGCAGTGTGGTCTGGCCATCCGGGGCGGTCTCGGGCGGGTCAAAGCTGCCGCCCATGTTCTGGATATCGTTCATGGCACGGCCTACGTTGTCAGAGGGAAGCTCCAGCCGGAAGGCGTACCAGGGCTCCAGCAGTTGCGTCTTGTGGATCTGGTTTGCCATCATCAGGCCCTGCCGCACGGCGCGGTAGGTCGCCTGGCGGAAGTCGCCGCCCTCCGTGTGCTTCAGATGGGCACGGCCCGCAATGAGGGTGATCTTCACATCGGTCAGCGGGGCTCCGATGAGCACACCCAGATGCTGCTTTTCCTCGAGGTGGGTCAGCACCAGCCGCTGCCAGTTCTTGTCCAGCACCTCTTCCCGGCAATCAGCCGCAAACTGCATTCCGCTGCCCCGGGGCAGCGGTTCCAGCTTTAAATGCACCTCGGCATAGTGGCGCAGGGGCTCGTAGTGGCCCACGCCCTCGATGGCCTCGGTGATGGTCTCCTTATATAAAATGCCGCCGGGGCCGAAGCTGACCTCCAGCCCGTAGCGCTCGGCCAGCAGGCTTTTCAGCACCTCCAGCTGGATCTCACCCATCAGCTGAACATGGATCTCTCCCAGTGTTTCGTTCCAGACCACGTGGAGCTGGGGTTCCTCCTCTTCCAGCCGGTGGAGCTTGCCCAGGGCGGCGTGGACATCAGCCCCATCGGGCAGCAGCACCTGATAGCTCAGGACCGGTTCCAGCACGGGCAGGTCACTGTCCCGTTCGGCACCCAGACCCTCTCCGGGGCGTGCCTTGGTCAGGCCTGTGACGGCGCACACCTGGCCGGGTCCGATGCTTTCAGCCAGCGTGTACTTTGCGCCGGAGTAAAGGCGCAGTTGATTTGCCTTTTCGGCCCAGGGTTCACCGTCAGCTTCCCCGATGAGCTGGGCTTTTACCTTCAGCTCGCCGCCGGTCACCCGCAGCCAGGTCAAGCGGGCTCCCTGCTCATCCTGGCTCACCTTGAACACCTTGGCCCCAAAGGCTTCCAGCGCCGGGGCCGGGCGGGTATAGCGTTCAAGACCGTCCAGCAGTGCGTCCACGCCCTGCTGCTTCAGGGCCGAGCCGAACCAACACGGGAACACATGCCGCCGTGCAATGGCCGGGATGAGCTCGGTTTCGGTCAGGGTGCCGGTATCCAGCACGGTTTCCATCAGCCGCTCGTCACAGACGGCCAGCGCCTCGTTCCGGGCCTCCTCGTCGGCCCCGAAATCTACAAAGCCCTCCCCCAGCCGGTGATTCAGCTGGGTCAGGATGGCTTCCCTGCCCGGGCCGGGCAGGTCCATCTTGTTCACGAACACAAAGGTCGGGATGTGGTACCGCCGCAGAAGCCGCCAGAGCGTCTCGGTGTGGCTCTGCACGCCGTCGGTGCCGCTGATGACCAGCACAGCATAATCCAATACCTGCAAAGTCCGCTCGGTCTCAGTGGAAAAATCCACATGGCCGGGGGTGTCCAGCAGGGTGAAATCCGTGTTCCCCGCCGAAAAGAGCGCCTGTTTGGAGAAAATGGTAATGCCGCGCGCCTTTTCCAGCGCGTCGGTATCCAGAAAAGCATCCTTGTGGTCTACCCTGCCCAGCTTGCGGATGGTGCCGGTGCCGTAGAGAATGGCCTCCGAAAGGGTGGTCTTGCCCGAGTCCACGTGAGCCAGAATGCCAATGACCAGCCGCTTGCGCGCGTTTTCCATAGCCGTTCCCCCTTAGAACAAGCTGGCGACGAGCGCCGCAATGACCAGCGGCAGGCCCAGCACCAGGTTGGAGAGCATACTGCAATAGGTACGCTCCTCAGGCTCCAATTCCTCGAAGGAGATGATTTTTTCGTCGGCATAATCGATGATGGAGCGGGTGGCGTGGAACTTCTTTTTCCGCTTGCCCATATCCTTGAACTCTTCCAGCAGATGGTGGATGGTCACGCCGTCCAGACGCAGATAATCTACCCATGCCCAGATCAGCAGCACCACGCCGCACAGAAAACCCGGGGCCTCCCACATCGTAAAGGCACCGTCACTGATATAGCGCTGCCACAGCAGCATCAGCACGGCCACGATGGAGACACGGGTAACGGTCTTATATAAAATGGGATGGAACATATAGCGTTTGTACATCGAGGTCAGTTTTTTCATGGTGCGCTCCTTAACAAATACAGATACAATTTATTGTAGCATGTTTTTATGAAAAAAGATAGCGGTTTTGTTTCCCGCACAGAAACAGTCCCCCTGCTTTTTTCATCCCTTACCTGATATGTAATTCTTTTCATTTTATAGGATTGCTTTCTGAAAGCTTTTCTCTTGAAAGCATTTGTCACCGTTTTGTTTCCAATTCAGTACCAGATCTCATTGACTTCTTTTCGATACAGTGCTAAAATATCCCTCGGTGCGGCTTTCGACTTTCCTGTGCACTTTTGGAAAGGCGGCCGCCGCACTACATTTAGGAAAAAGGAAAACGCGCGGCCCTGTCCGCGCAAGATCTGGGAGGATCTATCCAATGAGCATGAATTTTGATCGCCGCACCTTCCTGAAGGGTGCAGGCGCTGTCGGTGCCGCCAGCCTGCTGGCAGCCTGCGGCAGCAAGTCCGACAATGACAGTGCAAGCACCTCTACCTCTGGTGCTGAGGCTCCCAACTCTACCGGCGCTACTCCCCTGAAGGAGTTCATCAGCTGGGAGAGCGGCAACCGTGAACTGGAGAGCTGGAACATGCTGTACACCCAGCAGGCTTCCGATGCCAACGTCATCACCAACCTGTGGGATGGCCTGCTGAGCTTTGACTGCTACGGCAAGGTCGTGCCCGCCATCGCTTCCAGCTGGGAAGCCAACGAGGATTCCACCGTCTGGACCTTCCACCTGCGTGACGATGTCGATTGGGTCGATGCCAACGGCGAGGTCAAGGATCACCTGACCAGCAAGGACTTCCTGGTGGGCTTCGAGTGGGTTATGAACTCCTACAAGAACGAGGCCAACAACACCTCCATGCCCAACGATACCGTTGTGGGTGCTGCCGAGTACTACGAGCAGACCAAGGAAGCCGGCGACGCTGCTGCTGACATGACCTACGAGGACATGCTGGCTGCCGGTGTCGGCATCGAGGCTCCTGATGACTACACTCTGGTCTTTACCTGCAAGGATCCCTGCCCCTACTTCGATACCGTTGCCGCTTACAACAGCTTCTACCCCGTTGCTCCCGCTCTGATCGACGAGCTGGGCATCGAGGGCTTCCGTGGCTGCGACAACACCACCATGTGGTACAATGGCCCGTACATCGTTGAGGAGTACATCCAGGGCAACACCAAGAGCTACATCCCCAACCCCAACTACTACGATGCCGAGAACGTGAGCCGCTTCGAGCACTTCACCATCACCATGATCAGCGATGGCACCATCAGCCTGCAGCTGTATGAGAACCGCGAGCTGGACGAGGTCGATCTGGGCGAGAGCAGCATCACCACCATCCAGGCTGATCCTTCCAACGAGTTCAACGAGCAGATGTGTGAGAAGCGCCCCAAGAAGTTCAGCTACTGCTTCATCTTCAACTACGACAAGCGCAATTCTGACGGCACCCCCGACGAGAACTGGAACAAGGCCATCGCCAACAAGGCATTCCGTCAGTGCTTCTCCAAGGGTCTGGATCTGACCAAGTTCTACACCCGTTACAACCCCATCAACCCGCTGAAGTGCGAGAACGACTTCTTCACCATGAGCGGCCTGTGCTACACCACCGATGGCACCGACTACACCAGCCTGGTCGCCAAGGAGATCGGCCTGGACGGCGAGAAGTATGATGGCGAGACCATGAAGCGTCTGCGCGCCAACAACGGCGACATCACCGACCTGAAGAAGCAGGCTATGGACGAACTGAGCGCCATCGGTGTCACCTTCCCTGTCCACTGCGCTTACCACATCCTGGCCGGTTCCACCACCGCTCTGGACACCGCAACCGTCCTGAAGCAGTGCTTCACCGACAGCTTCGGCGATGACTTCATCGTGCTGGACATCGAGACCTTTGTTTCCTCCACCATGAAGGAAGTCGTTGCACCCAAGCTGCATAGCTTCATCCACATGGGCTGGGGCGCTGACTTCGGCGATCCTGTCAACTTCCTGACCCAGGCTATCGTCCACGATGACAACGCTTATTACAGCTGCAACCTGACCAACATCGAGGGCATCGTGGAGAACGGTGCCGCCGATTACCAGAGCGAGCTGGTGGATGCTTACGAGCAGTTCACTGATCTGGTCAACGAGGGCAAGGCCATCGTCAACGATACCGATGCCCGCTATGAGGCATTCGCAAAGGCTGAGGCTTACTTCCTGGAAGAGAACCTGATCTTCCCCTCTGTCTACGATGTGACCTGGTGCCTGACCCACGCCAACGAGTACAGCAAGATCAACGCAATGTATGGTCCCTGCAACTACAAGGCTGTCAACTGGGAGACCAGCGAAGAGGCTTACACCACCGAGCAGTACGAGGAGTTCGCTGCCGCTTATGATGCAGCAACCCAGGGCTGATCGATAAATAGCTAAAAACAGAACCGGGCGTTTCGGAACGTCCGGTTCTGTTTTTTATGCCTGTTTTCCGGGCAGCACAAAACCCCGCCGTGCAGGAAGCCTTCCAACACGGCGGGGTCATTGTGTTAAAATACCGGAAAACGGTGCAGTTTACAGCTGGCTTTCGTACTCTTTGCGATAGCCCTCCAGCTCGCGCTGATTGCCATAGACAAAGTGACCATTTGCGATCTCTTCCCAGACCGGCTTGTCCACGCTGTAATCATGGATCGAGGGGTCATAGACCAGCAGCTTCTTGTGCTTCTCGAGGCTGGGGTCAGGGATGGGAACAGCGCTCAGCAGGGCTTTGGTGTAAGGATGCAGCGGATGGAGGAACAGCTCCTCCGCCTCAGCCAGCTCCACGATACGGCCCTTGCTGATGACGGCGATGCGGTCCGAGATGAACCGCACCACAGACAGGTCGTGCGCGATGAACAGGTAGGTCAAGCCACGGGTCTTTTTCATCTCGTTCAGCAGGTTCAGCACCTGTGCACGGATGGAGACATCCAGTGCGGAGATGGGCTCATCGGCCACGATGAACTCCGGCTCCATGACCAGCGCACGGGCAATGCCGATACGCTGACGCTGACCACCAGAAAACTCGTGGGGGAAGCGGGATGCGAACTCTGGCAGCAGGCCGACCTCATGCAGGGCGTTCATCACCTTGTTGTGCAGATCTTCCTGATCCTTATACAGGTGGTGGTTCAGCAGCCCCTCGGCAATGATATACTCGACCTTGGCGCGCTCGTTCAGCGAAGCCATGGGGTCCTGGAAGATCATCTGAATCTTACGGATGACTTCGTTGTCCAGTTCCTTGGAGATCTTACCATTGATCTTCTGACCCTTGAAGAAGATGTCACCGCCGGAAGTCGGGTTGATGCGGCAGATGGCACGGCCAATGGTGGTCTTGCCGGAGCCGGACTCGCCGA
>ERZ808240.5552-NODE-5552-length-10190-cov-3.802467_pt1 | contig 10190 bp, 5 predicted proteins | sample MGYA00521084_ERZ808240 | MGnify/ENA primary metagenome ERZ808240 (study PRJEB31516, sample SAMN03275571) | gut metagenome | biome: mammalia-associated habitat; material: feces | host: Papio cynocephalus | place: Kenya | collected 2012-08-06 ... | reverse complement strand
ATCGTTTAAAAAAATTAATGGAATTAGGCGCTCCTAGTATCATTATTCAAAATGAAAAACGTATGTTACAAGAAGCAGTAGATGCACTATTTGATAATGGTAGAAGAGGAAGAAATATTACTGGAGCAGGTAATAGACCACTTAAATCATTATCTAGTATGTTAAAAGGTAAACAAGGTCGTTTCCGTCAAAACTTATTAGGTAAACGTGTTGATTATTCAGGACGTTCAGTTATCGTTGTAGGTCCATCTTTAAAGATGTATGAATGCGGTATTCCAAAGGAAATGGCTCTAGAATTATTTAAACCTTATGTAATAAATGGTTTAGTATCTAAAGATATTGCTTCTAATATTAAAGCAGCTAAACGTATGATAGAAAATCAAGATCCAAGAGTTTGGGATATTGTTGAAGAAAAAATAAAAGAACATCCAGTTATGTTAAACCGTGCCCCAACACTTCATAGACTTGGTATTCAAGCATTTGAACCTAAATTAATTGATGGTAGAGCAATCCGTTTACATCCACTTGTTTGTGCAGCATTCAATGCCGACTTTGATGGAGACCAAATGGCTGTTCACGTTCCAATTAGTGAAGAAGCTCAAGCAGAAGCTAGAATCTTGATGTTAGGTGCTAATAACATTTTGAAACCTTCTGATGGTAACCCAATAGTTACACCAGGACAAGATATGATTTTAGGTAACTATTACATAACTATTGAAAAAGAAGGAGTTCCTGGAGAAGGTAGAGTATTTAAAAATCCAGATGAAGCATTAATGGCAGTTGAAAGAAGAGAAATATCTCAACATACAAGAATTGCTATTCCAGTAAGTGGATTTAAACATAAATTATTTACTGAAGAACAAATGGATAAATATTTGGTTACTACAGTAGGAAAATTAAAATTCAATGAAATATTCCCAGATACTTTCCAATATATTAATGAAGGTACAAAAGAAAATATTGAAGGTATAACACCATCTAAATATTTCTTAGAAAAAGGAACAAATATAAAAGAAGCAATAAAAAATATGGAATTAGTTAAACCTTTTGGTAAAAAAGTTTTAACTAAATTAATTGCCCAAATATATAAAAGATATCAAACTACTGAAACATCAATCATGCTTGATAAAATGAAAGATTTAGGATTTAAAGAATCTACATTATCAGGTATATCAATTGGTATTGGAGATATTATTCCATCAAAGACTAAAAAAGAAGTATTAGAAAAAGCAAATGATAGAGTATCTCAAATAAATAAACAATTTAAACGTGGTTTAATTACTGAAAAAGAAAGATATGAAAAAGTAGTTGCTACATGGAATAGTGCTAAAAATGAAATAGCAGATGAATTATCAGGAATCATTGCTGATAACAAAGATAATCCTATATCAATAATGATTGATTCTGGTGCCCGTGGTAATATGAGTAACTACAACCAAATGGCTGGTATGCGTGGACTTATGGCTAAACCAAATGGTGAATCAGTAGAAATTCCAATCACATCTTCATTTATTGAAGGTGCTAGAGTTTCAGAGTTCTTCTTAGCAACTCATGGTATCAGAAAAGGATTTGTTGATACAGCTCTTAAAACAGCAGATGCTGGTTACTTAACAAGAAGACTTATCGATGTATCACATGACATAATTATTAAAGAAGATGATTGTGGTACTGATGAAGGTGTAGTAGTAGAAGCATTCTTAAATACTGATGGTACTGTTATTGAAGGATTAAGAGATCGTATTGTTGGTAGATATACTAATAAAAAAGTTATTAATCCAGAAACTAAAGAAGTAATAGCAGATAGAAATACTTATATCACTGAAAATTTAGCTGATAAAATTGTTGATGCTGGTATTACTAAAGTTTCAATTCGTACAGTATTAACTTGTAAATCAAAAGGTTCAGTATGTAGACATTGTTATGGACGTAACTTAGCTACTGGTCAAATTGTTGAAATAGGAGAAGCAGTTGGTACTATGGCAGCTCAATCAATTGGTGAACCAGGTACACAATTAACAATGCGTACTATCAACTCAGGTGGTGTTGCCGGAGATGATATTACTCAAGGTCTTCCTCGTGTTCAAGAATTGTTCGAAGCACGTAATCCAAAAGGTAAAGCAACTATTTCTGAAATTAATGGTACTGTATCAGATATAGTAGAACAAAATGGTAAATTTATTATTTCTGTTACAAATGATGTAGAAACAAAAGAACATACAAGTAATTATGGCGCTAAATTAGCAGTTAATAAAGGTGATAAGGTAGTATCAGGTCAACGTTTAACTCATGGTGCTATCAATCCAAAAGAACTATTAGTTGTTACAGATCCAATTACTGTTCAACAATATATCTTATCAGAAATTCAAAAAGTTTATCGTTCTCAAGGTGTTGATATTTCAGATAAACACGTTGAAATTATTGCTAAACGTATGATTTCTAAAATTAAAATTGTAAATAGTGGTGATTCATATTTATTACCTGGAACTATGGTTAATATTAATGATTTTAGAGAAGAAAATAAAGAATTAATTTTAAATGGTAAAAATCCAGCTACTGGTAGACCAGTATTATTAGGTATTACTAAAGCTTCTCTTGAAACAGATTCATTCTTGTCAGCAGCATCATTCCAAGAAACAACAAGAATATTAACAGATGCAGCTATACATGGTAAAGTAGACCACTTAAATGGTTTAAAAGAAAATGTTATCATTGGTAAATTAATACCAGCAGGTACAGGTGCTAAAAAATATAGAAACATTAATTATAATTTAGAAAAAGTTGATTCAAGTTTAGAACCATTAGATGTTTTAGAAAATGAATTAATGGATTAAGAGGTTCTTGAAAAAGAACTTCTTTTTTTATATAATTTATATAGGTGATATTATGGAACAAAAACTAGAAACTTTAAAATTAATTAGTTTTGATAAAAATAATTTAGAACATAACGTAGCTAAAAGAAAATTATTAAATGATGATGAATTTAAAAAGTATTTTGGAGAATTTTTTATAAAAGATGCAGATAATTATTTTAATAATTCAGATAAAATTGAACTAAAAAAAGTTTATTTTATAGAAGAAAAAGATAATATAGTTGGAATGATAAGATTTTTTAGTTACCATGAATTAGGTTATGTAAATATTCAATATGCGGTATTACCTGAATATAGATGTTTAGGTTATGGAAGAAAAATATTATCTGAGATGACTAAATATATAATGAATGATTCTAATATAAAATGTATAGAGGCAGATATTGATAAAACAAATATAGGAAGTATAAAAGTTGCTACATCTATAGGATATAAAAATGAAAATGATAAATATAAATTTAGAAGATAAGTTCTTAAAACAAGAACTTTTTATTTATATACCCCTTTTTTTAGAAAGTAAACTTTGATATAATGGTAATAGTAAGGTAGTGATAATATGAAAAATGGTAGAAGAACTATTTGGAAAGCACCATTATATATTTATATAGGAGTAATTTTACTTACCATTATTCTATATATTCAATTTGTTTATTTATCACTATCACCTACAATATATGGAAAAAATATGTCAGAATTTGCAGCAAGTAGAAATACAGTAAAAAAAGTTTTATCAGCTAAAAGAGGAACAATATATGATAGTAATTCAAATGTTCTAGCACTTAATGTTAGTTCATATACAGTGATAGCTTATTTACCAAAAAGTACAGTATATACAAAAGAAAATTATGTAAAAGATGTGGATGCAACTGCTAATGCATTAAGTCCTTTATTAAATATGGAGGTAGATACTTTAAAAAAACTTCTTACGCAAGATAGATACCAAGTTGAATTAGGACCAGGTGGAAGAGGAATTACAGAGTTAAAAAAAGATGAAATAGAATCATTAAATTTGCCTGGAATAGATTTTATAGAAGATCAAAAAAGATATTACCCAAACGGAGATTTTGCTTCATATATAATAGGATATGCTAAAGACAATGAAATAACAGAAACTGATAGTAATGGTAAAACTACTACTACGAAACAAATAGTTGGAGAATTAGGTATAGAGTCAAAATACAATGATCTGTTAAGCGGTAAAGATGGATATTTGGAATATCAACAAGACAAATATGGATATAAAATAGCAAATACTCAAACAAAAGAGATAAAAGCAGAAAATGGTTATGATATATATTTAACAATAGATGCTAGTATTCAAAGATTTATTGAATCATCAATAAAAGAGGCTCAAAACACATATAATCCAGAGTGGATTACAATTTCAGTAATGGATGCTAAAACTGGTGATATATTAGGAACTAGTTCAACTCCTTCATATGATCCAAATGTTAGAAATATAACAAATTATGAAAATATATTTACATCTATTCCTTTTGAACCAGGATCAACTATGAAAACATATACATATATGTGTGCTATGGAAAAAGGTACATATGATGGAAACAAAACTTTTACATCAGGAACATATCAAGTAGGAAATGATACAATTAATGATTGGAATAGAACAGGTTGGGGATCAATAACATTTGATAAAGGTTTTGAATATTCAAGTAATGTTGGTATAGCTAATTTAATAGAACAGAGTTTAACTAGACAAGATTTATATGATTGCTTTAAAAAATATGGTTTTGGTGAATTAACAGGAATAGAATTATCAAGAGAGCAAAGTGGTAAATTAAAGTTTATTTATCCAATAGAAGTATATACAGCTGGATTTGGACAAGGAATTACAACTACACCAGTGCAACATTTACAAGCATTAACTATGATTGCTAACAATGGTGATATGTTAAAACCACATATTGTAAGTAAAATAGTAAATCCTGATACAAACGAAATATATTATGAAAGAAATGTTGATAGAATTAGCAATGTTATATCAAAAGAAACAGCAAATAAAATTAAAGATTTAATGTATATAACAGTACAGGGAAAAGATCCTGGAACGACAGGTTATCCTTATAGAATAGAAGGATTTGATGTAATAGGAAAAACGGGAACCTCACAAATTTATAGTAATACAGTAGGCGGTTATTTAACAGGAGATAATGCATATATATTTTCTTATGCTGGTATGTTTCCATATGATGATCCAGAAATTATAATATATGCTGCTATGAAATTACCTACTTGGGGTAAAAGTAGTGGACTATCTAATGCAGTAAAAGATATAATGAAAAGCATAGCAAAGTACAAAAATATGTTTAGTGAAACAAAGGAAGAAAACTCCTTAAATATGATTGAAATTAAATCATATATTAATCAAAATACAAGTGATATAGAAACAAAATTAACAAATGATGGAATAAAAGTTATTACTATTGGTAATGGTGATAAAATAATAAAACAATCATTAACTAATAGTTCATTAATTAATGGTGAAAAATTAATTTTATTAACTAACTCCTCCGAATATAAAATGCCAAATATAACAGGATGGAGTAGGTATGAAGTAATTGAATTATTTGAACTATTAAATATTCCATATACGATTGAAGGATATGGATATGTAACAAATCAGTCAATACCAGTAAATACAATTCTTACAAATGATATGAGTATTACTGTTACTCTGTCAAATACTTTAGAAAGTTAGGTGAAATTATGAAAAGAGGATTTACACTTATGGAAGTTTTAGCAGTTATAGTTGTATTATCGATATTATCTATAATTGTTTTTCCAAATGTAGTAGATATAATTAATAGTTCAAAAGAAAATTTATATCAATCACAATTAAGGGAATTAGAAACGGTTGCTAAAAATTTTTCTTTGGAACATAAAGAGTTATTAGATAAAAATCATCTAAATGATTCATATATTTCTTTAGAAAATTTAAAAAAATCAAAATATTTAGAGCAAACTAAAATAAGTAATCCTAAAAATGGAGAAGAAATGAATGGTTGTATGAAAATTTCATATAATAATGAAAACAATCAATATGTATATCAATATCTAGATATTGATTGTGAAAATGATTCTACAATTTCAGGTTATATTATTATATATAATAACAATACTTTTTCAATAAAACAAAATAATGTCGTTACATCAGCATATGATAAAATTATAGAAGATTCTAATAATATTTCTAATTTTGGATTATATGATATTGGTGACGATTACGTATTTAGAGGAGATGAACCACATAATTATGTAAGATTAGGAACAAGTGGGGATGTATATAGAATTGTTAGTTTAAATAAAGAAAATAAAACAATTAAATTAATAAAAACAACACCTGAATCAAGTCCTTATAGTGCAAATAACAGTAATATTTTTATTACATCTTCAATAGCTGAATACTTGTTAAATTTCATTACAAATGGTACTTTAAGTAATTATTCAAGTAAAGTAGTTGATAGTGGAAAATGGTTAAATGGTTCTGTAGATTTATCTATAAAAATGACATATGAAGTTTTAAAATCTGTAGAAGCAACATCAACAGTTTCAAATAAATTAGGATTAATAAATGTAAGTGATTATGTAATGGCATCTTTAAATGATACATGTTCAACAGATATAACAAATAGTGGTTGTAAAATTGATAATTATTTGTATAAATTATTTGGTACATCTAGTGTATGGACAATGGATAGTTCAGATGGTGGTAAAGTTATTACTATTGAAAGTGGCAATATAATAGATCATACATTAAATTCATCAACAGATAGTTCATATAGAATATATCCAGTAGTGATATTAAAAAAAGGTGTAACAATAAAATCAGGTGATGGTTCTTCTTCAGCAACATCACAAGCATATATAATTGAATAAAGATAATATATAATTATCTTTTTTGTTTTAATAAATAAGTACAAGCATATAATTAACTGGTGATATTATGTTCAATAAAGGAATACATACCAGAATAAAAATAGTATTATTTATATTAATCGTTTGTTTAATATTAATTATAGGAAAAGTATTTTATACTCAAGTAATAGATTATAAAAAATTAAATTATTTAGCGAATCAATTATGGAACAGAAACCTTCCTATAATGGCAGACAGAGGAAAAATATATGATAGAAATGGAGTGGTATTAGCTGATAATATTACTACAACATCATTAGTGTTGATTCCTAATCAAATAAAAAACAAAGAAGAAGTAGCAACTAAATTAGCTGAAATATTAAATGTAAGTTATGAAGAAATGTATAAACATGTAAGTAAGCAGACATCAATAGAAAGAGTCCATCCAGAGGGTAGAAAATTATCATATGAAATAGCTGATAAAATAAATAGTTTAAAATATGATGGAGTATATTTAGTAAAAGAAAGTACAAGATCATATCCATATAAAAATTTACTTTCACATACTTTAGGTTTTGTTGGAATAGATAACCAAGGATTAAGTGGATTAGAATTAATGTATGATTCATATTTAACAGGAAAATCAGGAGCAATTAAATATATAAGTGACGCTAAAGGAAATAAGTTAGAATTAACAGAGAGTTATGAAGCTCCTCAAGATGGCGTGAATATGACTTTAACAATTAACTATGAGTTACAAGCTGTATTAGAAAGAGAATTGGATAATGCAGTAAGTAAATATAATCCAGATCAAGCTTTAGGAATAGCTATGAATCCAAAAACGGGAGAAATTTTAGCAATTGCTTCACGACCTGATTTTAATCCTAGCGAATACCAAAATTATACAGTAGAAGAAATTAATAGAAATTTACCAGTATGGATGACATATGAACCGGGATCAACTTTCAAAATTATTACATTAAGTGCTGCTTTAGAAGAAAAATTGATTGATTTAGATAAAGATACATTTTATGATGGTGGCAGTGTAAATGTAGAAAATGCTAGAATAAAATGTTGGAAACATGGAGGACATGGAGCTCAAACATATTTACAGGTTGTAGAAAACTCTTGTAACCCAGGTTTTGTATCGATTGGGCAAAAATTAGGTAAGGAAAAATTATTTGAATATATAAATGCATTTGGTTTTGGAGAAAAAACAGGAGTAGATTTAAATGGAGAAGCAAGTGGTATATTATTTAAATTAGATAAAGTTGGGCCAGTAGAATTAGCAACTACTTCATTTGGTCAAGGTGTAAGTGTAACTCCTATACAACAAATAACAGCTGTAAGTGCCGCTATAAATGGTGGTACATTAATAAAACCTTATATTGTAAAAAGTTTAAATGAACCAGAGACAAATACGGTTATTAAAAGTTTTGAAAGTGAAATAAAAAGAAAAGTAATAAGTGAAGACACAAGTGAAAAAGTAAGATATGCCTTAGAAAGTGTAGTAACAAATGGTACAGGTAGAAATGCATTCATAGATGGATATAGGGTAGGAGGTAAAACAGGAACAGCTCAAAAAGTAAAAGATGGCAGATATATGGTAGGTAATTATATTGTATCGTTTATAGGTTTTATGCCAGCTAATGATCCTGAAATAGTTGTTTATATTGCTGTAGATAATGCTAAAGGAATAACACAATATGGTGGTACAATAGCTGCACCTATAGCTCGAACAATATTACAAGAGTCAATAGATATACTAAACATTGAAAAACCGGTTGGGGCAAGTGAAAAAAAATATAATTATTTAGATAGAAAATATGCTACTGTACCAGATGTTACTAATATGACTTTAAAAGAAGCAATTCAAAATTTGAAAGGATTTAAAGTTGAATATACTGGAACAGGCTCAAAAGTTATATATCAGTCTCCTAGCAAAGATACTAGAATATTTGAAGGTGAAACCGTTAAATTAATGTTGGGTGGTTAGTGTAAAGAGTTTTTGGGATTTTAAATAAAATTTTGAAAACTCTTTTATTATGCAATTTTTTAAAAGTAATAAGTGCCAAGAGAAGGAGTAAATAGTTTATTTTGATAAATAGGAGTAAATTGTTTATATTTATCAAAAATATCAAAATTTAATTCTTCATTTTTATAGTCAACAATTTTAGTTTTGTTAAAATTATTTAAATATAATAATTTAATATTTTCATTGTTTTTAAATAATAATCTTATTTTAATCATTTTATTTAACATATTTAAAGAATAACCTTTAGGCCTAGAAGTAAATAAATAAGCTAAGTTATGAGAAATTTGTGATTCCATAGGACAACTTAAATCATATTTATATAAATTTAAAATATTTTTCCAGTTATTCAGTATGTATTCTTTTTTATTATTGATTGTTTCAGTTCTATGTGGATAACTTTTGATTAATTCATTGCAACAAGAAATAAAATGCAATTTATTATTATTTATAACATAAGAAGATATAATATTTTCTAAACATTTATTTAAACAAATATGATGAATAGCTTGTTTAAAATGGAACTTATCTAAAGCAAAAATAACATTAGTTTTATCATTAATTTTAAAGTGACTAGTTAAAGATTTAATCCATTTAGCACCATCACCCATAACAAATATATTTTTAACTTTATCTAAATCATAAGTATAGTATAAGTAATCTAAAGTATCGTCTAAGAATTTATTACCGTTAAAACCAGCAAATATTCTTTTATTATTTAAATATCTTCTAGGTTTGGAATTAATAGAATCAAAAGTAACAATAGATTTAATCATGACTTTATCAGTATTATTATTTTGAGTAGCAACCCATTTTTCATCAGCAATAATATATAAAGTTTCAGGGGTATATAATTCTTTTTTATCAGGATTAGATAATTTAGAATCAAGAATAATATTTCTTATGGTTTGTCTATTTAAATATTTAATTTTATTTTGAAGTTTAATTCTATTACCAATAAGTTCATTAATCATATTACAAACAGTAGGGATGGAATTATTGGCTGAATATTCAACTATAGTAGATTTAATATAAGGATCGAAATAATCATGTTTTTTAAGGCCAAGAAATCTGTCAAGGTAACAATATGAACCATTGTTATATTTGTCTGTATAGAAAGTTCTAGTGAATGTAATTTCACCAAAGATAGTTAGAATGGTTCTAGGTAAATGAGCTTTAATATGATATTTATGTTTTCTTTCAATAGAATTAGAGAAAGATTTATCAATAGATTCAAAAATAGTAATTAAACTATTTTTAGCTATATCACATAAAGAATTATCTAAATTATATATTAAATCAACATAGTTAAATACTTTATTAGTATTATTAGTTTTATTTAATATTTTCTTTAAATTTTTAGAAAATTGATTAAAAATCATTTCTTTTAAGATTTTTTCGTAATTATTTGA
>ERZ808240.5551-NODE-5551-length-10191-cov-4.051500_pt1 | contig 10191 bp, 7 predicted proteins | sample MGYA00521084_ERZ808240 | MGnify/ENA primary metagenome ERZ808240 (study PRJEB31516, sample SAMN03275571) | gut metagenome | biome: mammalia-associated habitat; material: feces | host: Papio cynocephalus | place: Kenya | collected 2012-08-06 ... | reverse complement strand
ACAGCGGCATGTTCGCGCAGGGCGGCCACAGGCACAGGCCGGTGAAGAACATGAAGATGATCAACACGGGGATGCACAGGTAGCTGATCTTCTGCGGAACGCCCAACTTAGCCGACAGCGGGTGATCCTTCTTCAGGAACAGGTAGTACTTGATCCACTGCGGGCCCTGGTGACGGTTGTCGGCCTGGGGCAGCCACGTTTTGTAGTCGGGAACCACTTCGCGGGTGCCGGCGGTCGGCGCGCTCTTCACGACGAATGCCAGCACGATGCGCAGCAGGCAGTTGATGAAGAGGATGAAGCCGAACGCGATGTGCATGCCGCGGGCGATGCCCATGAATTCAGGCCAATACGGGAAGTGAATCGCAAAACCAGTGATGATCAGCACAATCATCGAAATGAGATTCACCCAGTGAGTGAAGCGGAACGGCGCCGGATGGGCCTCACGGTAGTGTGCGAGATGTGCCATCTTACTTCACCCCCCAAGGGCTGGTTACGGTTTCGAACTTCTTGCCGGTCTTCGGCTCGACGATATGCACGGCGCACGCGGTGCAAGGGTCGAAGCTGTGGACCGTGCGCAGAGCGTTGATCGGCTTCTCCACGTCTTCCACGGGCACGCCGATGAGCGCCTGCTCCAACGGGCCGTAGTTGCCCTTCGGGTCGTGCGGGGAGAGGTTCCACGTGGACGGAATGATGATCTGGTAATCGGTGATCTTGCCGCCCTTGACCTTCTCGGAATGGTAGAGAGCGCCGCGCGGGGCTTCCCAGAACGCGGTGCCTTCGCCATCGGAGGCCTTCGGAGCACGGAAGTACTCGGAATCGCCGCTCTTGATGGCCTCGCACAGCTCGTCGACCCATTCCTTCATCAGCGTAGCGATGTAGAGGGTCTCGACCTGGCGGGCAGCGGTGCGGCCGAGCGTGTTCTGCAGCACCGAAACGTCGCCGGCCTTGGCGCCCAAGGCAACCAGCATGTCGTCGACGTGCTGCTTGATGAACGGAACGCCGCGCTTGTAGGCGACCAGCACGCGAGCGAACGAGCCTGTCTCGAGCGACTTGCCGTCGTACAGCGGGCACTTCGACCAGGTGTAGCGGTCGTTGACGTCGTACTCGGTGAAGGCAGGCTTGGTGTCCTGTTCGAACGGCGGCAGGTCGGCGTCGCCCTCGTACCAGGAGTGGCCCACGTACTCGGTGATCTTCGACTCGTCGGGGTCGGAGATGTTGAAGTTCTCGTCCAGAACGCCGGCGGGCATGTAGCGGTTGCGCATGCGGTCGGCGTACGAAGTGTTCTCGTCGAACGCGTTCTCGAACACGCCCCAAGCGGCGTAGCGGCCAATGCCCTTGCCGAACGTGGCGGCCTCGGGATAGTACTTCGCGATGGCCAGCGTGTCGGGAATCATGGTTTCGGCGACCCAGGTGTACAGCTCGTCAACGAGGCCCTTCAGGTCGTCAAGCTTCTCGGAGGTGGGAACGAATGCCGTGCCGCCGGGAACGATGGTCATGATGTGGGGCATCTTGCCGCCGAGCAGCGCCGCGATCTCGGAGGCCTTCGACTGCATCTGCAGGGCTTCCAGATAGTGCGCGGTAAGAATGAGGTCGGCCTCGGGAGTCATGTTGTACTCGCCGGTGTCGAACCAGTTGCCGCTGAAGATGGAGAGCTGGCCGTTGTCGGCGAACTTCTTCAGGCGGTCCTGCAGGCCCACGAAGTCGGCAGACGGGGTGCCCAGCTCGGTAGCCAGGTCGTAGGCGTCGGCCGCGTCGGCGTTCAGGGCGTTCAGCGGGTTCACGTAGTCGAGGCCAGCCAGGTTGTACAGCCAAAGGATGTGGCTGTGCAGGAACTGCGCGCCTTCGACCAGGTTGCGGATGATGCGGGCGTTGTTGGGGATGGTGATGCCCAGCGCCTGCTCGGCCGCGATGGAGGCAGCATGCATGTGAGAAACGGGACACACGCCGCAGATGCGCTGCACGATATAGGCGGCATCTTCAGGGGTGCGGTCGCGCACGACGAGCTCCATGCCACGGAAGCAGCCGCCGGAAATCCAAGCGTCGGTAACGACGCCGTCGGTAACCTCCATCTCGGCGCGGAGATGGCCCTCGATACGGGTAATGGGATCGATAACGGAACGCGTCATTTACTCGTCGCCTCCTTTCTTGGCGTCAGACTTCGCGGCGTTGTCGTACACGCCGATGGACTTTTCGGGATGCTTGGCGTCCCAAGCGCGCTTCTTCTCGAACTCGGCGCCGTTGGGCACGCGGCCGGCGGCCTTCATGCCGAAACCATGGATGACCAGGGCAACGGCTTCGATGCCGATGACAGCGGCGGCGATGGTGCCAGGCTGGAACTTGAAGTCGCCGATGTTCAAATCGCGATGGCGCTTGAAGAACGGGGTGTTGACCTCGACCCAGTTCTGGCCCGGATTCTCGGGGTTGGCCTCGCAGCAACCGATGCACGGAGCGCCGGCCTCGACGCACCAAGAGCGACGGTGGTTGTAGCGAACCACGCCGCAGTTGGCCTTGGTCTGCGGGCCGCGGCAACCCAGCGGGTACAGGCAGTAGCCCTTGGCCTCTTCAGGAGAGCCGAACTGGTAGACGAACTCGCCGTTCTCGAAGTGGCCGCGACGCTGGCAATTGTCGTGGATTGTCTGGCCGAAGATCTGCGTGGGCTTGTTCTCGGCGTTCAGCTCGGGCAGCTCGCCCAGCAGCAGGTACTGGATGAGCACCGCGCAGAGCCATTCGGGGTTCGGCGGGCAGCCCGGGATGTTGATGATGGGCACGTTGATGCCCTGCTCCTTCAGGAATGCCTGCACGCCCGTGGCGTGAGAAGCGTTCGGAGCGGCAGCCATCCAGCCGCCGTTGACGGCGCAAGAGCCCAAGGCCACGACCGCAGTCGCCTTCTCGGCGGCCTCGATGAGGTGCTCGTTGCCGGTTTTGCCGGCGACGCGAAGCGCGTTGCCGTCCCAGCCGTTGAGCACGGCACCTTCATACACAAGAATGTAGTTGCCCGCTTCGATGGTCTGCTCCTTGGCCTTCTCCATCGAATGGCCCGCAGCGGCGGACAGCGTCTCGCTGTAGTTCAGCGAAATGAGCTCGAGCACGACGGCAGCCGCGTCGGGAGCGTCGATCTGAGCGAATGCCTCGGTGCAGCCCGTGCAAGAAGCGCCCTCGATCCAGATGACCGGATACAGGTCGCCCTGGCTTGCGCCGATGACGGACTTTTCCAAAGCCTGCGCCACGCGCGGAGCGGCGACTTCACCCAAGCCGGCCATAACCGCAAGCGTGCCACACAGTTTCATGAAGCTACGACGCGAGACACCGCGCGCTTCGAGCATTCCCTGAAACTCTGAGGCAGTGGACTGATTGTCCATTCGTACACCTCCTATTAGATGCATGGTGGAAACACTGACGGCTATGCATTATGGCGTAAATGTTGCTAAACCGATGCCCAAAGTCGGCCAACGACACATTCATGTGGAGACATCGCGGGAAATGGCATAACTATGTTACGACGTTGACGAATCGTAACATGATTGTTGCATCAGGTTATCTTTTTTCTGCCCATAACCCCTGCTTTTGTCCCACATGTTCCAATATTTCGGTTTCGTCTTTTAAGTTACAGAGGATTCTGTAGGGTTATATTAAGCATTTATAGGACAGATTACAGAATATGTTGCCTGTTGGTGTTACCCAGGCTCTAAAAGTGACCAATAACGTGTACCCCGAAACAGGGCATTGCGCCAAAGCATTCGACGGCCAGCCGATTTTGTCCTATTCACAAACATGCATAAACGAAAATCACGCCGATCAAACGCGGTATCCAGCTCGCTTTGATGCGCATGCGAGCCACGGAAGACGACCCCTTTGTCGCCAAGCGCTTAGGTGGGACGGGGAACAGCCCCCAGTCCCACTGCCCCGTCCCACTGCCGCTCTTCGCCCACGGTTCGCACCAAAAGCTATGCGCGCCAGCCGCCGTCTTCGAACCGGAAGAAGCCCTCGCGCGACAGGTCGGCCATGATGGAATCGAAATCGGCCTCGGGCACGCCGTCGCGGCCCGCCTTGCGCTCTTCGGCATTCAGCCGACGCAACAGTTCGGCCGACGAAAGCCCCGGCGCCGCCATAACCTCGCGCACGAGCCACGCGCGCTTCTGGCGCCGAGACCCCTCGAATTTGCTTTGGCGCGTGTAAGCCGTGGCCTTGCGGGCAGGATTCTTGTGGTCTTTCTTCAGGCGCGCGCCCGCATCGAGCAGCGCGTAATACCAGCCACGCACGTCTTCGGCCGGGCACGCGCGCTCCACCAGCGGACGCAGTTGCCTGTCGGAAACGGCTTCGGCATCGCGAAAGAAGCAGTGGATGAACACGGCGCGCACGTTCGTCTCGATATACGTGCACGGCACATCGCGCGAGAACGCCGTGATGCCCGCCGCCGTGGCCGCGCCGATACCCGGCAAGGCTTGCAGCGCATCCACCCCTTCGGGCATACGGCCCGCGTATTCGGCAGAGCAGATGTCGGCCGCGCGTTTCAGCGCGAGCGCACGCCGGTTGTAGCCTAAGCCCTGCCATTCGTCCACCACATCTGCCGAGCTTGCCGACGCCAGAGCGTCAACCGTGGGAAAGCGGCGCAAAAACCGCTCCCATCGCGTAAGCACGCGCGTCACCTGGGTTTGCTGCAACATGGCCTCGGAAATCCAGATAGCATACGGGTCGCGCGTATTGCGCCACGGAAGGTCGCGGTACAGCGCCTCGCCCACCTGGCGCACCCACGCTTGGAATTCGGCCATATCGGCATCGGTGGGCTCGCTCGAAAAAAGGGGCACCTCAAGCGCCCCTTCCATCGTCATCGAGCCTCGCCCGAGAACAGCTTCTCGAGCGTGATGGATTCGAAGTAATCTTGCATAAGGCGATCGGCATGCTTCCATATGCCATGGTATTCGCAGCCGCCGCATTTCTCGCAATACTCGGGGTCGGCCGAGCACGGCGACATATTCATGGGACCCTGCAAGGCGGTAAGCACGTCGAGCACCGTGGTCTTCGCAGGGTCGCACGCGAGCGTGAGGCCGCCCTTCGCGCCGCGCACCGTCTTCAGCAGGCCGGCGTGCACCAAGTCGTGCTGGATAGACCGGGCGAATGCGTACGGAATGTTCTCGGCGTCGGCCACCTCGGAAACCGACACGTAGGCGTCTTTGTTCGCGTATGCCGCGCGGATGATGCGGCACGCGTAATCGGTGCGTCTCGTGAGCTCCATGGCGTTATGCCTCGCTTCCCTCGTCGCGGGCATCGTCGCCCAGGGCGTCGTAGCGCAAGTTTTGCTCGGCGGCCTCTTCGGCAAGCTCGGCCTCCATATCGGCGAACTGCGAGCGGAAGTCGCTGATCACCGAATCTTCCAACGCGCGGTATTCGGGCGAATCGAGCGGCTGGAAGTTCGAGATGTGCTCGAACATGAGCTCTTGCGTGATGGGCTTGTAGCTGCGAGCCTTCAGCCCGGCGCGATACGCGTCTTCCACGGCCTCGCGCGCGGCGGTGACGATATCGGTGCGCGACAGGTTGCGCGACACGCGCGTCAGCGTGGACAGGTCGAGCGCGCGAACCGACGGGTGGTCGGCCGCAATGCGCTCCCAAATGGTGCGGCGCTCGAATTCGTCGGGCAGGTACATGTCGATGACGCTCATGGGTTCCATGAGGTCGTACAGGTAGCCTTGGTCGGGCGAATCGCCGCCGACCGAGGCCAGCACGTAAATGTCGGGGTTCTCGACCGCCGCCGTGACCAGCGCCACGGCCTCGCGCGCGGCGCGCGACATGCTGGCGAACATCACGCCCTCGCCGTCGGTAGAGCTGGCCGCGTCGATGAGAGGAGCGCCCCACAGGTCGATGTCTTCAAGCACCAACACGCTGGGAGCCTCGAGCGACACGCGGCCCAGCATGCGCGGCTGGTTTTTAGCCGACACGGTGACGCACAGCATGGGCACGCCCATGGGGCCCGGCTGCATCTGGATGCGCATGGCCGGCAAGCCCAGCTCGCCCACCACGGCCTGCATGAACGTGTTCGCGTCTTCGCGCGACGACGTGCGAAACACCACCGAACCCGCGGCGGAAAGCCCATCGAGGCCGTGCTGCTCGCGAAGCGTGTCCACAAGCGCGCGGTATTCGTCGTCGTCTTCCACGCCCAAGCCCAGCGCGCGGGCGTCTTCGATGACGCTGTCGAATCCCACCAGATCGCGGTAGTGCAGCATGGGCGCGACCTGCGACGGCTTGGCCTTCTGCACGTCGGCCGACGCGGTAGACGGGCGCGACCCGTCTTCGTCGGATTCCTGCTCTTCGGAATCGGTCGGCACATGCATCGACATGATGGGCGAAATGCCCGTGATGCGTGCGTTTTGACCCAGCTCTTCGGAAATCATGTCGGCCATGCCTTCGAGGTCGGCCTTGGAAATGCCGAATTCGGAAAGCTTGTCGAGCGCCAGGCTTTGCAGGCGCTTCGCGAAATGGGGCGCCTCGTCAGCGGAAAGATAGGGCTCGAGCTTGTCGAAGATGTATTCGGCGAGCGAACGCTCCTTCAATTCGCAGGCGAGCTCCCACGCCTGGCGCAGCGCGGCCACCGCCGCCTCGTTGGGAACGGGCTCGCATTTGCACGCTTCCTCGAACGCCGTAAGGTACAGATGCATGGCCAGCACGCGGTCGCCCGATTCGGCAGCCGCCTGGGCCCGCGAAAGGTAGTCGCTATTCGGTTGATGGGCACATTCGGGCTCCTGAGGTTGCCCGGCGATGTTCGCGTCGTCGTTGTTCTGGTCGAGCACTACGCCCACCCCCTTCGATAAATCAGCCGACAATACTACAGGGTTAAGTGTAACCAAGCGCTTGTCGATGTGCAAAAATTTCACGAAACGTTACCCGCAGGGCAACAAATCGGGAATGCGGAAGCGCCGAACGCCCGCCACGGGCCACGGTGGGGCAGGAAGCAGTTCGCGATGCGGGCACCCCTCCAAGCGCGCGACCCCTTGACGCACCAACCCACCCTGCGGCTATTTCTCGGGCTTGCATTCCCAATCCAGCTCGCGCCAGCCGGCCTCGCGCGCGGCGCGGCCCAGCGTCGAATCGCTGCAGATGGCGAAACCCTCGCGCGCGGCGGTTAGCATGGGAATGTCGGAATGGTGGTCGCCGAACGCGCAGGAAAGCTCCCAGTTGCCTTCGCCGTATTTCGCGTTGGCCCACTGCGTGATGGCGCGCACCTTCGCATCGCCCTCGATGCACTCGCCGTCCACCTGACGCGTGTAGTTGCCGGCGGCATCTACTTGCATCTCGGTGCACAGGCTTACGTCGATGGGCTCGAATTCCTGGGCGCGGCGCACGATGGGACCGAATGTGGCCGACACGATGGCCACCTCGACGCCGGCGTCGCGCAGCGCCCGCATGGCAGCGCGCGCCTTGGGGCGGAAGCGCTTCTGGCCGGCAATCACCTCGTCGTAGAAAACGCGCAGGTACTCGTCGACCTCGGCTTTGGGGCGGCCTTCGAATGCCGTGAACACCTGGCCGCGCACCCACTCCTCGCTTTGGGGCAAATGAAGCTTGTACGCAAGCCCCCACGAGCCAACCTTGGCCACCACGCGCTTTTTCAGCAGGTCGTCGCGCCACAAATAGCGCACCAGCAGAACCGGAGAATTTCCCTGGATCGACGTTCCATCGAAATCGAACGCCGCAATGGCATGTTTGCCGGACGACTGCGCCCGCTGCGCCGCGGCGTGCGCCGCCTCGGCGACGCACGCGTCAACGGCGCTCGCGGCCGCCGATTCCCCTGAAGCCTTCTGCGTTTCCTCGAAAGCCTTGTTCTCCATAACCGAGATTCGCCCCTTATCGCCGCCGGGCCGCGCCCGGCAATGGCTCGGAGCCGCAATGCGCGCGGCCCCGGCGATTTCTATTCCGCAAACTGTGAGTTATAGAGTTTAGCATAGGCGCCGTTTTTGGCGAGCAGCTCGGCATGCGTGCCCTGCTCCACAATGTCACCGTTCTGTAAAACCAAAATCAAATCGGCGTTGCGAATGGTGGACAGCCGGTGCGCGATCACGAACGACGTGCGCCCGCGCATCAGGTTGTCCATGGCAGCCTGGATGCGTTCCTCGGTGCGCGTGTCCACCGAGCTGGTGGCCTCGTCGAGGATCAGCATGCGGCGGTCGGCCAGAATGGCGCGCGCGATGGTGAGCAGCTGGCGCTGGCCCTGGCTGATGTTGCTGGCATCTTCGTTGATCACCGTGTCGTAGCCCTGCGGCAGCGTGCGAATGAAGTGGTCGGCGAATGCTGCCTTCGCGGCCGCTTCGACCTCGGCATCGGTGGCATCGAGCCGCCCGTAGCGAATGTTCTCGCGCACGGTGGCGTTGTACAGCCACGTGTCCTGCAGCACCATGCCGAACTGCGAGCGCACGTCGGTGCGGTTGAACTCGCGCACATCATGGCCGCCAATGCGGATGGCACCCGAATCCACGTCGTAGAAGCGCATGAGCAGCTTCACCATGGTGGTTTTGCCCGCGCCCGTGGGGCCGACGAGCGCCACGGTTTGGCCCTCGCCCACGCGCGCCGAGAAATCGTGGATCACGGGATGCTCGGCGTCGTAGCCAAAGCGCACGTGGTCGAATTCCACGTCACACGTCACGTCGGACGCCTTTGCGCGCACGTCGTCGGGCTGTTCTTCGGGCGCCTCGAGGAACTCGAAGATGCGCTCGGCCGCGGCGGCCATCTGCTGCAGCACGTTGGACACCTGGGCGAGTTGGGTCAGCGGCTGCGTGAAGTTCTTCACGTACTGGATGAATGCCTGGATGTCGCCCACAGTGATGCGTCCCTGCACGGCGAACATTGCGCCGGCGATGGCCACGGCCACATAGCCCAGGTTGCTGACGAAGCCCATCACCGGCTGCATGAGGCCCGAGAGAAACTGCGAGCGCCACGCCGATTGGTACAACTCTTCGTTGGTTTTGCGGAACGTGTCCAGCGTGGCGCCTTCCTTGTTAAACGCACGCACTACGGCCTGGCCCGAAAACGTCTCTTCGACCTGGCCGTTTATTTCGCCGAGCTTCTTTTGCTGCGCGCGGAAGTAGCGCTGGCTTCGGCCCACGACCACCTTCACCAAAATCAGCGACAGGGGAATCACCAGCAGCGCGATGAGCGTCATCTCCACGTTGATGGACAGCATCATCACCAGCACGCCGATCATGGTGGTGACGCTCGTGATGAGCTGCGTAACGCCTTGGTTCAGGCTTTGGCCCAGCGTGTCCACGTCGTTGGTGATGCGCGACAGCACGTCGCCGGTGCTCGTGCGTTCGAAATAGCCCACAGGCAGGCGGTTGATTTTCTCGGCGATTTTGCGGCGCAGGCCATAGCACGTGCGCTGCGAGACCGAAGTCATCATCCAGCCTTGCACGAACGAGCACGCGGCGCTTATGCAGTACAGCGCGAGCGTGGCCAGCAGGATGTTGCCCACGGCATCGAAGTCGATGCCGCCCGTGCCGCCGATTTTGGCCACGATGCCGTTGAACAGCTCGGTGGTCGCTTGCGAGAGCACCTTCGGGCCCACAATGTTGAATGCGGCAGACGCCATGGCAAACACGATGGCCGCGATGAAGGCGACCTTGAACTGGCCCATGAAGCGCACGAGCTTGCCGATGGTTCCCTTGAAGTCGTTCGCCTTCTCGCCGGGCATCATGCGCCCCATGGGGCCGCGCGGTCCGCGGCGGCGGGGCGCCGCGGCTTTCAGCTTTGCCATTTCTTCCTGCTGGCTCATTGCGCATCACCGCCTTCCAATTCCTCTTCCGAAAGCTGAGACAGCGCGATCTCGCGGTATTCGTCGCAGCTCTTCATAAGCTCGGCATGCGTGCCCAGGCCCACGATGCGGCCTTCGTCGAGCACGACGATCTGGTCGGCGTGCAGCACCGTGGAAATGCGTTGGGCCACGATGACCTGCGTTTTTCCTCTCAGCTTTTCGGCCAGGGCGTGGCGCAGCGCGGCGTCGGTTTTGTAGTCGAGCGCGCTGAAGCTGTCGTCGAACAAAAACGCGCGGGCGTCGGTGGCGAGGGCGCGGGCGATGGCGAGGCGCTGGCGTTGGCCGCCCGACACGTTCGTGCCGCCCTGCGCGATCTCGGTTTTGAAGCCCTCCTCCATGCCGTCCACGAAGTCGGCCTGGGCGATTTCGGCCGCGTCGCGCACGCGTTGGGCGTCGGG
>ERZ808240.5550-NODE-5550-length-10192-cov-14.126763_pt1 | contig 10192 bp, 8 predicted proteins | sample MGYA00521084_ERZ808240 | MGnify/ENA primary metagenome ERZ808240 (study PRJEB31516, sample SAMN03275571) | gut metagenome | biome: mammalia-associated habitat; material: feces | host: Papio cynocephalus | place: Kenya | collected 2012-08-06 ... | reverse complement strand
GCGCATACTGGAAGAACGACAAGGAAAACAAGATGCTGACCCGTATCAACGGCGTCGCTTTCCACAATCAGGAAGAGCTGGACGCATGGGAGAAGGAGCAGCAGGAGGCTCGTGAGCGTGACCACCGCAAGATCGGCAAGGAGATGGGCCTGTTCATGACCGACGACCTCGTTGGCCGTGGTCTGCCGATGTTCCTGCCTGCTGGCTACACCGTCTGGCAGGAGCTGGAGAACTATATCAAGGAGAAGGAGCGCGCACGCGGCTACCTGCACGTTATGACTCCCTGCATCGGCACCGTCAACCTCTACAAGACTTCCGGTCACTGGGATCACTATCGTGAGAACATGTTCCCCCCGATGGAGATGGAGGGTGAGAGCTATGTTCTGCGCCCGATGAACTGCCCCCACCACATGATGATCTACGCAAACCGTCCGCACTCCTATCGTGACCTGCCCATGCGCATCGGCGAGATCGCTCACGACTTCCGTTATGAGTCCTCCGGCACCCTGAAGGGCATCGAGCGCGGCCGTCACTTCTGCCAGAACGACGCCCACCTGTTCTGCACCCCGGAGCAGATCAAGAGCGAAGTCGCAGACGTCTGCAACCTGATCTTCGAGACCTACAAGGACTTCAACATCACCGATTACCGCTGTGTCCTGTCTCTGCGTGACCCGGCGGATAAGAAGAAGTATCACGATGACGACGCAATGTGGAACCATGCAGAGAACGCTCTGCGTGAGGTTCTGACTGAGCTGGGCATCCACTTCACCGAGGAGATTGGCGAGGCTGCATTCTATGGCCCGAAGCTGGACGTCAACGTTAAACCGGCAGTCGGCGCAGAATACACCCTGTCCACCTGCCAGCTGGACTTCTGCCTGCCGGCAAAGTTCCACCTCACCTATGTGGACAAGGACGGCACCGAGAAGACTCCTGTCGTTCTGCACCGTGCAATTCTGGGCTCTCTGGACCGCTTCATGGCTTACCTCATCGAGGAGACCAAGGGCAAGTTCCCCACCTGGCTGGCACCGGTTCAGGTCAAAGTCCTGCCCGTCTCTGAGAAGACCCTCGAGTATTCTCAGGCCATCACCGAGAAGCTGGTCGAGGCTGGCGTCCGTGTTGCTCTGGATGACGACAACCAGAAGATCGGCTACAAGATCCGTGCTGCTCAGCAGGTCGACCGTGTGCCGTATATGCTGGTTCTGGGCGCAAAAGAGGCTGAGGCTGGCAACGTCTCCGTCCGTGACCGCAAGGGCGAGACCACCACGATGGGCGTCGATGAGTTCATCGAGAAGGTAACTTCTGAGATCAAGAACCGCAGCCTGTAAGCTGTAATAGAACGTAGAAATGCCGCTTTCCGAAAAGTCGGAAGGCGGCATTTTTGTTATTTCAGCCGGTCGGCGGCTTTGGGCTGCAGGCCTTTTTCTTCGAGGGCGTGCTGTTTCGCAAACTCGATGACCTGTTCGGCGGCTGGGGAATGAATGGCCTCGGGCAGGTAGGCCAGATAGATATAACGATGATAGGCGTCCTGCTGTAAGGGGCGGAGAACAGTTCCATCAGTGTGCATCTGGATGTGGTCGGTGCTGATGAGCAGGCCGACACCATCCGCAACCATCCGGAGCAGGACAGAATCTTCATTGGAGGAACCGCGCACGATGGGCGTGATGTGATAATGGTCGAAGATGCGCTGAATAAGAGAAGAGTAGATGGGTTCGGCGTTGAAGACCATCGCCCGGTTCCGGAGCTGTTCCGGCTCGATGGCATCGCAGGCGGCCAGTGGGTCATCGGCAGGCATGGCGACCACAAAGGGCAGTTCCAGCACCGGGATGAAAGCGATATCCCGGGCGGAAGCCGAGTAGCTGCAAAAGACCATGTCGTACCGGCGTTTCCGCAGGTCGTTCAGGAGGCTTTCGGTCTGGGAAACATTGATGTCCAGCCGGGAGCGATTTTCCGAAAAAGCATCCAGCAAATAAGAATGGAATGGATTTTTTCCTAAAAATGGGGTGATGCAGCCCACCGAAAGCACCTCGGTGTGGTTGGAAAATTTCTGCATTGCACCCACGCCCAGTTCCAGCACCGTGAGCGACTGCTCCACATATTCCAGAAAGACTCGTCCGGCGTGGGTCAGGGTGATGTTCCGCCCATGCTTGGAAAAAAGTTCGACATCTAGTTCTTCTTCCAATAATGCAATGGCACGGCTCAGGGTCGGCTGCGCAATATACAGTGCGTCAGCGGCACGGCCATAGTGTTCAGTGTGTGCCAGCTCACGGAAATACCGAAGCTGATTCATCGTCATGGCAGTCTGCCTCCCTTCTGAAAAGCAGTATAACAGGACTCATAGCGGTTTGCTATGGGTTCACTAGAAAAATTCTTATTGTTCACAGATATTTCACTCGTTAAAATATTGTTGAACGAAGTCCGCTAAAAATGCCAAAACGGAGGTAAATAAGAAGATGAAGAAGAAAGTTATCGCTCTTCTGCTGGCAGTATCCATGATGCTGACCCTGATGAGCGGCTGCGGTGCGTCCAGCAAATCGCAGGACACTGCGGCAAGCGGCAGTGTGGCAGGCACCTACGAGGGTACCGCCGCAGGCCGCAACGGTGACATCAAAGTCGCCGTCACACTGGATGAGAACGGCACCATCACCGATATCGAGGTGAAGGAGCAGTCCGAGACGGAGGGCGTCGGTACTCCGGCGTTCGACAAGCTCATCCCCGAGATGGTCGAGGGCAACACCGTTGCAGTTGATGCAATGGCGACCGCTACCATCACCAGTGAGGGCCTCATTGAGGCCGTCAAGAACGCTCTGACAGCCGCAGGCGTGGATCTGGCAAACTACCAGACCAAGACCGAGGCACAGAAGGGCGAGGATACGACCTATGATGTCGATGTTGCGATCGTCGGCGCAGGCGGCGCAGGCATGGCAGCAGCGGCCAGCGCATCCGAGGCAGGCGCAAGCGTCCTTGTGCTGGAAAAGACCGCTTCCATCGGCGGCAACACCAAGCTGGGCGAAGGCACCTACAACTCCGCTGACCCCGAGCGTCAGAAGAACCTGACGATGAATGACTCCAACCGTGCCGAAGTCGAAGAGGCTCTGAGCGTCAAGACGGATGATCCTGAGTATCAGGCTCTGCTGGACGATGTCCGTGCAGATTATGAGGCATGGGAGAAGAACGACGGCAAGACCCTGTTCGACAGCGTCAACTGGCACGCTCTCCAGACCTACATCGGCGGCGGCAGCATTGATAACATCTCTCTGATCCGCACCTACGCTGAAAAGGCTCCCGAGACCCTGACTTGGCTGGAGGACACCATCGGCGTTCCCTTCAAGAGCGATTACATCTTTATGGCAATCGGCGGCAAGTGGGCGCGCGGTCATCAGGTTGACCTCGTTGCTGCTACTGGTTCCGAGGGCGACAACGGCGGCCGTGTCTACATCGACAAGCTGTCCGAGTACGCAACCGCACGCGGCGCACAGATCGAGACCAACGCAAAGGTCGTCTCCCTGTTGGTCGACGATAACGGCAATGTTTCCGGCTGTGAGGCTGAGCGCAGCGACGGCAGCAAGATCACTGTCCACGCAAAGAGCGTCATCCTGACGACCGGCGGTTATGCCGCAAACAGCGACCTCGTCCTGAAGTACAGCAACGGTGCCATCACCACCAAGCTCACCAGCTGCGCAACTTCCAGCACCGGCGACGGTCTGGCTCTGGCAGAAAATGTGGGCGCAAATCTCGCAAATCTCGACCAGATCCAGGTCCATCCGCTGGGCGATCCCATCAATGACTGCGGCTGCGTCAGTGAGTTTGTCGGTAACTGGCTGAGCGCGACCGAATACATGTTTGTCAACAAAGAGGGCAAGCGTTTCATCAACGAGGACAACACCCGTTACGCCATCAGCATGGCAGAGCTGGCACAGACCGATGGAGAGATGTGGCTGATCGTCGACAGCAGCGCGATCGCAGGCGACGATTCCCGTACTGCTCAGATCGAGAGTCTGCTGGCCGACGGCCACTCCGTCAAGGCCGACACGCTGGAAGAGCTGGCCGAGAAGATCGGCGTCGATGCAGATACCCTGAAAGCCACCGTTGAGACCTATAACGCCGGTATGCTGGCAGGCAAGGATGAGTTCGGCAAGGCCGCAAGCGCAGATTCTGTCATCGAGCAGGGCCCCTTCTACGCAAGCCTGCGCACCCCGACCGTTCACTACACCATGGGCGGCATCTCCATCAATGGCAACACCGAGGTTCTGGGCAAGGACGGCAATACCGTCGCGAACCTCTACGCCGCAGGTGAAGTTGCGACCGGCATCCACGGCAACAACCGTCTGGGCGGCAACGCATACCCCGATATCATGACCTTTGGCCGTATTGCCGGTGAGCAGGCCGCAGCAAACGCCGCAAAGTAATCACCATCTCTATCCGGAGAATCGCATAAGGCTCTCGGAGCTATAGAAAATCACCGTCTTCTCAAGCGAGAGGACGGTGATTTTTTGTGCTGGCAGATATTATAAGATAAAGCAGGCAGAAAATCACGCCCGTCTCATGTACAGGAGTGGATAAGGATTCCCCTCTTCGTCGAGGTCTGTTCGCTTGTAGGTCACGAAACCCAGATGTTCGTAAAAGCCGACGGCCTGCGGATTCTGCTCGTTGACGGTCACTTCCTGAATATCATAGTTCTCGATTCCGTACTGAATGAGCTGCTTTCCGATACCATTCCCACGCACAGCAGGAGAAAGAAACAGCATCTCCAGCTGGGAATTTTCGGTTCCCATAAAGGCGATGGGTTCCCCGGTATCGTTTTCGGCAATGATCAGGTGTTGAACACCCATCAAAGCCTGCGGAACATACTCCTTGATTTGCAGCACTTCCGCGTCGGAAAGAAAATGATGTGTCGCCCGGACAGAGGCTTCCCAGATTCCCAGCAATACTTTCAAAACCGGCTTCCGGTCTTGCAGTTCGTAAATTTTCATGTTCGTTTTCTCCGTAAGTTGATTTGTTGAGGAGAGCAGATTACTCTGAACGTTTACAATACTTCTTCATGATTTTCAAGTTGGTTGATTCGACCATCCCGAAGCCGCCATAGAAGCGGCGGTGATGTTCATCGTCGGGGCAAATCAGCTCGATGAGGGATGCGCCAGCTCTTCCTGACTCCAGCCGTTCTGACGGCGAAGCTGTGCGATTTTGTCGGCTAGTATCATAAATTCCTCTTTCTGCCGCAGTGCGGCGGTCTAAATCAAAATCGGGATGGGGTCAGCTGACGTTCCGGTGAGTACAGAATAGCATATTTTTCGGTTGACAACCACCAATTGCGGCTGGAAATCTGTCAACTGACAGTTGCAGATACGAAAAAACGCTCGTACCAGACCAAAATCCGGTGCGAGCGTTATCTTATTCTTTGATATATTGCTTGTCTGCCTGTGGAATATCATCCGAGATGAATCGGTGAACCTCCATATGCAGATTGTACTTTTCTCGGAGCTGTGCAATGGTTGCCATCATGGGTGTGGCATGGTGACAATCAATCGCTTTCTGATTTTCCCAGCTGTCGATCAGCAAAACGGTTTCGGGGCGTTCTGCAGGATAAAAATATTCGTACTGAAGATTGCCCGGTTCATTCCGTATGGCGGCGACGGTACCGCTTGCAGTCATTTCATCTGCAAATTTTCGTGCTGCGCCGTTTTCACCAGAATAATAGATGTTTACAGTTAAGCTCATAAGACGTAGCCTCTCTGAATTTCAGCACAATAGGTTACTTCAGCAGATTGTCGTTATCGAAGTAGTCGATGCGCATGGACTTGCGGACATCGGCGAGGGTGGCGGCGGCAGTCTTCTCTGCGACAGCACTACCCTGCTTCAGGATCTCGACGACCTCGGGCAGACGCTGTTCCCACTCCTTGCGACGGGTGCGGATGGGCTCCAGCTCGGCCTGCATGACGGCGTTCAGGAACTTCTTGACCTTCACATCGCCCAGACCGCCGCGCTGATAGTGTGCCTTCAGCTCGTCGAGGTCCTGGTACTCGGGCAGGAACTCAGCAAAATGCTCCGGGCGGCTGAATGCGTCCAGATAGGTGAAGACCGGGTTGCCCTCGACCTTGCCCGGGTCCTGTACACGCAGGTGGTCGGGGTCGGTGTACATGGACATGATCTTCTTCTTGATGTCCTCCGGTTCATCGGACAGGTAGATGCAGTTGCCGAGAGACTTGCTCATCTTGGCCTTGCCGTCAATGCCGGGCAGACGCAGGCAGGCCTGATTCTGGGGCAGAAGAATTTCCGGCTCGGTCAGGGTCTCGCCGTAGACGGAATTGAACTTGTGGACGATCTCACGGCACTGCTCGACCATCGGCATCTGATCCTCACCGGCCGGAACCGTGGTGGCACGGAAAGCGGTGATGTCGGCAGCCTGACTGATGGGATAGCAGAAGAAGCCGACGGGGATGCTCGTCTCGAAGTTGCGCATCTGGATCTCGGCCTTGACGGTCGGGTTACGCTGGAGACGGGAGACAGTGACGAGGTTCATATAATAGAAGCTCAGCTCGGTCAGCTCCGGAACCATCGACTGGATGAAGATGTGAGACTTCTCGGGGTCGATGCCGCAGGCCAGATAGTCCAGCGCGACCTGCAGGATGTTCTGGCGGACTTTTTCCGGGTTGTCGGCGTTGTCGGTCAGAGCCTGTGCATCGGCGATCATGATGTAGATCTCATCGAACTTGCCGGAATTCTGGAGACGGACACGCTCCTTCAAAGAGCCAACATAATGGCCAACATGCAGGCGGCCGGTAGGACGGTCGCCAGTCAGAATGATTTGCTTCATTGATATTCTCCTTACTCTGCCAAAGCCTCCTACGGGGAAGCTGGACGCCGGTCGGCGGCCTGAGAGGTTTGTTTTTATGATAAGTATATCCCGGGGCGGTTTCGCTGTCAACAAAACAACCGAAACAAAAGAAAAAAGCGATGGAAAACTTCCATCGCTTTACTGGCGCCTCTTGCCTGACTCGAACAGGCGACACCCTGATTAACAGTCAGGTGCTCTAACCGACTGAGCTAAAGAGGCATCTATATAAAACGGCACATGACCGTTTTACTACTAAAAATGGTGACCCGTACCGGAATCGAACCGATGTTAAAGGCGTGAGAGGCCTCTGTCTTAACCGCTTGACCAACGGGCCATACGTCCATTTTGCATCGGGCTGCTTGCTCCCGACTCGCTTATTCTAGCATAGAGTCTGTCTTTTGTCAACAGGAAATTTCAAATTTTTCAAAAAAAGTTTCTGGGCAGCTCAGAACCAGCTCCGGGCGCGGCTTTTGGCGGCACCGAGAAAGACGTTCAGATAAACAGCGATGATGTTCTCCGCTTCGCCCAGTTCCATCTGCTGACGCTGCGGCAGGCCGCTGAGCTGACCCTGATAGATGCAGTGCAGTTCCGGCAGGGAGGCGTAATCGTTTGGGTGCATCAGGGTGCTGTGCTTGGGCAGGTCGAGAGAACCGCTCTTTTGTAGAACTTCGCTGACGAACTGAGAGCAGAAGTAGTGCCGACGCCGTTTCCACCGGATGTGAAGGGCGCAGAGCAGCAATCCCAGCGAGTTGAAGCGGTACAGGTCGCCATGCGCCATCATGTGGTCTGCCCGGCGACGAGCCCGGATATAGGCTTCGTCTGAGACTTCCAGTGCGTAGAGGGCGCAGGGAATGTCTTCCCGAAGGCGGAAAACACCGCGATTCAGGTATTCCTTGCTCGGCCCGGCCGGGAACATGGTGTAGCCGTTCTTCCGGGTGGAGCTGTATAGGGTGTTCAAGTCCTCGTCAAAGGCGAGGGAGACATGGGTATACTTGGCTCCGGTGACGTGATAGACCAGATTGGACAGCAGCGTTCCGGAACGGGTGAGAAAAATGTAAAGCGTTTTCATGCAGAATCCTTTATGTGAGAAGTAAAGCCTGGCTCAACGCAGAACCAAAACGGTAAAAAGCAGATAAACCGCTCAATGCGGTACTTTTAAGTATATCATAGAGAAAGGATCTTTGCCAGTGGAATGCCACGAAAAATCGGTGAAAAGGAAATTTTGAAGATTTCTTGTATCCCTGCTTGCCAAAATTTTATCAAAGCTGTGATTTTTGGAGCTTATCCTTATTTTTCGTTTGCCAAAAGCCCGGATTTTTTCATGAAGTTACTGCAATCGACTAAGAATCTTAATGAAATTTGTTGCTTTTACAAGAACGAAACGCTCCTCTTGGTTGATTTTGGTTGAAATTCATGTATAATGATATACAGGAGAATACGCATCTGGTATTTCTTCATTGCCTGTACAGAGCCCTTTGGCTGAGGGTACTGTACCTTAAAAGGTATGATGATCTGAACGAAAGAAGAGGTATATCTATCATGGCAAAGTTGGATCTGAGCAAGTATGGCATTACCGGCACGACTGAGGTCGTGTACAATCCTTCTTACGAGCAGCTGTTCGAGGAAGAGACCAAACCCGGTCTGGAAGGCTACGAGAAGGGCCAGGTCAGTGAGCTGGGTGCAGTCAACGTCATGACCGGCATCTACACCGGCCGTTCCCCCAAGGATAAGTTCATCGTCATGGACGAGAACTCCAAGGACACCGTGTGGTGGACTTCCGACGAGTATAAGAACGACAACCATCCGGCATCTCAGGAAGCATGGAACGCCGTGAAGGAGATCGCCAAGAAGGAGCTGTCCAACAAGCGTCTGTATGTCGTGGATGCGTTCTGCGGCGCAAACAAGGACACCCGTATGGCCGTCCGCTTCATCATGGAAGTGGCATGGCAGGCACACTTCGTCACCAACATGTTCATCAAGCCCACCGCTGAGGAGCTGGAGAACTTTGAGCCTGATTTCGTTGTCTACAACGCTTCCAAGGCCAAGGTCGAGAACTACAAGGAGCTGGGCCTGAACTCCGAGACTGCTGTTATGTTCAACATCACCAGCAAGGAGCAGGTCATCGTCAACACCTGGTACGGCGGCGAGATGAAGAAGGGCATGTTCTCCATGATGAACTACTTCCTGCCGCTGAAGGGCATGGCTTCCATGCACTGCTCTGCCAACACCGATATGGAGGGCAAGAACACCGCCATCTTCTTCGGTCTGTCCGGCACCGGCAAGACCACCCTGTCCACCGACCCCAAGCGTCTGCTGATCGGCGACGACGAGCACGGCTGGGACGACAACGGCGTGTTCAACTTCGAGGGCGGCTGCTACGCAAAGGTCATCAACCTGGATAAGGACTCCGAGCCCGATATCTACAACGCCATCAAGCGCAACGCTCTGCTGGAGAACGTTACCCTGGATGCTGAGGGCCACATCGACTTCGCTGACAAGAGCGTCACCGAGAACACCCGTGTGTCCTACCCCATCAACCACATCAAGAACATCGTCCGCCCGATCTCTTCTGCACCCGCAGCCAAGAATGTCATCTTCCTGTCTGCTGACGCATTCGGCGTTCTGCCCCCGGTCTCTATCCTGACCCCGGAGCAGACCCAGTACTACTTCCTGTCTGGCTTTACCGCAAAGCTGGCAGGCACCGAGCGCGGCATCACCGAGCCCACCCCGACCTTCTCCGCTTGCTTCGGTCAGGCATTCCTCGAGCTGCACCCCACCAAGTACGCTGAGGAGCTGGTCAAGAAGATGCAGAAGAGCGGCGCAAAGGCTTATCTGGTCAACACTGGCTGGAACGGCACCGGCAAGCGCATCTCCATCAAGGATACCCGTGGCATCATCGACGCTATCCTGAGCGGTGCCATCAACGAGGCTCCCACCAAGAAGATCCCCTACTTCGACTTCGAGGTTCCCACCGCACTGCCCGGCGTCGATCCTGCAATTCTGGATCCTCGCGATACTTATGCTGACGCTTCCCAGTGGGAAGAGAAGGCAAAAGACCTGGCTGGCCGCTTCATCAAGAACTTCGCAAAGTACGAAGGCAACGAGCATGGCAAGGCTCTGGTTTCCGCAGGCCCTCAGCTGTAAGCGCGGACAGCAAGGCGTTTGAGAAACCTTTTGTTCAGAATATAAGATAAACCAAAGCGGCTCTCACCACCCGGATGATGGTGAGAGCCGCTTTTTTGTGTCTGAAATCCAGCGGAATGACGCAGGTAAACGAATCGTTGATTGTGCTTTTCCACGGTTTGTGCTAGGGTGTATCTGAAAACAGGATTCAGATGTGCAAAATGCTGAAAGAGATAC
>ERZ808240.5549-NODE-5549-length-10194-cov-6.134333_pt1 | contig 10194 bp, 6 predicted proteins | sample MGYA00521084_ERZ808240 | MGnify/ENA primary metagenome ERZ808240 (study PRJEB31516, sample SAMN03275571) | gut metagenome | biome: mammalia-associated habitat; material: feces | host: Papio cynocephalus | place: Kenya | collected 2012-08-06 ... | reverse complement strand
CTATGACCCTCTGCTTGTAAGGCAGATGCTCTCCCAGCTGAGCTATGCTCCCATAAATATAAAAAATGCTGGTCGGGATGACAGGATTCGAACCTGCGGCATCTTGCTCCCAAAGCAAGCGCTCTACCAAACTGAGCCACATCCCGTTATCCCTTAACGGAAGTTATTATACTACAACGGACAATAGATGTCAAGAAATAATTTAAAAATATTGAATTTACATTAAAAATATGGTATACTTTTTATAAATTTCAATTATTTCGTATTAATATAATGTACATTATTGCATAATGCGGCATTTGAACAGGGAGTGTATCAAAATGAAAGGCAAAATTTTAGTTGCAGGTGCGGGACACGGCGGACTGTCATGCGCGGCAAACCTCGCAAAGAGCGGATTCAACGTTACCGTACTCGAAAAGAAGAAACGCGAAGATTTAGGCTACGACTGGGACGACGTATTTTTTATAGACTGCCTTGATAAGGCGGGATTTCCGAAAATGGACGAAAAATATTATCATCATTCGTATCCGCTTCACTGCACGTCTCCGAATAAAAAAGACTGGATTTTACAGGATTTTTCGGGACACGACCTCGACTGCTCGGTTGACAGAAAGTATCTGTTAAGATATATGATATCCTTCTGCGAGGAGTGCGGAGTCAAGTTTATATTTGAGGCTGAGATTGCGTCCCCGATAACCGACGGTGCGCGCGTTACCGGCGTAAAGGTAAAGCAGAACGGCATATTCTATGATTATAATGCCGATCTCGTTATTGACGCATGCGGTATGAATTCGACGCTCAGACAGCTTCTTCCCAATAAATGCGGTATTATCAACAACTTTGCCGACGACGAGTATTTCACCGTTTACAGAGCGTTTTATGAGAGAAATAACGACTTAACGCCCGACGAGCCTTACAACGTATATTTTTATCATAATTATGAGGGCGGAGTCGACTGGGTTCTCTGTGAGGAGGATTATATAGACGTTCTCGTCGGCAGATTCGGCAAAAAGCTGACTCAGGAGCAGATTGACAACGCGCTTGCCGATTTCAGAAAGGATTATTCGTCGCTGGGCGAGAAAATTGTCAGGGGCGGTCAGGTAAATACTCTGCCGATAAGACGTATGATTCCCATGATGGTATGCGATTCGTATGCCGCAATAGGCGACAGCGCCGGTATGACGATTCCGCTTATCGGTTCGGGTATTGCGAATTCGATAAAAGCGGGCAAGATTCTCGCCGATGTTATCGAGGAATGCGGCGGCGACTATTCGAGAAAAAATCTCTGGCAGTACGAGTACAGATATTTCAATGAGATAGGCAAGGATCTCGTTCTGCTCGATATCGTACGCAGAGTTATCATCTCCGTTAAGGGCGAGGACGTTGACTTCATGCTCAACAATAAGATTCTTACGTCCTCGGATATCGCAATGGCGAGTGGCGGCGGATTCGATTTGAACGTACCCGCTCTTGCCAAAAAAGGTGCGAAGCTTCTTAAAAATCTCGCTCTCGTTGCGGGAACCGTTCCAAAGGTTCTCGGCGTTCTTAAAATAAAGAAAGTATGCGATTCGATGCCCATAGAGTACGACGAAAAGAAAGTCAGTGAGTGGATAGAGGAATACACCTCGCTGTAATTTGAGAGGACGAAAGAATTAAACGATGAAAAGATTACTGTGTATAATTCTCAGTGTTTTAATGATTCTGCCGTTGAGCGTCACGGCGTTTGCAGAGACGGGCGAAGCGGATGACGAATCGGAATGCACTCAGCTTCCGATTATATTCGTACGCGGAATGGATTTTCCCAATGTAAAAATAAACCCCGATTCCGACGACAGTGAAAACGCAATAAAATTTGATTTTAAAACCGTTGCTCCGTTTGCCTCGAAAGCCGTTTTGAATCTTATAAAGGGCGACAAGGATTCGGCTCTCGAAAACGTTATCGACTGCGCGTACGACGTTTTAAAGTACAATTCAATGGACGAAAACGGCGATCCGCTCTATAACACGGGAATGGTCAAATACCCCGAGAGCGCGGAAAATTATCCGTTCTTTTATGACGAGGATTATCTCGAAAACGGCTTGACCCATACGCTTATCGAGACAATGCCCGCAAAGCACGTTTACTACATTCATTATGACTGGAGACTTGACCCGCTCACCGTCGCGGACGAAATTAACGACGCGGTAAACAAAGCGATTGAGTCGACGGGTCACAGCAAGGTAAAGATAATCTGTTCGAGCATGGGCGGAATCATGACGATGGGCTATCTCACGAAATACGGATATGACAAAGTCGAAAGATGTCTGTTCATGTCCTCGACGTTCTGCGGAGCGCAGGTTGCCTCCGACATGTTCACGGGCAAAATCGAGTTTACACCCGAAACGCTTTATAACTTCTGTTACAACGCCGTTTCGGATTCGTTCATTCTCTCGAGAATCGTAAAGTCGCTTTATAAATCCGGACTTTTTAACTCTCTTATGAAAGTTACGGACTATATAGTCGATAATTATAAGGACGAAGTCTACGAGAGAGTTTTCATCCCCGTATTTTCTCACATGCCCGTATTCTGGGGTCTTATCCAGCCCGAGGATTACGAGGAAGCAATTGATTACGTCTTAGGCGGAAGATGCGGCGAGAACGCCGAATTCTTAAAGAGAACCGACGCGCTTCAGGACATGATGAAGAACAGAAACGAGCTTCTTGATAACATGATAGCCGACGGAGTTAAAATCGCGGTTGTATCAAATTACAATCTGCCTCTTGCTCCCATATATGAGAGCGCGGATTTTAACAGCGATACGGTTTTGGAGACACGTCAGACCTCGGGTTATGCGACGGTTGCAAAGTACGGCGAAACGCTCGGAGACGACTATGTTCCCGAAAATGAGAAATATCTCTCTCCCGACAGAGTCGTTGACCTCTCGACGGCGATTCTGCCCGAGTATACTTATATTATAAAGAACGCTCCGCACGTTGCATGTTCGTACGGTACGGAATATAATGAATTTGCAATGTATCTTTTAACGACTGACGGCGATTTAAAACCCGGAACAGATGAAAGATATCCGCAGTTCATGGTTTCGGACAAATCAAAGGAGACGCTGAAAGCATTTGATTAAAATTCAATAAAAACAAACGGTGCTGTAAACTCATTTTTTTACAGCACCTGTTTTTTAATTTATAACGGGGATTTTTAACATCCCCTATTTTTTGAAAACACTCGAAACAACGGCAAACATGATGAGAAGAATTTTTTATATGCCTCGCAGTAGTCCCTGTCTTCTTTCTGCCGTTTGCATCCGCCCGCGCGGCACAGCGGGAAAAACGCGCATTTTCTGCACTTATCGCCGACGGTAAGGCTCTCTCTTATAAAGACCTCAGCCCGTTTCGACCTCGCCGCCGAGGACAGCGAAACGGAATTTATATTGCCCAACAGCCAATCGTCCGTACAGTAGAAGTCACACGGATAAATATTTCCGTTGCCCTCTATTACAAACTGATGCGTGCAGTGTCCGCACAGTCCGCACTGTTCGGGATGTTCGCCCAAATACATTCTGACAAGATTGTCAAAGTAACGTATGCTTATATAATTTCCGCGTACAAAATCCTTTACGTACAGATTGAAAATTTCGATAAGATACTTCGCGTACTGCTCGTTCGTCATGTACAGCTCGCTCTCGCTGTTATCGCCGAACGGGCGCAGACACGGTATAAACTGCAAATATTTATACCCCTGTGTGCGGAAATGGCGGTATATCTTGCCCGCGTTGTCGGCGCATGAGCCCGTCAGAACGGTAAGAATATTAAATTCCACGCCGTACTTTTTGAAAATCTCAGCCGTGCGCGTTATTTTGTAGTAAGAATTCTGTCCGTCGGACGTGAGCCTGAATCGGTTGTTTTCGTAATCGCCGTCGAGACTTAATCCTGCGAGAAATTCGTTTTCTCTGAAAAATTTTGCCCAGTCGGAGTTTACGAGCGTCCCGTTTGTCTGGATGCCGTAAAATATCCGCGAATTTTTAATATTATTTTTTTTTACGGTATCGACAAAAAATTTAAAATAATCAATCCCCGCAATAAGCGGTTCTCCGCCCTGAAACGAGAACGAAATGCTCTCGCCCGAGGCGAATTCCAGTGCGCTTTTAATAAGATTTTCGGCGGTCGTTTCGCTCATTTTTCCGAATGAAAATTCATCTCTTGATGACGAAACGTCGCAGTAAAAGCAGTATTTACATCGTAAATTACAAAGACTCGACGCGGGTTTTATCATTATCGACAGGGGAGGCATTATTTTATTCCCCTCGGATTATTTTCAAAATCCGACTGAATCGAGTCAAGTTTTTCATGCATTTCATCGGCGATTGTCGGATATGCGGGTGTTCTGTTGTAGTTTTCGCCCTCGTCGTCGGTCAGAATGTGAAGCCAGTTTTTGCGGAACTTATCAAAGAACGCGGAGTTATCATTCTGAATATTCTTAAAATACTTAAATGTAACGTATTTATTGTCGTTGAGAACGTCGAAATCATAATCCTTGTATTCGTCGAGACTCTTTATGTAATCGGTCGGTACCGTGTACTGTATCGCCTTGATTTTACGGCGTTTCATGTGCAGAATCGGGCTGTCGGACGTGTGAATTACGGTGTCGTTTTTGATTAAGTCGACCATGGATTTGCCGTCTATCGTTCTGTCCGAGGGGAGATAATCGCCCTGTCCCGAATTGCCCGTTATCGAGCACATATTTATAAGCGTCGGGAACAAATCTACGAAGGTTGCGCTCTGCGAACGCGTTCCGCCCTTTTCGAAAAGCCCGTTGTTATTGTCCCAGCGAATCATGAACGGAACCTTTTGTCCGCCTTCGTATGCAAGATATTTTCCTCCTCGAAGCTCGCCCGTCGAACCTTCGAGCGCGGGACCGTTATCCGAGGTGAATATAATTATCGTGTCGTCCAGTACGCCTAATTCTTCCATAGTATTGAATAATTCGCCGAGGTAATGGTCGAACTCCTCAACGCAGTCTACGTAAGTTCCCATGCCCGACGTACCCTTGAATTCGTCGCCGACATAGACGGGTGCGTGAGGCCACGGAGTCGTGTAATATGCAAAGAACGGCTCGTCGGAATTTTTAACGGTATCGGTTATCCAGTCGGATATCTCCTTGTGAATCCACTTTGTAGCGTTCGACTGGTCTTTTAATTCGTCGGTGCCGTGTACGATTTCGTACTCGCCGTTTTCCTCCTTGACATGGTAAAACGGTTTCATATCGTTAACGTGGTGGCTTCCGTAGAACACGTCGAAGCCCTGATTTGTCGGCAGGTACTCGCCGTAGTCGCCAAGGTGCCACTTTCCGAAACAACCCGTGTTGTATCCGGCGCTCTTGAATACTTCTGCAATCGTTATCTCGTCGCCGAGCATGCCGTCGGTATTGTTGAGCATTTCGACGCTGTTGAATACTCTGGTCTGCGCAAACGGCGTAAAGCAGTTTACGGTCGGATAAATAACGTTGTCGGCGTAACCGCGGTACGGATATCTGCCCGTAAGGGCGGCGAAACGCGCGGGCGAGCATACGGAATAGCTTGAATAGAAATTTTCGAAATTGAGCCCGTTTTCGCCTATCGAATCAATATTAGGCGTGTCGTAAATCGCGCCGTTTAACGAAATATCGGAGCAGCCGAGGTCGTCCATTAATATTACGAGAACGTTTGGCTTGCCCTTCGCGTTTTTATCAACGCCGTTGAGATAATCGTCCTGTCCGTCCCACATTCTCTCGGTGACGGGCTTCGTTCTCATATTCATTGTAAGAACGTAGAATATCGACGAGCCGACAAGGAGAAAGCTCATCGCCCCGCACAGAACTTTTTTAAGCGCGTCGGATTTGAACGCCTTTTTCGCAAATACAAATATAAGAGCGAGGAAAACAATGCCCGGCAGAGCGATAAGAAGATTACCGCCGAGTCTCGTAAAGAAATTGCCCTCGCCGGTGATGAGCGGATGCTCCGCGCTCGAAAATCCCGCCTTACCGCTTATCAGCGCGCCGAAACCCGCGTCCGCGCCCCATATAACATGGAACAAAAACGTGCCGAGCCCTGCCGTGAGATAACCCGCAAGCATTGTAAGATATACTTTCTTTTTTATTATAATCGATAATAATATAACCGCGGCTGCGATACAGCAGTAACCCGCCGAAACAATCGCTATGATATTCTGTCTCGTGATAAGCTGTAAGAGCATTATTATAACGCCCAGTGCAAGCATTATTATCGGAAAAACCTTTTTACCGTTGTCGAATTCGAGTTTTCTTTTCATTTCGGCACCCCGTTTTTTTTTACTTATATTATATAGAAAATAATCGAAAACGTCAATAATTCGTTGCTGTATCAATGTTGACAGAACGGAACTTTTGCTGTATAATTTACATTATAAGGGAGATGGTCGTATGATAAAGCGCATGCCCGCGTCATACTGCGGTGAAATAGACTTTTGGAAATTTCTGTGCTGTATTGTAATTGTAATACATCATTCGTTCCAGATATTCGGCGAACGTGTTTACATGAGTGCCGGGTCAATCTGCGTCGAATTCTTTTTCATGGTTTCCGGTTACTTTATGGCTATGTCGACGGCTAAAAGAAATGAAAAATACGACAGCTCTAAAATCGGAACGCAGACGGTTGACTTTCTGCTTCATAAAATAAAGGGATTAGTCCTTTGTTATGCGTTCGCGGTTGTCGTATGCTTAGGTATCAGAATTGCGTTCGAGGGTGCCGATAAAACGATTTTAAACGCGAAGTTCCCGCTTGTAATCGTTGACTTGCTGTTCCTTAATGCGAGCGGACTTCCTCACTGGTATGTTTTTTCGTCGTCATGGTATCTGTCGGCAATGCTCATTGCAATGGCGGTTATTTACCCGATAATGAGAAAAAACCGCGATTTGTTTATCAACGTCGCGGCGCCGATTATCGCTGTCGTTTTGTATGCCGTTATGCTGAAAGAGGACGGTTATGTCGTATCTCCCGATAAGTGGTATTATATAACCACAAAAGGCGTATTAAGAGGAATTGCGGGACTTTGTCTCGGCTGTACGGCATATTCATTCTGTGAGAGAGTGAAAAAACGCACATATTCTAAGGCGGTATCCGTTCTTTTCTCTCTTATCAATATTACCGCTATGGCGTATGCATTTATTGTGCTTAATACGGATAAACTCGACCAGTCCATAACGCCCGCCGTTATTTTCATGTTTTTTATATGTTTATGCATATCGGCAAGTAAGGTTTCCGCGCTGGCTCCGATATTTAATTATTCCCCGTTTGCATATCTCGGAAAACTCAGCATGAGCGTTTACCTGTGTCATCAGAGTATTGCATATTTCGCGTCTGGAATTATAAATAAGTCGCAGCCGCTTAAATCTCTCATCACTTCGACCCCTTCGCTCAGACCTGTTATACTTTGGTTTTATATTCTCGCCTCGGTATTGCTCGGCGTTATATGCCTCGGTGTCTGCTCGAGAATTCAAAACAAAATTAACAGTAAGAAAAACGAACCCGTGAAGACTTGATTTTTATGACGGTTGACACTAAAACAATTGTTCCGATGACCGATGCGAACAGATATATTTCTTTTAACGGCTGTCGAAATAATATCATTGCATAAAAATAAATATAAAAAAGAACCCGTCGTTATTCGGCGGGTTCTCATTAGTTCTAATGATATAGTTATTTTAATCCGTTTTTGATTTTCATCTTAGCGTAAACTTTGGTGGGAAGTCCGTATAGGTTTATGAATCCGGTTGCGTCTGCCTGGTTGTAAACGTCGTCCTCATCAAACGTTGCAATCTCGGGGTCATAGAGCGAGTACGGAGAGGTTACGCCCGCGTTTATCATGTTGCCCTTGTAGAGCTTAAGAGTAACGTCGCCGGTAACGGTTTTCTGCGTAGTCTTTACGAACGAGAGAATGGCCTCGGTCAAGGGCGAGAACCACAGAGCGTTGTAAACGTTCTCTGCAAGCTTCTGCGCTACGAGAGCTTTGTAGTGAGAGGTCTCCTTGTCAAGGCAGATAGTTTCGAGAACCTCGTGAGCCTTATAGAGAATTGCTCCGCCGGGAGTCTCGTATACTCCGCGGCACTTCATGCCGACGAGACGGTTCTCAACGATATCGAGAAGTCCTATGCCGTTGTCTCCGCCGAGCTTGTTAAGAGTCTCGACGATTTCGACTGCGCCCATTTCCTTGCCGTCAATCGCGGTGGGAACGCCCTGCTCGAAATGAATTTTAACATAAGTCGGCTTGTCGGGAGCCTGCTCGGGCGATACGCCCATCTCGAGGAATCCTTTTTTGTTGTAAGTCGGCTCGTTTGCGGGATCCTCAAGGTCGAGTCCCTCATGGCTTAAATGCCAGATATTTTTATCCTTTGAATAGTTTGTCTCACGGTTGATTTTAAGGGGTACCTGATGAGCCTCTGCGTACTCGATCTCTTCCTCACGGGATTTAATCGACCACTCACGCCAGGGTGCGATTATGGGCATGTCAGGTACGAATGCTTTGAGCGCAAGCTCGAAACGAACCTGGTCGTTGCCCTTACCGGTACAGCCGTGGCAGATAGCGTCCGCGCCCTCTTTAATTGCGATTTCGGCAATACGCTTAGCGATGATGGGACGTGCAAACGCGGTGCCGAGCATGTAGTCCTCATATTTTGCGCCTGCCTGAACGCAGGGGAAAACGTAGTCGGTTATAAACTCCTCGGTAAGATCCTCGACATAGAGTTTGGAAGCTCCGGTTTTGAGAGCCTTTTCCTCGAGTCCGTCGAGCTCGTCGGCCTGTCCGACGTTGCCCGAAACGGCGATGACCTCGCAGTTGTTATAGTTCTCCTTGAGCCAGGGGATTATGATTGAAGTGTCGAGACCGCCCGAATAAGCGAGTACGACTTTTTTGATATCTTTCTTTTCCATGGTGATTACCTCACTTGTGTTTGTTATTCAGTATGGTATGATTATACATTTTCTTGCATAAATAATCAATATGTAATACAACGGATATTTAGACGGATATTAATTTTTTATTGTATATATTAACTAAACCGACCGTTGTTATATAATAAATCCGCCCCGAACAAGCCGAACGGGACGGATTATATATTCAATTCATATACACAGTATACATTTTTTGTATACCGTATTCATTTTTCATGCTTTGAAGAATTCAAAAAACGCTCTGTGCGCCATGTAAACGTCCGTTTTTGCAACGACCTCGAACGGAGCGTGCATTGAGAGGACGGGAACGCCTACGTCGATTACGTCAATGTCGAGGTTCGCGACGTATTTTGCGACCGTTCCGCCGCCGCCGTGGTCGACCTTGCCGAGCTCTCCTGTCTGCCACGCTATATTATTTGTATCGAGAATCGTTCTTACTTTGCTTACGAATTCAGCTGAAGCGTCGGAGGTTCCGGATTTGCCTCTTGCGCCCGTATACTTCGTAACGACTACGCCGTGGTTTATATACGAAGCGTTTTTCTTTTCGATAACGTCAGGGAACGTCGGGTCGAACGCCGCGTTAACGTCCGCGGAGAGACACTGCGAACGGCTTAAAACTCTGTGACCGGGAACGCCCTGCGCCTCGGCGAGGTCATATATGAAATACTTCATATACGAAGAGTTAAGTCCCGTGTTTCCGTCGCTTCCCGTTTCCTCTTTATCCGTAAGAACGGTCATTACAGTGTATTCGGGGTCGACTGTTGAGAGAATCGCGGTGACTGCGGGGTAGGCGCATACTCTGTCGTCGTGACCGTAGGAGCCTATCATACTGCGGTCGAATCCGATATCGCACGACTTCTGCGCGGGTACTGCCTCAAATTCCGCGCTTAAAAAGTCCTTTTCGCTGAATCCGTATTTTTCATAGAGAATGTTTAAAATGTTGAGCTTGACGGCTTCGGAAACCTTGTCGTCCTTAAACGGTCTGCTTCCGACGAGAATGTTAAGTTCCTCGCCCTTGACTCCGTTTGCAAGCGTGCGTTTCTCCTGCTCCTGCGCAAGGTGGGGGAGAAGGTCGGTTACAACGAATTTCGGGTCGTTTTCGTCCTCGCCTATCGTAACGTTTATTTTTTCTCCGCCGTTCTTAACAACAACGCCGTGAAGTGCGAGAGGAACTACCGTCCACTGGTATTTTTTGATTCCGCCGTAGTAATGCGTTTTGAACAGAGCCATCTCCGT
>ERZ808240.5547-NODE-5547-length-10195-cov-2.560651_pt1 | contig 10195 bp, 9 predicted proteins | sample MGYA00521084_ERZ808240 | MGnify/ENA primary metagenome ERZ808240 (study PRJEB31516, sample SAMN03275571) | gut metagenome | biome: mammalia-associated habitat; material: feces | host: Papio cynocephalus | place: Kenya | collected 2012-08-06 ... | reverse complement strand
AGCATTAAATGGAATGACTTCTATTTTGAAGAACTTCTTGAACTATCCATTTGGAAAGATTTGTATGAAGTACTTCGGAAGTACATTGGTCAAAACAGCACCATTGATCATGTGTGCTTTGAGTGTTTGCTTTTGTTACAAAGTCGGCTTGTTTAACATTGGTGCAGCTGGTCAATATGCTTTAGGAGCTGGTGTTGCGTTGTATTGTGCATTAACATTCAACATGCCTTGGTATATTTGCTTAGTTTTGTGTGCAGTTGCGGGTGCATTAAGTGGCGTTTTGATTGGTGTATTAAAAGCTTATCGAAATGTGAACGAAGTTATTTCTGGTATTATGTTGAACTGGATTTCTTTATATTCCGTTAACTTATTGTTGAATAAAGTAAAAGAGCCAACAAGTCCATATACTTTGAAATTACAAGGACATGGTGGCAACGCAATTTTACCTTCCTTGGGATTAGATAAGCTGTTTAACAATGATAAAGTTACGATTGCAATTCCACTTGCGATACTATTTGCGATAGCTGTTTGGTTTGTATTGAATAAAACAAAATTCGGTTATGAATTGGTTGCTACAGGCTATAACAAAGATGCTGCAAAATATGCAGGAATGCAAGAGAAGAAAAATATTATCGTTACGTTGGCAATTGGTGGTGCTTTAGCATCCATTGGTGCTGCGTTCTTCTATCTTTCTGGTATTGCTGAATGGGAAGTTGGACAAACATCTGTACCTGCAATGGGGTTCAATGGTATTGCGGCTACATTCTTGGGTGGATTGAATCCAATTGGTTCTATATTTTCTTCCTTCTTTATTCAACATATTACAGATGGTGCTGTTTTCTTGGATAAAACAGCGTTTCCTTCACAAATTCCAGATTTGATTACTGCAATTATTATTTATCTTTGTGGTTTTATGGGATTTATTCGTTTGCTTATGAACAAAAAAAATAAAGAGAAAGGAGGAAACAGATAATGGTATTATTGTTGCAATATTTGCTTCTGTTTGCTTCTGTTTTGGCTCTTGTTGCTTTAGGTGGTTGTTTTTCTGAACATTCTGGTGTAATTAATCTAGGCTTAGAAGGCGTAATGGTCATCGGTGCTCTTGGTGGTGCACTTGTGTTGAAATATATGCCTGTAGATGCGCCATCTTTCTTCACTGTCATTTTGACAATCCTTGGTGCTATAGGTGCAGGTATGTTGTATTCTACACTGTTAGGTGTAGCAGCAATTCATTTTAAAGCTGATCAAACTTTGGTTGGCACAGCAATGAACTTATTGGCAACAGCTTTGTCTGCTGTTATTGTAAAAGCTATTAACTTGCATGCGGATTCATCTGATGTTTCTTCTGTTGTGTATTACATTGATAATCGACCAGATTTAACAGTTAACATTGGTAGTTTTGAATTTAACTGGTTTATGCTTGTTGCACTTGCCGCAATCATCGTGTCTTATATCGTTCTTTATAAAACAAGATTTGGTTTACGTTTAATGGCGTGTGGTGAAAATCCACAGGCAGCCAACTCTGTAGGTATTGATGTTATTAAGATGAGATGGGCTGGTGTATTGATTTCTGGTATGCTAGGTGGTCTAGGCGGTATTGCTTATGTAACTGCTGGTTCTTCTTGGACATTTGAAAATGGTGTAGCTGGATATGGTTTCTTGGCTTTGGCCGTTATGATCTTTGGACAATGGAAACCACATCGTATTGGTTTAGCTGCATTATTGTTTGGCTTCTTCCGTTCACTTGGATCAGTTTATTCAGGAATTCCTCTATTAGCTTCTTTGGGTATTCCTTCCACGGTCTATAATTTACTGCCTTATGTAATTTCTCTGATCGTGCTTGCATTTTCTTCAAAGAATTCTGCAGCACCAAGTGCAGAAGGTATTCCATACGATAAATCAATGCGTTAAAATCAAGGAATGGGAAACCATTCCTTTTATATATGGAGGGGAATTTATGGTCATACAAGTTGAAAAAACTCTTTCGGAAGAAAAAATATCTTCTATTGCGCAGGATATAGCAGATGCATTTTTTGATTACGTATATTCTGAAGGTGAAATAGGAATGAAAGGGTATATTACTTCTCGCAAAGCGATGTATGTGTTTATGCGTGCTGTCTTTTCTGCAGCTGTAAAAAGCGGGTGTGCTTGGCAAACTGAGAATGGCGAAGGGTATTTGATCATGACTGATTCAGAAGGAAATCATATATCTTTTCTGCATACGATACAAGAAATGTTGGCGGAATCAGAAGCTCTTGGGGGTTTTATGAAAATGATGGAGTATTCTAGGATTTCATCTATGGATGGTGGAACGATTTCGCAAGAAATATTTAAAAGAAATGCGCGCTATGTTTTTGTGGATCTTTTGGTCGTTTTAAAACAGTATCAACATACTGGTCATATGCGGCAATTGATGGAATTTGTGTATCAACATGCACAGAAATATGGAATCATGGTTGCTCTGGAGACGGATGATTTATTAAAGGCAAAAAAGTATGAGCATCTTGGTATGATCTTATATAGAGTGCGTAATTGTGGTGAAGGGTATCACGTATATGACTTTATTCGGTAATTGTGAAAAATTGCATTTGTGAAAAATGCAATTTTTTTTACAATAGGTCTTTATTTCTTAATAGAAAGTATTAGAATATTTTAGGTCGTTATGACAAAAGAGGTATTTATATGGAAATGGATGCTATCTTGCAGTTGATTGAGACCGATGAAAAAACGCGTGATGCGATACAAAAACAGTATCAAAAACGTAATGAACTCAAGCAAGCTGTAGAAGAAGAAAAAAAGAGAATTTCTGATGAAGCCTGGGCTGAAGTACGTGCGAAAGTTGCTGAAACAAAGAAAGAACTAGACGCAAAAATTGAGGCAGATCAGAAAGAAAATCAGGCTGTTTATGAAAAAAATGTGAAGCGTTTAACAGATATGTATAACGCGAACAAGGAAAAGTGGAGAGATGAACTGGTGAAAAGAATTATCAGTTGTGAAGCGTAACAGGAGGAATTATGAGCTCAGATTTAGCATTGGCTGTTAAAGCAAGAGCGATGTTTGGAAACCGATTGTCCGCTAGTGAGTACGAAACTTTACTGCAGAAGAAGACTGTTTCTGAAGCAGCAAGTTATCTCAAAAATGAAACGTATTTTTCTACAACGCTTTCTGGAATCAATGAAAAAGCTATTCACAGAGAACAATTAGAGTCGTTGCTGAGAATGGATATCTTCCATCGATTAGAAAAACTAGAAAGATTTGGGGGAGATGATGATCAAGGATTTATATACGCATTTGTTATGCGTTCTGAAATTCGTATGATCTTGTCTTGTGTACGGTATATTGCGACAAATGATGAAGAAATTCGGAGTAGTTTGATTGCTTCATTGCCTATTTTTGCGGAGAAATATTTTTCATTTAATCTAAAACGTCTTCCTGATGTGACATCGTTTTCAGATTTATTAGATGTGCTAAAAAACACACCTTATGAAAAAATTGTGTATAGATATCAAACACAAAACATGGAAGAAATTGATTACATTGCCTTAGAACATGATCTAGAACTAGAATTGTATTCTGATACGATGCGTTTCTTAGCAAAATATAAAGGAAAAGAAACGAGTGAAGTTCTCAACCAGATCATCATGTCTAAAGCAGAGTTGATCAATTTGTCAGCAATATATCGTTTGAAGAAGTACTTCCATACGCCTGCTGCAAGAATTCAAGATTTCATGCTTCCATACAATTGCTTTTTTAAGCAACATGAATTGGAAGATATGATTCAAAATTGTGACGCACAGGATGTATTGGATCGTGTAGCTAAGAGATATCATCGCTATACGCGTGATTTGCGGTTTACAAGTATTGAACAGTATATGCAAATGATTCAATTTAATATGAATCACCATGTTATGGAATATTATCAGGATTCTTCTCTTGTTTTATTGAGCTATTTACTCTTAGGAGAAACAGAGATTCAAAACTTGATCAATATTATTGAAGGTATTAGATATCAGATTGCACCGGATAGGATTCGTGCACTCTTGGTATATTAAGAAAAGGAGTAGATGCATGGCAATTGTAAAAATGAAATATGTCAGTGCAGCCACGAGTGAAGATCATGTAGAAGAAATGGTTCTAGATGGAATTCATTCTGGTATGTTGCATGCGGTGCATGCTGCGGACATTATTAATGAGGATAACAATGGACATCTTCTAAATGATGAAAATCCATATAGTGGTTATCTTCAAACTCTGCAGAATTTTGCACACAGTGTCAACTACACACTGCAATGCAAAGAATCTCCATCTAAGCATTACACAAATGAAGAGATGGATGCATTCTTCAATGAGCTAGACACTACATTTGGCTTAGAGACAGATGCAAGTACAGTTCTATTAACGCCAGATGATGAACAGGCATTGAGTGCATTGAGCGAGTGTGGATTTGAAAGGATGCATGCTTGTCAGTATTTGACATTTGGGTTTGGGAGACTGCCTAGAGAGTCATTTAAAAAGTTGAGTATGTATAAAGATGAAATCTTTGTACATCATCATGTGCATGAAACACCACAGTATGTTTGGATGCTTTATGTAACGTCTGATTCTTATGTGGATAAAGTTAGAAAGATTTTCAAAGATCTTTATTTTGAGCCAATTGATATCCCAATGATCGATGTAAAGAAACAGTTAGAAAAATATCACGAAAAGATAGATGATATTTATACATTCTGTTGTGAAGAAAATAGTATTCATGAATTATATCCTTATGTTGCTGAAATCAATGAGCAGTATTTATTGAGTGGATTTGTAAAGGCCGAAGATGTAGATAAATATAAAGAAATCTTTGCGAATATTCCTGTGACATTTGAAGTCAAAGAACCAGAAGAAGTGAGCAATTTAGAGTGTCCTACATTATTGAAGAATAATTGGTTTACAAGACCGTTTGAGTTGTTCTTAGGTATGTATGGTGTTCCAAAGTATACTGATTTTGATCCAACAGGATTTATGGCAGTGACATATTGCTTATTGTTTGGAATCATGTTTGGTGATCTTGGTCAAGGGTTGGGATTGTTCTTGATTGGTTTGATTTTTGAAAAAAAGGGTCAATTGTTTGGCATTATCAATCGTTGTGGAATTACATCTATGATCTTTGGATTCTTGTTTGGATCTGTATTTGGATATGAAAATTTATTGAATCCAATTCATCAGTCTTTATTTGGTGTAAGAGAAAAGTTATTTGATGTTATGGCAAATAGCAGCACAATGGTATTGTTGATTGGTGCAATTTGCATTGGTGCAGTATTGATTTTGATTACACAGTGTATGAATATTGTTAATCGCTTCAAGCATAAGCAGTTAGGTGAGGCATTATTCTCACAGAATGGTATTGCTGGTCTAGTGTTCTATGGTGGTATCGTCTTTGCGGCAGTGGCTACAATGTTACTTGGTTGGAATGTATTGAACATTGTGTATATTGTTGTGTTCTTCGTTTTGCCTGTTATTTGTTTTGTTATGAAAGAGCCATTGAGTAATGCTGTTGAACATAAGACAGTTAAGCCTGCTGAAGGGTGGGGTGGTTATATTACACAGTCTATCTTTGAGTTGGTTGATGTGTTATTGACATTCGTAACAAACTCTATGTCTTATTTGCGTGTAGGTGGATTCGTATTGTCTCATGCAGGTATGATGTTGGTTGTGATGACACTTGTTGAAATGACAGGTCACGCAGGAATTGCGGTTTTGATCTTCGGAAATATCTTTGTTATGGTTTTGGAAGGTTTGATCGTTGGTATTCAGACATTGCGTCTTGAGTATTATGAAATGTTCTCCAGATATTATGATGCTGGTGGAACACAGTTTAATGTTTTGTCTGCAGATAGTGCAGAGTAATCAATAGAAAATATTATCTAAAGGAGAAAAATGAAAATGTTAAGTGCTATTGAAATGTTATTACCTTTGATTGCAGTTGTTCTTGTTGTAGGTCCTCTTGCTTTGATCTTTTCTGGAAAATTGAATGTGAAGAATGCGCGTTCTAGAATGCTCGCACAGGTTGCCTTATTTGTTGGTGTTTTTGCTATCATGGTCATCGTACAGGCTAATCAGTTCACAGCTCTTGCTGAAGAAACAGCTGCTGTAGCTGATAACTCTAGAGGTTTTGGATTTATTGCTGCTGCTATTGCCGTAGGTTGCTCTTGTATTGGTGCTGGTTGGGCCGTTGCTAAGGCTGCTCCTGCTGCATTAGGTGCTGTTAGTGAAAATCCTGATAACTTCGGTCGTGCTATTATCTTCGTTGCTCTTGGTGAAGGTGTTGCTATCTACGGTCTTTTGATTTCTATCTTGATCTTGAACAATCTTTAATATATGAGAAGCTACGTCATCAGCGACAATACCGATACAGTTATGGGCATGCGCTTAGCAGGTATCGAAGGTGAAGTCATCAAAGGACGTGACAATATTCTTCATCGTCTGGATGAATTGATCCATACCGAAGATATTGCCATTATTCTGATGACCACAAAAACGATTGAAGAGGTCAGTGATATCGTTTCAAATTATAAAATGAGTCTCGCAAAACCTCTTATTGTTGAGATTCCAGATCGCCACGGTTCAGGAAATATTAGTGAATCTATCAACAAATATATTTCTGAAGCTATTGGCATCAAACTATGAGGTGAAATAGATGGAAGACAATCAGGAGAAATTACTCGAAGAGATTGCGAAAGACGTCAGAAGCAATGCAGAGCTTGTTGAAGATATGGTCAATAAGGAAAATGATGCATTACGTAATGATCAAGTCAGCTTCTATAAAGATGGCATATTGAAAGAAACTTCTGCATATTTGGAAGGAGAACTGAAAGATGTTCGCATGTATGCCGCAACAAAGTCTTCACATGATAAATTAGAAACTAAGAAAAAGCTTCTAGAACTTCGTGGAAATTTTGTTAAAGAGTTGAAGAATGATGTTACGGAAGAATTGAAAAAATTCGCAAAAAGCGATGCTTACAAAGATTATCTGCTTACCAATTTAAAGAAAATTGAGAATAAAGACAATGGATACTTTGTAGTTCGTGAAAATGATATGCAGCTCATGCAGGAACTTTGTCAAAAAGTTGGCATGAAGCAAGAAATCAGAAAAGGTTATTTTGCTATTGGCGGATTCAAATTTGTTGATGAAGCTAGTCGTTACGAATATAGCTGCACGCTTGATGAAAAGCGTGAGGAACAGTTCGCATGGTTCCGTAACAATTCTGGTTTTAAAGTAGTAGAAAGTGAGGATGAATAATGAGCGATACCGTATATTCCATTAATGGGCCGGTCATTACCGTCCGTAATACAAAGTCATTTGCAATGCGTGAAATGACATATGTTGGTAAGAAGCACTTACTTGGTGAAGTTATCAAGATCAGTGATGCTTGTACAACGATTCAGGTCTATGAATCTACGACTGGATTAAGACCTGGTGAAGAAGTTATCGGTACAGGTTCTTTGTTGAATGCAACATTAGGACCTGGTCTTTTGAAAAATATCTATGATGGTATCGAAAGACCTTTGCAAAAAATTGAAGAACTTGAAGGTGCATTTATTTCTGAAGGTTCTCAAGTAGATGCCATTGATGCGTCTAAACAATGGGACGTTACAATGTGTGTTAAAGAAGGGGATACAGTTAGTGAAGGTGAAATCTTTGCGACTTGCCAAGAAACTAGTGTTATTGAGCATCGTTCTATGATTCCAAATGGTGTTTCTGGTATAGCAAAGAATGTCAAAGATAGTGGTCATTATACTGTGAATGATGTTCTACTTGTTGTAGAAGATCCTGAAACAGGAAAACAAACTGAAATTACTTTAGCGCAAAAATGGCCTGTTCGTATTCCTAGACCAATTAAGAATAGAAAACCTCTGTCAATTCCTTTAATTACTGGACAAAGAGTATTGGATACAATGTTCCCAATTGCTAAAGGTGGTTCTGCAGCGTTGCCTGGTGGATTTGGCGCAGGTAAGACTATGCTTCAGCATTCTATTGCGAAGTTCTGTGATGCAGATATCATTATCTATGTTGGTTGTGGTGAACGTGGTAATGAAATGACACAGGTATTGGAAGAATTCTCAGAATTGAAAGATCCAAAGACAGGTAAGAGTTTATTAGACCGTACAGTATTGATTGCTAATACTTCTAATATGCCAGTTGCTGCGCGTGAAGCTTCCATTTATACAGGTGTTACGATTGCTGAATACTATCGTGATATGGGTTATCATGTTGCTCTAATGGCTGACTCTACATCTCGTTGGGCAGAAGCTTTGCGTGAATTGAGTGGTCGTTTGGAAGAAATGCCTGCTGAAGAAGGATTCCCTGCATATTTACCAAGTAGAATTGCGCAATTCTATGAACGTGCAGGATATGTTGATACATTGAGTGGTAAGCAAGGTTCTGTTACTTTAATTGGTGCAGTTTCTCCACAAGGTGGTGACTTTTCTGAACCTGTTACACAAAATACGCGTCGATTTGTTAGATGTTTCTGGGCATTGGATAAGTCTTTAGCATATGCTAGACACTATGCTGCTATCAACTGGAATCAGTCTACAAGTGAATACGTTGATGATTTGTCACATTGGTTTGCGGAAAATGTAAATCGTTCTTTCTTACAGTTGCGTGCTGAGTTGCAAGAAATCTTACATGAAGAAGATTCTTTGTTAGAAGTCGTTAAATTGATTGGTTCTGATGTTTTGCCTGAAGATCAGAAATTGCTTCTTGAAATTGCACGTGTTGTAAGAGTTGGTTATTTGCAACAAAATGCATTCCATCCAGATGATATGTCTGTACCACTGGAAAAACAATTTAAGATGATGAAAGTCATTGATTATTTGTATCGCGCATGTAAGGCAAAGGTTGAAAAACACATTCCTGTTTCATTAATTACAAAGACTGGTATTTTTGAAACTGTTATCAAAATGAAGTTTGATGTACCAAATAACAATATTGATCTATTGGATACATATCCAGAAAAGATCGATGCGGCATTGAGTACGATTTTATAAGGAGGGTGAAAATGAGTTTACAGTTATTAGGACTTGATGAAATTCAGGGCTCTCTTGTAGCACTCGATCATGTAACTAACGTATCCAACGAAGAAATGGTCGAAATTGAACTTAGTGATGGTTCAACGAGAAGTGGTCGTGTCGTTTCCATCTCTGGAGAAAAAGCAATTATTCAGGTTTTCCAAGGAACCGAAGGTATTTCTTTAAATAATACAAAAACAAAACTTCTTGGACATCCAATGGAATTAGGTCTTTCTAGGGAAATTCTTGGACGTACATTTAATGGTACGGGTGAACCAATTGATGGTCTTGGAGAAATTTATGCTGATAAATTCGAAGATGTTAATGGTAAACCTTTGAATCCATATTCAAGACAATATCCTAGAAACTATATTCAGACTGGTATTTCAGCAATAGATGGTTTAAATACATTGATTCGTGGACAAAAGTTACCAATCTTCTCTGGTTCTGGTCTTCCACATGACCAACTTGCTATTCAGATCGTTAAGCAGGCAAAATTAACTGGAAAAGATGCTGAGAATTTCTGTATCGTATTTGGTGCAATGGGTGTTAAAAATGACGTTGCCGATATGTTTAGACGTTCTTTTGAAGAAACGGGCGTTATGGAAAAGGTCGTTATGTTTGTTAACCTTGCCGATGACCCAATCGTAGAAAGAATGTTGACACCTAGATGTGCATTGACTGCAGCAGAGTATCTTGCCTATGAATGTGATATGAACGTACTTGTCATTTTGACAGACATGACTTCTTATTGTGAAGCTGTACGTGAATTCTCATCTTCAAAAGGTGAAATTCCATCTCGTAAAGGTTATCCTGGGTACTTATATTCTGACTTGGCTTCTTTGTATGAGCGTGCAGGAATTATCAAGGGTGGTAAGGGTTCTGTTACCCAGATTCCTATTTTAACAATGCCTAACGATGATATCACACACCCTGTTCCTGACTTGACAGGATATATTACTGAAGGGCAGATCGTATTGGATCGTGATTTGTATTTGAACAATATTACACCTCCAATTGGTGTATTGTCTTCTTTGTCTCGTTTGATGAAGGATGGTATTGGTGAAGGCTATACTAGAAAAGATCACCAGGATATTTCTAACCAGTTATTTGCTTCTTATGCAAAGGTACAAGATGCTAA
>ERZ808240.5546-NODE-5546-length-10197-cov-9.770459_pt1 | contig 10197 bp, 3 predicted proteins | sample MGYA00521084_ERZ808240 | MGnify/ENA primary metagenome ERZ808240 (study PRJEB31516, sample SAMN03275571) | gut metagenome | biome: mammalia-associated habitat; material: feces | host: Papio cynocephalus | place: Kenya | collected 2012-08-06 ... | reverse complement strand
TTCCATGCACCTTACGCTATTATAAAATATTTAATTAAAGCAGTCTTAGTAACTGCACCAACTCATGTGGCTCCTGGTCTTTTGAAGTGGTTTGTCTGGTATCAAACTGTGAAAATCTGTTATTATTATAGTATTTCAACAGTTTATCGTCATTATTTGCCTCAAGGAATACCACCATTCCTCCACCCATATATTGCATTTCTTCAATAACCGACCATGCCAGTTCCAACATCTCTGCTCCGGTAATTCTATTGTTTCGACCTTCAGCAAAGTTCTTGCCAAGCTGTGCGATTAAATATGCTGACATTGTATATGTCTGTGATTTTTCATCCAGCTCACTTATTCTCAGCAATTTTCTTTTTACTGTGTTGCTTACAGTTTCACCTCTCACAGTCAATGGCTTCAATGCTATACTAAAATAGCCTATCAGTTCTCCCTCATCATTGGAAAAGACCAAATATGTAACGGACTGATTCTTTTTGGTAAACTCTATTGCATTTTTCTTCAAAAAATGTTCAACATCCGGATTCTTTGGACATGAAAAATCGGAGAGCAATCTGACAAGCGCAGGCTCTCCGACCTCTTCATCAGTTCCTAAAGCTAAATACTCACGAATGTTAATCATCGTATAATTATCTCTGACCGACATCCGCTTTCTTCCTCTTCTCCATGAATTTTCTCAACTCTGCTTCTCCTTTTATCTGTCTTGCAGATACTGGAGTGCGCACCGGGCGATTATTGGCAGAATTCTCTATCGCATCGACAAACATCTCTACCTGCTTCTGACCGGATATGATAAAATTCTTCGTGATACTAGAAGTTGCCATATAAACACCTCCTTTATTAGTATGGCTGTTCTTCTGCCTATTACTCAATGTAATTTGCATTCTTTTCTATCTTTATTCTATTATGGAAATGTCCGCTTTGCAACATAAAAATTATGAAATTTATATTACTTCCTCCTTCCCCTTTGTCTTATCCACTGCATCCCTTCCTGCAGGTGTCTCGGACACCCTTGCCTTCATTTCGGAGAGTTTCTCTTTCAATGAAGTCCGTTCTGCTGGTCGGTCTGCCAGTTTTCTTTCCGTTTCTGCTTCCTGCATTTCCTCGTCCATGCCAATCGCATCATTCCCCTTTTCATCCATATTCAGAAGAGCATTCAGTGCTGTCAGACGATCCAGCTTCTCACTAAGCTCCGCTTCCTGCGCAAATGGCTTATTTACCTCTGCTTTCGCTGTTTCAAGCTGATGTTCCACATTGGAAAGTTTTGTCTGCGCCTCCTCAAGCTGTGTTGGCATTGCTTCCAGTGCATTGTTGATACGGGTGATATTGCCAAGCGGATCAGTGCCGACTTCCATCGGATGGCTCATGGCACCTTTGACATTCATCACAAATTTATTGTTAAAAGAATCAAAGGTCACATTCAGTTTAAACCCAAGGTATTCCCCCACATCTACACTGGCATTGATGCCCTTGATTTCCTTGCACATGGCAATGATGGCAGTTCCGGCTTCCTTTTTATCAGTGTATGCTTTTCCCCCGATGGTTATGGCAAACTGCTCCTTATCTAATGGCTTATTCTGTTCATATTTTTGCATATCCGCCGTAAAACCAGCTATCCTTTCCTTGTAAATAGCGATCTGTTGCGGATAATGCTTTGTAATGTTATCCTCCAGACGGTATTTCTGGCTTGTATGGTTCGCCTTCATCAGTTTCAGCTTCGACACCTGAATATCCAGATCCATCTTTTCCTTGATATACGGGTTTCCTGTGGCAAGTGCCTTTACCTCTGCATAGGATAGAGCTGCCTCATCCACATCCTCACAGCTTCGCACCGGAGATTTACTGGTCATGATCTGACCGATGAATTTCTGCTTGTTCTCTATGAGCTGCCAGGAGTAACTGTCAAATGTGCCTTCCGTAACATAGCGGAAAATCTTGACTTTCGGATTGAGATTGCCCTGCCGTAAAATACGTCCTTCCTGCTGCTCAATGTCAGACGGTCTCCACGGCACATCCAGATGGTGTAATGCAATCAATCGGTCCTGCACATTGGTTCCGGCTCCCATTTTTGCCGTGGACCCCAATAAAAAACGAACCTGTCCGCTTCTTACTTTTGCAAACAGCTCCGCTTTTCTCAGTTCTGTATTCGCATCATGGATAAATGCAATTTCTCCTTCCGGTACTCCCTTCTCCATAAGTTTGTTCCTGATGTCCTCATACACATTGAATGTGCCATCCCCTTTTGGTGTGGACAGGTCGCAAAAGATAAGCTGCGTGGATTTCTGCTCTTTTGTGTCCTCCCAAATTTCAAATGCCTTATCGACGCAGGTTGCAGCCTTTGAATTTTCATCATCCGGCAGCATATCATTGATCAGACGCTGGTCAAGTGCCAGCTTTCTTCCGTCATTCGTTATTTTCAACATATTGTCCTCATACGGCTGTACCTGTCTGTCCCGGACTGCTTCGGCACGTTCTGCAAGTGACGCTACCATGTCTTTCTGAAATTCACTCGGCTTTAATACCACATTTTCATACTCCGCTTCCGGCACTGGAAGTTTCAGCATATCCGGCGTCTGGATGTCGGCGCTTTCCTTGAAAAGACTGATCAGCTCCGGTAAATTGAAAAATTTTGCAAACCTCGTCTTTGCCCGGTATCCGGTTCCCTCCGGTGCAAGCTCTATGGCGGTCTGTGTCTCCCCAAAAGATGCCGCCCACGCATCAAAATGTCCCAGACCGAGTTTCTGCAGCGTATCATACTGGAGATAGCGCATATTTGTATAAAGCTCCGTCATACTGTTACTGATCGGTGTTCCGGTTGCAAATGTGACTCCCTTTCCACCTGTGATTTCATCGAGGTACTGACATTTGGCAAACATATCCGAAGATTTCTGTGCTTCTGTCTGTGCAATGCCCGCCACGTTACGCATTTTTGTGTATAAGAAGAGGTTTTTGTAGCTATGGCTCTCATCCACAAACAGCCTGTCCACGCCTAACTGCTCAAAGGTAACTACATTGTCCTTGCGTGTCTGGTCATTCAGTTTATCAAGACGCACCTGCAAGGCTTTTCTTGATTTTTCCATCTGCTTGATGGTATACCGCTCCCCCTTGTCTGCCTTTGTCTGCTCAATGGCAAGCTCGATCTCATCAATCTGTCTTTCAATAATTGCGGTCTGTCTTTCAACAGAAAGCGGAATCTTCTCAAACTGACTATGCCCGATGATCACGGCATCATAATCGCCTGTGGCAATGCGGGAACAGAACTTCTTCCGGTTGGCAGGCTCAAAATCTTTCTTCGTGGCAGCTAGGATATTTGCTCCGGGATATAACCTCAGGAAATCACTCGCCCACTGCTCCGTCAGATGGTTCGGCACTACAAAAAGGGATTTCTGGCACAATCCAAGACGCTTGCTCTCCATCGCTGCCGCTGTCATTTCAAAGGTCTTTCCTGCACCCACACAATGGGCAAGCAGCGTATTATTGCCGTAAAGCACATGAGCCACTGCATTTTTCTGATGCGGTTTTAATTCAATATCAGGCGTCATGCCCGGAAACTTCAAATGGGAGCCGTCATATTCCCGTGGTCTTGTGGAGTTGAAAAGCTCATTGTATTTTGCAACAAGTACCTGCCTGCGCTCCGGATCACGGAACACCCAGTCCTTAAAGGCTTCCCGGATGGCTTCCTGCTTCTGGCTGGCAATCATCGTTTCCTTTTTGTTGAGAACTCGCTTCTCTTTCCCATCTTCCACAATGGTATCATACACTCTGGTGTCTTTCAGATTTAAGGAATCTTCCAGTATCTTATACGCATTTACCCGGCTTGTTCCATACGTCATGTTGACAAGGGAATTGCCATAATCTGCATTTTTCCCTTTGACATTCCATTCGCCCGTCACATTGGAAAACTGCACACCCATGACCTCCCTACGGAATAAATGCTCCGGTGTCTCAAAGGTATCACGCATGAAATCTTCGATGTACTTCGTAGCAATCCATGTGGCACCAATACGCACCTCAATCTCACTGGCATCCAGTTCTTTCGGCTGCACCTGTTGTAGTGCCTGCACATTTACCGCATACTCAGGATGATTCTCCGCATAAGTAGTTGCAACTTCCAGTTTTTCCCGGACATTGCCGCTTAAGTACTCGTCTGCGGTTTCCCACACATCGGTAAGAGGGTTCTGAAAGATCACACCTCGCAGTTCCTCGGTCAAGGTATCTTTATCTTTTCCGGTCAGCTCCTCCATGTAGACAAGGTCAACCTTCGCTTTTTCCCCAAGAGACACCGCAAGCGCTTCACTGGCTGTGTCCACACTGGTCACTACCTCGGCTTTCTTAATGGTGCGCTTCGTGAACATATCCGCTTTTCCTTTGAAATTGCCCTCATCATCAAGCTTTTCCAAAGAGCAAAGCAGGCAGTAACTGGAATCCTGGCTAAATGCCCTTTTATTGGTCTGTGAATTGATCATACCATATTTTTCCGAGAAAGCGTCATATAGGCTATTGAGTTCTGTCTGTTTTTCCTTGATTTCAATATTTTCGGAATCATTGAGTTGCAGGTCAATCAGTTCCTGCGTACAGTTGCGGATTGCCACCATGCCCTTAATACGTTCTTTTATGGTATCTGATACCTCCACTGGTTTCATAACAGAATTTTCACGATAATACACTTCGCTCTCTACTATCGTATAACTGAAATTCTTCACATTCGGATCAGCAGGGATATTCTGCCTGCCCAGTTCATCCTCCAGCTCCTCATCCAATTCCATAGCATCAATCTGTCCGCTAATATGTCCAACCGCTTCTTTTAGCTGTTCCTCAAAAGGTCGGCTCTCATCCGGCTTGCAGGTGCTTTCCATGCCATACGGACCGGATACCATTTCCATCTTTCCTACGATCTGCTCCGTATGTTCTGCAAAATAGGAGTTCATGGCAATCCCGTCGGCATTTTCCGATAAATGCACCCAGTCCGGATCACGTTCCACCATGCGGTCACGCTTCTGGAAGAATAAAATATCCGAAGTAACTTCCGTCCCTGCATTTGCCTTAAATGCCGTATTTGGAAGTCTTACCGCCCCAAGTAGGTCTGCCCGCTGTGCAAGATAGCGTCTTACCTCCGGGCTGGCCTTGTCCATAGTTCCCTTGCTTGTGATAAAGGCTACCACACCGCCTGGACGTACCTTATCCAAGGTCTTTGCGAAAAAATAATCGTGGATCAGGAAATTATTTTTATCGTATGCCCGGTCTGCCACCTTATATTGTCCGAAAGGCACGTTACCTATGGCAATATCAAAGAAATCATTTGGATAGTCAGTCTTTTCAAATCCTTTGATCTGCACATCTGCCTGCGGATAGAGCTGTTTTGCGATACGTCCCGTGATGCCGTCCAGTTCCACACCGTACAGCCTGCTTTCTTTCATGGAATCCGGCATCATCCCAAAGAAATTGCCGATCCCCATGGAAGGTTCCAGAATGTTGCCTTTGGTAAATCCCATTTTTTCAATGGCATCATACATACTGCGGATAATGGCAGGACTGGTGTAATGTGCATTTAAGGTGCTTTCCCTTGCCATGCGGTATTCTTCCGGTGACAACAGATTTTTTAATTCCTGATACTCTGCTGTCCAGTTCGTCTTGCTTTCATCAAAGGCATCGGCAAGTCCGCCCCATCCAGCATACTGTGATAAAATCTCCTGCTCCTGCGGTGTGGCATACCGGTGTTCGCCCTCAATCTGCTCCAACAGCTTAATGGCTTCCACATTTCTACGGAATTTTTCTTTTGGGGTCCCCTCACCAAGGGCATCATTGCTGATATGGAAATTGACAGCCTGTGTATCAGTGGAGTCCCTGTTCCCTTCCTCCGGTTCCTCTATCCCATAGTTTCCCTCAAAACGTGTAAATACCTCTTCTTCATGTCGGTCTATATCTGCCGCAGCTAATGCGTCAATATAAGCTTCTTCTACTTCACTCCGTTCCGGTTTATGGTCATATTCAAAAATGATGTCATTAGCCTTAGCAAAATAAAACTCCGGATCCGACACATCGTTTCCAAGAAGATACTTTTCTTTCCCTGTTCCCCATTCGTCAATCAGAATACATTCATATCCATCAATGGTAACTTTTTTCTGGACTTCCTGCTCCCTTTCAGACACCACTCCATTCTCAAGTCTGTCAAGTTCACTCTGTCTTGCTTTCCTTACCTGTTCTTCTTTATATTCCCGGTATTTTACTTTCCCCTCTGCAGAAAGATATTTGTCTTCGATAATCAGTTCCCGCAGTCTTTTCTCCACAACATTCCAGTTCAGAAGCACTTTTGCATATGGGTTGCCATAACTGCCTTTTTCCAGACGGATACCTTTTCCGTCATGTTCATGATGGGAATCATCATTTCCAGGAAGACCACCGGTTCCACCACCAATTCCATATTCATTTTTCAAAAAAGATACCGTTTCTTTTTTGTCATGCCCCTCTGTGAAATAGTCATAAATGCGGAACATTCCATTGGAATATCCGCTTCCCCTTCCAAGGGCATAGTCAATCTCATCCTGTGTGATGAAATCTTCCTGCCTGACCTCCAATGTATCCGGCAGCGGAAATTCCAGTTTTTCTCTGCCAAGGTCTGCAATCTCTGACAAAAGATACTCCGGTGATTTCACATGACGCCACTTAAGTGCCGATTCCCCGGATGCAAGACGCTCCCCTGCATCTTCAATAATTGCTCTGATTTTTTCTCTGCCTTCATGATCAGAAAGCAGATTCATAAGGGTTTCTTCACTGTCCGGATAATTGCCTGCCTTGATACCAATTTCTTCTGGTGCTTCATTCATTCCATCACGCAGAAAGAAAAATATCTGGCTGGCTACCCGTTTTCTCTCCTGTGTGTCCACAAGAAAGGCTTCGCTGGCACTCATATATGTTCCGTTTTCCACCATAGAGCGGATATGTTTTTCCACATCCTCCCAGTTCATGGTGGCAATCGGTGCTTCTTTTGCCTGTGTTCCATAGCCGACACTCATACCGTGTTCATCAAACCATACCGACACCGGATGACCGCCAATTTCAAAGCCTTTTCCCGTCTGTCCGTATTCATTTTTCAAAAACGCTACCATGCCCTCTGCATCCCTGCCCTCGGTATATTTGGCATAAATGCGCTTCCTGCTGTGCTGCTTTCCCCCACCGCTTCTTAAAATGATGTCCAATTCCTCCTGCGGCAAAGAAAAAGCAGCGGGCATGGTATATTTCATACCAGCTTCCGCTGCTGCGACTGTTCCGACCTGTTCCTCAAAAGAAGGAAACAGGCTTAATTGTGTAAAGACAAGTTCCGTTGCTTCTCCCTGTAAAGGTGTATCTTCTACAGACGGTAAATCAGTTCGTCCCTCACGATCTCCTCTGCCCGGTTCTGGATGCTGTTCATCTTCGCTACCCAGAGCATCTGATCGGCTTCCTTGAGCTGTTCGGTCACTCCCTCGCCTGCCGCCATCTGTGATGTCAACTGCTCCATCCGCTCCTCTGCCTGCTTCTGTATGGTCAGCAGATGCTCCTTCAGTTTGCCCTTCAGAAGAAACGCTGAGTACACGCCCCTGTGGTTCTCCTTCAGAAAGCTCTCCCTCATCATCCCGAATTTCGTTACTGCTTCCTCCGGCTGGTTGTCCGCCTGTAATGTCGGGATCAGATAATCCCCATTCTGTTCGTAAGTCAGCTTCATTGTCATTACCCCTTTCTATGCTGCTATGTTGGTTGTCTATGTATTCTTCCTGTACGCCTTCACTTTCGCGCTTTAAAGCATTGTAGTCTATTTCTGAGGTATTTGCAAGTCCTTTCTGTGATAAATTCTGTTCTACCTCATTTTCATGGTTCCGGTTATATGCCCGAACTGTCCTTCCAATCTCTAATAGCACCGGTTTTGCCAGTTCATTTGCTGCATCGCCCAGAATTGCAAGAGTATCCAAGGAATTAAATTCATGAATAAAATCAAAAGCAAGTGCAGACTCATACTCCACTATATCAGCTCTACACGCTGATAATATAGTAAAAGAAATGCTATCTGCCAATGTTTCCCGGAAACGGATGCCAATATTCTGTTCATCCAGTCCCTCCAGAAAACTGCCTTCTATCATGTATTGCAGATCCGGAAGTACTTCCCCATAATAATCTTCCGCAATTCTCCTGGATATTTCTATCAATCTGTTTTCAAAGGTCTTTGTTTCATCTGTTCCTCCATAAATCTGCTCCAACCGCTTGATGACATCAGTTTTATGTTCCTCATGCACTTCCCATCTTTCCGGGTAACGTCCGATACGCCGTGCCGCATGAACGTCTGACACGTCAAAGACATACTTTAACCGCTTTCTCGGAGCACGATCTTCATCAATCAGTGCAATTCCTTTGGCTCCCTTATTTACCCAGCAGTGCATACGTTCATTCCACACCTCAATGGGCGCACATGCTGTTGCATCAGGTCTTTGTGCATAAATTAAAATCTGTTCCCTGAATGGATATTTATACAGCCTGGCCGCTGTAGTCAGATACTGCATCCACGCATTACGATTTCTCACTATCTCTTTTGCAGTCTCCTGCGCCAGAACGGATATAAAATCATATTTTCTCACGCAAAAATCTCCTTTCTCTGATTTCAGATGGCAGAAAAGCAGCCCCTATGGGCCGCTTTCACCCTATCCTTACTTTCCTTTTCTCGGCGGAAATTCCATCTTGAATTTATACTGTGAACCCTTGATTTCTTTTCCGTCTTTGGTATAAGAAAAATCTTCAATGCTCTCCGGAATCAGGTACGCATCATAGTTCCCTTTCTTGCCTTTTAACCCTTTAACCAGTATCTTTTTTCCTGCCAGAAGATTCTTTACCTGCGCATCGGAAAGCGGTATGCCCAATGCCCTGTTTACGTTCATGCCGCATTTATTTTTACAGTAAGCTCCAAACTTGCCTTTTACCACATCGCCGCCACACTTCGGACACGTTCCAAAGACTTCCTGCGTGTTTCCTGCACTAAACATATTTTTCTGTTCCTCGCTGACACTGTGATAGGTTTTTACAAGGTCACTTACCATAGCCTTAATCCCCGCCATAAACTGCCCGGCAGACACTTCGCCTTTGGATACCTGTGTCAGCTCATTCTCCCAGTCTGCGGTCAGCTTCGGAGATTTCACAACATCCGGCAACACTGCGATCAGCTTCTTGCCGTCCTCCGTCGGGATCATCTGCTTTTTCTCACGCTTCACAAAACCGTCCTTTACCAACTTTTCAATAATATCGGCTCTTGTGGCAGGTGTACCCAGTCCCTTACGCTCCACATCATCGTCCATATCTTCACTTCCGGCCCGCTCCATTGCCGCCAACAGACTGTCCTCTGTATAATGCTTGGGCGGCTGTGTGAAATGCTCCGATATTCTGGTGTCTTCAACCGTTATTGTCATGCCCTCGGTAAGCTCCGGCAGTCTCTTTGCATCATTGGATTCGTCCTTATCCTCCGATATCTTATATGCTTTTTTGAAAATATCTTCAAAATCTTTCCATCCATTTTTCCATATCTCTTTCCCGGAAACCTTGAATGCCTCGCCATTACATGTAAGTTCTGCTTTGGTGGAATTGTAAATATGTTTCCCGGCAGTGGCACAGAGCAGGCGGTTGGCACAAAGAGAAAGTATCTTCATTTCACTCTCCGGTATCGCCTTTAAGTCCTGCTTTACAATCTCCATTGTCGGGATAATGGCATGATGATCTGTTACTTTCCTGCTGTTCAGAACCTTTTTCAGATCCGGATTGAACATGATATTCTGCTCAAACAACAGGGAATTGAAAATCGCTTCGATCACATTTCTCGCTGTCCCCTCCATGTCATCGGAAAGATACTGGCTGTCTGTTCTCGGATATGTCACCAGCTTTTTCTCATAAAGGCTCTGCGTATATTCCAACGTCTGCTTTGCGGTAAAACCAAATAAGCGGTTGGCATCCCTCTGTAACGTGGTAAGGTCATAGAGTTTCGGCGGCGCAACCCACTTTTCTTCCTTAACCACGGCGGTCACAAGAGCCTGTCCGTTTGCGCAGGTTCCTGCGATTTTTTCTGCTTCTGTCTTGTCACAGATATGCTCCGATACTGCATCCAGACCATTGCCCAGGATATGTGCCACATAGTAGGCTTCTTTCTTGAAATTCATAATCTTTGCTTCACGGTCTACCAGC
>ERZ808240.5545-NODE-5545-length-10198-cov-27.611358_pt1 | contig 10198 bp, 9 predicted proteins | sample MGYA00521084_ERZ808240 | MGnify/ENA primary metagenome ERZ808240 (study PRJEB31516, sample SAMN03275571) | gut metagenome | biome: mammalia-associated habitat; material: feces | host: Papio cynocephalus | place: Kenya | collected 2012-08-06 ... | reverse complement strand
ATGATAAATATAGAATTTGCATTAATAATAAATAATTATTCTGAAAAAATAAAATATTTATTCCATGTTTTCATTAATATTCTATAAATATAACTTAAAAGTCTTTTATTGATTATGAATTTATGATATAATAATCTGTGAAATTATGTTTAGTGAAATGGAGTTATATATAAATGCTTAGTTATAATGAATTAAAACAGTCAGCATTGAAAAAATATTTTGAAAAACTGAATGACTGCCAGAGAGAAGCTGTTTTTTCAGTAAACGGCTCTGTGCTGGTGCTTGCAGGTGCAGGAAGCGGTAAAACTACTGTCATTATCAACCGTATTGCCAATATGGTTCTTTTCGGAAATGCTTACTTTGATAATTCAGAACATGAATGCAGTGCAGATGACCTTGCATTCCTTGAAGATTTTGCAGCCGGCAATTCAGATGATGTTGAAAGACTTAAAAATATTGTCGCTGTATCTCCGGTAAAACCATGGAATATACTTGCTGTTACATTTACAAATAAAGCTGCCTCAGAACTTAAATCAAGACTTCAAACTATGCTCGGAAAAGATAATGCTTCATATGTTCATGCTTCAACATTTCATTCTGCGTGTGTAAGAATATTAAGACGTGAAATAGAAAATATCGGATACCTCAGCAGCTTTACCATATATGATTCAGATGATTCATTAAGAGTTATAAAATCATGTCTTTCAGACCTCGGCATAGATGAAAAAATGTTCCCTCCGAAAGCTGTTCTTAATGAAATAAGCTGTGCAAAGGAAAAGGTCAAGAGTCCTGCAATATATGCCCGTGAAACAGAAAATGATTTCAGAAAAAATACTATTTCAAAAATATACAGAGAATATCAGAACAGACTTGAAGCCGCAAATGCTCTTGATTTTGATGATATTATCTCTCTTACCGTTGAACTTTTTGAGGATTTCCCTGATATACTTGAAAAATATCAGGAGCATTTTAAGTATATAATGGTTGATGAATATCAGGATACAAATAATGCTCAGTTCAGACTCATTCAGATGCTTGCAGGAAAATACAATAATATATGCGTTGTGGGCGATGATGACCAGAGTATCTATAAATTCAGAGGTGCTGATGTGAAAAATATCCTCGGATTTGAACAGCAGTTTGAAAATACAAAGGTAATAAAGCTTGAACAGAATTACCGTTCAACCCGGAATATACTTGATGCCGCAAATTCAGTAATCAGAAATAATTCTGCAAGAACTGATAAATCATTATGGACTGATTCAGATAAAGGAGAAAAAATTACTGTATATAATGCATCGGATGAACAGGACGAAGCTTCATTTATTGCAAACAATATACTCCTTTCACTGAGAAACGGCTGTAAATTCAGCGATAATGCAATACTTTACCGTATGAATGCACAGTCAAACATTATTGAACGCACACTCACTGCAAACGGTATACCATACAGCGTTTTCGGCGGACTCCGTTTCTATGACAGAAAAGAAATAAAGGATATTATTGCTTATCTCAGCGTTATCAATAATGAAAATGATATTTTAAGACTTAAAAGAATTATCAATGAACCTAAAAGAGGTATAGGCGATGTTACTGTTGCAGCAATTGAAAACCTTGCCGGCAAACATAAGAAATCACCTCTTGAAATTATGAGAAATGCCGCTGATTACAGCGATATTTCCAAAAAAACAATAGCTCTTACAAGTATTGCAAGATTTTTTGATATGATGGCTGAAAAAGCAGATAAAATTCCTCTCAGTGAACTGCTTGACCTTGTTGTTGAAAAATCCGGATACGGCGAATATATCAGAAATATGGGCGAAGAAGGTGCTAACCGCCTTGACAATATAAAAGAACTTAAATCAAGTATTATCGAATACTGCGAGGCAAACGGAGAAAATGCATCTCTTTCCGGATTCCTTGAGGAAATAGCTCTTTATACTGATATGGACAGGGCAGATGAAAACTCTGACAGAGTTTTTATGATGACTATGCATTCTGCAAAAGGTCTTGAATTTACAAATGTGTTCATTGCAGGCATGGAGGACGGCATATTCCCGAGTTCAAGAAGCTTTGAAAATGATGATGACATTGAAGAAGAACGCCGCCTTGCATATGTCGCTGTAACAAGAGCAAGAAAAAAACTCTTTATCACTCATACTTCACAGAGAATGATTTTCGGTACTACTTCAAGAAATGTAAAATCAAGATTTCTCAGGGAAATCAGTCCGGAACTCATCGACAGCAATGGTCTTTCAAGAGTTATCAGAAAAGCATCTGCTGCTGTACCGCAGAAAACAGTTGCTTCAATACCGCTTCAGAAACAGCTTTCAAAGCCTGTTTCGGCACAGAAGCCTGCCGCAAAGCTTAACCTTAAAATCGGTGACAGAATAAAACATACAATATTTGGTGAGGGAGATATTATTGCACTTACAAGAATGGCAGATGATATGCTCCTTGAAGTCAATTTCAGCAAAGCCGGAAATAAAAAACTTATGGCGAACTGCGGAAAAATATCTAAAATCATATAGTCTGAAATTTCAGATAAAACAAATTTACATTAAATTAACGCCAATTCTATAGCAAAATTTTATGATTAAAAACAAGGAATTTTCTGTAGGGGCGACCATTGGTCGCCCGTTGTATGGTTTATTGTAAACTGAGCGGGCGAACACAGTTCGCCCCTACAAATAATAACCATCAAATTTGCATTAAATTAATATATGAAAGGATTTGAAATCTATGAAAACTATTGCAGTTATAGGTGCTATGCCGTCAGAACTTGCTGATATCAGAGAGTATTTCAAAAATCAGAATACTGAAATTATAAACCACTGCGGTTATGATTTTAATATCAATACTGCCGGTGACAATAAAGTAATCAATGTAAACTGCGGCGTTTCAAAAGTAAATGCTGCTGTATGCACTCAGATTTTAATTGATGTGTTCAAGGCAGATATCATTATAAATACAGGTATTGCAGGCGGCATGAATGATGATGTAAAGGTATGCGATATAGTTATATCGGATTGCACTTGTCCGCATGATGTAAATCCTGAATTTCTTGAAAAATATTTTCCGCACTGCTCATGCTTTGAAGCTGACCCCGGACTTATAGAATATGCTGTTCAGTCATGCGGCGATATGGGATATAAATATCATATCGGAAAAATTGTTTCAGGTGAAGCTTTTATTTCTGACAATGCAGTTAAAAATGATATAAAATCAAGATTTAAACCATATGCCGTTGATATGGAAAGTGCGGCAATAGGTCATTGTGCATATATAAATAAAATTCCGTATATCAGTATAAGATGTATTTCAGATAATGCAGATGATGAGGGAGCTATGTCATTTGAAGAATTTGAAAAAATTGCTGCAAAAAGAGTTGCTGATATAGTTATTTCAGTTGTCCATAAAATCAGATAAAACCTATCCATAAAAAGAAAATGCCGGTTATTGTCAGATAACCGGCGTTTTTTATTTTCTAAGATTTCTGATATATCTGAAAGTTTCATCTTCGCCCTTTTCAGCAAGCATTTTAAGCAGTGATTCTATCAAATCAGAAGTTTCAGGGTGAATGACACGGTTTTTTTTAGCTTTCATAAAATATTCAAGCGGACATTTGTCATTATACTTATCCTTCATATATATCTTGCTTGCAGCCATACGGTCGCAGAACATTTCTATAACATATTTAAGTGGCATTTTTACAGGTTCAATTCTTTTGGTTTTTGTATTGTAATCCGTCCAGTATTCAAAATGATGTTTGTTTCTGCCTTTATGGTGCATCCATGCAAGAGAATAACCGTATGCTTCACGTTCTCCCTCATTGGGGCTTCTGTTTCCCTGATAGAATTTTGCACCTGTCCAGAATTCAGACGGACTGTATTTTGAAAGGTCATGCTGAAGTCCCTGAATAAAAATTCCGGCTTTGAAGCAGTGCTGTATTACTTTATGGCGATGTTTTGTAATTGTGCGGAAATGACCGCAGATATTTTTTAATTTTATCATAATTTCACCTGCCTATTTTTTTATCAATGAATTTCGGCTGAAATTTTGAATAGAGTATTTTCTGTTCACTGTAAAGACCTTCATATCCCGATGTCATATATGATACGGCACAGGCAACTGCAAAGTATATAATTCCCTCAGAGCCGAAAAGTTCTATTGACAAAAACATTGAAGTTATCGGACAGTTGGTTACTCCGCAGAAAAGAGATACAAGACCTATTCCGGCACATAATGAACAGGGAAGCCCTGTTATTCCGCTTAATGCACTTCCAAATGCTGCACCTGTGAAAAATACCGGAACTATTTCTCCTCCCTTGAATCCGGCACTGAGAGTAAGAGCTGTAAATATAATTTTAAGTATAAAGACTTCATATCCAGCCTGATTTTCAAATACTCTTGAAATTACTTTCATTCCTGTACCGTTATAATCCGTTGTACCGGTTATAAATGTAAGCAGTGCAACCGCAAAACCTGCAATAATTATTTTAAGATATTTGTTTTTTATAAAATGCTTGTATAACAATCCTGTATCTTTCATTATAATACAGAAAATATAGCTTAAAGCACCGCATAAAAGAGCGATGACAGCAGTTTTTAATATGCTGATTACAGTAATATCAGGTATCTCAATCAGCCATGAAACGGCTTTTATGCCGAACTGTGAGGATATTCCGAATGCAGTTACAGCCGATACTATACATGGGACTATTGCCGAATAGTGAAGTATGCCTATGCTTATTACCTCCATTGCAAAGAATGAGGCAGCGGCAGGAGTCCCGAAAAGTGAAGAAAATCCGGCACTCATTCCGCACATGGTTATTATACGCAGGTCATATTCATCAAGATTTATTATTTTCCCGAATTGATAGGCAATGCTTCCGCCTATCTGCAATGCTGCACCTTCTCGTCCGGAAGAACCTCCGAAAAGATGAGTTACTGTTGACCCGACAAATATGCATATCATATTTCTTAGTGACATACCGCTGTTCTGACGTACAGTCATAAGAACCATATTAGTTCCCTTGTCATGTTCAAGTTTCATGATTTTATAAAACCAGACTATAAATATTCCTCCAAAAGGCAGAAACCATATTATAAACGGATATTTTTCACGGATTTCAGTTGCTTTTTCAATGCTTATATGGAATGCAGTTCCGGTAAATCCTACAATTACTCCGATAATCAGTGAAATAATCACCCATTTAAAGAGATTTATAAAGGTTTTTGAATATGTAACTTCTATTCTTCGGCGTTCATACTGTAAATTTCTTTTCAGGTCAGTCAAATCAAATCTTCTCCAGTTCATTTTATATAATTCAGATTTTTGTATCAATATAATTTTATCATAATAAAATCTTTAAGTCAATGACGGGAATTTTTTAGAAATTTGCATATTTCAGTGCAAATTTCATGCCTTATTCATGTTCTTATGAGGGGAAAAATTTTTTTTTGGAGGTTTTTTTATGAAATTATTAAAGGCACACGGGAAATTTATTGACAGTACTGAAATAAGAAATATTCTCGTTCAGGGAGAAAAAAATGCTGATAAGATATGTTTTGAAACAGACAGATTTTATAATGATACTGATATTTCAGAGCTGCTTTTCATTATAAAAGGCATTAATTCAAAAAATCAGCTTGCAGAACAGACTCTTTCAAAAACTGTATCAGATGATAAAATTATTCTTGAATGGAATGTAACTTCACAGTTTACCGCTTCTGACGGCAATCTCAGCCTTGAGATAAGAGGAGTTACCAATTCAGAAACTGACAGCAATGAAAATGTTGTTATCAAGTATATTATTCCGTCAGTAACTGTAAAGGCTTCATCTTCTGAAAATCTTCCTGAACCTGATGTTATAACAGATACTCTCAACAGTATTCATGCGGCAAAAGATGAAATTCAGCAGATATATGATTCAGCAAGTGAACTTGTTGTTAAAAGCCCGTATATAAAAAATGGTGTATGGTGGATATATGATTCTGAACAGAGCAAATATATAAATACAGGCATATCAGCATATAATGAATCACAAATAGTAAATACAGACGTTTCACAAATATCATCAGTTGCACCTGTTCTTAAAAGCAATACTGAATTCAGATATATAAACGGTGCTGTCAGCAGTATAACGATTTCAGCAGGTACTGACATAAGCAATGACGATTTTATATCATCTGTTGTATTCAAAATAAGCGGAACAACCGGTCTTACAGTTTCATTTGATTTCACCTATATAAATGATGAAATTTCTCTGACTGACGGAAAACAATACTGTATGATTTTTTTCAATGACGGTTTCGGAATAAAATGTGTATGGTATGAGGTGTAAAGCTTTATGAATTATATTCAGCATAAAAGAAATGCACTGCTTTCAGGCTTGAAAAAAGAACAGGGAGTTCCTGTTCTTTCAACTGATTTTACTCTTAAAGGAATCACAACATTTGTATATGAAGAAGGAATGACAACCTGCAATTATCTGCATCCAAGAAAAATAAACGGTCTGGGAGAAGACGGCGTACTTTCATTCACCATAGATAATGTAACAATCTCATTTCCGGTTGATAAACCGTTATATGGCAACAGTAACCTGTATGATACTTTCTGTTATAAAAACGGCAAATGGGGCATTGAAAGAAAGATTATTGTGCATACATACGATGGAACAGAATCAAGCTGGATAAAATCAGCAAGCTGTACATTTGCTGTTGATAATCCTGAAGGACTTTATAAGCCTTCATCAGACAGCAACTATATATGGGCAGTGAGTAATATTACAAGTACATATAGAAGCTATAATGCCACATATAAATACGATAACTGTATCGGGGTAGGTCTTACAAAAACTGCTTTAAGGCTTACAGCTGATGTAGCAGACCTTGAAACATTCCATACAGTTATGACAAATCTTAATGAAAGCGGAAATTCCCTTAAAATGCTCAGAAGACTTGAATCAGCTGTATGGGAACCGTTACCTGACAGCATTCAGAATTATCTTGCAAAATATCAGATTGTTTAATTAATGCCGATTTGACAACAAAATTTTTCTTATATCTGTAGGGGCGAACTGTGTTCGCCCGCTTTAATTAACTCCAATTCGATGGTAATTTCTGTGATTCGTTTATCTGAAATTAAATTCGTTTTGTAGGGGCGACCATTGGTCGCCCGTTAGATTCACCGGAATTTCAGGCGGGCGACCAATGGTCGCCCCTACAGAAATAATCCATCAAATTTGTATTAAAAAAGATACCATAATTTATGGTATCTTTTTTGTTATTCCCAGTCTTTCCATACATCAGGTTTATACCCTACAGTAGCTTTTCTTCCATTTCTTACGATAGGAGTTTTGTACAGTTTCGGGTATTCGTTTAATTTTTCAGCTTTTGCATCATCGAGAAGATATTTTATCATGCAGTAATCCTTTGCATTTGTATCAATAACGCTGTCAATTCCGCCGCCCAACGCCTGAATAACACTGTTGAGTTCGCCCTTGCTCATACCTTTTGAAAGGATATCTATCATCTGGACTTTTATTCCTCTTTCCTTGAAATAGCGTTCAGCTTTTTTAGTTTCAAAGCATTTTGATTTTCCGAAAATCTGTATATTCAAAATAAATCACCTCATTTACAAAATTAAATATACCATAAATTCATATAATAATCAAGATTAATAATAAAATTTATACATATAATTATGCAGAGGTGATTATTATATGAAAAAAGAACTTGCAAAATGGGAATTGTCAGGATTTATAATTACTGTAGGACTCGGAACACTGCTTCATTTCGTATATGAGTGGACAAATGACAATAAATTCACAGCATTATTTTCAGCTGTAAATGAAAGCACATGGGAACATCTTAAACTGATATTCTTTCCGTTTGCGATATTTTCAGTTATTGAATATTTTATAACCGGCAGACAGTATAAAGGATATTTTACTGTAAAAGCTGAGGGAGTCATTCTCGGAATGCTCTCAATAGTTGTACTTTTTTACACATATCAGGGGATTATAGGCAGAAATTTCATGATAGCTGATATAATAATATTTATAATCGGGGCAGCTGTCGCTTCATTTTATTCATACAGATTCATGGATAAAATTAAAACAGGGAACACTGCCGGAATAGCAGCATTGATAATACTTGATATTATGTTTATGGTTTTCACATTCTGTCCGCCGCATATAGGACTTTTTCTTGACCCTGTAAGTCTGACATACGGTATATAATTATTTTTCTGCCGGAAATGTTATGGTTATGCAAGTGCCTTTTCCTTTTGAACTGTTTATCTGTATATCAGCATTATTACCATAGATAAGATGCAGTCTTTCCTTTGAATTTGAAAGACCTACTCCGCCGAATGAGTAATCTTTTTTCTTTATGTTTCCAGAAGGTTTATCTATTCCTGAACCGTTATCCATTACTTCTATTACTATATTATCATGTTTTTTATTGAAAAATACGCTTATAATTCCCGTACCTGTTTCATTGAATCCATGATAGAAAGCATTTTCAACAAACGGCTGTATCAGCAGAAGCGGAATTTTATATTCACGGCAGTTTTCTGAAACGAATATATTGGTTTTTATTCTGTCGCCGAATCTTAAATTAAGGATATATATATAATTTTTAAGATTTTCAGCTTCATTCTTAATAGTTACAAATTCATCAGGATTTTTGAGAGTTGAACGAAGCAGAAGGCTGAATTTTTCGATTGCCTCAACGGATTTTTCTGTTTCATGCTGCATCACAAGCCATTTTACTGAAGTAAGCGTATTATATATGAAATGGGGATTAATCTGGAGCTGAAGCATATTTATTTCAGCATTGCGGCGTTTATCCTGTTCGTCCATAAGCTGTTCTATATAATGCTGGGTATTGTCAGCCATTATGTTGTATGCTTCCTCTAACTTGCGGATTTCATATGTCGGATTTTCAATGCTGATATGCTGACATATATTTTCAGCTGAAACTTCTGACATATGTTCAACAAGTTTATATATAGGTTTCGTGCTGCGTTTTATAAGTGTGAATATAATTGCGGCAGTAACTGATGATACAGCCAATGAGAGGAAAATTATAATATTTCTGCTGCTATTGCTTTTTATGATGACATTATTGTCTATTATATCAGTGATATATATATCCATTGATGGAATATATACTGAAACAGCAGAATATTTTTTATTTCCTGATGAAAATTCATTATAAGTCTGTTCAGTTTCAGAATTAAGTTTTGAAACTTCAAGAATTTTTTCTGATTTTATTCCGATATAATCAGAGTTTTCACATGATATTACAGTGCCATTGCTGCCTATTATGACTCTGTTCATTGCATTATTGTTTAATTCCCTGTAAAAATTCAGTAATACTCTTTGCGGAACGCTTACATATATATAACTTGGATTATTTTCTGTACTGCAATCAAGTTTTTTCCCGAAAACAAGAGTATTTCCGTCATAAACTGCTGTTGTCATGCCGTTAGTTTTAAAATCGGATACAATATTTTCTGAATTATCAAGTTTTTCAGTAAAATCAGACTGAATTATTTCGTCAGCGGATTTTATAAGCAGTGAGCCGCCGCTTACATAGGCTTTATCATTATTTCCTATCACAACAACGCTCATATCATTCGGGGATATGCCTTCAAATGCGGTTTCAATATGTTTGTTCATGCTGTAAAGTATATTTGAGGCACGGGTTGAATTATCTGTATCATAATTATCATCAAGATAACTTCTGAATGCCCAGCTTTTATTTACAGTATTTATAACACCGTTTATTCTTGTATAGAAATCATTGATATCGGCTGCTATTCGTTCGGTTACCTGTCTGTTTGAACGGCAGAAAGCATCTGTATAAATCTGATGTGACATTTCCACGGCAGCAGCGGAAATCATTGCAGCTGATATGAAAATTCCGGCAACAGCTGTAATTGTTATTTTAAAAAAGAGATTATTTTTTTCAATCAGTTTTTTTAATTTTTTCAATTTATAACACATCCTTATGATAAAAACATGAGTTCGATAAAATATTTTACCGAACTCATATAATTAAATTTTTAAGCTGAACCTGACCTGAATTGTTTAGGGGTTACGCCAGTGAATTTTTTGAATACCTTTGTAAAATAGCTGTGGTCTGTATATCCGACAGCACCGCATATTTCTGAGATAGGCATAAT
>ERZ808240.5544-NODE-5544-length-10199-cov-14.874901_pt1 | contig 10199 bp, 10 predicted proteins | sample MGYA00521084_ERZ808240 | MGnify/ENA primary metagenome ERZ808240 (study PRJEB31516, sample SAMN03275571) | gut metagenome | biome: mammalia-associated habitat; material: feces | host: Papio cynocephalus | place: Kenya | collected 2012-08-06 ... | reverse complement strand
CGCACTTATGCTGTCCGCCAAATGCGCCGTTCGCGCGACGAGCGAGGCACTCGTCCCGCTCGGTCTGCTCATTTCAAAATTACTTGAGTCCACCCTCGCATTTTCGCCCCGTTGTACTTTAATTGAGCCTCAACGCACTGCTCGCCTCGCGATCCCGGCACATGCGACTCCGCAACGCCGGGACGAGTGAGGCGAACCTCAAGGGAAAAGAACTCGCCATGAAGAACAGATTAGAACCGATCGGCGTCGCCGCTCACGCTGGCGTCATCACCTACCTCGCCCTGGCCATTGCATGCCTGCTTACGCTGGCCGCCCCGGCGGTCGCGATGGCCTCGGACGCAACGACGGCCACCACACAGGAGGAGCTCGAGACGGCCTTGACCAGCGGCTCGGGCACGATCACCGTCACGGGAGACCTCACGCTCGATGACCTGGTAGAGCTGCCTACCGGCGCATCGGTCACCCTGACGGGCTCTGGCACGGTCTCGGTCGGCGAGCGCGGCGGCATCCTCGTGCCGGAAGGCTCGGCCCTCACCATCGACGGCGAGGGACTCGTGCTCGACGGAGGCGGCGCCGAGACGACGCACGGCGTCCCCGCAATCTGGTGCCGTGGCAACCTCACGCTGAAGACGGGTGCCATTCGCAACTTTACCTGCGGCGACTACAGCGGCAGCCAGTCCGCGGACATGATTGCCTCCGTAGGAGTGAGTGCCATATATGTGGAGAGCACCGGCTCGCAGGCCAGCTTCACCATGGACGGCGGCTCAATCGACCACAACGCAACAACGGGCACAAACTACGGCGGCGCCGGCGTGATGCTGCTCGGTCGAAACGCGAGCATGACGCTCAACGGTGGCTCCGTCTCCGACAACAGCGCGCAGCGCACGGACGATGACGACCTCGTGCTGGGTGGCGGAATCCTGCTGTTCAACGGCCCCATGCTCACGATGAACGGCGGCAATGTCTCGGGCAACGTCGCGGGCTCCCTCGACTTTGGCAACGACGCCATGGGTGGCGGCATCGGCGCCGTGGGCCTTGGCTACACCTGCAGCATCGTGATGAACGGAGGCCAGGTCTCGGGCAACAAGGCGCTTTCCGGATCCGTGGCCGCCCACGGCGGAGGCATCGGCACGCACACGCACACGACGTTCGTCGCCAACGGCGGCAGCGTGACGAACAACGAGACGAACGGCATGGGCGGCGGCCTCTACGTCGATGGGCTGTCTGGCTCAAAGGACGGCGCAGAGGTTGCCAGCAACCGCTTCTACAACACCGTCGTCACGGGAAACACAGCGACGAACCTCGGCGGGGGCCTGTGGATCTGCCCCACGGGCTACGGCACCATGGACGTGACCAACGGCGCCGCCATCTACGGCAACAGTGTCGGGGCTGGGGCCCAATCGGCCGGTGATGACGTCGCGATCCACCCGAGGACCACAAGCGGCAGGGGCGTGACGCTCTCAAATCGCATGCTCGGCGGAGGTCTCGCTGCCTGGTACGCGGACGGTGGGATACAGGGGAACGACGCGGACGGCTCCCCCAACGTCGTGGCAGACCCCGCAACCCCGCGCTACGACGCCTCGAACCCCGGAAGTCCCCTGTCGCTGAAGTCCGACACCGACCCCCATGCCCTCAAGAATGTCACAAGCGATGAGGCCGAGGAACTCTCGAGCAAGCTGGCCACGTTCGTCGTATCGGGAAACAAGGCCATGGTCGGCGGCGGGATCGCAACCAACCAGATGATCTCCTTCGGCGGCGACGAGAACGGACACGACTCCAGCTACAGCCTCACGATAGACAAGAGCTGGGACGACTCCGTCGCAGAGTCCGAGCGCACCTCCGTCAACGTGAGCCTCACCATCGGTGGGGTCCGAGTCGACTCGGCAGAGCTCAGCGGTGAGAACGGCTGGTCCGCGACCTTCTCTGACCTTCCCGCGCCCGACGGCTACGAGTCCGATGGGACCCCCTACGTGCTTGATGCCAAGGGCGCTCACCTAGACTTCGGCATAGCAGAGGAGGGCAGCGAGTGGGCGACCAAGGTTGGCGCCTGGACCGCCGATGACGGCTCGCGCACGCTCACCGTCAGCGTCACCAACTCGCGCCTTACGCCAGCCCAGGTCTCCCTCACGGGCTCCAAGCAGATCAGCGGACGAGGCTTCACAGACGGAGATAGCTTCACGTTCGACGTCGAGGCCCTCGATGGCGCGCCGAAGCTCTCGTGCGGCGACTCGGCGAGCATCACTCCGACCTCGGGCTCGAGCGCCGAGATTGACTTTGGCCAGGCGACCTTCACCAAGGCCGGCACCTACACGTATCGCATCACCGAGCGCATGGGGTCGCTGTCCGGCATGTCCTACGACACCACCCCACGCGAGGCAGTCGTAACGGTGAGTCCCGATGGGGCGGGCGGGCTCGAGGCAAACGTGGCCTACCGCGTAGGCAGCGAGACGACAGACGGCCTCACGTGGACCAACGACTTTAGCGCCAGCGCCACGGGAAACGCCTCGGAGACTCCGAGTGGCTCGGGCTCATCGGTCTCGCCGGCCGGCTCGGACAAGGTCGAGCTGCCTCAGACGGGAGACGCAGGGCTAATGCGGGGAGCCCTCGCGGCGTTCCTCGGAGCCGCGGTGGCCCTCTGCGGCGCGGCCGCCACCAGACGCGTCTAACCCGCCGCCCAGCGCGGGCAGCCGTCAGCCCTTGAGCCAGGTGTACTTCTCCACGCTGTAGAGCGGCACAAACGGCAGCAGAATCGGCGTGCGGCGCACGTAGGCCTGGTACTCGGGGTCCGCACCGTAGTTCTTGTTCTGGCGAATCTCGAGCCTGCGTGCCCCGCCGAACATCACGTAGACGATGCCCACCCAGCCGCAGACGGCGGCCAGCCACTGCAGCGGCCCGTCAATGGCGGTGACGCCCGAGACGAGCATGCCCGTCCAGGTGAGGACCTCGCCCAGGTAGTTGGGGCAGCGCACGAACGAGAACAGGCCCTTGTCGCAGAAGCGGTGCGGGTTCACGCGCTTCTGGGCAGTCTTCTGCAGGTCAGAGGCGCTCTCCAGCACAATGCCCGCAGCCATGACGCACGCACCCGCAACGGCGCAGGCGTCCATCGGGACGCCGTTGGCCAGGCGCCACAGCACGGGAGATGCCTCGCAGACATAGAGCAGCGCGCAGGTGACCCAGATGAGCACCTGGACGGGCAGAGACAGACCGGAGCCATCGTTGACCTGCGTCTTCATCACGTGGTTGTATGCCGCGCTGCGACGCTCGCGCAGCATGAGGTAGCCTCCCAGGCGCAGCCCGTAGATTACGAGCATCACGCAGATGGCAAGGCTTGCCACATCCGCGTGGCCGGCGAACAGCACGAGCAGTGCCACGCCAATCGCCGCCATGGAGAAGCCGTACCCCAGCGAGATGAACCACACGAACTTCTTGAAGCCGATGGCGCTCACGATCATGGCCACGGCAAACAGAATCCAGAACTGCATGGCAACCCCTTCTCGACAGCGCGTCCCAAAGGGGCCGTAGCCCTCTGGGACGCACAGCTCACAAACCTCAAAACGCAACGTGGTTCAGTATGCCCATTGCAAAGGCGTACCATCGAGTAGTTTTGACGAGAGGAGAGCTCATGTCTGCCAACCGCACCGACATCCCCGAGGGCTTCACGCTCTCGCTTGCGCTCGTAGACGCAGTTCCCGTGGCGCTCTTCTGCGCGAGCGCGGCCGTGTTTGGCACGCAGGTGGGCAGCCCCCTGTTCGTTGCGGGCTCGGTGGTCGCGTTTCTCGGCGGCGCGGGCAAGGTGGCCTGGAAGCTGCTTATCGCACTTGCCCACAGAAACGTCCCGATTCTCTCGCGACAGATGCGCATCGTGATGCCCGTGGGCTTCCTCCTCATGGTCGCAGGGGCCGCGACGCGCTGGGGCGAGGCGGCAGCCGTTCTCGCGCGGCTCGCGCAGATGCCGAGCCTGGCGCTCGTGCTGGCATGGCTTGCCTGCATGTGCGCCATGGGGCACTTCGCCGGACATCGCAACCAGGCCAGCGCACGGGACAACTGGGTCGAGCAGCTCACGAACGCCCTCGGCCAGGCGTGCCTGCTCGCGGCGCTGCTGCTGGCGTAGGGCAGCCGCCACATGACCCTCGACAGGCAGCAGCTCAAGCGGGCGCGCAAGCGCCATCATCGCCGGCATGGGATAAGGCCGGCGATCGTCCACCTTGCACGCAGGGCGCGGCACTTCCTCGCCCGCTCGCTCAACATCCGCGAGGGCCGCGCGCCCTACGGCGTCATTCGCAAGCGCTTCATAAGCGGCTCGCGACTCAACGGCACGCACCTGTGCATCCTCGTCATCGCCATGTTCATCGCCTGCGTGGGCCTCGACACGAACTCGGACATCGCCATCGTGGGCGCCATGCTCATCTGCCCGCTCATGGGCTCGGTGCTGGCAATGGCCTACGGCATCGCCACGCTCGACCGACGCGTCACCGAGCAGGCAGTTGCCGGCCTCGCGCTTCAGATGGCCTTCTGCCTTGTGACCTCGACGATCTACTTCAAGCTCTCGCCCATCGCCTCCACGACGGCCGCCATCGTGGACAACTCCACGCCCACGGTCTGGGACCTCGCCATCGCGCTCGCGGGCGGCTTCGCGGGAGGCCTCGGCAACTCGCGCGACCAGGAGCCTGCGACGCTCATCTCGGGCGTTGCGGTGGCCACGGCGCTCATGCCGCCACTGTGCGCCGCAGGCTACGGGATCGCGGCGGCGAGTCTGTCGCTGTTCCTCTCGGCCCTGTACGAGTTTGGCATCAACGTCGTGTTCATCGCGTTGGCAGCGGAGGGCGTGCTCCTCGCGCTGCGCGTCCCCCTCAAGCGCGACCTCAACGACGACGGCATCGTCACGGACGAGGAGAGCCGCCAGGCCGACGAGCTCTCGCACAAGGTGCGCAGGCGCGTCATCGCGGGGACCATCGTCTTCGCCATCCCGTGTGTGCTGCTCACGGCGGGCTCCATCGGGTCGGCCGCGGACGGCGTGCAGGACGGCTATGGCGTCACGCAGACAACGCGCGAGCTTGCAGCCGTGCTCCCCGGCTTCGAGGACTACAGCGTGGGCTCGGAGGTCTCCGCAAGCTCGGGCGACGGCGCCACGGGCGTTGCGGCGGGCACCGTGACGCGCGAGACCGTGGCGCGGGTCACCACCGCCAGCGAGCTCGACGAGGACGAGAAGGAGACGGCCCGCAAGCTCATCCGCCTCAACGTCCCCGGCCTCACGCGCGTGGAGTTCGAGGCAGACGAGCCGTAATCGGGGCGGGGCACGCGCCAACTACAGCTCGTGCCAGGGGCTCCAGATGTCATGCATATGGCGAGCCGCCTCCTACGCGCTCGCGACGCCAACCACGCTCAGCGCATCGCCATCCACCGTGAACGACACGTCGAGGCCCGCATAGGCAAGGTGGTAGACGCGTTCGGGCTCGTACTTGCTGCCGGCACGGCGCGGGTCCTGGCGCAGCACCTCGATGAGGCCCTCGGCCTTCTCGGCAGGCACGAGCGAGAGAAGCGCAGGCGGGAAGTTGACCTCGAGCTCGTGCCACGGCGCGCGCTCGATCCAGCCGCCCGTCGCGTCCGGGTGGCAGTCCGCGAACGGGATGTAGGGCTTGATGTCGTAGATGGGCGTGCCGTCGCGGAGGTCCGCGCCGAGCACGTGGATCACGGGGCCGTCCTCGCTAAGCTCGATGCGGTCGAGACGGACGCACGTGAGGCCGATGGGATTGGGCCGGAAGGGGCTGCGCGTCGCGAACACGCCCACGCGCTCCTCCCCGCCAAGGCGCGGCGGGCGCACCGTCGGACGCCACTTGGGGTCAGCGGCGCCGGCGGGCACGGCAGCTGCGTCGGCGGAGACGTCGGCCGCCGCGCCACCCGCAAGGCCGTTCTCGAACTGCCACAGCAGCCACAGGTGCGAGAACTCCCCGAGCCCCGCAACCGCGGCCACGCTCGCGTACTCGGGCTCGAAGCGGATCTGCCCGCGCAGGTGCGGTGCGAGCGACCCGTTGCGCGGGATGCCGAACTTCTGCGGCAGGTCGGTGCGTATGTGTGCAATCGGATTCATGCCCGGCATTGTATCGCGCGGCCGCGGCCTGCCTTCTCGACGTCCCAAAAAGTGCCAGCCACTTATGGGCACGCGCTATTCCTCGATGAGCGAGTGGCCGGGCCGGCGCGGCTCGCCCTTTGGGTAGGGTCCCTCGCAGTAGCCCAGCGCAAGGAACGCCCGGCACACGTAGCCCTCGGGGACGCCTCAGCCACGCAGCGGCTCCGCGCCCTCGACGTTCGCAAACGCGCTTTCGGCACGGCTCACGATGCAGCTCCCCGGGCCAAGCGCGCGCCTCGAGCGCCATCGTCTGCACGATGGCGAAGGCATCGACCACGCTGAAGGCGAAGCGCTCCTGGCAGAAGGCGCACAGCACCGTGGGTGCGCCATAGAAGCCGTTGCGAATCGAAAGGTCGTCGATGAGGCTCGGCTGCTCGGCGCTCACGTAACTACCGATGAGGCCATCGCGGCTGAAGCCTGTCATATTCATGCGCCCGATTCGGGTGGCAAGCTTGGCATTGCGCACGGCCACAACCATGCCGCACGTCTCGCCGGGGCAGACGTTCGCGAGATGGAACTGCTCGGAGAAGATGGCGTCGGTCCACCCGGCCTGCTCGTCCTCGGGGACGAGCATGGCGCGGCCGTTCATGCGGATCATCTCGTTGAAGCGCGTGTGCACGAGCGTCTGGATGCGACCGTCGCGCAGGGAGCTGGCTTGCCATCTCCCTGCCGCGCGAGGTAAGGAAGCAGACGGCATCTGGTTCGTAATGGACGGCGCCCACGCAACGAACGCTGCGACCTTCTCGAGGTTCTCGGACATGGGTCTCCCCTCGCAAGCGAGCGCTTATGCGCCCAGGAAAATCATCCGAGATGCGCCGCCGCTCCGAAAGAAGGCGCCAATCTATTACCCAGTTACCAAAAGGTAAGCTACTCCCCCGCTCGCCAGTTGCTGCAAAATGAAAAGAGGGAGCCGCCCCGTCTCGTCGAGAGGAGTCGTCGTGCTCACGAAGGAAGAGCTGCCGCCGTGCCCTGTCGCCACATGCTTCCGACTGTTCGGCAACAAGTGGAAGATCTACATCATCCAGCAGCTCAAGGAGCGTCCGTTTGGCTTCAACGAGCTGCAGCGCGCCATCGTCGGCATCAGCCAGAAGGTGCTCTCCTCCAACCTCAAGGAGATGGAGTCGGCCGGGTTCGTCACGCGCGCCGTCATTCCCAAGACGCCCATTCGCACCGAGTACGCCCTCTCCGACCTCGGGCGAAGCCTCATGCCCATCATCAACTCGATGGTCGAGTGGGGCACGGGCTACCAGGAGCTCGTCCGCAGGGAATAACGACGCACGCGAGGGTCTCTGATGGACGCAACGTGGGCCCTCGCCACATATAGCACGAAATCTCGCAGCAATATCCCAGTTCTCGGAGTAGCGGCGCACCTTCGCACAGCAAAACACCTGATAGCGCGCTTGCCAAGATTCGCTCTACTTCGCGCGCAGCGATATTGCTGCGAGATTTCGCATTGACCATCAGATTTGACACCCATACCCGTGCCTGTGCGCGTCTTCGACCCCCGACACAGACAGGCGCTTACCTAAAGGTGCCCTCTTTCGCCGCGCGCCCGCCCCGTGACAGACTTTCCCATGGGCACAAAACGGAAGGAAACGCCATGAACCAGAGTGAGCGAAGGAGATTCCTCATCGAGGCGCTTCTCGCCGAGAGGCCAGACGGACGCGATTTCAAGGTTCCAGCGGACGCAGAGGGTCAGCGCGGCCTGTTGCGCGCCCTCATGAACGTACGAGCCCCCGAGCCCATCGCATCCGAGGTCCTGCGCGAGCAAGACACCTATCTTGAGCAGCGGCTTATTGAGCGCGGCGGCGCCACGGACGTCGAGACCCTCCCCTACCATGGCCGCATCGCCGTCTGGCGCGGCGACATCACGCTGCTCGCGGCCGACGCCATCGTCAACGCCGCGAACAGCCAGATGCTCGGCTGCTTCGTGCCCGGCCACAGCTGCATCGACAACGCCATCCACACCTATGCCGGCATGCAGCTGCGCCTTGCCTGCAGCGAGCTCATGAACGAGCAGGGCCACGAGGAACCCACCGGCCGCGTGAAGGTCACATCGGCGTTCAACCTACCCAGCCACTACGTGTTCCACACGGTGGGCCCCGTCATCCCGAGCCATAGCCCGGGGCTGCGCGAGAAGCTCCTCCTTCGCAGCTGCTACGAGAGCAGCCTGGCCGAGGCAACGCGCGCTGGCCTCTCCACGCTGGCCTTCTGCTGCATCTCAACGGGCGTCTTTGGCTATCCCCAGAAGGACGCCGCTCGCGTCGCCATCGATGCGGTGCGGCACCATCTCTCCCAAAACGACCCAAACCTCAAGGTGGTGTTCAATGTATTTCTCGCGTCTGACGAGGCAATCTACCGGGATCTTCTCGCAGCAGATCGATAGGTTGCGAGCCACGTTCAACGAGGCTGACGCCATCATCGTGGGCGCGGGCGCAGGTCTGTCCACGGCGGCTGGCTACACGTACTCGGGCGAGCGGTTCGACCGCCTCTTTGGGGACTTCGCCGCTCGCTATGGCTTCTCGGACATGTACGCGGGCGGCTTCTACCCCTATGACTCGCTCGAGCAGTACTAGGCCTTCTGGAGCCGCTACGTCATGTGCAACCGCTTCGAGCCCGCACCTAAGCCCGTCTACGAGCAGCTGCTCGAGCTCGTCCGCGGCCGCGACTACTTCGTGCTCACCACCAACGTCGATCACTGCTTCCAGCGCGCGGGCTTTGACAAGCACCGCCTGTTCTACACGCAGGGAGACTTCGGCCTCTTCCAGTGCAGCCGCCCCTGCTGCCAGAAGACCTGGGACAACGAGGATGCCATCCGCGCCATGGTCGAGCAGCAGCGAGGCCTGCGCATTCCCAGCAAGCTCGTGCCCCACTGCCCACATTGCGGGGCCCCCGCAACCATGAACCTGCGCAGCGATAACACGTTCGTGGAGGACGAGGGCTGGCACCGCGCGGCCTCGCGGTGCAACGACTTCCTACGCCGCCACGAGGGCATGCGCCTGCTGCTCCTCGAGCTTGGCGTGGGCAGCAACACGCCCGGCATCATCAAGTACCCCTTCTGGCAGATGACGACGGGAAACCCGCAGGCAACCTACGCCTGCGTCAACCTCGGCGAGGCCGTGGCGCCCGCAGAGATCGAGCGCCAGACCATCCTCGTCGACGCCAGCGCCGACGACGTCATCGCCGCCTTGGCGTGAGCGCGGACCACGGAAGCCCTGTTCTGCTCGCACCCCCGCTACTTCTTGGCGAGAACGCCTGCGCCCAGGACGGCGGCACCGGCCGCGAGCAGCATGAGGCAGACGCCCGCGCCAAGCGGGTCCGAGGTCTGCGGCAGCGCGGCAGACGAAGCCGCGCCATCGTCGGGCACGGTCGTCGGCGTTGTGGCGCCGGGCTTCGCCGGCGTGTCGCCGCCGGGCTGCACGGGCGAGCTCTTCTTCGTGAACTTCCAGGCGCCCGAGAAGGTCACGTTGCCCTCGTCGTCTGCATCGTCCATGGCCGCAGCAGCGGAGTCGCGGTCATAGCCCTCGAACGTCCAGGTGCCGTCCGCTGTCTCCACGACGGTCTTCGCAGGAGCGCCAGCCACGATCTCGCTGCCGCGAGGATAGCTGTTCTCGTCCTTGGGAAGCAGCGCGAGAACCTCGTCGGGCAGCTGTTGGCCCGGCAGGGCGCTGCTGAACGCGTACTTCACGCCGAAGCGCTTGCGCAGCTTGGTGAAGTGTGCCTTGTAGGTCGCGTTGCTCGTCACGTCCGTGACGGTGGAGTCCCAGCCGTCAAAGACGTAGTCAAAGGTGTCATCGGAGTCCCTCGTTGGCGTGGGCACCTTGATCTGGTCTGCCTTCGTGCCTGGCTCGTACCATCCCTCGCCATAGGTGACGCTGCCGTCCTCGTTCGTGAACGTGACCTTCACGAGCTTGTTGTTCGAGGCCGCGACGAGAGCGACGGAGTCGCCGGTGCCAATGCTCGCGTAGCCGCTAAACTCCTGGCGCTCGCTGGCTGCTTGCGAGGCGTAACGGGAGCCCTCGCCGTCGACGTACCAGCCGTCAATCCTGCTGCCGGTGACGTCATCGGGGCC
>ERZ808240.5543-NODE-5543-length-10206-cov-5.740420_pt1 | contig 10206 bp, 10 predicted proteins | sample MGYA00521084_ERZ808240 | MGnify/ENA primary metagenome ERZ808240 (study PRJEB31516, sample SAMN03275571) | gut metagenome | biome: mammalia-associated habitat; material: feces | host: Papio cynocephalus | place: Kenya | collected 2012-08-06 ... | reverse complement strand
CTTTTTTCTATACTTTTTTCAAATTTTAGTCTCACATCAATTGTAACTCTACATATCTGCAAAAAAAATATTGCCGTCTGCCGACAGCAATATATTCTGTTTACGGAAGAAAACGTTTCGTCGTCATTCGTCCGTAGTGAAGGTCTGCTCTGAACCCCTCGGCGTATTCGACTCCGCACTGGCTTCCCCTGACTTTAGATGAGCTCCTTACAAAGTCGATAAAGTCGATTTTATCATGCTCTCTCATCCATGTTATCTGCGAGTCGTGACAGGAGAGGGCTTTTAATTTAAGACCTATCGTATCGGAAATATCAACGTATTCCGTGGGGGTGAATCCCGTGTTTGCGAGCGTGTCCATCTGATACAGCGGACAGATTTCTACTGTCGGAAGATTTACTCCGTCGTCGTAATGAGCAAGACTTGCGCAGCATGTCGCTCTGAAAACGAGTTTATAGGTTTCGACATGGTCGCGGTGGTAGTCATCCTCGGTGTGAGTTATAATAAAGTCGGGTTTGGTCTCGCGGATGACTCTGACGAGCTTTTTGACCTGCTCGTTATCGTTTGAGTCAACATACTGGTCGTCGATATTAAGAGTATAATGCTTCGCTCCGATTACATCGGCGGCTCTCTGTGCTTCTTCGCTTCTGATTTTTGCGAGTTTTTCGGGCTTGATTATAACATGTCCGAGGTTACCGTTTGAAACATGGCAGACAAAGACGTTATGTCCCTGCCGTACATACTTTGCGAGCGTTCCGTAACAGGCGATTTCCAAATCGTCCGGGTGTGCTCCGATTGCGAGAATGTTCATTTCATTTCCTCCTGCTGCGTAAAAATATATTATTAAATTGATATTAGCTTTGTTCTGTGTTCCGCGAGATATTTGAGAAATTTTGCGTTGTTTTTCGGCATATCGGTTATAAAATAATCAAAGTCTCCTATCTGCGCGTACGTCATCAGCGAGTGCTTGCCGAACTTGTCCTTGTCCGCAAGCAGGTAAACCTCCATTGAGTTTGACATCGCGGTCTGCTTTATCGTATATTCCTCGGGCGTGGAGTTCATAACTCCGCCTTTTATCGAAAACGCCGTGCATGTAAGAAACGCTTTGTTTATATTATAGTTTTTCAGGCTTTCCACAGCCTGAGGGCCTATCAGCGCGGCGACTTTGCGCTCGAGAAGCCCCGGAATTGCGATAAGCCTTATGTTGTCGAGATTCAGAGCCTTTATGATAACCGAAACACTGTTTGTGATAACCGTCACGTTCTTTTTATCGGCGAGATTATCTATAATTCCTACCGTTGTAGAACCCGTGTCGATATAGATAACGTCGTTGTCCTTTACAAACTGCGCCGCCTTTTTTGCAAGAAGGGCTTTTGTCTCCGAATTTTTTATATTTCTCTCGGAATACGGGCGCAGACCGACAATTTCTTCCTTCTGCACGGCGGTGACTCCGCCGTATATTTTTTTGACGTTTCCGCGCTGTAAAAGCGCCGATATATCGCGCCTGACGGTGTTTATCGAAACCTCGAAATGTTTACACAGTTCGTCAATCGACGCCGTGCGGTTCTTTAGAATATACATTTCCATTTCGTCAATGCGCTGTTCCTTCATAATGAACTCCGTTTTTATCAAAATTTTGAGTATCTTTATTTCATTATAATCTATTAAAACGCTTAAATCAAGGGGATTTTGCGTACTTTTATGAGTAAGTTTAAATTGAAATATGCAATAGTTACTCATATTGTGTTGAAATGTTGACAATGTTATGGGTATGTGTTAGTATTATCATATAATTACGAATTTTATAAATATCTTTATTTTTATACTTTAAACAAGGAGGATTCTTCGCATATAGCAAAAGAGAGTCGAACCGCAAAGGAATATATCCACCCTCTTTTGCCATAGCGATGAAAATATCGATATGAGTCTCGTACCTATGTCACGAATTTTGGAATACGCTGAAAAAAATAACTGCGCCGCGGGCGCGTTCAGCGTGGGAAATATGGAGATGGTTATGGGCGCCGTCAGAGCCGCCGAGGAGTCGTATACTCCGATCATTCTTCAGATTGCCGAAAAAAGACTTGACTATTCGCCGATTGAGTTAATGGCTCCTATGATGGTTGCCGCGGCAAAAAACGCGTCTGTAGACATCGCCGTTCATCTTGACCACGGTCTTACGCTTGAATGTATAGACAAAGCGCTCGAACTCGGATTTACTTCCGTAATGCTTGACGCGTCGCTTTTTAGTTTCGAGGATAATATAGAGATGACTAAAAAAGTTGTCGAAAAGGCAAAAGAATACTCGGCAACGGTTGAATCCGAACTGGGCGTAGTCGGCGGAAACGAGGGCGATAATGCAGAGCATAAGATTTTATGCACCGACCCCGATAAGGCGGAGGAATTTGCATCAGAAACCGGAATCGACTGTCTTGCCGTCGCGATAGGCAACGCGCACGGAAACTATCCTACACTGCCCGAACTCAGATTTGATATACTAGAAAAGATACATAAAACCGTATCGGTTCCGCTCGTTCTCCACGGCGGAACGGGAATGACAGCCGGCATGTTCAGAAAAGCTATCGATTTGGGAATAAGAAAAATCAACATTGCCACGGCTTCGTTCGACGCTCTCGCAAAGGGCGCAAAACAGTGTTCGGATTTATGCGGTAATAAGCCCGATTATTTTGCGCTGTCGTCAGCAGAGGCTTATGCCGTATACGAAAACGTTAAAAGATATATTGAAATATTCAATAACTGATAAGGAGATAGTTTCATGAGTTACATAGAATTTGATAAATCAAAAAAATATGACCTTATTCTCGTCGGCAGAATCGCCGTCGATCTTAATCCCGTCGATTATAACTGTCCGCTTAATGAGAGTACGACTTTTAAAAGATACCTCGGAGGTTCGCCCGCTAATATTGCGGTAGGTCTTGCGAGACTGGGTAAAAAGTGCGGATTTTTCGCCCGCGTTTCCGACGACCAGTTCGGCACGTACGTAACCGATTTTTTTGAAAAAGAGGGAATAGACACCTCGCGTATCGTCCGCTGTAAGAACGGAGAGAAGATAGGTCTTACGTTTACCGAAATTAAGTCCCCGACGGAGTCGAGCATCGTTATGTACAGAAACGAAGCCGCCGACTTAAAACTTGAGTGTGAGGATATCGACGAGGAATACATCAAAGAGGGTTCGGCTGTTCTTATTTCCGGTACCGCGCTTGCCGAAAGCCCGTCGAGAGAGGCCGCGTTAAAAGCCGTCAGCCTTGCAAAGAAAAACAATATTCCCGTTATATTCTGCATAGATTACAGAGCGTATAACTGGAAGAATAAAGATGAAATTGCAATTTACTATTCCGCGGTTGCCGAGAAATCCGATATGATTATCGGTTCGCGTGAAGAATACGACCTTACCGAGGGACTTCTCGGACTCGAGGGCACGGACAGAGCTTCCGCCGATTACTGGACGAAAAAGAATGCGAAAATCGTTATCGTCACCCACGGCAAGGAGGGTTCGACCGCTTACACGAATGACTCTAAGAGCTTTTCGATAAAGCCGTTCCCCGTAAAACTTCTTAAATCATTCGGCGGCGGAGACGGATATACGTCAGCATTTCTTTACAGTCTTTTCGAGGGTAAGGAGATTATAGATTGTCTTGAATTCGGAAGCGCGTCGGCGGCTATGCTCGTAGCTTCGCATGCATGCTCTCAGGATATGCCGAACGTTGAGCAGGTCGAAAAATTTATTGCCGACGAAAAAGCAGAGTACGGCGAAATGGTCGCAAGAGTTTAATATATAAAGAGGGATAAATTATGTTTGAAAATTTACCTTTTGATAAAAACGGCGAAAAAGTTCTGTGTTCAAGAAACGGAAAGAATGCCGATATGAATATGGATATCACGGTAAAACGCCTTGAAAAAGGGGAGAGTATAAAGATATTTTCTCCGGGCGATGAGACTGCGGTTCTGCTTATAAAAGGAAAAATAATATTCAGATGGAATAACGAAGAACGTGAATGCGCAAGACGCGACGCCTTCGAGATGAAGCCGTACTGCCTTCACGCGGACGGCACGACTCCGATTGAAATTGAGGCTGTCGAGACGAGCGAATTTGTTGTTCAGCAGACGGATAACGATAAAAAATTCGACGCTGTGTTCTATTCTCCCGAAGACTGTCTTTATCAGGAATTCGGTCTCGGTCAGTGGAACGGAGCCGGTCACAGAGTCGTTTCGACAATGTTCGACATAGACAATGCTCCGTATTCGAACATGGTTATGGGCGAGGTTTTCAATAAACCCGGACGTTGGTCGAGTTATCCGCCTCATCATCACCCCCAGCCCGAGGTTTATTACTATCAGTTTGACAAGCCCCAGGGATTCGGCGCGTGCTTTAACGGCGACGAGGTGTATAAGAGTGTGGATGGCTCGTTCTGCACGATAAGAAACGGACAGGATCACGAGCAGGCCGCAGCTCCGGGATATAATATGTATTACGTATGGATGATACGCCACATTGACGGCGACCCGTGGTACAAGACAACGAGAATCGTTTCCGACGAGCATAAATGGCTTCTCGATGAAAAATAAAATTTCAATTCATTTTACGAAAGGAAAAAATCACTATGCCTAAAATGACAATGGCGCAGGCTCTTGTAAAATTTCTTGACAATCAGTACGTTTCCTTTGACGGTGTTGAAACAAAATTTGTCGAGGGAATATTTACGATATTCGGACACGGAATAGTCGTCGGTCTCGGTCAGGCTCTTGACGAGGACAGAGGTTTACTTAAAGTTTTTCAGGGTAAAAATGAGCAGGGAATGGCACACTGCGCGACGGCTTTCGCCAAACAGAACAACAGACGTAAAATAATCGCCTGTTCGTCCTCGATAGGTCCCGGCAGCGCGAATATGGTAACTGCCGCGGCGACGGCTACCGTAAATCATATTCCGCTTCTCTTGCTGCCCGCCGATACGTTTGCAACACGTCAGCCCGACCCCGTATTACAGCAGTTCGAACAGCCGGGTTCTCTTTCGATAACGACCAACGACGCGTTCAAGCCCGTCTGCCGTTACTGGGACAGAGTCGCCCGTCCCGAACAGCTTATGACCGCCATGATAAACGCAATGCGCGCGCTGACGGACGTAGGTAACATGGGCGCGGTATGTGTTTCGCTTCCGCAGGACGTAGAGGGTGAAAATTATGATTATCCGGATTCATTCTTCGAAAAACGAGTTCACAGAATCGCCCGTCCCGTTCCCCAGCCGGAGGAGATTGACGATATCGCCTCAATTATCGAAAAAGCGAAAAAACCGCTCATAATCTGCGGCGGCGGAGTACGATATTCAGAAGCGGGAGACGAGCTCTGCTCATTCTGCGAAAAATTCAATATTCCTTACGCCGATACGCAGTCGGGAAAGAGCGCAACGAAATCGTCACATCATTTAAACCTCGGCGGAATAGGCGTTACGGGCAATGCCGCCGCGAATTCGATAGCTAAGGACGCGGACGTTATAATCGGAATCGGAACGAGATTTTCCGATTTTACGACGGCATCCAAGTCGCTTTATCAGAATCCGAATGTTAAATTCGTTACAATAAATACTTCGCGTTTTGACGCGTATAAACTCGACGCTGTAAAATGCGTCGGCGACGCAAAACTTTCTATAAACGCTCTGTCCGAAAAGCTTGAGAAACTTTCATACAAGAGCGGATATACCAATGAAATAAAAGAAGCAAAAGACGCGTGGGCGAAAGAGATGAAACGTCTTGCCGACTACCGTTACGACGAAAGTTTCGAGCCTATGATAAAGGCGGGCTATGAAAGCAGTATCGAGAATTTCGTTAAAATGACGGGAAGCAATATCACGCAGACCTCCGCCGTCGCGCTTATCAGGGAGGTTATTTCTCCCGACGCGATTGCGGTAGCCGCCGCGGGTTCGCTCCCCGGATGTCTTCAGAGAATGTGGACGACCGACGTTAAGGATTCGTATAACATGGAGTACGGCTACTCTTGTATGGGTTATGAAATTGCGGGCGCGCTCGGCTCAAAGCTTGCCGAACCCGACAGGGAAGTATACGCGTTCTGCGGTGACGGAAGCTATTTAATGCTTCACTCCGAGCTTGTAACCTCTATTCAGGAACGTAAAAAGATAAACGTTCTGCTGTTTGATAATTCGGGCTTCGGATGCATCAACAATCTTCAGATGAGCAACGGCATAGGAAACCTCGCTACGGAGTTCAGAAGCCGTGACGATAACGGCGAACTGCTCGGCGATTTCGTACAGATTGATTTTGCAACATGCGCTTCGGGCTACGGCGTTAAGACTTATACGGCAAAGAATCTCGACGAATTGAGATTCGCGCTCGAGGACAGCAAAAAGCAGACCGTTTCGACTCTTATAGATATAAAGGTTCTGCCCAAAACCATGACCGACGGCTACGGCGCATGGTGGCATGTAGGCATTGCCTCGATAAGCTCTAAAAAGAGCGTAAACGATGCTTACGAGAGTAAAAAGAAGAATTTGGATAAAGCGAGGAAATATTGATATGCTTGATAAAAACAAAGTTAAACTCGGTATTGCGCCGATAGCGTGGACGAACGACGATATGCCCGACTTAGGCAGCGAAAACACGTTCGAACAATGCATTTCGGAGATGGCTCTCGCAGGCTTTACAGGCTGTGAAATAGGCAATAAATACCCCAAGGACCCCGACGTTCTTAAAAAGGCTCTCGATTTGAGAGGCATGCAGATATGCAACGCCTGGTTCTCCGCATTCCTTACTACAAAGCCTTATGAGGAGACCGAAAGAGAATTTATAAAGCATATCACATTCTTAAAGAAAATGGGCGCGAAGGTCGTAGGAATGAGCGAACAGGGTCATTCCATACAGGGAACCGACAAGGCGATTTTCGAAGAAAAATACATTATGAACGACGAGGAATGGGATAAACTCTGCACCGGCGTAAACAAGCTCGGCAAGATTGCCAAGGACATGGGCATCGCTCTTACGTTCCATCATCACATGGGTACCGTCATTCAGACTGAGGCGGAAATCGACAGACTTATGGAGAATACCGACCCCGAATATTTCAGTCTGCTTTTTGACTCGGGGCATCTTGCGTACTGCGGTGAGGACTATATGTCCGTTCTTAAAAAATACATAGGCAGAATCAAGCATGTTCATCTTAAAGATATCCGCCCCGAGAAAATCGAAGAGGTTAAGAAAAATCATCTTTCGTTCTTACAGGGCGTAAGACTCGGAACATTTACCGTTCCCGGCGACGGAGCTATCGACTTTACCCCGATATTCGACGTATTGAGAGATAACAGCTACGATGGGTATGTACTCGTTGAAGCCGAGCAGGACCCCGCAGCCGCAAATCCGTTCGAATACGCGTTAAAAGCGAGAAAATACATTGCCGAAAAGACCGGCTTATAATTTAAAAGTTACCAAAAGGAGATATAATAATGGCTGAAAAATTAAAGTATTTCTGCAACGGTCAATACGTTGAGTCAAAGACCGATAAATACTACGATCTTCACAATCCCTCGACGGGGGAGGTTACGGGCTATGCTCCGTGCTGTACCGCAGACGAGGTCAACGAAGCCGTTGCGGCGGCTAAAGCGGCGTTCCCCGGCTGGAGCGGTACCCCCGCAGTCAAGAGAGCGCAGATTATGTACAAAATCCGCGACCTTATCATGGAACACATGGATGAGCTTACAATGCTCGTTGCGGAGGAAAACGGCAAGGTCTGGGCGGAAGCCGAGGGCGACGTGCTTAAAGCAAAAGAGGGCACCGAACTTGCAACTCAAGTTCCGTCTCTTATGATGGGTGAGAGCATTATGGACGCTTCAAGAGGTTACGACACCGTTAAATACCGCGAACCTCTCGGCGTTTTCGCAGGTATCGTTCCCGTTAACTTCCCGGCTATGATTCCGTTCGGCTGGATGGCTCCGACATGCATCGCGTGCGGTAATACATTAGTATTAAAAGCCGCGAGCCTTACTCCGAGAACCGCGCTTCGTATTGCGGAACTTTATAAAGAGGCGGGCGTTCCCGACGGCGTTATCAATATCGTAACATGTTCGAGAAACGAGATAAACGTTCTTCTCGATCATCCCGATATCAAGGGTATCACGTTCGTAGGCTCGACCCCCGTAGGCAAGATTATATATGAGAGAGCGGCTAAGGCGGGCAAGAGAGTTCAGGCTCTCTGTCAGGCTAAGAATCACGCGCTCGTTATGTCCGATACTCCCATTGAGAGAACCGTCGCCGGCGTTATCAACTCCGCATTCGGATGCGCTGGACAGAGATGTATGGCTCTCTCGTGCTGCGTCGTAGAGGAGAGTATTGCCGATAAATTCGTTGAAGAACTTAAAAAGCAGGCCGCAAATATCAAGGTAGGCCCCGCTTACGACAAAACTTCAAAACTCGGCCCCATTACGTATAAAAAGCATTACGACGAGGTTATCGCCGATATCGATAAGGGCGTTAAAGAGGGCGCTCAGCTTGTCCTTGACGGCAGAAACTGCGTTGTTGACGGTTACGAAAACGGCTACTATGTAGGTCCCACTGTATTTGATCATGTAACAGAGGACATGACGATAGGCAGAGACGAGGTTTTCGGTCCCGTACTCTGCATTAAGAGATGCAAGGATTTCAAGGAAGGTCTTGAAATCATGAACGCCAACCCTTATGCTAACGGCTCCGTTATCTTTACTCAGAACGGCTATTTCGCAAGAGAATTCGTACGTCATACGGACGGCGGTATGGTTGGTGTAAACGTCGGAATTCCCGTACCTATCGGATTTTTCCCGTTCTCGGGTCATAAGAATTCGTTCTTCGGCGATCTCCACTGCCTCGGCAAGGACGCGTACAGATTCTACACGGAGTCAAAGACCGTTACTACCCGCTGGTTCGACGAGGACGAGGGCAAAAATACCGTTGTTTCCACATGGGACGGCACAATTTAATCGAAGAGAAAATAAAATTTTAATAAAAGGGAGATAATTTATGCTCAGAATAGGCATTATCGGAGCGGGAAGAATCGGCAAGGTTCATCTTGAATCCATTTCGTATCACGTAAAAAACGCGGTTGTAACGGCTGTTTCAGATCCGTTTATGAATGACGAAACCAAGGCGTTTATTAAAGGTTACGGAGTTGAAAAAATATATGAGGATTATCATAAAATAATCGAGGATAAGGACATTGACGCGGTTCTCGTATGCTCGTCAACAGATACGCACGCGAGTATTTCGATAGAGGCTATCAATGCAGGCAAACACGTTTTCTGTGAGAAACCCGTCGATCATTCTATTGCTAAAATCAAAGAGGTTGCCGACGCGCTCGCTTCGCATCCGGGCGTTAAGTTTCAGGTAGGATTTAACCGCAGATTTGACCACAACTTCGCCGCAATCCGCAAGGCTTACGACGACGGCAGAATCGGCGACGCGCATATCCTCAAAATCACTTCAAGAGATCCCGAGCCCCCCAATCCCAAGTATATCGCCGTTTCGGGCGGAATCTTCCTTGACATGACAATACATGATTTTGATATGGCGGCGTTCCTTACGAATTCCGACGCGCAGGAGGTCTATGTTAATTCCGCAGTCCTTGTCGATCCCGAGATAGGCAAACAGGGCGATGTCGACACCGCGATTATTACGATGAAGATGTCAAACGGCGCGCTTGCCGTTATCGATAATTCAAGACGCGCGGCGTACGGCTACGACCAGAGAGCGGAGCTGTTCGGTTCAAAAGGAATGGTTACAACGTCGAACGATACTCTTTCGTCCGCGGTCGTTTCCGACGCGAACGGCGTAACGGGCGAAAAACCGCTGTTCTTCTTCCTTGAAAGATATATGGAGTCTTTTTCCGAGGAAATGAGACAGTTTGTTTCGGCATGTGAGAACGATACCGAGGTTCCCGTAGGAATCCACGCGGGTATGCAGTCTGTAAGAGTAGGTCTCGCGGCGAAAAAATCCGTTGCGGAACACAGACCCGTACTTGTATCGGAAATAGAGTAACAAAATAATTTATTAAAGGGATAAACATTCTTTTGTAGGGGAAGACATTGTCTTTCCGGGGTAAAGGCAGAAAATTTATAAATAAGATTTTGCCTTCGGAAAATCGGAAATTTCATATTGCTGACGCATTGTTATTATTCATAAAACCGCAAGTCTCATGCGGGAAGACAATGTCTTCCCCTA
>ERZ808240.5542-NODE-5542-length-10207-cov-3.360422_pt1 | contig 10207 bp, 6 predicted proteins | sample MGYA00521084_ERZ808240 | MGnify/ENA primary metagenome ERZ808240 (study PRJEB31516, sample SAMN03275571) | gut metagenome | biome: mammalia-associated habitat; material: feces | host: Papio cynocephalus | place: Kenya | collected 2012-08-06 ... | reverse complement strand
TCATGGCAATGGCAAAGGACATCCGCGTCATTCTCATAAAGATCGCCGACCGCCTGCACAATATGCGCACCATGGCCTATCAGACAGAGGAGAAGCAGCGCCAGAAATCGCTGGAGACGATGGAGATATACGCGCCCATCGCGCACCGCCTCGGTATGCAGAGAGCCAAGTGGGAGCTCGAGGATCTTGCGCTGATGTATCTCGATCCGACCGGCTATAAGGAGATAACCGATACGCTCAACGACCGCATGGACACGCTCAAGAACTTCATGTCCACGGTTGAAACGAAGATAAAAAAGCGCCTTAAGGACGAGGGACTTCAGGTTACGGTATACAGCCGCATAAAGCACATATACAGTATATATCGCAAAATGTACGCGCAGAAGCTCGATATAAACGGCATATTCGACCTGTGCGCGTTCCGTGTCATCGTCGACACGATACCCGACTGCTATAACGTGCTTGGCATCATCCATGATATGTTCAAGCCCGTGCCCGGCAGATTCAAGGACTATATCTCAACCCCGAAGCCGAACATGTATCAAAGCGTGCACACGACGGTCATAGGCTCCGAGGGCATACCGTTTGAGGTGCAGATACGCACATGGGAAATGCACCGCACCGCCGAATACGGCATCGCCGCGCACTGGAAGTATAAGATCGGCTCCGCGGCCGAGACGATCGTCAAGGACGGCGACGAGGAGAAATTCGCCTGGGTAAGGCGACTGCTGGAAAGTCAGCAGGAGTCCGATGCGACGGACTTTTTTCACAACCTCAAGATCGACATGTTCGCCGACGAGGTCTTCGTGTTCTCGCCCAAGGGCGACGTCATAAATCTTCCGGCGGGAGCAACGCCCATAGATTTTGCCTACAGCATCCATTCCGCCGTCGGAAACAGCATGATCGGCGCGTCGGTAAACGGCAGGATAGTGAACTTCGACTATGTTCTGCAAAACGGCGATATCGTCGAGGTCAGAACGTCCAAGAATGCCGCCGGACCGAGCCGCGACTGGCTCAATATCGCAAAAAGCGGCTCTGCGCGCACGAACATAAAGCAGTGGTTCAAAAAAGAGCGCCGCGAGGAGAATATCGAGCGCGGCCGCGCCATGTTTGAGTCCGAGCTTAAAAACAAGGGCCTGCGCATGGAGGATATCTGCGACGAGGAGGTGCTGCCGCAGCTTCTGAAAAAGGTGTCGTACACGAGCCTTGACGAAATGTACGCCGCCATCGGCTACGGCGGTATGGCAGCGACGAGAGCCGTAAACCGCATGAAGGACGAGCTTGCGCGCCTGCACCATGTTTCGGGCAAGAAGACTGTTCTTGAAAAGGTAACGGAGGCCGCCGAGCGCCGCGAACAGCAGGCGCACAAGAAGATAAAGCCCGTCCACGGCGTTCTGGTCGAGGGGCTGGATAACTGCCTTATAAAATTCTCGCGCTGCTGCACGCCGATACCCGGCGACGATATAGTCGGCTATATAACGCGCGGTCAGGGCGTATCTATCCACAGAACCGATTGCGAAAACTATGCCCGCCGCGAGTTCAAGCCCGATGATATCGGCCGCTGGATAAATGTAAGCTGGGCGGATGAGATAAAGGAAAGCTATGCGACGGCGATAACGGTCGTCTCGCGCGAGCGCAACGGACTTGTCATGGATATCGCAACGATATTCAACGCTCTGAACACCAAGGTGCGCACGATAAATGCACGTGATACGGGCGATAAGTCGATAGTAAATATAACGCTTGAAACCTCGGGCATCGATGAGCTGCGCACGGTCGTAAACCGCATAAGCGCACTTCCCGGAGTCGTTGAGGTAAACAGAAACGGAGGTAAACGATGAGAGCTGTTTTAACGAGGGTCGACAGTGCCTCGGTAGCGATAGACGGCAAGGTGAAAAGCAGCATCGGCAAGGGCTTTCTCATCCTGCTCGGCGTCCGGGAGGACGATGAGGAGAAGGAAGCGATAAAGATCGCCGACAAGATCTGCGGACTGAGGATATTCGAGGATGAGGCGGGGAAGATGAACGTAAATCCCGCCGATGCGGGAGCGCAGCTTCTTATAATAAGCCAGTTCACGCTTTTTGCCGACTGCAAGTCGCGCCGCCCCGGCTTTTCAAAGGCCGCCCGTCCCGAGAAGGCAATACCGCTGTATGAAAAGGTCATAGCCGAGTGCCGGGAGCGCGGCTTCGAGGTCGGAACCGGCGAGTTCGGTGCGGAAATGAAGGTCGAGTCCGTAAACGACGGACCTGTAACCATAATTCTTGATACTAAGGAGATTTGACGATGAACGTAAAAACTTTGCCGGTTGGCCAGCTTGAGACTAACTGCTATGTTGTTATAAACGAAGAAACGCTCGAGTGCGTCGTGATCGATCCCGGCGACGAGAGCAACACCATTATGGATTATATCGAGTCCAATAATTTGAAATGCAAAGCCATAATGCTCACACACGGGCATTTTGACCACGTCGGCGCCGTGAACGCCGTCGCGGAGCAGACAGGCTGCACTGTGTATATAAATCCCCGCGACGAGGGCTATAAGGTCGGCATGAGCGGCATGATGTTCAAGCTCCCCGAGGGCGGAAAATACTATGACGACGGCGACGAGATATGCGAGGCGGGACTTAAGTTCAAGGTCATCGCAACTCCGGGGCACACCCCCGGCGGCGTGAGCCTTATCTGCGAAAACGCGCTGTTTGTCGGTGATACGCTGTTTCGCGGCAGCTGCGGAAGAACGGATCTCCCCGGAGGCGACACCGAAACCGAGCTTCGCTCGCTCAAAAAGCTCTGCGAGCTGCCGGGTGACTACGAGGTCTATCCCGGCCATATGGACAGCACGACCCTTGAGCGTGAGCGCCGCTTTAACTATTATTGCCGCGAGGCTATGGCAAAATATTAAATTACGGAGAGCCAAATGCTTCATGATATCCTGAAAACACTTTTTACGGCGATGCTGCCGATACTCGAGATACGCGGTGCCATCCCCGTGGGCGTTGCAGCCGGCATGGATCCCTGGGCGGCCTTTGCCGTCGGCTTTTTGGGCAATATGCTGCCTGTGCCGTTTCTCATCCTGCTTGTGCGTAAGGTGATAGAGTGGATGAAAAAGCATCATATTCTCGATAAGCTTACCACCTTTGTCGAGCGTAAGGGGCATGAAAAGGCAAAGGCCGTTCAGACCTACAGCTTCTGGGGCCTTTTCATACTTGTTGCCGTACCGCTCCCGGGAACGGGAGCGTGGACGGGGGCGCTCGTAGCCTCGCTTCTCGATATGCGCCTTAAAAGAGCGCTGCCTGCCATAGGCATGGGGGTAGCCGCCGCGGGACTTATCGTTCTGGCGCTGACCTACGGCGTCATCCACGTCGGCACGCTGCTCTGATAAATATTCAGATACATATAAAAAATGAATCAAGAATAAATATTCAAAACTCCTGCAAAATACGTGAATTTTGCAGGAGTTTATGCATATCCGACGCTGATTGTTGCATTTATACAAGCTCGCTCCTATGTGAAAAAATTATTTGTTGAAAATAACAAGTAAATTTTTATTCAAAACTATTGCATAATTGTGAATATAAATGTATAATAGCCACTGTCAATGAATAAAACTCTCAGATGAAAACCTCAGAAAGGCGACAAGGTGGAAAACATGCATAAGGCGAAAACAAACAACAATTTCACTAAACTCATTTCCATGCTGCTTGTTGTGCTGATGCTCGTGTCGATAGTTCCGATCACGGCTTCGGCAGACCCGGCAAGCGCAAGCTTTGAAAATGTGTCCGGCGAAGGTAAAGATATAATATCTCTTGCGGAAGGACGCGAGTACAAGGCAACTATCCCGATAAGCGCAGACGTCGACCCGTCCACGGTAACATGGACTATGGTCAAGGACAGCTCCAAGAGCTATGTAAGCAAGGAGCTCTTCCCGAATCAGACCGATGGCGGCGCGCTTGACACATGGATCTGTGACGACGGCGAGACGAAGTTCTTCAACGAAGTCAAGACCAGCGTCAAGGACGTAAACGGCCAAAAGGCTCTCGTTGCCGAATTCAGCACCAATGATTTCTTCTTCGGCTACGACTGGTACACCGGCGAAATGTACGCCGATAACAGCGCTCCTCACGATGAGGGCGGCGCGTACCTCGATTCCTGCGGCTACTTCAACCTCACGGCGACCGATAAGGACGGCAAGGTTCTCGGCTCGGTTCCCGTAAAGATCGCTCCCTATGACAGCTTCCACACGATGGATGAGATCTACACCGAGCTCGACGAGATGGTAGCGGCAGCAAAGGATTCCGGCGTCTTTGTGCAGAAGTACTCCATGGGCAAGTCCTCGGGCGATATCTATGACGCGCTCGATATGCCATACCTTATCGTTGCAAAGGACCAGAGCGCTGTGACCAAATGGCTCGAGTTCACCGAGAAGGCAGAAACTCAGCCCGATCAGGTCCTTGCCGACATAAAAGCGGGCAAATATGACGACATAAAGGTTCCCGTGATGTTCTCGAACATCCACGCCAACGAGGTCGCGGCGACCGACGGCATCATGGAATTTGCGTGGATGCTCGTAAACGCGGCAACCGGCGACGGCAAGCTCAGCTACAATAACCTCACCGGCTTCACCGCCGAGGGCAAGACCGAATTTGAAAGCGAGAAGTCCGAAAGCAAAATGGCCGTTCCCGATCTCGTAAAGAACAGCGCGACCTACCTCGGCTGGCTGACGGGCGACAACAGCGGCTCCGGCGTTGTCGATCTTGATAAGTACTATGAGCAGGAGACAGTCAGCACCACGATCGACGAGCTGCTCGACGGCGTGTTCTTCATCCTCGTTCCCGAGGAGAACGTCGAAGGCCGTACCTACATAACCCGCGAGGCCTCCAACGGCTACGACCTCAACCGCGATAACTCCTTCCAGACCACTGAGGAAACTCAGAACATGCAGCAGCTCATCGCGACCTTCAACCCCGTATCCCTCACCGAGTTCCACGGCCGCATTGAAGCATTCCAGTGCGAGCCCTGCGATCCCCCTCACGAGCCGAACTTCGAGTACGACCTGCTGGCAGAGCACCTGATAGCCGGCGGCGAGGCTCTCGGCATTGCGGCTGTTGCCAATAACGATACCTACAACAGCTATGTCATCCCCCAGCGCGACTACCTCACCGATAACGGCGACGGCACCACCTACTGGTCTGACCCATGGGACGATATGTCCACCTCCTACACTCCGCAGTTTGCAATGCTTCAGGGCACCGTTGCTTACACCGTTGAGCTTCCCGGCTACAACGACGCGGGCGCTCAGCTCGTCCAGTACGGCTGCCTCGGCCAGGCAAACTACATAGCCGGCGAAAAGCTCGGCTACCTCGAATCCCAGACCGAGATATTCAGCCGCGGCGTCGGCAACAAGAACTCCGATGCATATACTCTCGTCGGCCAGTGGCTGTGCGACCAGAACGACGTAGAAGGCGCAGAATCCGACCTCTTCCGTCCCGAGTTTGACGGCGAGGGCGAAAACGGCAACTTCTATCCCGAGTGCTACATTATCCCTCTCGACGGCGTAAACCAGACCAATCTCCAGGCGGCCGGCGATATGATGGAGTGGCTGTCCCGCAACGATGTCAAGGTTCTTGTCACCGATAAGGAGTTTACCTACGAAGGCGTCACCTACCCCGCGGGAACGATGATCGTTTCCATGTATCAGGCAAAGCGCTCCGTTGCAAACGGCGTTCTGTACGACGGCACCCTAATCTCGAGCTGGACCGTTCTCTACTCCGAGGGCATCACCTCCTTTAACGAGACGCGCGGCTTCGACATGGTGACCGTAACAGAGCCCGCAGCATACAAGACCATCAAGGCCGCATGCGGCGACTGGATGGATCACGACGATTGCCTCAGCTACATCGCAAATAAGCTTGGCTCCTACTTCACCGGCAAGACCGGCGAGTATGTTGTTATCTCCAACGCCTCCGAGGACTCCACCGCGGCAGTCAACGCGCTGCTCAAGGCGGGCAAGTCGGTCGGCATGGTCACCGACAGCGAAAGCGACTTCTACGGCGACTTCGTTTGCAGCTATGCAGACTGGCAGTCTGTTTCCGCAAAATATGTTCTCAGCGGCACGGGTCTTGCCGAGGCCGATGTTCCGGCGGCAAAGGTCATCACAAAGGCTCCCACCGTTTATATCACCGGCGAGGTCGGCCCGGACGATGCGGGCTTCAAGTGGACCAGCCGCGTCAACTGGAGCCACGGCAACTGGAACTACGACCGCGTAGCTCTTGAGCTTATGGGCTTTGAAACCACCTCCGACCCGACAAAGGCAGACCTCATCATGGGCGCAAGCGCACTTAACGACGCTGCAAAGGCAGAGGTTCTCGCAGGCACCCCGTACATCGGCTACGGCTCCTCCGCGACGCGCAAGAATATCTTCGGCGACGCACTTGTTCGCAGCTCGGCAGACGGTATGGACTGCCTCGGCTACGTCACATACCCGACGACCACTCTCGTAAACGCATCCTATGTCATGGATGAGGACGACGTCCTCTACGGCTACGGCGTAGGCTACTTCTCCAAGATCCCCGACGGTGCGCAGGTCCTTGTCAAGATGGACGGCAGCAAGACTCCGACCGAGGGCTTCATAAAGATGATCGACGCAGAACAGACTGCGGCAGCAAAGGCATACCTCGACGGCTCTGTTCAGGCGATCGCCTATCAGGGCAAGCTCACTGCAGGTGCAGAGAACGATGTAAACGTCGTATACTTTGCAAACAGCCTCACCCACAAGGTGCACCAGCGCGATGAGTACGCCTTCATCAGCAACTTCGCGTTCTCAAATCTTCTCGGCGGCGACTTCATCTCCTCCGGAGAGGAGACCGGACTGCCGTTCAAGGATGTCGCTTCCACCGACTGGTTCGTTGACAACGTAAAGTATGTCTATGAAAACAAGCTCATGCTCGGCGTCTCCGATACCGAGTTTGCACCCAAGGGCACGATGACGCGCGAAATGTTCGCGACCGTTCTCTACCGCATGGCAGGCAGCCCCTCTGTTGACGGCCTGAGCGTAAGCTTCAAGGATGTCAAGGAAGGTACATGGTCCTACAACGCGATAGTTTGGGCATACAATAAGGGCGTCACCAAGGGCGTGGGCAACGATATGTTCGCTCCGGAGCAGAGCATCAGCCGCGAAGAGCTTGTAACTATGCTCCACCGCTACGCCGATACCCCTGAGGTCAGCGGCGAGCTGAGCTTCACCGATGCAGGTTCCGTGTCCGAATGGGCGCAGGCGGCCGTCCTCTGGGCAAGCCAGAGCAAGATAGTCAACGGCTATGAAAACGGTGCGTTCGGCCCGGGCGATACAGCTTCCCGTGCCGAAATGGCAGCAGTGATCCAGCGCTTCAGCGCTGTACAATAAAACCTCTCAAAAAAACAAATGCTCAGGTCATTCGACCTGAGCATTTGTTTTTGTAATTCAATTTAAAATCACTTGAATCTCTGCTTTGCTGAGAACTCGCGAACGACGATCTTTTCAACGCAGGTGGCGTTTACGACCGCCTCCGGGCAGCCCATCCCGTCAAAGCCGCAGTGGCGGCACAGAAGCGTCAGTCCCTTTACGGCCTCATCGCCGCTTATTTCGCTTATCTCGCCGTAACCGATAAAGCTTTTGTAATCCGCTGTCTGAGAGCCGTGTTCGAGCTCAACATAGCGCAGACATATATCAGCCTCGACGCACACGCGTGTATTCTTCGCCGCAAGCTCGTGCCGCCTGCCTACCTTCGCACCGTGAACATAGAACGTAAACTCGCCCTTTTCGGCCTCGTATCCGAACGAGAGCGGCACGATGTAGGCCTCCTGCCCGTCGGTAAAGCCGAGGCGTATGGTGTCGCACTTATCTATAAGTGCCTTTATCTCTTCAAAATCCGTTATCGCACGGTTTGCTTTTCTCATCAAAACAGGTACACCCTCATTTCATACGGCCTTGTTGTAAAGCCGTTGGATATCACAAAATTGTTGTCGTAGTTGCCGAAGACCTGCTTCGTTTCATCGAGCGTTATGCCCTCGGGCGCGTCGAAGCGCACGCACTTTTCAGAATACGAGCATATGACCAGCAGCTTCTTGCCGGCGAGGTTCCGCTCATAGACGTAAAGCTCCTTGCTTTTCGGCAGATGCTCAACATAGTCGCCGTATATGACGACGGGGTTATCGCGCCGAAACTGCAGAGCGTCTCGGTAGAAGTTTAGGATGCTGCCGGGATCGTCGAGCTGGCTTTCGACGTTAATGTCTTTGTAATTTTCGTTTACGACGAACCAGGGCTTGCCGCTCGTAAAGCCCGCGTTGGGCTCATCCGACCACTGCATGCAGGTTCTCGCGTTATCGCGCGAGGCCTTCTGCGCAAGCCTGAGCACCGTTTCCTTCGAAAGACCGAGCGAGCGCGCGATGCGGGCGTTGTTTTTCACCATGATATCCTTGTATTTGTCAAGACTGTCGAGCGGAGTGTTGACCATGCCAATCTCCTGCCCCTGATATACAAAGGGTGTGCCGCGCTGGAACAGATAGCTTGCCGCTATGCTTTTGCCGCTCTCGACGCGATATTTTTCGCTGCCGTAGCGGCTTATGATGCGCGGGTGGTCGTGGTTTTCCATGTAAAGTGCGTTCCAGCCCTTGCCGTACATCTGCGTCTGCCATTTTGTAAAGGCTTTTTTAAGTTTTATGAGGTTAAACGGACGCTGCAAGAAGTCGGTTATGAAGCAGTCGGCTTCCATGTGGGAAAAGTTTATCATCATGTCCAAAACCTTGTCCTTGCCCTCGCGTACGTAGCTCAGGGCGACCTCGGGCTCCATACGCGGCCCCTCGCCGACGGTGAAGCAGTCATAGAAATCCAAAACGTCGCGCTTGAATTCGGCGAGATAATCGTGTACCTTGGGCAGATTGGTATAGTACTGCATGCCCGTTGCCGCGGGGAGCTTGACCTTCGCACTGGGCAGACCGTCGGCCTTGGCAATGTAGGTTATGACGTCCTCGCGGAAGCCGTCTACGCCCATGTCCAGCCAGAAGCGCATGATATCCTTGACCTCTTCACGCACCTTGGGGTTTGCCATATTGAGATCCGGCTGCTTTTTCGAGAATATGTGCATGTACCACTCGTCTGTAGTCTTATCATACTCCCAGGCTCTGCCCTCGAACAGGCTGTCCCAGTTGTTAGGCGGACGCTTTTTGCCCTTGCCGGGGCGCCAGTAGTAATAGTCGCGGTAGGGGTTATCCTTACTGCTGCGGCTTTGCCTGAACCACTCGTGCTCGTCGGAGGAGTGGTTGATGACAAGATCCATGAAAACGCGCATGCCGCGCTCGTGCGCTCCGTCGAGCACCTGCTTGAATACCTCAAGATTGCCGAAGTCGGGATGAATGTTTTTGTAGTCGGATATGTCGTAGCCGTAGTCTGCGTTGGGGGAGGGGTACAGCGGCGAGAACCATATGCCGTCAACGTTCAGCGAGGCGATGTAGTCAAGCTTCGATAAAACGCCCCACAGGTCGCCTATGCCGTCGCCGTTGCCGTCGCAGAAGCTGCGGCACCATATCTGATACACCGACATTTCCTTATACCAGCATTTCTTTTCCATAACGTTTCTCCCATTAAAATTGTTGTGGCCATTTTATCATATGTGCCGCGCTCTTGCAAACCGTATTGTGCGCGAAAATCGGGAAAAGATATATTGACAACGCGGCGTGCATATTGTACTATTTACGCGAAATACAGCGCCGCACCCGGCACGGATCGGGGCGACAGCAGGAGGTAAAAATGAATAACGGCAAACAAATGGGCAAGACCCGCCGCATGACCGGCCTTGCGATCTTCACCGCGATAATCGTGGTGCTTCAGGTACTGTGCACCTTTGTGCGTTTCGGCCCGTTTTCGATAACGCTGGCTCTTGCGCCGATAATAATCGGAACGGCTATCTACGGAAAGGGCGCGGGCGCATATCTCGGCGGCGTGTTCGGTCTTGTGGTGCTCATAACCGGCATTCTGGGCTGGGACGGCGGCACGGTCATGCTGCTAATGAGCATAAATCCCGTGGGCTGCGTGCTTATCTGCCTTGTAAAGGGTGCTGCGGCAGGCTTCCTCGCGGGGCTGTGCTATGAGGCGATAGCAAAGAAAAGTGACAAGACGGCTGTTCTGGTGTCCGGCATTGTTTGCCCTGTTGTGAATACCGGATTGTTCATTGTGG
>ERZ808240.5541-NODE-5541-length-10207-cov-12.045607_pt1 | contig 10207 bp, 7 predicted proteins | sample MGYA00521084_ERZ808240 | MGnify/ENA primary metagenome ERZ808240 (study PRJEB31516, sample SAMN03275571) | gut metagenome | biome: mammalia-associated habitat; material: feces | host: Papio cynocephalus | place: Kenya | collected 2012-08-06 ... | reverse complement strand
ACTTTAGATGATTTGACAAGAGGAATATAGCTTCACGGCGATATTCCTCTTCTTATATGAATACACACGTTAATTGCGTATGATGCAGTAGTCAAGAGCAAGTTAACCTATCTATGCTGCATTTTTTAGACCTTGATTAGTTATTATCGCTCTAAAAAGCGTAACTTTGCATATACCTAACAATTCTAATCTATCATTCTAATGAAAAAGATTTTGCTTCTTGGCTCTGGAGAGCTGGGAAAAGAATTTACGATTGCAGCCCAACGTTTGGGACAACACATCATTGCATGCGATTCTTATGCTGGCGCTCCCGCCATGCAAGTGGCCGACGAATGTGAAGTATTTTCTATGCTCGACGGCGAAGCGCTTGAACGTGTAGTTGAGAAGCATCATCCCGACCTCATCGTGCCCGAGATAGAAGCCATCCGTACGGAGCGCCTCTATGAATTTGAGCAAGAGGGTATTCAAGTAGTGCCTTCAGCACGTGCTGTAAACTTCACGATGAACCGCAAGGCCATCCGTGACCTCGCTGCCAAAGAGCTTGGGCTTAAAACGGCAAAATACTTCTATGCCACCTCTTACGAAGAGCTTGTGGAACACTCTAAAGAGATCGGCTTCCCCTGTGTAGTAAAGCCACTGATGTCGTCATCGGGCAAGGGTCAGTCACTCGTGCGCAGCACAGACGATTTGCAGCATGCATGGGAATACGCTATGGAAGGTAGCCGCGGCGACATACACGAGGTGATCATCGAAGAGTTCATTCATTTCGATAGCGAAATCACACTCCTTACAGTCACTCAGAAGAATGGTCCTACGCTATTCTGCCCGCCCATCGGCCACGTGCAGAAGGGTGGCGACTATCGTGAAAGTTTCCAGCCCGCTCACATTGCCCCTGAACATTTGGCTGAAGCCGAACGTATGGCAGAAAAAGTGACGCGTGCACTAACAGGAGCAGGCATATGGGGCGTAGAATTCTTCCTCAGCCATAAGGATGGCGTCTATTTCTCAGAACTTTCTCCTCGTCCACACGATACGGGCATGGTCACATTGGCTGGCACACAAAACTTCAATGAGTTTGAACTTCACGCGCGTGCCATATTAGGCCTTCCCATTCCCTGCATCAAGCAGATGCGTATAGGTGCAAGTGCCGTCATTCTTTCCCCCATTGCAAGCAACGAAGAGCCTCAGTACAAAGGCATTGAGCGCACTTGTGAGGAAGATGCCGACATCCGCATCTTTGGCAAGCCCACCACCCGTATCAATCGTCGCATGGGCGTGGTCGTATGCAATGGTCCGCTTGATGGCAACCTCGACGATATTCGCGACAAGGCAAAGCGTTTGGCAAGCTACGTGACGGTGGAATAATCACCATACGCGGAAGTAGCCATCTCGACAGATGGCGGGCAAACAGGAGCAACCTACAGAAGCAGTATACTCCAACAGCCGTCTAGTCAACAATTAATCAAGCTATAAAGGCAGAATGTGCTATATATAAAAGCATATTCTGCCTCTTTTTATGTACTTTTGCACTCAGATATAAGGCAAAACAACAATGGAAAATCTCGAAGTGATGGTGATACTATTCATCATCGTTGTTTTAGGCTACGTTCTTTGCAAGCTGGGCTACATGGGCGCGAAATTCGATCAAAAACTTTCGTCAATCGTTATTGACATTACTTGTCCAGCACTTATTCTTTCTTCCGTCATGGGCGACGAACTGCCCGACCGCACGCTCATACTTCCCCTCTTAGGCATTGGATTTCTGACTTATTTCATCTTGTTGATATTTGGCTTTTGGGTACCTCGTCTTATCAGCAAGAATCGCGATGCCCAAGGCATGATAGGCTTTGCACTGATGTTTGCCAATGTAGGATTCATAGGCTACCCTATCGTATCGTCCATCTTTGGACCCAAAGCCATCTTCTATGCAGCACTGCTCAACATGCCCAACACCTTCTTTATCTTCACCGCTGGCGTGATGCTTGTAAAGGGAGAATACAGTATCAAGAATCTCAATCCGAAAGTATTGTTTTCGCCCGCCATGATCGCAGCATTCGTTGCAGCACTCATTGTAGCGCTTGGCATTCACATGCCAAACATCATCTCACGTCCGATGACGATGGTAGGCAATATTACGGTGCCTGCAGCACTGATGATTATAGGTTCATCGATGGCTCGACTGCCACTGAAAGAGATTATAGGATCACCTGTGGTCTACGTTTCATCCGTGGTACGTCTCGGCATTGTGCCGCTGGCCATCTATTTTCTTTTTAAAATGTGCGGTGTGAACGACGTAATCAACAATATCAACACCGTGGTGATAGCCATGCCTGTGGCCTCATTCGGCACCATGTTTTGCATGAAGTATGGTCGCAACCCCTCACTCATGACCGAGATCACGTTTGTCACCACCGTCGGATCCATCATTACTATTCCACTGATAACGATGCTATTTAAGTAAAAAAGCAGGAAGGAGGATGCAAGTATGCAAACTCCTAAGACCTATGTGGGCGACGCGTCTCGCGTCGGCATCCTATGAAACCTTTAAAACATTAATCATAGTCATGCCGACGCGAGACGCGTCGCTCTCACAGAACTATCAAGTTTATAGTTCCTTTTGATCTCCTCTCTATAGATGCGCCTTGAGGAAGCGTTCCATAGTTCGATAGAAATCAAATCGATTCTCCTGGTTGTGGAAGCCGTGTCCTTCATTGTCCTTGACCATATACTCCACCTCCACGCCTCGCTCACGGAGCGCCTCAACCATCTGGTCGCTCTCTGCCTTATTGACGCGCGGATCGTTTGCACCCTGTGCGATGAGCAGCGGCACCTTAATCTGATCAGCATGAAGGGCGGGCGATGTAGCTGCGAGTTGGTCATGATCCGTTTCAGGATTGCCCACTTGCTCATACATCATCTCCAGCATCGGACGCCAATATGGCGGAATGGTCTGCATGAAGGTAAAGAGATTGCTCACGCCTACATAGTCAATACCGCAAGCATAGAGATCGGGCGTAAAGGTGAGTCCTGCAAGCGTGGCATAGCCACCATAGCTTCCTCCATAGATTGCTACTCGCTTCGGATCGGCAATGCCCTCGGCTATAAGCCAACGTACACCATCCGTAATGTCGTCTTGCATCTTCAGTCCCCACTGCTTATAGCTCGATTCGAGAAACTTGCGGCCATACCCCGTTGACCCTCGGAAGTTCATCTGGAATACAGCGTAACCCCGATTGCACAAGAACTGTACCTCAGAGGAATAGCCCCAACAGTCGCGAGCCCACGGTCCGCCATGCGGATTGACCACTACGGGCAGATGGTGAGCCGTCTCGGGGGTAAGGCCATTGGGCAGAGAGAGGTAGGCTTCTATCTCCAATCCATCGCGCGTGGTGTAAGTCACGGCATGCATGGCATTCATCTCGTTGGGATCGATCCAGGGAGCGAGGTCGGCTATCTTGTCGGCCTTATCGGTCTCAGCATCGTACAGCCAGTATGCGCCGCGCGTACGATCACCGCCCACGTAGACCAGGTAATAGCGCTCCGCCTTATCCGTATCGGCTATGCCAAATCTTTGGTCAGGGAAATGCGCTTTGATGCGAGCACGTAGAGCCTCCTCTTCCGCATCGAAGAAGTGGCGCACAGGTTCCTTATGCCCAGTGCAATACACGCTGAGGAGCTTCTTTCGCTTGCGTGAATAGCTGATGCTTGAGATGTCGTAACGATCGTTTGCATAGAGCAGTTCGAGTTCTTCACACGTGCGAGGATCCATGCGTACGAGCACCGTCTTGTCGCGGTGCAGATTGGTAGCAGCATAGACCTCACGATTGTCGGGTGTAAACTCCATAAAGCTTACCACATCCTTGAAGTTGGTGGTGAGCACGGGGGTGAAAGGTTCATCCTCCGTGTCGCGATAGAGCACCTGCGTGTTTACTCCATCCACGATCGCAGTAGCCACGCGCAATCGTCCCTCGTGGTCGGTCATCCATCCTTGTATATTGCCTGGATTATCTGCTAACTGCGTGAGTTCGCCCGTTTCGAGATTCAGGCGATAAGGGTCGAACACCTCTGGGTTGCGCTTATTCATACCAATGAGCACATAGCCCGTCACCTCCTCGAGATCGTCGATCAGGCTGGTGCGCACACCCTTGAAAGCAGTATATGCTCGTTCGTCAGAGCCATCGCGCTTTACGCCGTAGAGTTGATAGTTTTCATCGCCAGCCGTGTCTTTCATATAAAGCAATCGCTGATTGTCAGCCCACATATAGCCAGCCACGCTTCGTTCGGTCTCGCTCGTGATACGCACGGCTTGATCATCGCTTTCTGTGACACGACGCACGTAGACGTTGAGTCGGTCGCAGTAAGGTGCCATATAAGATATGTATGTGCCGTCGGGCGAAAGCTGATAGCCCGTACGCTCAGAGTTGCGGAAGAAATCTTCCAATGGTATGTTTCGCATGAATAAGTGTTTTATTTTCCATGCAAAAATAGGCTTTTAGGGCGAAATTACGAGCAATTTCATAGGATATTCGTACTTTTGCACCATCATAGGCAGACATTCACACAGGATCTGCCTCTTATTTTAACACAGAAATTATGCCCCTAATATCTCCTTCCCTCTTGTCGGCCGACTTTGGCAACTTGCAGCGCGACCTTGAAATGATGAACCGCAGTGAATGCGACTGGTACCATCTCGACGTGATGGATGGTGTCTTCGTGCCCAACATCTCCTTTGGTTTTCCCGTAATGGAAGCCATGGCTAAGCATGCCACGAAGCCGCTCGACGTACACCTCATGATAGAGCGTCCTGAGAAGTTTATCAAAGAGGTGAAAGCCCTCAATGCCAAAGTGATGAACGTTCACTACGAAGCCTGCACCCATCTGCACCGCGTGGTACAACAGATCAAGAACGAAGGCATGATGGCAGGCGTTACGCTCAACCCTCACACCCCCGTGAGCTTGCTCGAAGAGATCATTGGCGACCTCGACCTCGTGATGCTCATGTCGGTCAATCCCGGCTTTGGCGGACAGAAGTTTATAGAGCATTCGCTCGACAAGACGCGTCGTCTGCGCGAGTTGATAGACCGCACGGGCTCAAAAGCCTTGATTGAGATCGATGGTGGCGTCAATCGCGTCACGGGCAAGCAGCTCGTTGAGGCTGGTGCCGACGTATTGGTGGCAGGCTCTGCCGTGTTCAAAGCTGAAGATCCCGTAGAGGAAGTCCACATCTTGAAAAACCTATAACCCCCGCCCCGCACTATGCTCAACCCCATACTTACTGACAGCGAACTCCTTGCTCTGATGCAGACCATCCAGCAGAGCCGCCGCATCGTGGTGTGTGCTCATCGTGGTCCCGATGGCGACGCCGTAGGATCGTGCTTAGCTTGGAGCGAATACCTCAAATCGCTTGGCAAGCAGGTAAGCATCGTTCTGCCCAACCCCTTCCCCGACTTCCTGCGCTGGATGCCCAACTCGCATCTTATCCAGTTCTATGCTCGCCATGAGGCAGAAGCCACTCGTACGATCAATGATGCCGACCTCATCTTCTGTCTCGACTTCAATGGTCTGCCACGCTTGCAGGAGATGCAAGGAGCCGTGGCCCGTGCCAAAGCCGACAAGGTGATTATTGACCACCATCTCGACCCCGACCGCTCAGTAGCGAAGCTTGTCATCTCTCATCCCACGATGTGTTCTACGTGTGAACTCGTGTTCCGCCTCATCCTCCAGCTTGGCGGATTTGAGGATATGACACAGACCACAGCCATCTGCATCTATGCTGGCATGATGACCGACACGGGCGGCTTTACTTACAACTCCAGCAATCCTGAGATCTATGAGATCATCTCCATGCTGCTCACCAAGGGATTTGATAAGGACAAGATCTATCGCAACGTGTTCAACGTCTACTCCGTAGATCGCATACGCCTTACGGGCTACATACTCCATGAGAAGTTGAAGTTCTACGCTCGCAATCGCGCCTCCATCTTCACCCTTACGCGTGAGGAGATGAAGCGCTTCAACTTTATCCGTGGCGATGCCGAGGGCTTAGTCAATATGCCGCTGCAGGTAAAAGGTATGCGCTTGAGCATCTCGATGCGTGAAGACACAGAGCGCGATGTTATTCGCATTTCCCTCCGTTCGGTCGACGACTTTCCTTGCAACAAGATGGCAGAAGAATTCTTCAACGGCGGAGGTCATCTCAACGCCTCGGGCGGTGAACTTCCCTTCCCGCTCTCCGAAGCTATCAAGACGGCAGAGAAGGCGATTGAGGCATACGAAGCACTACTATAAGCCAACAAACAGAGTAGAGAAATGACAGAAGGCTACGAAGTAAAGAAGTTTGACGGTACGACAAAGCGCTATTGTCAGACGCTTGATCTAAAAGACTCTCCCGAACTGATTGCCGCTTATCGCAAACTGCACTCCGAGGAGGGCATTTGGCCCGAGATTCTTGAGGGAATAAAGAAGGCAGGAGTGCTTGAAATGGAAATATACCTATTGGGCACACGGCTGTTTATGATCGTGGAACTGCCTGCCGACGCTGATTGGGACGAGGTGATGAGCCGAATGGCCAATTATCCTCGCCAGGCAGAATGGGAAGCGCTCACGGCTCAATATCAAAAGGCTCTGCCTGGTGCCACTTCTGCCGAGAAGTGGAAACTGATGGAGCGCATCTTCCATCTCTATGAGTCTGAAGGTGAAGAAGGTTAGTGAGACAAAAAAGAACTAAGAGGCTATTTCTCAAGAGGAAATTCAGCCAATACCGGGGGCGACGCGTCCTCGCGACCTCATCCACAAATCAGGAGGAGAGTTCAAAGGAAGTGGGGGCGAAGCGTCTCGCTTCGGTGTGATGCTAAGAGGCTGGATGCCTCGAAGCAGCACTAAATATTACAATGCTTTGCCACGCTCGACATCGAGCCTCGCATGACAAGCCGAACCGAGACGGTTCGCCCCCACTGCCAATAGGCTCACTTCTTGATTATTAGAAAAGCCGACGCGGGGACGCGTCGCCCCCAGTATTGGCTGAATATTACTTACTGAAGTTTAGGATTTAGAAACTTGAATTACTTATCTACTACAACGCAAAGAAAGACGAAAGGGCTGAAACCTCACGAGAGAAGTTTCAGCCCTAAATCATTTTCGTTGAAGAAGTTTTACTTAAAAGTAATATGTTTCTCTGCTACAACGAGTGGATCACTTTACCACCACCTTTCTCACCGTCCCGTCGCTCATCTGCAGGAGGTTGATGCCGGGCTGCGGATGATTGATACGACGGCCATCTATGGTGTAGCGAGCCACGATGGTAGCAGCAGAATCATTGGTTTCAACAGCGCCGATGCCTGTATATTCCGGATTGAGTTCCACAGAGATAGCTTCATCAGTCACTTCAAATGTCACGGGGCCGATAGGCACTTCTTCTTCGACATATCTTGTTCCAAATAATAAGATACCCGACACTTGATATTTACCAGGATACAACCTTGTGCGATTCGCCGTCCAAGGATTGTAGCGCTTTGCATAACTATCATCCAAGAATCCTACGCGTACATGATCAGGTTCGCGGAAGAGGTTAAAGCTAAGAAGTCCTACACATTTTGTTGATATAGATTCTCCATTATAATAGAATTTTACACTACGAGGAGACTCATCATAAGGATAAGCCAGTAATGTATCGTTGTCCGATGGCAAGATGTCAAACAACTGCACACCATATTGTCCCTGGGAGGATATGCATGCAGCAAGCAACATGCCTTGTCCTTGCAGCAGATGTATACGATGTTCAGCTGAAGAAGTATGTACCGCATCATCTGGTATAGACAAACCTGCATAAAGTCCTTCCGCCTCTTCTCCCAAACAACGAGTGGCAGGCCACATAATCAGATTCTTAGCACATACAAGTTTCACTTCACGATAGCTCCGCGCGTATTCATTAAATCCGGGCTTAATGGGAATCGTCACAGCGTTGCTGAAATATACGTGCTGTTCCGAAGCGCCCTCGGTGCCCGTAGGCTCGAGTTGCACGATGGGAGAGGTTTCATACCTGTATTCCTCACTGCCATCGGTCACATTGATAAGGTGCTCGCCATCGGCATCGCTTACACGAAGGAGCGAATAGTTGGTGGCAAAAGGAGATAAGATGGTCTCATCACTATTAGATAGCACGAACGACCCCAATCTCACAGCTTCCCCATCTTCATTCATTACCTTGTACGAAAGCGCTCCCTCGGGAAGCAGAAACGTCAGTGTATCGTTGGGCACGTAGGGAGCTTCGCTCAACAATGCTTTGCTGCATCCGTCGGCATGACTGCCCGCGGCGAGTTGTACAGTCTGATCGAGATACCACACTACTTCACCTTTACTTTCCTTAAAATAAGGACAGGGCACAACGACTCTCACCTTGTGTATCTTGTCGAAGTCGAGAGTTCCTGTGCTTGACTCATAGTTTGACTGACTCAGCTTGAGGCTGTTGCCAGTCAGATCCTCTGGATAAATGAATGTAGATGTCAGGGCATCGGCTATAGTATCTCCCTCACGACTTACACCCAAGGTGGCTGAAAGCATTTCCATATTGTCAGCACGATGGAAGGTCTGAGTCAGCACGATGTCATCGCCCGTCCGCTTGGCCTGCGTATGGATGGGTGTCACCGAGTAAGTCACGTCGTTAGCTGAAGCATAAGGGAACTGTATGCGAGCTACGTGGCCTATATAGAGGTGCTCCACGTCTGTACATTTGGCAGCATTCTTCAGCGTAGTGGTCACCGTCATCGGGCTGTACTGAGCCATCACTACGTCCTGCTCTGTCACGCCCTCACGGATCGTCACATCAGAAAGCAGCCAATTCGCCTGAGCATTGTAGGGGAAGATGAAGTCAGCATCAGGATTTTCCACGCTTGCATCTTTTAGTTGGAAAATTTGTTTGCCGGGAAGTGCATACACATAGAGTGTTCCTCCGTTGAGTTCCTCCCCCCTGCCGAAGTAATTCTTATTAAAGCATCCCCACCCATAGCAAGGAGCATTAGGAGTGAGATTATAGTAAGCCGTACCCAAAGCTTGCGATCTCGTAATATTAAGTCTGTTACCCTTAGCATCATTGACGTAGAGCCGGCACAGTACTGCCTTGCGATAATCCGTCTCAATGTTCAGGTCGGCATTGCCCACTGTGACGGAGTCGACATGCATTGCCAACAAAGTACTATTAGCATCTACAGGCATCACGGCATACCTCACCTTCTCGCCCGAAGGCACATAGAAGTTGTAGCCATCCGCATTAACATTGTTCTTCGGATTGATCTCAACGAGGTTGCGATCAGCATACCAATCCGTATGGCTCGACGAACTCAGATCGGGAGCCACATAGACAGGCAGCGCATTCCCTTCTCGGTCGAGAGCGGGCTGGAAGGTTACGCGCTGAGCTTCTGCCATCTGACTGATACGAACTCTCTGATAGCCTGCTTCATCGGGGGCGACAACCGCACTGCCTTTGATGGGCTTGATGAAATGCGGATTGTAAAGTCGATAGTAGAGCGTAGCACCGTCGGCGAGCCCTAACTGACGCTGCACATCTACTGCATTTACATTCGATGTAATGCCCCAGCCATTGCCCGAATCAGAACTCATACTTGCAAGACTCACTTTCAGCAAGCGACCATTCTTCACCACGGGTTCGCTATCCCAATAGCTTGAGTTGACTACATAGGCGCTGTCGTTGAGCAGCGAAGCATCGTCGGAGATGTAGAGCGTCTGCTGCGATGTCATCTCACTCCACGACATACTCTGAGGTGCTGTCACTTCAAATAGCACCTTTATCTGCGCATCACCATGCATAGGGAATGCCGAGACAAAGAGCCCTGCCGTAAGCATTTTGAGTAAGTAAGGATGTTTCATGTCATAAAGAGGTTTGATGGTTAGTGCATTGGTGAATTCCTTGAGCTACGGGCATACCATCAGTCAATTATGCGCCAATGCGTTAGAACATGTATAAACGCCACAAATTTAGGAGATTCTATAGTTCTCCTCTTCATTAGAAATAATGATTTTCGACTTTCTGAGAAGTTTAGTGCGCTCGCAGTGAGGCTTACTTCAATGGTCGAGGCGTGACTTATTGAAGTTTTCTCTAAAGAAAGTCTTCTTTATCTCGTGGGCATGCGATAAGGTATTCACATCTTAATTTCGGATTTAGAATGGGCGGGCTGAAAGCCCAATGAATTCC
>ERZ808240.5540-NODE-5540-length-10208-cov-2.661479_pt1 | contig 10208 bp, 8 predicted proteins | sample MGYA00521084_ERZ808240 | MGnify/ENA primary metagenome ERZ808240 (study PRJEB31516, sample SAMN03275571) | gut metagenome | biome: mammalia-associated habitat; material: feces | host: Papio cynocephalus | place: Kenya | collected 2012-08-06 ... | reverse complement strand
TCGCGTATCTGACGGCGGGGAGGAAGCGGTATGAGAAGCAGACCATAGATTTGATGTTTTTCGCCCTCGCCTTTTCGAGAAGCCTTACAGTCTCATCGTAGCTGACGCCGAGCGGCTTTTCACAGCAGAACGGCTTTCCGGCGTCAACGGCCGCTTCCGCCATCGGCACGTGCAGGTAGTTCGGCGTGCAGATATCCACCGCGTCAACCTCCGGGCAGTTTATGAGGTCGTGGTAGTCTCTGAATCTGCGCTCTTCGGGGACGTTGTATCTCTCGCCGGCGCTTTTCAGGCGTCCTTCGTCTATGTCGCAGAGCGCCCAAATGACGGCGCCTTTTGAGTTGTTGAGCTCCGGCAGGTGCTTTCCGGAGATTCCTCCGCAGCCGATGAGACCTATTCTGATATCGTTCATTTTGTGATAACTTCCTTTCGATATGCTTTGCCGCGCAGAAAAATTTTTCCGCGCGAATTTCATCATAACTATTGTAATACTTTTCGTTTTGAGTTACAATGTATATGTCGGTAAAATTCAGTGTACGTTTCAACATTTTTATCGAAAATCATTTTCTGATCGGAGTGATACCATGCGCAACGATTTTTCACGCATCTCGCGTTTTGACATAAACGCCGAGGACATAAGCGCCGGGCGGCTCATCTGGAAGCGCGGCTCGGTCGACCGCTTCACCGGGAAGGGACGGTCGAGAAATCTTCTGTATCTGATGCTGTCCGGTTCGAGAAATTACTATATCAACGGGAAATTCGAGTTCTCCCTGCACGACGGCGACCTGATATTCATCCCGTCCGGAGCCTGCTACAGCTCGAAGGTGGAGGAATGCGACACGGCGGAGGGGATCTATGTCGACTTCAACCTGACCCTCGGCGGGAAGCCATTTTATCTCGACGAATCGTTCAGGCGCTTCACCGCGGACCGTGTACAGAAAGAAAGATTCATGCGGCTTGCCGAGTCGAGCGGCGTACGATTGCTGGCTAAGGCGGAGCTTCTGTATATCCTTTCCGACATTTCGGCGAAGGAGGAGAATCTGCGGTTCGAGGGCGGGGAGTTCAGCCGGATAAGGAAGGCGGCGCTCGGAATAGAGCGTCACCCGGAGCGTCAGGTCGACGTCGTGGCTCTCGCGCGGGAGTGCTGTCTTTCCGAGACGGGGTTCCGCGAGCTTTTCAGGCGATACACAGGCGGGCTCGCGCCGGTTGAGTACCGGAACAGACTGCGGCTTGAGAGGGCGGACGAGCTCCTGTTATCCGGAACGCTGAGCGTCGCGGAGATAGCGTCGCTTCTCGGTTTCTACGACACGGCGCACTTCTACCGCACATACAAGCGCGTGCGCGGGAGGACGCCGAAGCAGATCGGGGATGATACCGGAGAAAAGATGGCGGATGAATCACATAGATGAATGGTCAATATGTTATTCTCTCTATCCCGCAGTCCGGCTTGTCCGAGAGTTTCCATGACGCGAGCTTCAACAGTCTCATTGAAAATTCCTCACAGATATTGTTCGTGGAGCATATGAACTCGTGCGAGACAGTTCCGAGCAGCATTTTTCCGCGGTTCCAGAAACACATATCCTCAAATAAAGCGGCGTGCTTGTTTATCTTCCACAGCGGCTTGTATCTTTTCCACTTGGCGGCATCTTTCAGAAATATGTCGCTGTAGCAATCGAGGATAATTTTCTTTGTCTCGCCGTCCGCGGGATATATGAATTGGGTCATGCCGCCGTTCAGCCGCGGGTATCCATACCACTTATCGGCTTTGATTCGCTTTACAAGATGTGGCTCCAGCATCAACTCTGTCACGGATTTATACTCTTCATACCCGCTCAGGTTTATCTTTGAGAAAGAGACCGCGTCTGAATAGTCGAAGCAGATATCGAGAAAGCTCTCAAAATTTCTGTCTCTTATCCATCCGGACGGGTCTCTGTCAACTATCAGGCTCAGTACAGGCATATCAGCTCACGCTCCGCCGAAAATGATGTCCGCGAACAGCATCTTGACATATGAGAAATATTCCCTCACCATACTCGAGTAGTGCTGCGCGAAGCTCGCTGAGGGCGCGGCGCAGAGCTCCATCGGCAGTCCGTAGAGCTTTGAGAGCGTCTCGATCCTCGGGAGATGGAACGCGGTCGACACGCCGATTATACGTGCTCCGGACAGTCCGAGATTGTCGAGAAGCTCTTTCGTATAACGGATGTTTTCACTTGTTGTGTGTGAGTCCGGCTCGACTATAAGCCGGTCGGGCGATATGCCGTTTTCCTCGAGCCATGCGCGCATCGCTTCGGCTTCGGGGACAGTCTCGTTGTCGCCCTGTCCTCCGCTCACGACGCAGAGGGCGTCCGGCATCGCGTCGAGCAGCTTTTTCGCCTCGACGAGCCGCAGTCTGAGTGATTTGCTTGGGTTATAGCCGTAGGTGCGGCAGCCGAAGACAACTATCACGGTCTCCCTGCCGTCTGGCGTTGATGAGACCTCGACCGCGTAGTCGTCCGCGTCCTTCGAGGCGTCGAGCCCGATATAGACCCAGAACGCGGCGAGCGACGCGAGAAATATCCCGACCAGCACCATCAGAGTGACCGTGAGAGGTCTGAACGCCCGCCCGAGCCGTATTTCAAGCTTTTTCCTGAAAACAATCGGCAGAACGCAGGCGGCGATGACCACGAGCGAGAAAAGCGTCAGAGACGGCATCGTGAACCCGGCGGTGCATATATAGACCGCGAAATACAGAGCGGTCAGCGACGCCGCGACGCAAGCCGTGACGATGAGCGGGTCGCGGGTGCATCTTTCTCCTCCCGCGGACAATTCCGGGTTATTCGTTTCGTTTTTCCTGTTTTTCATCATATTCCTTCAGTAGCCTGTCAAGGTACGGATCAACTCCGAGAGCGGCGGTCACACGCTCGTATTCGGCGAGCGCGGCTTCACACGCCTGTGTGCCGGTCTTTCCTCTGACAGCTCTTATCATGAGATTTTTCGGCGTCTCGTCCGGGTCGATAAGCTCGAGGGTTGTCACGGTGTAGCCGCGGGACTCGAGCCGTTTCGCCCTCAGCGAGTCGGTCGCCGTGTCGCAGAATTTCTGGCGCGGGAGAGGGCAGTCAAGGATGAACGCGAGCTCATCGCGCATCGGAGCCGGAGCTTTCGGAGGCTTTGCGAGCTGCTTTGACATTTCGTGGTGACAGCAGGGCGTCGAGAGAATGACGCCGGTCTCCCAGCGTATCGCGTTGTACAGAACGATATCCGTCGCGATGTCGCAGGCGTGAAGCGAGATCACCATGTCGGGACGAAGCGGAGGCTCGAACTCGTTTATGTTCCCGGAGACGAATCTGAGCCCGGTGAACCCCTGACGCTTTGCCACTGAGTTGCAGTAATCTATGACATCGGCTTTAAGATCGACGCCGCACATATCGACATCTCTGCCGCGTATCGCCGTGAAATAATAATAGACAGCGAATGTGAGATAGCTCTTTCCGCAGCAGAGGTCGTAGATGACGATCGGTCGGTCGTTCGGAAGACTGTCCTCTATGTCGTGGATGATCTCGAGGAAACGGTTTATCTGGCGGAACTTCGCCTGTTTCTTGTCGTGTATGCGTCCGTTTTTGTCGGCGAGCCCGAGGTCGGTCAGGAAGCCGGCGTGCTCTGACGGGTCGATTATATAGTTCTTCGCCTTGTCGTGACCGGACAGTTTGGCTGTCTCGGCGTCCTGCGCCAGCTTACCGGCTACATGAACCCCGCCGGACTTTGAGCGGCGTATTTCGACGTCACCGGCGGTCGTGAATATGTTCACCTGCCTGAATTCGTTACTTGCCATATTTGCGAGAGTTTCCGCGGAATCGTAGGGGAGGTTGTCTCTGAGAGCCTTGTTGTCGCTCGCGTATCTCTCGGCGCGCAGGGCGGGGGAGCCGTCGGGGCGTTTGTACGGTGTTACGACCGTTTTCATGGTCGCGCGGTCCTCCGGTTTTGAGAAGACCGCCTTCTTCAGTATCTTTCGTTTGAGTGTGTCTTCAAAGAGCTCTGTTATCTGGTCCAATGCCGGTTTCACCTTTCGTAAAATAAATATTGTTTATCGGGTCTGTCAGAGAACCGACCGCTTCGAGAGAATATCCCTGTCGATAGCCTCGAAATCGCTCGTGTGCGGATATTCCGCCATGTCCGGGTGATGCCTGAAAGCGTTGCCGGCGTTCTCCGCGTTCAGAGAGATTGTGGCGAGCATACAGCCGCTCTCGCGTATTTCGGCGATGTTTTTGTCCGAAAAATCTCCCGTATACACGAAGCATTTTGACGGGTAATCTTTCACGCCGGACAGTTTTTCCTTCGTGAAGTTGGCTTTCGTGTCGATGAATTTCGCGTCCGGGTCAATCGAGAGGATCAGGTCAATTGCGGCTTTTCCGGAGCCGTTCGTCGCGTAGACGGTCCTTCCGCGCATACCACAGCTGACCACCATACGTGCCACCTCCGCGGCGTGCGCGTTTCCTTCCTTCAGGTCGATATTGATGCACATTCCGGTGAAATAGGTGAGGTTCAGAACTTCAAGGAGTGTCGGCACGCGGCTTTCCGGACCGCCGTTCCTTATCAGTCTGAGCTTTGCGATATCGGAGTAATTTGTCTCGGATATTACGTATTCCACCGGCTCGCCGTTCTCGTTGAAGCCCTTTACGGACGGGTCGTGATTCGCTATAATGACGCCATCCTTTGTGGTGCGCTCATCGGTCTCGATCATGTCCGCGCCCTTTTTTGCGGCGAGCATATACGCGGCGAGGGTGTTTGAGTGGACTCCTTCGGTAACAAATCCCTGATGTGCGGACGATATCCATGTTTTCGACAGCTTTTTCATTTGCTTACCTCTTTCATTGAAGTCGTGTTATAGAACAAGTCTATTATATCATACCGCGCGGCGCACATAAAATGCTTTTTGTAAATTTTTCTCGGAAAGAGGCGCCGTGTTTACAATTTGTAGGTTTACTTTTTACGCGGGATGCTATATAATTTTCTGTAAAGTACTTTGCAGCCGTCCGCTTTTTCGCTGACGGCGGTCCCGCTGATATATCATTTTTGAAAGGTTAGGTTTTAGAATGACTCTGAAAGGATTCCTGAAAGCGGCGCTGAGGGCGTTTCTTGCGTTCGCCATATATTTCGGCTGGCAGATAATCGTCGTCAACTGGGCGTATATCGCGGCGACCTTTGTCGTCATGCCGGGCATGGACCCGTCGGCGCTGACCGGAGCGGACTATGACTCGATGCTGATCGAGTTCCAGAACAAGGCGAGCGAGATCGTAATGAACTACTCGATGCACCTGACGCTTGTCTCGGGAGTCCTCGCCGCGCTGACCTTCTTCATAATCGCGAAGGCGAGACGCAAAAAGTTTCTTGACGACCTCGGCGTGAGAAAGCTTCCGGTGAACCTTATACCGGTGCTGATACTTCTCGGCGCGTCGCTCAATATCTTCGTGTCTCTCGCGCTGAACTTCATACCGTTCCCGCAGGAGTGGATGGAGTCGTATACCGAGAGCGCGTCGCAGCTGTCGAACGGAGGGATCATTATTTCGACGATAGTCACCGTGATTATGGCGCCGATTGTCGAGGAGATGACTTTCCGCGGATATATGTACAAGGGGCTGAAGACCGGAATGCCGATGTTCGCGGCGATGCTCATTTCGTCTTGGGTGTTCGGACTGGTGCACGGGGAGGTCATATGGGTGATCTATGCGTCGCTGCTCGGTCTGGTGTTTACATGGACTACCGAGAAGTGCGGGTCGCTGCTCGCCTCGATGATAGTTCATATCACGTTCAACCTGTTCGGGGTGCTCACCCAGTATGTCGGGGAGATGAGCGAGTGGGCGTTCTGGCTGCTGTTCGTGTCGAGCGCCATCGCGGCTCTGGCGGCGGTGATATTCATTAGCCGCTCGTCCGACCGGAAGATTGAGTTTTCGATGAAGCGGTCTGAGAATACCGACGGGCAGGAATAAAAAAGTCCGGTTTCCATGCCGGACAGGCACTCCGTGAGAACATGACGGACGCCGGAAAGGATTTATTTATGGACAAGCACACTCTGTACCTCGACTTCCCGGCGGAGCGCTGGGAGAGCGCGTCACCGGTCGGAAACGGATATACCGGCGCGATGATCTTCGGCGGCGCCATGACCGAGCGAATCCAGCTGAACGAAGAGAGAATCTGGTCGTCAAAGGAGCACGCGGGCGCGCCGAAGGATTTCAAGGACAAGATAAAGCACCTTCAGGAGCTCCTTCTCGAAAACAAGCCCGGTGAGGCGGACGAGTTCGCGGCGGACGCGCTGAAGGACTCTTTCGAGAGAATCTGCTCGCAGGAGACGGCGGGGGATCTTTATATCGATTTCGACGTCGCTGACAGTGATGTGACTGACTACCGCCGCGAGCTTGACCTTCTGCACGGCGTCTCGCGCGTGTCTTTCGCGAGGGGCGGGGAGAAGCTCGTCCGTGAGACCTTCGCGTCGTATCCTGACCGTGTGATAGTCGCGGGACACACCGGAAAGCATTCCGCGACTATCAGATACTCGAGACGCGACATTCAGCCGACATACAGATATGACGATGACCGCTGCACGATAGATACCGAGGCGGGAGAGCTTGTCGGCGTCGACAGCCTGACGATAAACGGAAATGTGATGACCGTGAAGGCGCGCCCGGCGACCGGAGGTCATCCGTTCACGGTGAAGATAAGCGTGACGACCGACGGAAAGCTCACAAGCGACGGAAGGTTGTTCAGAATAGAGAACGCGTCCGCGACCGAATACCGCATAGCCATCCTGACCGGCGGCGAACCCGTCATTCCGGACGATGATTACGAGACGCTGAAAAAGCGCTCGGAGGACGATTTCGCGTCGCAGATGGGGAAGAGCGACATAACCTTCGACGACCCGTTTGCCGATATGCCCGCGAACAGGAGAATCGAGCGCCTGAGAAATGATCCGGACGCGCGCGACGCGGGACTTACCGCGCTCTATTTCAGGTTCGGAAAGTATCTTCTCGTCGCGTCGAGCCGACCGGGCACACTTCCGGCGCATCTTCAGGGCGTCTGGAACAATTACACGGTCGCCCCGTGGAACGCGGACTATCACACGAACATCAATCTCCAGATGAACTACTGGCACGCGGAGACAGCGAACCTGTCCGACTGCGCGCTGCCGCTCTTCGATTATATGAATAAGTACCTGCTCGAGAGCGGAAAGAAGACCGCGGAGGAATATTACGGCTGCCGCGGCACTGTCGTGCATCACCTGTCGGACATATACGGCTTCACGGCGCCCGCGGACGGTATATGGGGACTGTGGCCGCTCGGCGGGGCTTGGCTCTGCTACTCGATGTGGGAGCACTGGCTCTTCACCCGCGACGAGGAATTCCTTAAGAACACCGCTTATGATTACATACACGAGTCGGCGCGGTTCTTCCTTGACTATATGTTTGAGCGTGACGGCGTGATGCTGTCAGGACCGTCTACCTCGCCCGAGAACCATTATCTGTCGCCGGACGGGAAGGTGTGCAGTCTCTGTCTGTCGCCGTCGATGGACATTGAGGTGATCGGCGGACTGCTGAGGTTCTATGTTGAAATTGAGGAAATTCTCGGGCTCGACAAAAAAACGGCGAAAGAGGCGAAGGACGCTGTTTCAAAACTCCCGCCGCTGAAGGTCGGAAAGCACGGACAGCTCATGGAATGGCTCGAGGATTACGACGAGCCGGAGCCCGGGCATCGACACATCTCGCATCTCTTCGCGCTCTATCCGGACAATGCGATAAACCCGTCGACGCCGGAACTCTACGCGGCGGCGAAGAAGACAATCGAGCGCCGTCTCGCCAACGGCGGCGGACACACCGGCTGGTCCTGCGCGTGGCTGACCGCCCTTTACGCCAGACTCCACGACGCCGTGGGAGTCGACAGGACGCTCGGAAAGCTGTTCACGAAGTCGACGCTCGCGAATATGTTCGACACGCACCCGCCGTTCCAGATCGACGGCAACTTCGGCGCGTCGGCGGCGATAGTCGAGGCTCTCGTTCAGTCAAGACCTGAAGGCGGCGCGGTAATCATAGAACTCCTGCCCGCCTGCCCGTATCCGGACGGAGCGTTCAGAGGGCTCAGGGTCCGCGGCGGGGCTGAGGTGTCGGCTGAGTGGAAGGACGGGAGAGTAGTGTCGTGCAAGGTCAGCGCTGACAGAAAGTTTGCCGGGAAGATAACCGCGAACGGGAAAGAGTATGAAATAAGACTCAGTTCAGGTGAAACGGCAGAAATTATCTGAAAATAATCAAAGCAGGGGATGCCGCTTAAAGCGCATCCCCTTTAACTATTTATGGAGTTTTTTCAGTCATCATCCTCAATCGAAGTCTTCGCCGACACAGTCACCGGCTGCTCGTAGCAGTCGAAGATACCGTCCACGTCGATCTTCGGCTTCGGCGTGAAGAGGCTGACTATCGGGACGAGTATCAGTCCGAGGACCATCGCAATCGCTCCGGCGTTTATCGGCGACGATATGAACTTTAAGAACATATTCGAGACGGTGAGCCCGACGCCGACTATGAAGCTCGTCCAGACCGCCGCGCGCGACACACGCTTCATGTACAGCCCGTAGAGGAACGGAGCGAGGAACGCGCCAGCGAGCGCACCCCACGAAATGCCCATCAGCTGCGCGATGAAAGCGTTCGCCGAGTAGTACTGCATTATCGCGATGACAGCCGAAACGACGATGAAGAACGCGACGAGTATACGTATCACGAGAATCTGCTTCTTCTCGTCCATCTTCTTCACAATATTTCCCTTGATGAGGTCGAGCGTGAGAGTGGAGCTCGAGGTCAGGACAAGACTCGAGAGGGTAGACATTGAAGCCGACAGCACGAGCACTATGACAATGCCGATAAGCACGTCCGGAAGGGTATTGAGCATCGAAGGGATTATCGAGTCATACATCGGAGCGCCGTTCGCGCCGTACTCGATATCCGCCGAGAAGAGCCTGCCGAAGCCGCCGAGAAAATAGCTTCCGCCCGCGACTATGAACGCGAAGAACGTCGAGATTATCGCGCCCTTCTTGATGTCGTTCTCGGACTTTATCGCGTAGAACTTCTGAACCATCTGCGGAAGCCCCCACGTTCCGAGCGAGGTAAGGATGACGACGCCGAGCAGTCCCGGCGCGTCCGGTCCGAAGAACGAGGCGTACGCTCCCTGCATGGTCGCCGCGATGCCGGTTCCCTCGGACGGAACCTGAGAGAGAGAAGCGAGCGCCTGAGTGAACCCGCCCTTGCCGCTGAGAACAGCGCCTATGACGGCGCAGATACCGACGAGCATGATGATACCCTGGATGAAGTCATTGACAGCCGACGCCGTGTAGCCGCCGAGAATGACATACACAGCGGTCAGAACAGCCATCGCGAGCACACACCACGTATAGCTGATATTTCCGAAAGCCATGCCGAACAGCCTTGAGAGACCATTGTATACAGACGCGGTGTAGGGAATGAGGAACACGAACGTAATGATCGACGCGGCGATCTTGAGCTGCTTTGAACCGAAGCGCTTCTCGAAGAACTCCGGCATTGTGCGCGCCTCAAGTTTGTGAGTCATTATGCGTGTGCGGCGTCCGAGGACGACCCACGCGAGCAGACTTCCGATAAGAGCGTTTCCGATTCCGATCCACGTTGAGGCGACGCCGTATTTCCAGCCGAACTGCCCGGCGTAGCCGACGAAAATGACCGCCGAGAAATAGGACGTTCCGTAGGCAAAAGCCGTGAGCCACGGTCCGACCGAACGCCCGCCGAGCACGAACCCGCTGACGCTGACCGCCTTCTTCCGGCACCAGACGCCGACGCCGACCGTCATCGCGATGAAGACAATGATCATCAGAATTTTGACAAACATGATATTACTTCCTTTCAGGTATGAAAGGGCAATAAAAAACCGCCCTTCCGTAATAGAATTACAGAGGACGAATAAAAATCGTGTTACCACCTCAGTTCGCCTGCCTCTCACGGGGCAGACCTCGGAAAGTACCGGAAAGAGCTTTTCGCGCGAAAGATATCCTGATACTCGGCGCCTTTTAACGGCGGCGTCCCGGCGCGGCTTAATGGGAGAGAGGCGGATGAGCGTCTGTCCGTTCGCGGCGCGGCTCTCGGGATGTAATCCTGTTCCTCGACAATCCGCGCCTCTCACCGACCGGCAGCTCTCTGTGGTATCGACGAAACCGATCCGGATATCTC
>ERZ808240.5539-NODE-5539-length-10215-cov-3.234449_pt1 | contig 10215 bp, 11 predicted proteins | sample MGYA00521084_ERZ808240 | MGnify/ENA primary metagenome ERZ808240 (study PRJEB31516, sample SAMN03275571) | gut metagenome | biome: mammalia-associated habitat; material: feces | host: Papio cynocephalus | place: Kenya | collected 2012-08-06 ... | reverse complement strand
TCCTCGCGGAAAGCTCTTTTCTTATTCCTGTGTATTTTCCTGCTGCAAAAGCCGCTGCAATTTCCGTTGTTCCTTGCGTTTTTTGCGCAAATCCCGAAAGAAATCCGTCAAAATGCCGGAGCACTGCTCTTTCATCAGACCTTTTACAATTTCCGGCTTATGATTATACGCGACATCAAACAAATTGATTAAGCTGCCGCAGGAACCCGCCTTGCTGTCGTCTGCACCGTAATACACCGTGCGAATGCGCGCATTGATAATCGCACCGGCGCACATGGGACACGGCTCCAGTGTCACATACAAATCACATTTGTGCAGCCGCCAGCCGCCCAGTTTTTTACACGCCTTGCCAATCGCCTCAATCTCTGCATGAGAGAGGGCGGTCTTTTTTGTCTCGCGCCGATTTCTGCCGCGTCCGACAATTTTTCCGTCACACACAATGACGCAGCCAACCGGAACCTCACCCTCTTCTGCTGATTTCTGCGCCAGCTTGAGGGCTGCTTTCATAAACTTTTCCTGTTCTGTTTGCATTTACAGCACCTCCAAATTGCCGGAAATAAAATAAATCGTCAGTGCGAGAACAATCCATACCGGAACACTGGTCAAAATTGTCAGGGTCATTCGCCCCGGTGTCAAAACACTGCGAATGCCAAACGTGCCGTTCCAAATTGGTTTCCATTCTCTGCGCCGCACAAACAAAATCACACCGGCAGCGCCGAGAAAAAGCTCCAATAGATTGACCGGTACGGCGACAATGGCACCAATCGTATGGTTGTATGCATAACTTGCATTGATGAGAATATACACGCTGTTGACGGCAAAATGCGCCACCATAGACGGCAGCAGCGAACCATATCGACGGCGAATATATCCGCCAATCACGCCAAATCCGCACGCCAGCGGAAAAATCTCCAAGCTGTCATGCGCCAGCCAAAAGCACACCGCCGTGAACGCAATCGCGCCCCATGTTCCCATTGACCGCACAGCGGTATTGAGAAAGAATCCGCGATAGCACAGCTCTTCGACAATCGGCGGCACAATTGCCGTGGCGAGAAACTGTATGAGCAGTGCCGCACCGCTGTCCGGCAAGACATAGGCAGACGACGATTCTGTCAGACCATACTGATTGAGAACGCTCTCTATGCCAACGCCCAGCCAACCGGCAACAATCGACCAACCCAGTGTCAGCCCCAATGTCATGAGATATACTTCTGCATTCGGCTTTCCTCGTCCCATCAAATCACGAAAGGACATGCCGGACAACCTTGCACCAACCGCAAACGGAATGGCAAAGATCAGCAAATAGGTCAGCAGATCCTCCATCTCATAGAGAAACGAACCTTCTGCCGCCTGCGGAAACAACGGCATGATCGGATACAGCAGACAATTGATCGCCATCTCCGCAAGGGTTGTCAGTGCGATAATATCCGCACTGCGGCGCACACGCCACGTTTCTGATGGAATCCCGTTCATGAACACCGCCTCCTTCGTATTCACGTGTTTTCATCATACCACAAACCCTATATTCTGTCATGGTTTTTACCAAAATTGACGAAAAAAAGCAGCATCTCTGCCGCCCGTACGTCGGTATTATCGAGATGCTGCGATTATTTTGTATAGATACTTGTCAGTGCTTAGTGACGCTTCTTAGCGCGTGCTACGCACTCAATCTTTTCACCGGACAGTGCCATCATTCTTGCTCTTGCCAGTTCTCCAAAGAATCCCATGATTCGTTCCTCCTCTATCTATAATGTGTTTCAGTCGGTTTTGTTTTTAGCAGGATGTTTTCTGTATGATTAGCGGTTCTTCTTAGCGCGTGCTACGCACTCGATCTTCTCGCCAGACAGCTCCATCATTCTTGCTCTTGTCAGTTCTTCAAAGAATCCCATGATTCGTTCCTCCTTATATATTCCGTATATCGTGTGTCTTTCGACTTAGTGATTCTTCTTAGCGCGTGCTGCGTATGCGATCTTCTCGCCGGACAGCTCCATCATTCTTGCTCTTGTCAGTTCACCAAAAAATCCCATGATATAAATCTCCTTTTCTTTTATCTCAGTGTCTGCTGCGGCGATCTCGTACGACGTAACCCATACTGTCGCCTCTCATATTCATCATTCGATCCTTCATCAACTCAGTAAATCTGCCCATCGTACTGCCTCCTTTGATTCTATCCGCAAGTCTTTCTTATTTACCAAACATATGAATAACGGCCTGGTCAATCTTATTCTTACGAAGTTCCTTGACATAATCGTTTGCCATCTGATTGAATGAACGTTTCACGATTGACTCACCTCCAACATTCGTAATCGTGTGTGCGCCTTAGAAATGACGCTTATTTATTTGGAGCTTTCAATTTGCTCCTCAGACTTTCGTCTGTTTTGGCTTCCGGATGTCTTTCCTTTAGCTTGCCTATATCATACACACTTTCTCGCAATCGCGCAATCTTAATTCTCAACAAACTATACAATTTTTTATATTTTGTTTTGTGCAATTTAACTATTTCCAGTTTTTCTCGTTATTTAATTCACACAATTAGCACTTCGTGTTTTTGTGCGTTTTAACCCAAACCTCTTCCTGTCAAGCAATCGCAAATCTGCGATATGAAAATGGAAACATACAAAAAAATCCCTGCTTGCAGCGATGATGCAGCAGGGATGACGGCTTTTCCGTCACTTTGTAATTGTCACGTGAGGGTACGCAAATTCAATGTTTTCCGCATCAAATCGGTTTTTAACCGACCGATTTAGTGCAAATTTTAATGCTGTCGCGTTCGTCTGATCCGCCGCCCACAGCCATGCACGCAGAATAACCGCCGAATCTGCAAGTTCAACAACTTCAACTTTCACTTCCGGTTGCGTCAATTTTTCATCCGGTGTTCTGACATCTAAATGCAGGGGCTGCCGCATGACTTCATCACGCAAAATCTCGATGGCTTTCTCCATATCGCTCTGATACCCACGTTAAACAATTCACAAATGCGTTTGTCGGCGTAATTGGCGTTCTCAATGACCGCACTGTTAATCGTGCCGTTCGGAATGATAATGCGTTTGTTTTCCGGCGTGCGAATCGCCGTATGGCGCAGCGTGATCTCTTCAATCACACCGGAGACATTGGAATCGACGTACCGCACAAAGTCACCGATGATAAACGGCTTGAAAAACAGAATCATCACGCCGCCCGCGACATTGCCCAGCGTATCCTGCGCAGCAAAGCCGACAACCACAGCGACAATGCTGCCGGATGCCAACAGCGCGGTCAGCGAATCGGATGCTCCCGGAATACTCGACACGACAACGACGCCGCCGATAAAATAAATGCCAACGATAATCACATATCGCGCAAAGGACAGCAGCGTAACATCGGTATTTCCTGTCGCCAGCATGGCTTCTTTGGTGCGTCGAAACATGTGATTGACAACACGCACCAGCCAAAGCATGACGAGAATAGTAATGACAATAAACAGCAGCCGCCCAAACCACGACGGCAGATGCATCATCGACGTGACCGACTGCACGCTCCGAATGACGTCATTGGTCGCATCATTGGTCGCTTCCATCGCGCTGTCGGTTGTAAAGGTGCCGGAGCCAGCCGCCGTTTTCAGCGCTCGAAAAATCATAGACGTTCTCCTTTCCACAAAGAAAAAACGACAGGCAGTGATGGTCGCTGCCTGCCGTTTTACTTGGCTTGCTTTTACTTCAGCTCGTCCAGCATAGACTGAACCAGCTTCTCTACATATGCCTGTGCTTCTTCCGGAGCGACGTCCTCACGCAGAGACTTATCGCGCTTGGATACCTCAACACAGCCGCGCTTGATGGTCTTCGGGCTGACAATGACACGTACCGGTACGCCGAGCAGATCGGCATCCGAGAACATGTTGCCTGCGCTGACCTTGCGGTCGTCATACAGCACCTCTACGCCAGCTGCCTGCAGGTTGTTGTACAGAGCATCCGCCGTCTCTCGTACCTGCGGATCGGTTGCCTTGATGGCACAGATGTGTACCTGCCACGGAGCAATGCTCATCGGCCAGATCGGGCCATAGTCATCATGCTTTGCCTCACATACCGATGCACACAGACGGCCAACACCGATGCCGTAGCAGCCCATAATCGGGTAATGCGGCTTGCCATCCTGACCGATATAGGTCATTTCCATGGACTTGGTGTACTTGGTGCCGAGCTGGAAGATGTTGCCGACCTCAATGCCACGACTGATGCGAATCGACTTCTTACCGCAGCACGGGCAGGTTGCGCCCTCATAGGTCTTGGCAAAATCGGCAATCGGTGCATCCGGCGTATCGCGCTTGACATTATAGCCGGTGTAATGATAATCTTCTTCGTTTGCGCCGCAAACCGAGCTGTTCAGAGCAGCCAGAGACTTATCAATCACGAAAGATACGCCTTCCGGCAGACCAACCGGACCGATAAATCCAGCGACAATGCCGCTCTCTGCGGTGATTTCAGCCGGATGAATCTCCTCGCCGAGGAAATTGCGCAGCTTGGTCTCATTGACCTCCAGATCGCCGCGAATAAAGGCAATGACATACTCATCGGTCAGGTTCTTCTGGTAGACAACTGCCTTGCACGATGCATTTGCCGGTGCGTGCAGGAACTCACAGACCGCCTCAATGGTCTTGGTGCCCGGTGTGTGTACCTTCTCCAGCGGAGCCTCTGTGGTTTCCGGTGCATCTACGATGCAGTCGGCAGCTTCCATATTGGAGCTGTAGCCGCACTCATCGCACAGCACGATGGTGTCCTCACCACAGTCGGTCAGCAGCATAAACTCATGCGATACGCTGCCGCCCATCATACCGGAGTCAGACTTTACTGCGATGACTTCCGGCACACCGGCACGGCGATAGATATTGACATATGCCTGATAGCACTTTTCATAGTATGCTTCCAAATCCTCCTGCGAGGTATGGAACGAATACGCATCCTTCATCGTGAACTCACGGACACGAATCAGGCCGCCGCGGGCGCGCGGCTCATCGCGGAACTTGGTCTGGATCTGATAGATCATAAACGGATACTGCGAATACGACTGTGCCGTACCGCGTGCCAGATGGACAGCTGCCTCTTCGTGCGTCATGCCCAGAACAACCGGCTGACCGCTTCTGTCCTTAAACCGAGCCATCTCGCTGCCGATGGACTCATAGCGGCCGGATTCCTGCCACAGAGATGCCGGCATAACAACCGGGAACATGACTTCCTGTCCGTCAATCTTGTCCATCTCATCGCGAATGATGTTCTCAATCTTCTTGCAGATACGCTTAGTCGGCATAAACAGGGAGTAAATGCCGGTGGTCAGCTGCTTCATATAGCCGCCACGGATCATGAGCTTGTGGCTGTCTAACTGGCAATCCGCCGGAGTTTCCTTAAAGCGGGCGCCGAGCATACTGCTCATCTTCATATGAATATCTTTCCTTTCTGTATGCACCTTTTCGCCCCTCCCGCATACGCTGAAGCATCAGTACATGCCGGAGGTGCTCTTTATGCAGTCTATTTTCTATGTCCGTCCCTCTGCACAGGAACTCGTAGAGACCCATGTGACACTGCGCGAGCCGGATCGTCCTGTGCTCCTCGGCACAGTCACGGATGACGGCGGCAAGCCGATTTCCGATGCTCTCGCCGTCTTATATGCGTCCGGCGGTGTCGAGCCAGATAGAGTTGCCGGTGTCAGCTGCACCGATGCGCAGGGACGATTTCTCTTCGGGCCATTAGAGCCTGGTGTGCTGTACGAAATTCGCATTCAAGCCAATACCCAGCTGCACCGCGTGCTCGAACAGCCCGAAGAATAACTTCTTTTACTTCTTAGCCTTGGTAGAAACAACCTCTGCCAGCTGTGCCTCGAACTCCTCAAAGCTCATGGCACCCAGATCACCGTCTGCACGCTGACGCGGGGATACCGTGTTGTTTTCCAGATCCTTATCGCCGACAATCAGCAGATACGGAATGCGCTCGTTGCGACCCTCGCGGATCTTGTAGCCCAGCTTTTCCGAACGATGGTCTACGGTTGCGCGATAGCCCTTCTTGAGCAGCTTCTTGCCGATTTCATCCGCATAGTCTGCGGCGCGGTCGGTTACCGGCAGAACACGTACCTGCTCCGGTGCCATCCAAGTCGGCAGAGAGCCTGCGTACTTCTCAATCAGGTATGCCAGCGTGCGCTCATAGCAGCCCAGAGAGGTTCTGTGAATGATGTACGGCAGCTTCTTCTGGCCGTCTGCATCCGTGTAATACATGCCAAAGCGCTGTGCCAGCAGCATATCAATCTGGATGGTAACCAGCGTGTCTTCCTTGCCGTGTACGTTGTGGTACTGAATGTCCAGCTTCGGGCCATAGAAGGCAGCTTCATCAATACCAATTTCATACGGCACGCCCAGATCGTCGAGAATCTGAGCCATCGTAGCCTGTGCTTCTTCCCACTGTTCTGCGGTGCCCTCGTACTTGTTGTTCGGGTTTGCGGGGTCCCACTGCGAGAAGCGGAACGAGCAATCCTCCCACAGACCAACGGTATCCAGCATGTAATGTGCCAGATCCAGGCAGTCCTTGAACTCTTCTTCCAGCTGATCCGGACGAACTACGTTGTGGCCCTCAGAGATGGTAAACTGACGAACACGAATCAGGCCGTGCATCTCGCCGGAATCCTCGTTGCGGAACAGCGTCGAAGTCTCGCCCAAGCGCATCGGCAGATCGCGGTACGAACGCGCACGGTTCAGATAAACCTGATACTGGAACGGGCAGGTCATCGGACGCAGAGCCAGACACTCCTTCTCTTCATCATACGGATCGCCGATGATGAACATACCGTCCAGATAATGATCCCAGTGACCGGAAATGCGGAAGAATTCGCGCTTTGCCATCAGCGGAGTCTTGGTCAGCAGATAGCCATGCTCCTGCTCGACATCCTCTACCCAGCGCTGCAGCAGCTGGATGACACGAGCGCCCTTCGGCAGCATAACCGGCAGACCCTGACCCAGTGTCTCAACCGTGGTAAAGTATTCCAGTTCACGGCCCAGCTTGTTGTGGTCGCGCTTCTTTGCCTCTTCTACAGCTGCCAGATACTCGTCCAACATGGTCTTTTTCGGGAATGCCGTGCCGTAGATACGCTGGAGCATCTTGTTGTGCTCATCGCCGCGCCAGTATGCGCCGGTGCAGGAGGTCAGCTTGAACGCCTTGACCTTAGACGTATCGGTACAGTGCGGGCCTGCGCACAGATCGGTAAAATCGCCCTGATGATACAGCGTAATCAGCTCGCCCTCCGGCAGATCCTCAATGAGCTCTCTTATACGGCTCGTTCTTTTCGCGGAACAGGTTCAGGGCATCTTCGCGGGAAACTTCCTCGCGGATCATCGGAATGCCCTGCTTGACGATCTTCTTCATCTCCGCCTCGATCTTTTCCAGATCCTCCGGTGTGAAGTTGTGTTCGGAATCAATATCATAATAGAATCCGTTGTCAATGGCCGGGCCAATTGCCAGCTTGACATCCGGATACAGGTGCTTGACTGCCTGCGCCAGAACGTGCGAAGCGGTGTGACGCAGCGTCCACTTGCCCATGTCATCGTCAAAGGTCAGGACGCTCATCGTGCAGTCCTTCTCCAGCGGGGTTTTCAGGTCAACGGTCTTTCCGTCCACCTCTGCTGCCAGTGCGGCGCGCGCCAGACCAGCAGAAATCTGCTTGGCAACATCCAGACAGGTAGCACCATCCTCGACCTGCATGATGGTTCCGTCTTTCAGGGTAATGTTAATCATAACAATCCATTTCCTTTCTTTGGGGCAAAAAAACAACTCCCGCCCCTAAAATGTTGTCAGGGGTGAGAGCTAACGGTTCCCACGGTTCCACCCTGCTTGCATTTGTGACGGATCGTCAAAAATGCCGCTCGGTTATCTGATAACGCGGATAAGACGCCGCAGGATACTGGTTGTTTCCCCTGCGGAGCTCCGGGACGGTAACAGGAATCGAATGTGCCGCGGGAACTTTCAGCTCATAATTCCCGCTCTCTGGTGCGCGATTGTCGGGACTCCTGCGTTCCCTTCTCTGCTTGTTTTTTCGATTTGTCCTTATTTTACAACGCGCCGGAACGCTTGTCAACCAACAGTTTGTACAAAAGCGGTAAGATCTTTTACGCACCGGACAGCATGGTCTCGCCATCCGAGACCAAAAGATGAACCGCTTGTTCCTGAATCTGTATTTCTACGCATTGTCCGGCGTGGCCGGTCAGCAGCAGTCCCGCCAGCGGATCTGTCACGCACCGGGCGACCTCATCGCGGACAGCGCGCGCGCCGCGTTTGGCATCGACCACGCCGAGCCGCTGCTCGGCATCCGGCGACCAGCAAAGGCGCGTGCCGCGCGCTTCGCAACGCCGAGCGAGCTTTTGCAGCTCCTGTGCCGCGATGGCGGCGCAGTCGCGTGCTGTCAAGCCGGAAAAGACAATCAAGTCATCCAATCGCGCCGCCAGCTCCGGCTGCAAAATGCGGCGCGCTTCTTCCTCTGCCTGCTGCTGTTTCAGATGCTGTGCGCCAAATCCGACCGCACGTCCCTGCTGCCCGCTTCCCAAATTAGAGGTCAGCAAAATAACGGCGTGGCGAAAATCCGCGCTCCTGCCCTCGGAATCGGTCAATCTGCCGTCCTCCAGCAGACGCAGCAGCAAGCGCAGGACATCCGGATGCGCTTTTTCGACCTCATCAAACAGCACGACCGAACGCGGATGTCTGCGTATTTTTTCCGTCAGCTGTCCGCCTTCTCCGTATCCTTTGTAGCCGGGCGGTGCACCGATGAGACGAGAGACATCATGCGGCTGCTGATACTCCGACAAATCAATGCGAATTAGTCCCTCTCGCCCGAACAAGACCCGCGACAGTGCCAAGCTCACGGAGGTCTTTCCCACGCCGGTCGGCCCTGTCAGCAGCAGCGCTGCCACCGGGCGCGCGGTATCCCGCAGACCGGCACTGCCGCGCCGCACAGCGCGGCAAATTTTTGCAATGGCCTGCTCCTGTCCAATCACGGTTTTCCTGAGCTCCTGTTCCAATCGCATGAGCTTCTTCGCCGCATCTCCCTCTTCCGCCGCGCGGAAGCCGTCAAACCGATAGGCCATTCGCGCAATTTCTCGCGCCGTCACCTGTGTGCCGCCTTCCAAATGCACCGCAGCACACGCTTCATCCAGCAAATCAATCGCTTTATCCGGCAAATGACGCTCCGGATGAATGCGCACGGAGATGCTCACCGCTGCCCCCAGCGCATCCGGCGCAATGCACACCTGATGATGCTGTTCGTATTTCTTTGCAATGCCGCGCAAGATCGTCTCTGTCTCTTGTTCATTGGGTTCCGCCACGCGAATCTTTTGAAACCGACGTTCCAGCGCCGCATCTTTTTCAATGGTCTTGTGATATTCTTCCGCCGTTGTCGTGCCGATCAGCCGAATCTCTCCGCGCGCCAACGCCGGTTTGAGCAGATTGGATGCGTCAATCGCGCCCTCTGCGGAGCCTGCCCCCACCAGCGTGTGCACCTCATCAATAAAGGCAATGACGTCTTTGGATGCGCGCAATTCCCGCACGATATTTTTGAGCCGTTCTTCGAATTCGCCGCGGTATTTCGTGCCGGAAATCAAACTCGCCATGTCCAAAGAGACAATCCGCGCATGGCGCAGCTCCTCCGGCACATTGCCGTCCGCAATCGCCTGTGCCAGCGCCTCTGCCACCGCGGTCTTTCCTACGCCCGGATCGCCCAGCAGCACCGGATTGTTTTTGGTGCGCCGCTGCAAAATGGTCATCAGGCGAAATAATTCTTTTTCCCTGCCAATCACGGGGTCCAATCGGCCCGTCCGCGCTAGCTCCGTGAGATCTGTCGCATACCGATCCAGTGTCGCTGTTGCCGCCGGTCGCGCAGACGTCCGTCTGGTGTGCAGTTCCTGCGTGAGAGACATGCCGGTCTGCCGCTCCAAAGCCGGAATATCCGCCTGCATGCGTTCGAGAATCCGATGGCCCATGCAACTGCGAAAGCGAATGAGCGCGCACAGCAAATGCCGCTCATCAGCAGGACCGCCGCTCGCCGCTCCTGCCGCCTGTCCCAGAACCAGCCGCAATTCCGGACTGATATGCCGCGGCCGCCGCATGGGAAAGCGGCTGCCCGTCAGCCTCGCGGTATAATAAAAGCTCTTCCATCCGCCCGCGCCGGCATCCGCCAGTAATTTGGACGCGGTGCCGCCCGCAGAAGCACTGA
>ERZ808240.5537-NODE-5537-length-10215-cov-5.930020_pt1 | contig 10215 bp, 6 predicted proteins | sample MGYA00521084_ERZ808240 | MGnify/ENA primary metagenome ERZ808240 (study PRJEB31516, sample SAMN03275571) | gut metagenome | biome: mammalia-associated habitat; material: feces | host: Papio cynocephalus | place: Kenya | collected 2012-08-06 ... | reverse complement strand
AGGATATCTTTGCGCCATTCAGCGACAACGGAAACTTTCAGCAGCGTAATGTTGCCTTCAAGTTCAATCCGAAATTTGAACCACAGCGAGTGAAACTTTCTGATGTGTTTACCTTCTCCGGCACAAAAGAGGAAGCCAAAAAAGAAGGTGAAGAGCTCGGCGGGAACATCGACGCCGGAGTTCAAAATGGAATCGAGAAGAACAAAGGGCTCGTTACCGATGCGGCGAAGGAAGTAGCGGATGATGCCATTGACACGTTCAAAGAAGAGAATGACATCAACAGCCCATCGAAAGTCTTCGAAGAGCTCGGCAGGTACATCACAGAAGGTCTGGCCCTCGGCATTGAAGACCAGAGCCTGCTGGAGCGGCTGAAGGGCTCCATGAAGACCGTGGCCCAGAGCCTGCGGGAAGTATTCACGGGATTCTGGCGCATCCACTCCCCCAGTCAGCTGGCAGAGGAAGACGGACAGAACGTCGTGGAGGGCCTGATACTGGGCATCGGAGACGATGAACTGAGGAACCAGCTCTTTGACGGGGCCTATGATTCTGCGGACGAAGTGCGCAAGGGTGTGGAAGCGGCGCTGGATGCGGCCAAAGTATCTGCGGCAGCGAAGATGTCGGAACTGGAAGCCATCCTCAAAGGTGCCGAAGTAGCAAAGACAAAGACTTTGGGTCTTTACGAAGCCAACCAGAATGCTCTGCTGCACGGAAACAAGACCGTCCTCGACCCAACAACAGGACAGTACATCCCGAACGACCTTTACTGGAAAACCCAGGAGAAGGAAGCACAGAAAGAGGTAGATAAGACCCTCAGGTCTCCACTGCTCCTACCGGGAAAGAATGGCATCGTCCCAAGTCCGGAACGGCAGACTGACATCACCGACAGCCTTCTGGAGCAGCTGAACAGCGGAAAGATAACATGGGCACAGGCTGCGGCGAAGGTCGGGACTGGCGCTCTGGAAAAGCTGAAGAAAAAAGCAGCAGAATCGCTGGGGCTGGACCTGAATGCTCTTGACCAGAACGAGCTGACAAAGATGCTCCTGACCATGTACGACGGCTATCTCCCGGATGAAACGGCAGACACCGGAAGTTCAGGCAGCTCCAAGAAAGGGAAAACTTCTTCGGGGAAGACGAAGACGCTGGCGGAGACCATCGCGGAGAAATACACGAAGGAGTTCAAGGCCAACAAGTATCTCAAGGACGCTGCCGACAAGGAATACTCGCTCTGGGAAGCGGGAGAAGGCGACACGGCCAGCATCGAGACCCTCATCGAGAAGAAGGGGGAGACGCTGGCGAAGAGCATCGAACTGCAAACGGCCCGGGTGGACATCGCACAGCGGCAGTACGACGAGCTTCTCTCCAAGGTGGGTGCGGACGACGACAAGACCAAGGACGCCTACGCCACCCTGCTGGACGAGAAGAAGGACCTCATCGACTTACAGATGTCGAAATTCGAGAACACCTACAAGAGCGCTCTCGAACGGTACGAAAGCGACGACGGCATCGCCCAGAGCGAATACCAGCTGTGGGCCGACACCTACGAGAAGACGGCCAGCGTGACCGAGAAGAGCAACAGGAAGATAGAGCTCATCAACAAACGGCTGGAGACCCAGAGCAAGAAGACCGCCCTCGCGGAAAAGGCGTGGGTGGAAGCGAAGGATGCTCTGGGAGAAGAAAGTCTCGAGACCCAGACCATGTATCAGGAATACCTGAAAGCACGGCAGGAGGAGCTCGAGCTTGAGAACGAACTGAATGAGGCGCAGCTGGATGCCTTTGACCAGCTCTCCAGCTTTTACAGCAGCCGCATCTCCATGGCGGAGAAGCGGATGAGCCTGCTGGACAAGCTCTACAACGACGGTGACCTCTCGGGACGGGCAGACGCCTATGCCGCCGCAGTGGAGCAGTACGGCGAAGGAAGCATCGAAGCCCGGAGAGCGGCCACACAGGGGACCATGACAGCCCTGATGGGCGTGACCAAGGCCATGACCGGCATGAGCTACCAGATGGGCATCGTGACCGCAGCCCAGCAGAAGTACAACGCTGCCCTCGAGCAGGCTGGCGGGAACCGGTACGACGAGACGGTGATGGCGGCTTACGAAGACATGATGAGCACCCGCTCGGCTTTCGCGGACTACGTGGGGGACCTTGCGGACGCTTTCAACGTGAGCGACAACACCAAGCGGGCCATGATGCAGTTCGGCGACTCCATCGCCCAGAACTGGGGGCCCATCAAGAAGGGCTTTGAGGCAGTTGCAAAGAAGATGAACCCCTCCATCGTGCAGGGGTTCAAGGATGTGATGGGCCTTTACCTGAAAGACGGTGCCACCGAGACCATGGGCGCGGCCATGAACGCCATCGTCTCTGCCATGAGCGGAGACTGGGCAAGTGCCGTGGCCAGCGGACTGACGGCAGTGCTGGATATTGTGGGCACCGACTTCGGCCAGACCCTGACCGAAGCCATCAGCAAGGCGCTGCGGAACGCCTTCAACGGGAACGGACTGTTTGCACAGCTCCTGACTCAGCTGCTGAGTAGCGTGAACGGCGGCGGAAGCTCCTCGGGCGGTTGGCTCTCGAAGATAATCGACTGGGGAAAGAACCTGCTGGGCATCAAGAGCTCGCTGGACACCACCATGGCCGTCCTGAACACAGCCGGAAAGGCGGGCACCACCGGAAGCGGTCTGGTATCGGTAATGGCGGGAAGTTCGGAAGCAGCTGCTGCCGTACAGACCACCACCGCTGCCGTGACCGGAAAGACAGGTCTCGTGAAGGGGCTTGCCACTCTGGGAACGGCGGCAAAGGGGGTACTGGGCACCGTTGCGGGCGGTATCGGAAAGATAGCGTCCATGCTGGGCCCCCACGGCCTTATCGTTGGAGCCGTAGTTGCAGGAGGAACCCTCATTGCGGCCAACTGGGACAAGGTGAAAGAGGGGCTCGGGAACGCCTTCAACTGGATAAAGGAGAAGGCGGCAGGGCTCTGGGACGGCATCAAGAACATGGCCGGAGGACTGTGGAACGGCCTGAAAGGCATCGTCAGCGGAGCCGTGAATGTGGGTAAGAACATCATTGGCGGCATCTGGAACGGCATCACCTCGGTGGTGGGCGGACTCTGGAACGGCGTGAAGAGCGTGGCCGGAGGCATCGTGGACTTCTTCTGCGGCATCCTCGGCATCCACTCGCCCTCGACGGTCTTTGCCGAACTGGGCGGGTACATCATCGAAGGCCTGACCAACGGCATCGTCTCCACGGGAGACAGCGCCGAGAACGGGATAGAGGCGGTAGGCGACGCTGTGGTGGAGACAGCCCTCGATACCATGAAGGGCATCGACGCCTATCTGAACAGCGACATGAGTGCCCACCCCACCATCACCCCGGTGGTAGACCTCTCGGAAGCATCGAAGGACAGCGCATGGCTGAACTCGGCCTTTGCAGACCGTAATGGACGGATAAGCATGGCGGCCACCACCACGGGCCGGATGGCAAGACAGGTGGGGGCAGTGCCGCTGGTTCAAAATGGAACGGACAATGCAAAAGCCGAGGCCCGGAACAGCCGGGAAGTGACGGAAGCCGTGAACGCTCTGGGCGACCGCATCGACAAGGTGGCGGCTGCTGTGAGCGGCATGAAGGTGGTCATGAACGGCCGGAAGCTGGTGGGCGAGATAAAGAGCGACCTGAACGATGCCGTGGGCGACATCATCGAGAAAGGATGGTGAGCCATGAGCATCACACAGACCGTCGTGCCGGTGGACGCAGACCGGTACACCAGCCTTATTTTCCACATCCCGGCAGACGACCCGGTGAAGCACCTGAAGACCGGCGACCTCGACCTTGTGCCGACGGAGCCCCTCTTTGTGGAGCCCTTCAAGGAGAATATCCGGACGGCAGACGCTGCCCCATGGCACGGCACCCTCGAATACGCTCCGCTGAAAGACAAGGTGTACAAGAACAGCGAGGGGAGCTGGGAGTTCTACTATGTGGCGGACGGAAAGAGCCACACGTTCTGGGACTGCTACGTCCGGAGCGAGATAGACCGGGATACCGACCGCTGGATGGTACAGCCCAGTACATGGACTTCGACCTACCACACCCTGCTGCACTTTTTGCAGGGACAGCGTATGGTGGTGGACGTACCGGACGGAAAAGGAAAGCTCATAAGCTACCGGGGGCGCTGCTGGGTGAGCGGATACAGCGCAGAGCAAAGCGGGCAGATGAAGCTGACGATATCGTACAGCCTTGCACCGCCCGAAAACTACGGTCTCGAATGACCGAGAAAGGAGGGTCAGATGGAGACGATACCCCATGGCATCACCATCGGCGGATATTCGCCGGATGCGGCGAAAGAAACGCTGGCACTGGTGACCGCCCGGAACGCGGCAGGCCAGACCCCTGCATGGGACTACGGAACGGCGCGGTCGGAGTGCGTCATGCCCCTTATGGCGAAAAAAGACGGACTGCGGCTGAAAAGCATCTCATTCCGGGTGAAAGTGTACATGGCCGGACGCCTGCGGGTCTGCCTGCGGAAGTACACTTCACCCACCATGCTGGTGGAAAAGCTCATCACGGACACTGTGCGGGGATACAACGACCTGACGGTGGACATGGGCGGCTTCCTGCTGGAGAAAGGAACCGAATACCAGTTATGCATCACTGCTTCGAACAACTTTTACGCGCCCTGCGTGGAAGCGGGAGAAGTGGTGGAGAACGAATATCTGGACGTGACGAAGGCCAGCAGCTATCAGGACGGCGATCACCGTATCCTGTTCTCCGGGACAGTGACCATCGTGGACGGCGGATTCCGGTACATCCACACCTACAACGATCTCCATCTGATCCCTGTTTGTCGGCCAGTCGTACAGCCGCCCACCGAAAAGATGCTGACCCTTGACGTGGAGGGCATGAACGGTGTGGCAGACCTGTCCCACGGACTGACGGGATACCCGGTGTTCGGCGACCGGGAGGGAAGCTGGCAGTTCTGGCTGGACACGGACAAATGCCGGGAAGCGGTGGACTGGGGCGGCCCTGTGGGAGCCATGGCCTACCGCGACATCCAGTGGAAGCTCATGAACCGGATGGGTTCGCCCTTTGAGACGAAGATAATCCTGGACGATGAGCCGCAGTTTTACTATGTGGGCCGCATCTGGGTGAGCGGAAAGCCGACCCAGCAGTACAACCACATGAAAGTGACCCTGCAATACCGGCTGTACCCCTACAAATACCTCGTGAAGGAGCCGGACGGAGACTGGCTGTGGGACCCATTCTGCTTTGAGACCGACCTTGCCACCCGGCAGATGAAGGACGTATTCATCCCGGCAGGCGGAGAGGAGCGGTTCCCGCTGGTGGACTCGGACAAGCCCAGCGCCGTGTTCGTGACCAGCACGGGAAAGGCTGCGGCGAATCTGGAAAATCAAAATGGAACGGGATATGTGCCTGTGAGAGAAGTATTCGATTACGTCGGCATAAATTTTGACCAGAAGATGGCATACAGCAGGGTCATCTATTCTTTCGCGACGAAGGAGCACCGCATCCGGCTGAGCCATATCAATACAGGGGTCATGGTACTGAACCGGGGCGAAAAGGTCATTACAATGAGCCTGCAAAGACATGGAACGAGCCTGACTCTGGCATCGGATAAATCCGATTACACATTGACCGATGCCTTGCAGGGCGTGATGCCGAGCCTGCTGCTGAACGTGACGCTGGAGCCGGACACGGCCTATGACGTTGTGATGAGCATCGCTGGAAAAGTGGGAAGCTATGAACGGGAAGAGAAGACCCTGATACCCAACATCATGGTATCTCCCGGGGATGAGCACGAAGACGGGGGCGAATACATCCGTCTTCTGGAAGGAAGCGAAGACCTGACCGATGCGAACGGCACCGTACATCACACCTGGTTCTACGGAGAGATGGGATTCTATGCCGGTGACGGCGCTGTGCTGACCCCGGGAGTACAGGAAGAGCTGGGGCGGGTCGGCGAGACCATCACGGACATGGGAAAGACCGTCGTGGTGAAAGCCGAGGAAGACACCACGGTGAGCGTCAGCTGCCGCCCGGCCTTCCTGTGAGGTGAAAATTCAAAATGAGATACAAAGTATATGCCGGAACGGTGGAGACCTTTGAGAACCGGAACGGACAGTGGGCCGTTTTCAGCAACAGGATGCGGTTCCGCTGGACGAAAAAGGTGCTGGTCTACGACAGCTGCGGCGACTCGGTGGAAGGGGAAGAGACGGAAGGCGTCCTCATTGAACCTCTGGTGGAGCTGGAGAACAAGAGCGCCGGTGTATTCACCTGCCGGGTTCCCTATAAAATCGAGACCCGGTTCGGCACCCTGAAGAACCCCTATTACGACAGTTTCGTCATGGGGCAGACATGGGTCATGGTGGAGGAGGACAGCGAGTGCATCTTCTTCGGGAAGGTGACGGAGTACGAGCGGGAGTTCAATCTGGACAAGAGCATCAGTGCGGACGGCATCCTGAAAGAGCTGGAGAAGATGCAGACCCGTCTGGAAGCAGACAGTTACACGAACCTCGGGCTTCTCGACCGGACGATGCGGGCCAACAAAAGCGACAAGGGCGACAGTCCGGTGAACTGCATGGAGAAGGGCAATGTGACGGTGGAGAGCCGGAGCATCGACACTACGGAGACCGGCGACCAGTTCGGGAGCTTCTGGAGCATCCTCTCGACCTATGTGCTGGACAAGGACGAAGGATATTTACGCCTGAGGCTGGCGAACGACCCGGGCACGGCGAACTATTTCTTCTACTACGACTATCTGAAGGAAGAGGACGTGCCGAAGACCGGGCAGACCATCGAATACGGCGTGAACATGCTGGACTTCACATGGAATGAGAAACTGAGCTCGGACATGGTGAACAGTGTCACGGCCCACGGCATACAGACCACGAAAAAGGGCTGGTGGATATTTGCGAAGACGACCTATGACGTCATCACAGCCACATGCAGCGACACGTTTTCCATCAACAACTACGGCCTTATCTCCCGGCACATCTATGTGGACGGCAAGGCGAACACGGAAGACTCGCTGTATGAAGCGGCCTCCAAGGAGCTGAAGAACTACAAGCAGAGCGCAGAACCGACCCTGACGGTGAAATCCTTCGACCGGAGAGATGCGGGGGAGACTGTGGAAAAGCTGGGGTATCTGCTGCGCACCCACATCCTCTCGGAGCCCCACGACATCGACCGGTGGATGGTGTGCACCAAAGTGAAACTGCCGCTGGACGGGCCAAACAGCAAGGAATTCACCTTCGGACTGACCAGCAAGAAGCTCTCGAAGCGGGTGACGTCCATCTTTGACGCGGTGAGCTCCATCATCACGGGCGTGAAAGGACTTATCGGGCATATCAACGAAGTGAGTACCGGATAATTCAAAATAGAGCCGACCGCCATCTGCGGCAGAAAGGACGAGACTATGACCTATGACGAAGTGATGGCCGCACTGAACGAGAAAGTAAAGGGCGTACGGACAGCCATTTACGGCATTGAAGTACGCAACTACATCGCGGATGCCTTACAGCTGGCTGTCGGTGCGATGGAGACCACTGTCGGCACCATGAGCGGCCTGCTGGAAAAGACCATCCAGAACGCACAGTGGGCCCAGAACAGCGCAGATGCGGCAGCATCCAGTGCGAATGCAGCGGAGGGTTCTGCGGCTTCGGCCCGGAACAGCGCAGACGCAGCCGCTTTGAGTGCCGCGGCCTCCCAGGAGAGCGCCAATGCTGCGGCTGGTTCGGCCAGTGCAGCACAGGAGAGCGCCTCCCGCTCGGAGAGCATTCTCAGCGAGATAAACGGGAAGAAGGACGACATCCTTGCTTCAGCAGATGCCGCGAAGAATGCAACGCTGGAAGCCATCGGGACGGCAAAGACCGATGCACTGGACAAGATACACCAGACCAGTCAGGAGATCGACCAGAAGCGGGGAGAAGCGCTGGGAGCCATCCGGACAGAAAAAGATAATTCCCTGAAAGACATCGGGCAGGCACGAACGGACAGCCTGACGGCCATCGATGCATCAAAAGAGGACGCTCTGAAGGCCGTCCGGGAGGAAAAAGACCTCTCACTGAAAGACATTGCCAGCGCAAAGACGGACGGCCTGCTGGAAATGGACAGGCGGGTGGAGCAGGCAAAGGACAGTGCAGAGCTGGCAGAAAAGCACGCAAGGGACGCGCAGACCGCCGCAGACCAGGCGAAGCTCATTGCGATGACAGACGACGCCCTCGACCCCCTGATGGTCATGCTGGTGAACGGAGAACTGCTCTTCGGCCTGTGCACTTCGGACGGGGATGAGCTGTGCACCTCGGAGGGCGACGAGATCATTGCGAACAAGCCGCTCTGTCCCTGCGTGTAAGGAGGAGATACCATGGCAAAAATACCGATCACAAGTCTGCCGGAAGCGGCAGAGGTAGAAGAGGGCGACCAGCTCATCTTGCAGGGGAGCGTCATGACCCAGCGGGTGACCGTCAGGAAGCTGATGGCACGAAGCGTGGACGGGACACTCTCGGAAGAGGGAAAGCCTGCGGATGCAAAAGCCGTGGGCCGGATGCTGGGCGGAAAGGTGGGCATCATATGCAGCACCACCGAGCCGGAGGAACGCTCTGTCCTCTGGCTGAATGAGAACTGGCGGAACGAACCGAGGCCGCAGCCTGAAAATTACGACATGCTGCTGAAAACGGGAGAACCGACCGGAAATGACGAAATCACAGTGGAGATAGACGGAGAGCCGCATCGTGTACTGAACGCTGCGGTGAACGCCGGCCCCACTGCTGATGCATACAATTTCACCATCTTATAACAGGAAAGGAAGCAAACACTATGGCTACTACTGCAAAGAAAGCGATCGCAAAAGCACTGGTCGAGGGCGTCATCGTTGACCTGATGCTGAAGACCAACACCGAGAACGTGTATCTCACCGAGAACGGCGAGGAGAAGACCCTGTCTGCAAAGCTGGCAGAGCTCGTCACCGCCCTGAACGGCAAGGCCACCTCTGCGGACATCACCTCCGCACTGGGCAGCTACGTGAAGAAGGAGAACGGTAAGGGCCTTTCCACCAACGACTTCACCACCGAGCTGATGAGCAAACTGAACGGCATTGCTGCGGGCGCTCAGGTGAACAAGATCGAGACCGTGAAGGTGAACGGCACTACTCTGAGCATCAAGGATAAGGCCGTTGACATCACGGTGCCCACCAAGGTGAGCCAGCTGAGCAACGACAGCGCATTCCAGACCAGCTCTCAGGTCAACTCTGCCATCAGCACGGCCATCTCCAAGAGCGGCCACGCCAGCTTCCAGAAGGTGGATGCCCTGCCTGCTGTGGACTCTGCACAGGAGAACATCCTCTATCTGGTGCTGAACAAGACCACCAGCCACTATGACATCTACGCCAAGATCAAGGGCGCAAACGGCACCTACACCATGGAGCAGCTGGACGACACCACCGTTGACCTGTCCGGCTATGTGCAGAAGGTGAGCGGCAAGGGCCTTTCCACCAACGACTACACCACTGCCGAGAAGAACAAGCTGGCCGGTATCGCCGACAAGGCTCAGGTGAACAAGCTGGAGGGTGTGAAGGTGAACGGCACTGCCCAGACCATCGGTTCGGATAAGACCGTGAACATCACCATGCCTGTCATCTATGCGCAGGCAGCCCAGCCCGCAGGCCTGAAGGCGGGCGACATGTGGTTCCAGATCGTGGATTAAGCGGTCTGACCCTGTGACGCGGGAGCCTCGGAGAAATCCGGGGCTCTTTTTTTGAAAAATTCAAAATGGAACGAAAGGAAGTGGTCTTTTTGGCTACGACAGAATCGATGGGACTGCTCACCTTCATTGACCAGAACGGGAACAAGGTGCTGATGTACCCTGTGACCAAGGCAGAGCTGGTGGATGGTCTGGACGAAGCGACCGCAGAGAAGGTGAAGGAAGCTCTGGACAGCGCTCTGGATGCAAAACTGGCGGGTAAACTGGACAAGACCGGCGGCAGTATGACCGGGGACATCGACTTCGGGCAGTCGAGCAAGGGTCTGCGGTGGGAGTGCGCCAACGGAGACAAATACTGGCTGAGACCGTGGTCGGACACCAATATTTTTCAGCTTGTCCGGGAGAATCCCACAACGGGCTTAAGCCAGTACGGTGTATTCAACGTCAACAACGACGGAAGCATCCAGCTGAATGGCCCGCTCACCGCAGACAGCTTTACCGGCGAGG
>ERZ808240.5534-NODE-5534-length-10216-cov-5.245744_pt1 | contig 10216 bp, 6 predicted proteins | sample MGYA00521084_ERZ808240 | MGnify/ENA primary metagenome ERZ808240 (study PRJEB31516, sample SAMN03275571) | gut metagenome | biome: mammalia-associated habitat; material: feces | host: Papio cynocephalus | place: Kenya | collected 2012-08-06 ... | reverse complement strand
AAGTCATCAGATCCTAAGACAGAATCAGGTGTATTTACATACTGGGCTGGACAGTGGGCTGAGACTTTAAGAGGATACTTAAAGACAGCAGGTCTTGATGATTCACTTATTCCAATCCTTCCAATCAAGGAACTTGGCAAGTACGCAGAGAGACTTTCACCATCATGGTGTATCACATCTCATGCAGCTGAGACAGGTAAGGCAGAAGGAATCTTCAAGTATTTCATTGATAAGATGTTAGATGGTGGCGATATCCAGACACTTTGGGAATATGGTCCAAAGGGATACTACTATAATGTTAAGGATGATGGCTCATTCGAATTCCTTGGTAAGAAGACTAATGCTAAGACATTATATTCTAAGGCTCATCTTGATTGTAACCTTGTTCTTGCTACATTCTCTAACGGCAAGGATCCAGGAAAGGCAGAACAGCCAGCTAACGTTACAGAGTGTTCAGATATGTTCTTCAAGAACTCTCAGTTAGTTGATTCTCCTGCTATGACAGAAGAAGTTGGTAAGCTTGTTGGTGATATCAACACAGAAAGATACACAGTAGTTGATAAGGTAGCCAGAGGTGAATGGACAGTTGAACAGGGTATGACAGAATACACTAACACTGTTGGTTCTAAGGTTGAAGCAGCTCTTAAGTCATTAAATACACAGTTCTCTGGTAAGTAATTAGTGATTTAAAACTACTTAATATGTATTATCGGTGATACATGTTATCACATATGGTCGTGCCAGGAGACCTGGTCTTCTGGCACGATATTTTGCTTAATAAGCATTGTTACTATAATATTAGGAAAGAAGGGTATAAAGATGCAGTGTAAGTCTTGTGGAGCAGAGCTTCCTAAGAAGGCAAAGATTTGCCCTAAGTGTGGAGCACTTAATGGTAAACCAGCTGGTAATACTAGATATTTAGCTATTATCGGTATGGTAATCATGTTGTTAGGCGGATTACTTCCATTTGCTCAGTCAAACGAACAGCTTATGGATGGTTATACACCTAAGGCATATGCATTTGGTTTCATGAATATCAGCGTTTCATTTATGTGGTATCTTTTCATGATACTTCTTGTTGTTGGTATTCTTTTAGTTGTTGCTAAAAAAGAAAAATTATCAATCGTAACATCAGTACTTGCTACAGTTGTTGCTTTTGTATCTATGTTTGCATTCCAGTTCTCTAGTACAGATGGTAAGACTAAGACTGGTGCATTAAAGTATGTATACCATAATATATCTGATTTATTATCAAACGGATATGGTGGTAATACTTATTCAATTGGTTCAGGTGTATATGTTATCATACTTGGACTTATCGTTGCTATCGTAGGTGTATTCTGGGATGTTGTTAAGTTATTCAAGAAGGACCTTGGAGTAGATAGCAAGTATTTATCTAACTCATTAAATCAGAGTATTACGCAGAAGATGTTCTACTATAGAGGATTCTATCTTATGTTCCTCCCAGTATTCATCATGGTTATTTTATTCTTCTACTGGCCAATGTTAGGATGTCGTTATGCGTTCACATCATATGTATTAGCTAACCCATATTATGTAGGTATTTTCCACTTCCAGACTATGTTAAGATTCGATACATATTTCTGGCAGGCATTCAGAAATACTCTTGTATTATCAATCGTTAAGTTAATACTTAATACAGGTGCCGCAGTTATCATCTCACTTCTTCTTAACGAGATTACTAACATGGCATTCAAGAAAACAGTACAGACAATTATCTACTTACCTCACTTCATGTCTTGGGTTGTAGTTGCTGCTGTATTCAAGATGATCCTTTCAGTTAACAGCTCAGGTGTTGTTAATGGTGCTTTAATTAACATGGGACTTATCAGTGATCCTATCGATTTCCTTGGTAGTTCTAAGTATTGGACAGGTACATTCTTCATGATGAACGTATGGAAGGATACAGGATGGGGAACTATTCTTTTCCTTGCTACATTATCAGGTATCAGTCCAGACCTTTATGAAGCTGCACAGATTGATGGTGCTAACAGATTCAAGAGACTTATCTATATTACTCTTCCAGCTTTAGCTAATACTATCATCACAGTATTCATTCTTAACCTTGCTAAGGTTATGAACCTTTTCGAATCAGTATTCGTTACACAGAGTGCTGGTACATACGATGTATCTCAGGTATTACAGACATACGTATACAACAAGACTTTCTCAGCATCATTCTCTGATTATGGTTATACAACAGCCGTAGGTCTGTTTAAGTCGTTTGTAGGTATGATTCTCGTACTTGGTTGTAACTACGCAAGTAAAAAAGTCCGTGGACGTGGAATTGTATAGGAGGTTAGACGATGAGTGAAGAACAGTTAGTTTATAAAAAGAAAAAGAAAAAATTTAAAATCTTCCCAATAGTCAATGTAATCTTCTTTATATTGGTTTCATTGTTAATTCTTTTCCCTATGTGGAAGGTTATTGTAGATTCATTTGATGCTCATTCAGCAACAAGTTTCAGATGGTGGCCAAGTACATTCTCTGTAGGTGGTTATGGTGCTATTTTCTCAAGATCATCATTATATAGCCCATTCCTTATCTCAGTTGTAACAACATTGATTGGTACATTCATGGGATTGTTACTTGCTACACTTGGTGGTTACGTTCTTATTCAGTGGGATATGCCAGGAAGAAACTTCTTCGCATATATGTTATTATTCACAATGATTTTCGATGGTGGTATGGTTCCTAAGTACTTAGTTATGCAGAACTTACACTTACTTGATACATTGTGGGCGGTAATCTTACCTATGTCTATCAACGTATATAACTTAGTACTTATGAGAAACTTCTTTGAAGGTATTCCAGAATCACTTTTCGAAGCTGCACAGATAGATGGATGCTCACCTATGGGTATATTCTTTAAGATTGTGTTACCACTTTCTAAGGCTGCCCTTGCTTCAATCGGTCTTATGTTTGCCGTAACATTCTGGAATGATTATACAAACTTCAAGATTTATATCAGAACAGATAAGTTATACAACTTCCAGATTAAACTTCGTAACATGGTAATGGATAGTAATATTCCTAACGACGATTCAGTAGATCCTAACACTATTGCTAACGCATCTACAATCGTAGCTATATTACCTTTCATGATTATCTACCCATTCTGCCAGAAGTACTTCGTACAGGGTGTTAACGTAGGTGCCGTTAAGGAGTAATATACATTATTATATACAATGATGTATGGAAGTTATTATATTGAATATAACTTTTGCATAATAAAAAGGCGGAGATGGTAATACCATTTCCGTCTTTTTTGTTATACAGGAGCTTTTATATGTAGAAATAGCATAGTCAGTATGGTAAAATTAGATAATCAGCAGAATAGTACATAAGTACATAATAGTATATTATTGGCTGATAAGAATAACGGGATTACCATGAATAGGTAATGTAAAGATAAGGTGGTGTATGATGAGAAAGCTGGTAGATGCGATTTATCTTGAGAATATAGGAGAGGTCAAGACAATACTTGAAAATGAACCTAATCTGATAGATGAAAAAGATGAACATGGTGTTTTAATGGCACTTCTTGCAGCCAAAATTGGTAATATAGAACTTGTTAAGTATATTGTTGAGTATTCAAGAGCCAGTATGAATATTCATGATAGCAATAATAAGAATATGCTTCATTATGCTGCCATGTCAGGGGATGTAGAAACATGTAAGTATCTTGTTGAAAGAGTAGGAATATCACCACTTTCAGGTGATGTCAATCTTCTTACACCGTTTGAAATAGCTAATAAAAACCATTTCTTAGAGCTCGAAGAGTATTTTGAGAAAGTTGTAGGTCATAAGCTTGCTGATATGTATCATAATCCAATAAGAACAGGAATGTATCCTGACCCATCTATAGTAAGAGTTGGAAATGATTATTATATGGTTAATTCGTCGTTTATATTTTATCCTTGTATCCCAGTATCACATTCTAAGGATCTTGTTCATTGGAAGATTATAGGATATGCCATAACAGAACCTGAATGGGCGAATGTTAATGAACTTGAGGGAGGAAGAGGCTATTGGGCTCCTGACATCTCTTACTATCAAGGAAAGTTTTATATCACGGCTACATATAGACTTAATGATACGGGTAATGTGTATAGAAAGCAGATAGTTGTAAGTTCCAAACATCCAGAAGGACCATATAGCAAACCAGCTATTATAGATGAAGATGGTATTGATCCATCAATATTTAACGACGATGATGGAAAAAGGTACATGCTTCTTAACAGGGGAGCCAGAATATTTGAGTTAAATGAAGATGCAACAAAACAGATATCTAAGGCTGAACTTTTATATTATGGTGATAATAAAAGAGCGCCTGAGGGACCACATCTGTTAAAGAAAGATGGATATTATTACCTGTTTGAGGCTGAGGGCGGTACAGGACCAGGTCACAGAATAACTGTTTCAAGAAGCCGCGAACTAAAGGGAATATATGAACCATGTCCTTATAATCCGATTATGAGACAGAATAATCCAGATGAGATTATACAAAGGTGCGGACATGGCAAGCCGGTACAGACACAGAATGGACAGTGGTATATGGTATATCTGTGTGGCAGAAAGATAGGTGATGGTTATAGTATTCTAGGTAGAGAGACTGCACTTGATCCTATAACATGGACGGCTGACGGATGGCCTATAGTAAATAACCTTAATGGACCTAGTGCATTGCAGGTTAAACCAGATCTGCCTGAAACAATATGGGAGTCAGAAGCTGATGATGATTTTAATGAATCATATATAAGTAACGAATGGTGGTTCTCAAGAGTTCCAGAGATGGATGGACTTAAGCTGACAGATTCACATGCATATGTTAAAGGAAGTCTGTATGATCTTGATTCCATGAAATCAAGAAATATACTTCTAAGAAGACAGAAGCATTTTAAGTTTGATGCTGTATGCAAGATGAAGATGCCGGAATTATATCCTGGTCAGAACTGTGGTATGACATGTTATTACGATGAAAATACATACATAAAATTCGGAATATTTGCAACTCTTGATGAAGAACCAAAGCTGATGCTAAATGTAGTTGAAAAGATAGGTGAGAAGGTTATAACACATGAAGGGGTAATGGTAGATAACAGGAATCCATATATATATCTTAAGTGTGAAACTAACTATCTAAGAAGAACATTTTCATATAGTTATGATGAAAAGCAGTATAATAAAGTCATCTCGCTTGATAATGTCTATTATCTGTGTGATGAAGGTTATAACAAAGGAAAACGCTTTACAGGTGCTATGATTGGTATGTATGCATTCGCAGGAACATATGGAAGCCAGTATACAGATTCAGAAGGAAGACATGGGACTGATGAATATTATGCGGCATTTGATTATTTTAAATATATTGAAAAATAAATCTGAATAATTTTTGATATTTTTGGATGACAAAATTGAAATTTCAAAATGATTTTATAAGTAAAAATTGAACTTCTATTGATTTTTATTGAGATTTAAATATGTATTTGAATATGGGTTTGTGTCTGTGCGCACTTGACACAATTATATAATGAAAAATGTGCGCAGAAATGAGGAATAATATGATAATTAACAGAGATGCAGAATTAGAAAAAAATATGTTTTTGAAATTATCGGACATAGATAATCTTATAAAAGAAAAAGATATGTATGCCATTGGATTAAGACTCAATGCACTTTCTTCTCTTTGCAGGGCTTTAAGAAGTAAAGAAGCTGTAAAGGCACTTACGGATGCGTTGGACAAGGTACTTAATGAAGGTCTTTTGGAAAATGAGTGCAAGGATGAACTTAAAAGATTTATGCCAGGTGTTTCATTGTATACAGCATTTGATTTCACAGAGGATGAAAAATATAAGAATGCTGCTATAGAACTTGCCAGAGGATTTAAAGATTTTGCAAGAAATGATAAAGGATATTTTAAGGATGCAGATGATAAGAAATGTCTTTGTAAGGCATATCTGTATGAGCCTTTTTATATGGCATACGAAACAAAGGATGGTGGAAAAGAACAGTATAATGATGTTATAGCACAGTATAATTCCATGAATGATGAGCTTTTTGCTACTGTTAAGTATTCTAAGGACGTTAAGGAATCATTAAAAAGATTATCAATATACGCTGCCTCACTTATAGACACAATGGAAGTTATGGATCAGATGATATATGAGATATACAGAAAAATGCAGGATTATTATAAGGCATCAGTAAAAGCAGTGCTTGAGTCAGGTTATAGTGAAGACGGTCTTGAAGATATGGATACAGCATCAGAGTTTATGTTTTCTTATGCGGTACTTAAGGGCTGCAGAATGAAAGCTCTTCACACTGAAAAATACGAAGGTACAGTATTAGGTGTATGTGACAAAGTTATGTCAGGTGAAATATTTACAGGTGAAGATACAGAAGCTGATGATAATACTGTCAGCATGGCGGCGCTTGTATACAGTGAAACAATTAGAAACAGAGAATATCAGGACTATGGCCGTGGCAAGGGAGGAGCATTATGGAGTTAGTATTAGTAACAAATACAGCAAGAAGTGCTGTTGTGGAGTTAACAGAAGCAGGAAAATATTATTCAGAAAAAGAATATGATATCTATGTTAATGGAGAGCATTTCGCACATACAGATAAGCAGATAACATCATTATATGGATTTAAGCCAGATACAGATTATGAAGTGACAGCTGTATATGATGGAAAAGAATATGGACCAGTAGTATTTCATACAGATTATGAATTCGTTACTCTGAATGTAAGGGATTTTGGTGCATATGGTGATGGAGAACATGATGATACCAATGCTATACAGTGCGCTATTATGGCATCTAAGAAGAATACAAGAGTACTTGTTCCAGAAGGAACATATAGAATATCAAGCATATTTTTAAAGGATGATCTTACACTTGAACTTGCTAAGGGTGCAACATTATTAGCATTTACAGACAGGGAGAAATTCGCTATACTTCCTGGAATGATTGAGTCATATGATGAGAGATCAGAATATAATCTTTCTTCATGGGAAGGCAATCCAGTAGATTCATTTGCAGCAATCATATGTGGTCTTAATGTTAAGAATGTAACTATAACAGGAGAGGGTACTATTGATGGTGGTACAACACATGAGAACTGGTGGAAGAATTGCAAGGTACGTAATATAGCATGGAGACCTAATCTTTTCTTTATTAATCATTGTGAACATGTTACTTTGCAGGGAATTACAGTACAGAATTCACCATGCTGGACATTGCATCCATATTTTAGTAATCATCTTAAGTTTATTGATGTTAAGATTAAGGCACCAGCTGATTCACATAATACAGATGGTCTTGACCCTGAAAGCTGCAATGATGTTCTTGTGCTTGGAACATATATCTCAGTTGGAGATGATTGTATAGCGATTAAGTCTGGAAAGATATATATGGCTGAAAAGTACAATATGCCAACAACTAATATGATAGTAAGACAATGCTGTATGAGAGATGGACATGGAGCAGTAACAGTGGGCAGCGAAATAGCAGCCGGAGTTATGGATGTACATATTAAGGATTGTCTGTTTATGAATACGGACAGAGGACTTCGTGTAAAGACGAGAAGAGGAAGAGGAAAACGTTCAGTTCTTGATGATATTTCATTTGAGAATATTGATATGGATAATGTCATGACACCATTCGTTGTTAACAGCTTCTACTTCTGCGACCCGGATGGTAAGACTGAATATGTTGGTTCTAAGAAACCACTTCCAGTAGATGATAGAACACCATCTATAAAGAAATTCGTGTTTAAGAATATTAATGCAAAGAACTGTCATGTGGCAGGAACATATATATGTGGACTTCCAGAAAGTAAGATTGAAGAGCTTGTTTTTGAAAATATTAATATAACATATGCTGATAATGCAAAGTCAGGAGTTGCAGCCATGATGCTTGGATGCGAAGAAGCAAGCCGTCAGGGTATGGTGGTAAGCAACATCAAGAATCTAATATTAAAAAACGTACATGTAACAGGCTGTGATGGCGAAGAAATCATTGCCGATAATGTCGAAAATATAATTAAGCAATGAGCCGTGCCAGATTAAAGTATAACAAAGTGTTGCACGAAGTGCGAAACACTTTGGAATACTTTAATATGACAATAAGTTATGAAAAGAAGGTGAGAAAGTTGAATCTTAAAGCACCTAAAGGAATAGATGTCGAAAGCTGGTTTATAGAATGTTACCGCAAACATCAGGGACATCCTATGCAGATATTATTAGGCCTTTATAAAGGAAATTATCATAAGTTTTTTCTTGCAGTCATATTTTTCTTTATAAAGCATGCGCCGGTGTGGGTGCTTCCTATAGTTACGGCCAATATTATAAACGACATTACAAGTGGTTCTCCGGAAACATATCAGAATATAATGATTCAGGCAGTTATAATGGTGGCACTTGTAGCGCTTAATGTACCTATGAATTATATGTATACAAGGTATAAATCACTTGCAACCAGGTATGCAGAAACTGGACTTCGTAAAGCATTGGTGCGCAAGCTGCAGCAGCTTTCAATATCATATCACAAGGAAACGCAGTCAGGACGTTTACAATCTAAGATAATGCGAGATGTCGAGGCAGTGGAAACTCTGTCTACGCAGATGTTTTTAAGTATACTTAATATAGCACTTAATATAGGCATAGCACTTATTGTTACAGTTAATAAGAGTATGGTGGTGTTCATATTCTTTCTTCTTACAACACCAATAGCTGCAGCAACGATGGTATTTTTCAGAAATGTCATGAAGAAAAGAAATACGGAGTTCCGTAAAGAGATGGAAGAAACATCGGCAAAGGTTATGGAGATGGTTGAACTTATTCCTGTAACAAGAGCACATGCCCTTGAAGAAGAGGAAGTACATAAAATGAGCGGACAGCTTTTTGCTGTTGCAGAAAAAGGATACAGGCTTGATGTTATACAGTCATTGTTTGGTTCTGTTGGATGGGCAATCTTTCAGGTGTTCCAGGTAATCTGTCTTGGATTTACGGGATTTCTTGCTGTTAAGGGAACTGTTATGCCAGGTGATATAACACTTTATCAGAGCTATTTTGCTACTATAGTAAGTCAGGTATCATCGCTTATGTCACTTATTCCAACGATAGCTAAAGGTATAGAATCAGTGAATTCAATCGGTGAAGTGCTTTTAGAGGAAGATATAGAGCATAATGAAGGAAAAGAAGTGCTCGATGATATAGATGGCGAGTTTGACTTTAAAAATGTCATGTTCAGATATAACAATATAGATAAGCCTGTGCTTCACGATCTTAACCTTCATGTTGATAAGGGAGAAACTATAGCACTTGTGGGTGAATCAGGGGCAGGTAAGTCAACAATACTTAATCTTGTCATAGGATTTAATCTTGCTAATAAGGGACAGGTACTTATAGATGGACATGATATGAAGGATATAGATTTAAGATCATATAGAAAACATATAGCCGTTGTTCCTCAGACTTCCATATTATTTTCAGGTACAATAAGAGATAATATAACATATGGAGCTGAAAATGTAGATGAGGCTACTCTTGATGAAGTCGTTAAGGCAGCTAATCTTACAGAACTTATAGACTCACTTCCTGATGGTCTTGACACACTTGTAGGTGAGCATGGTGGAAAGCTGTCAGGCGGACAAAGACAGAGGATATCTATTGCAAGAGCACTTATAAGAAATCCTAAAGTTATCGTACTTGACGAGGCAACATCTGCACTGGATAGTATATCAGAGAAGCTTATCCAGGAAGCACTTAACAATCTTACAAAAGACAGGACAACATTTATTGTTGCACATAGATTATCAACCATAAAGGATGCAGACAGAATTGCTGTTATAGCAGATGGTCATTGCGTTGAATATGGTACATATGATGAACTTATGGAGCTTAAGGGTGAGTTTTATCAGATGAAGAGGATACAATCATAAGTATCCGGAATCGTTTAGCATAGTTAATTATTTTTGACAAACGAACGCCATAAGGCTTGTGAGGTATTTTAAGAATAAGGCTTATGGCTGTCTTTGGCAGAATATAATATTGCTGTTTAGTGAAGTCAACGTAAGTTGACGAACGGACGATATAAGGAACTGAAAGGCTGTCGCCAGTAATACTTCGGACACCAGTCTTTCAGTTCCTTATATCTGGCGTTGGCTTAATCTAATAAAAAACGTGACA
>ERZ808240.5532-NODE-5532-length-10220-cov-13.305755_pt1 | contig 10220 bp, 9 predicted proteins | sample MGYA00521084_ERZ808240 | MGnify/ENA primary metagenome ERZ808240 (study PRJEB31516, sample SAMN03275571) | gut metagenome | biome: mammalia-associated habitat; material: feces | host: Papio cynocephalus | place: Kenya | collected 2012-08-06 ... | reverse complement strand
TGCCCTGGGCTATGAATAGCATTGGGCTTTCAGCCCGTCCATTCTAAATCCGAAACTTGAATACCTTATATATATTATTGTCATGGCTATACCTCAAGACCCGATGATGCTCTTCAGCTACATCAACACCAAGCTCCGCGACGACTACAGTTCCATCGACGCGCTCTGCGATGATCTCCACCTCGACCGCAAAGACTTAGAGAGCAAGCTCGGTAGCGCTGGATTTGAATACAACGCTGCTCAAAACAAGTTCTGGTAAATACAGATCAATAGATGAAAAAATCTTCGTTACAGGCTCTCGTGAAGCGCTTCCCGCTCACGATTGTGTGCGTCGTACTGATCTGGTATCTCTGCCTCTTCCGCCCGCCTCGCGTAAGGGAGCTCGACGATATCGTGGGCTTCGACAAGCTTGTACACATCTCCATGTATCTTGGCACGTGCTGCGTGCTCTGGATGGAATACTTCCGCGCTCACTGCCAATGGTCGCTCACGAAGCGCGCCATCATCGCGGTGATAGCCCCCATCTGCATGAGTGGCTTCATCGAGCTTGCGCAGGAGTACTTCACTACTTATCGCTCGGGCGACTGGGCCGACTTCGCTGCCAACTCCTTTGGCGTGCTCCTTGCCCTCGCGCTCTCACCCGCAGAGAAGCGCGTTTTTGCTCGAAAAAAGAAATAATGGCATTCGGCGCGAAAGGTTTCCCTTTCGCCATCAACGCCCCATGCTTTCCCTCCAAAAGACTTTATCCTCTCGTGAACCTCTATATCCGTATCTCCGACATCGAACTGTGCTTTGCTACCTATGAAGTGGGCGCAGCACAGAGCTTTCAGTTTAGCACGTTCCGTATGCAGCCCTCTGCTTCGCTTACGGTCAATCTGCGCATGGCCATGCAGCAGGTCGACTTGTTGCGCCAGCAGCAGTTTAGCAAGGTAGAGGTCTACGTCAACGCGCCCGTCACTCCCGTCCCCCTGGCGGAGTTTCAAGAGGAAGACGCCGAGACCATCTACAATTATTGCTTCACGCCGGGCGAGAAGCAGCGAGTGTTTTACGACACCGTGCCCGCCTCCAACGCCGTGTTGCTCTTTGCCCTGTCTGAAGCCACTTGCCGCACTCTTGAGGAGGCTTTTGAGGGTGTCAGCGTGCGCTTTGCTGCCTCGCTCACTCCTATCGTGCAGCATTTCGCCAAGAAGGGACTTGCGGTGGCTGCCGATCGCCGCGTGTTTGTCTACACTCACGATACGACGCTCGATATCGTGGTGCTCGAGGAGAGTCGTCTCGTTATGCTCAACACCTACCAAGTGCGCACACTGACCGATGCCGACTACTATCTGTTCAATCTCATGCACCACTTGGGGCTTTCTACTGCCGATACTCCCATCTTCGTGGCGGGAACGCCCCTCATGCGCAATCCGCTGATTGAGGAGCTACAGAAATATGCGGCAAAGGTCTACCCCGTCAACCCCTCTGCCGAATTCAATCGTCACACCATCTCCACCACCGAGGGGGTGCCCTATGATCTCATGTGTGCGCTGCTGAAATAAGTTTTTTTTGGGGGGTAACGGGTTAACAAGTAAGTACTGAAGTTTCGGATTTAGGCTGGGCGGGCTAAATCCGAAACTTGAATAAGTATGTTTTACACATTCTCATAAACATCATCTCTATGCGTATCATTACAGGAAAATATAAAGGTCGTCACTTTGAAGTGCCCCGCACCTTCAAGGCTCGTCCTACGACCGACTTTGCCAAGGAGAATCTCTTCAACGTGCTCCGTGCTTATCTCGACTTTGAGGACACTCGTGCGCTCGACCTCTTCGGTGGCACAGGTAGCATCTCGCTCGAACTGCTTTCGCGCGGCTGCCCACGCGTGATAACGATTGAGAAGGATCGTCGCCACTATGCCTTCATTCAGCAGTGTGCGCGCACGCTCTCCGACGAGGCATGGACGCCCATGTGTGGCGATGCACTGCGCTTCATAGAGCGTGCGGTCGAGCCCTTCGACCTCGTATTTGCCGACCCTCCCTATGCTCTGCCCGAACTGGGCGAACTGCCCGATCGCGTAATGAGTTCTGGGCTTGTAGGTGAGCATACGCTCTTCGTCTTGGAGCATGGTAAGGATTACGACTTTAGTTCCCGCCCCGACTTCTTGGAGCATCGCGCCTATGGCAGCGTAAACTTCAGTTTCTTCCGAAAAAAATAATATTTCGAAGTATTAAGTATAAAGTATTAAGTATTACAGCCTTTCAGCCAGTACTGGGGGCGACGCGTCCCCGCGTCGGCGTGTGAGAAAGATTGCATTACCTTCTTCACTATAATGCCGACGCGGGGACGCGTCGCCCCCAGTATTGGCTGTAATACTTAATACTTTATACTTAATACTTCTCCCCTCCGAGAGACCTGTATTACTGTTGCAAGAACTTCAAGTAGCTCTTGTAGATATGAGGTGAGTAAGCCTTCATGATGTTGTTGGCAAAGAGGATGTCGGTCACCTTGTGCTCACGGACGTAGGCCTTCATATTGTGTGTGAAATAGCGCGAGTCGATCACGTGTACCTCTTCGAAGGAGAAAAACAGGTAGCCGGGCAAGGCGTTGCCAAAGCTATCCTTGAGAATCAAGAGGCGGCGGCCATTCTTCGTCGAGGTCTCTACGCGCGTGATGCGTGTATCGCTCCCCATAAAGGTGCAATAGGCAGCACCGCTACCATCCTTAAATTTGTTGAAGAAGATGCCCTTGTGGGGCTTTCCCTCGCCCGTGACCTTGTAGTGCTTGTCGATGGTGTAGTCGGTATAATAAGTGTTGTAGGTCACGCCTTGAGGCACGTAGTAGACGAAGTCCTCGGGTGCATTCTTCACCGAGGCATCCTTAGAATAGCCATACATGCTGCCCACGTAGCCGCGCACAACACGTCGTTCGTAGTGGGTCAAGTCCTGGAAGGGCACTCCTGCCACCTGTGCAAATCGTTGAGCAGCATAGTAAGCTCCGAGCGGTGCCCAGTGGTGGTCGGTGCGCAGATAGATGTCCTCCTTAGCATGGGTGGCCAGAGCGGTGTAAGCGTCTACTGCCTTCACTTCGGGCGCGAGGTGGGCATAGATATTATTGATCGTAGGGCGCTGCGGATTGGTCATCTTGCGCGCCTTGTCGGGACAGTAGAACTCTGTGCTGGTGGGGATCACCATGCAGTAGACGTTGACTGCCGAACCAAACGTTTCCTTGTATTTATTGGCAGCCTCAGCGTAGGCCACACCACCCTTCGAACTACCACCGTAGGCCATCAAGGCGCGCACATTCTTGCCACTGCCCACGATGATGATGCCCGCATTGGCTATCTTGGCTGTGCCGTCGGCATTGATATCGTTGTGGTATTCACCTACGTTGCGATCGTCGGGCTCGGGAGCCTCCTCTTCAGCCTCAGCATCGGTCGAGGCGGGAGCATCGGTCGAGGCGTGAAAGGTCACGTTGTCATCCGAGCTGACCACAAGCTTCTGTCCATCCTTCACGTTCATGCTCATGGCCATGAAGTGGTCGCGATAGGGCTCGCTGTCGCTAAACCAGTGGCTCACGTCCTTGGTATACGATCCGTCGAAGAGTCGCTTCCAAGAGAATTCGGGCAACGTGGCCAGGTCGCGCTTCTCAAGTTCGGAGAAGGTGCTGCGCGGGAAGGTGTCGAACACCAGAGCGAAGGCGCAAAACACAAGGGCTATAATAGAAATATAGAGTTTATTCATCGGAGCGGAGATAGAGAATAAGGGTGAGGATTAGCGTTGTTGCAGAAGTTTGAGATAAGTGCGTGCCGTACCCTGCGAGTAAGCATGACCTATATTATTGGCAAAGAGCACATCGGTGATGCCGTGCTCACAGATGTAATCGATGATATTGTGGGGAAAATAGCGAAAGTCGACCACGTGGATTTCCTCAAACGAAGAGAATAGGAAAGCGGGCAGCGCATTGCCGAAGCTGTCCTTCAATATCAAGAGCCGCCGACCATTGCCCACAGCGGTGCGCACCTGCACCGTGCGCGAGTCGCCTCCCATAAAGGTGCAGTAGGCTCCCGAACTGCCGTCGCGATAGCTCACGAAGAACTGTGCTTCGTGGGGCGCACTCTCACTCACGGTCTTGCCGGCGCGCTGGGTGTAGTCGATGAAGGTGGTGTGATAATCGCTGCGTCGCGGCACGTAGTAGGTGAAGGTCTCGGGCACGGCTTTCACCTCGGGGCTTTTGGCATAAATGCGCATACTGCCCACAAACTGGCGCACGCATCGCTCCTCATAATGGGCAGAGTCGAGCGCAGCAAATGGCACTTGGGCTTGCGCAGCAAACTCGCGTGCGGCATAGTAGGCTCCGAGAGCAGCCCAGTGGGTATCGGTGCGCAGATAGATGGGTTCCGAGGCATGGGGCGCAAGGGCATTGTAAGCATTGATTGCCACCACATCGGGGCGCAAGGCTTGATAGATATGGCTGATGGTGGCATGCTGTGGATGGGTGAGCGCAGGGCTGTGTTGGGGCATGTAGTAGGCAGTGCTCGTGGGGATGACCATGCAGTATACGTTCACGCTGTCGCCCACTGCCTCCTTATAGGCATTGACCGCCTGAGCATACCATTCGCCCCCTGTGGCTGAGCCCATGAAGGGTGCCATCACATAGAGCGAGTCGGCGCGTCCTGCCAGAATCATGCCACCTGGCGAACGGCGCACTTCGGCATGGGCGTTGAACTGATTGACATAGGGGGTGAGCTGACGGCTGCTCTGCGCATGGAGCGCGAGAGTGGTGCAGCATAGAGTGATGAGGGAGAGGAGTATATTACGGACTGTCATACGCATTTAGAATCGAGTATAGATAAAAGCATTGTTGGTAGCTCCAACGAGCAGACATACGCTCATGCCAAGGAGCAAGAGCGACACCAGTGTGCGGCCACTGAAGGTCAGCACGGAGCGCAGAAGGCTCTCCTCCGACAGACGCTCTACGGTGAGGCTGGTTGCCCATCGGCGCACGGGCAAGCAAAATGCGATGGCCACCACCCAGAGCCAGAAGTTGTCCGTCAGTGCCGCGTCGGATACGATATTGGTAAACTCTGCCGCTCCGCCCGTGAAGGCACGGAAGAACTGTGCCATGTGGCTGAAGTTGTCGAAATAGAATATGCCCCACCCCACCACGATGAGCAGCAAACTGTACACGTGGAGCACCAGCCTCGGTATGCGGTCGATCACACGCAAGAGGGTGTACTTCTCGGTCATCACAATCAGTCCGAAGTAGAGTCCCCACAGGATGAAGTTCCAGCTGGCTCCGTGCCACATACCGGTGAGAAACCACACCACGAGTATGTTCCACACCTGATGACGGCGGTTGCCCCCCATGGGTATGTATACGTAGTCGCGGAAGAAGCTACCGAGCGAGATGTGCCAACGGCGCCAGAAGTCGGAGATGCTGGTGCAGCAGTAGGGATGATTGAAGTTCTCATTGAAGTGGAAGCCCAAGCAGCGTCCCAGACCGATGGCCATGTCGGAATAGCCCGAGAAGTCGAAGTAGATCTGCAGCGTATAGGCCACGATGCCTATCCACGCCCCTGTGGTGGTGAGATGGGGCAGTCCGCCCACAAGGAATTGGTCGGATACCTCAGAGAGTTGGTTGGCAAGGATCACTTTCTTGCCGAGGCCCAAGAAGAAGCGAAACATGCCCTCTGCCACATCGTCGGCGCTTACGTGGCGGTTACTGATCTCGCGTGCCACCGTGTCGTAGCGCACGATAGGACCTGCGATAAGCTGCGGAAACATGGAGATGTAGAGCAGCAGATTGACAAACCGGCGCTGCACGGGCGACTCTCGGCGGTAGACGTCGATCAAGTAGGAGATGCTCTGAAACGTGTAGAACGAGATGCCGATAGGCAAAGAGATGTGGGGCACGCTGACGGGCAGACCCACGTCGGAGAGGGTCTGTGCCAGGAAACCGAGGTACTTGAAGTTGGCGAGAATGAGGATGTTACACGTAAGCCCTACCACGAGTGCTGCTCGGCGATGCGCCTCTTGGCGGTCGATGATGAGCCCCGCCACATAGTTCATCAACACGCAGAATAGCATCAAAAATACGTAGACTGGCTCGCCCCAAGCATAGAAGATGAGCGAGAATACCACGAGCGCGAGGTTGCGGCAGCGAAACTGTGGTTCAAGGCTGTTGCGTCCCATCAAGCGATCTGCGCCCGCCGCAAGCATATAGACAATGAAGAAGGCGGGCAGAAAGGCAAAAAGGAAGAATAGGTCGGAAAATACCATGAGTAGGGGGTGTGGGGATGTTAAGTAAGTTAAGAGTTTTGTTTGGATATGTAGGGGATTATATAGTGGGTTGAAGAAGGAATGAGTGGGGCATGGTCTCGCTATAAGCTTCGCTCTGAAGCATCTTTTTTGAGAACGCATACAAAGATAGCATGCCGATCGCTTGCGAGCAAAAAGTGTGAACAAACTATTCACTTTTTCTGTCGCTCAAGGTCATGGCCTCGCGCGCGTGCGCTACAATCGACTTTGCGGAAGGGCACTTACACAGGGTGCATACGGCTTGCTTTATGCATTGATTTACAAGCTTTTTCATCTCTTTCGAAGGTCCATCTTGCTTGCACTTTGCCCACACCATCGGCTGCATCCTGACTCCTACCCCCCTTGCTGTAAATCCTCCTTGGGGGGATAATTTTTACAGCACCTAAGGATAGTTTGAACACCTTGGGGGGATAATTTTGAAAGCTCTCAACGCCTGATTTTCTCACGTAATGGGCTGCGTGCAAGCAAAAGTGCAAGCAAAGTGCAGGTAGCGGAGGTCTGCATACACTCATGAAAGCATTGATTTCCAATGAATTTCATCAGAAAAATGACAGCAATGATGCCTTTTGCAGTGGAATTTGGCTGTGGCGCGCGCGCGAGCGCGTGCATTAAATTTTTCAGCCAATACTGGGGGCGAAGCGTCTCGCGGCATAGAAAATGCTTATGCTCGCAATAAGCTTTATTGCTCAGTTGCTGCTGCCGACGCGAGACGCGTCGCCCACGGTATTGGCTGAAAAGCCTCTTGATCGCTTGTGATGCCGACGCGAGACGCGTCGCCCACAAAGCTATCAGGACTAACTATCAGAATCACTTCCACCCCATTAGCCGCGTGAGTTCATGGGAGAGGATGCGGGCATTCGTGCGAGCACCGAGTTCGTTGGTATGCGTGCCATCGTAAGTGTGGAGGTGGTGCTGGAGTTCTTCGCTTCGCTTCACGCAGCATACGCGCTCTTGACGCACTACATCGATGTCAAGACTGCGGGCTGCGAGGCAAATGCTATCGGCTGTCTGACGGATGCGCGCAAGCGATACTGCCGTGGTCTGCAGTGGCGTGAGCAGTACGATGCGAGCCGTGGGGAAATGCTTGCGCAGGAGCAAACAATTGTAGCGCACTGAACCCACAATAGTCTGCGGGTAGACGCCCAATGTGTCGGGAGGGAAAGAGCGGTCACCGCCTTGACGCTCAGCCTCTACTGAGGGAGAGAGCGAGAAGTCTGCGGGATCGAATGCATGAGGACGGTCGGCAGGAAACCATGCATCGTTCGTACCAGCAGATATCAAGATGAGTTGCGGAGAAGGCTCTGCACCCGAGGTCACAGCGGAGATGAGCCGGGCGACTTGGTTGTATATCACGTTGTCGTCGGCCACGCGGCCCGTATCCTGCTCAAGATTACGGATGGTGCGGGCGGTGTTTGTCCATGTGGCTCCGCTGCGTGCATAGCTGCGGATAGAGGCGGGCTTGAGCAAACGTGCTAACCACGACGTCCATCCGCGCGGACGCGAACAATCATCGGCACCAAGCCACGTATTGGAGTCGCCCAAGATCGCCACATGGGCCTGGCTCCACAGCATGGGATTGGCTGAGGGTGTATCGGTCCAAAGAACATATTTTTCCACCTCACGGGCATAAAGTTGCGACAACGACAGAATGCAGCACAACAGGGAAAGAACGACTCGTTTCATCAGAAATAATGATAATACAACATGCCGCAGTGGGCACTTATTGTAAAAGTACTTAAGTTTTGACTGCAAAGGTAAACACTTCCGTCCATACGGGGAACGAATTTATGCACAAAAACGCGTGAAAACCTTGTTATCTATAAAAAACTCACTATATTTGCAACTCACAACGCCCTTGCGTCACTACGCAGTAGTAAGGGCGCTTTCTGTAAAGCACCTTGTTCCTCAACGAAAGACACTCGGCCTCCCATGAGGCGCGTGAGGAATAGCCTCATACAAGAAAATCATTTAAAAAACTTACATAACACATTTCACTACACATGGATTGGTTTCAATCACTATTCTCCACAACAGGTTCTGTGGCACATGTGGTACTGCTTTTCTCGCTCGTGATAGCCGTGGGCGTGGTCTTGGGCAAGCTCAAGGTGGGCAGTGTATCGCTTGGCGTCACCTTCGTGTTGTTTGCGGGCATTGTGGTGGGACACATCTACCATCAACTTGGCATAGCCGACCCTGATGGCGGATATGCGTGTCCAGCCAATGTGCTCAACTTTATTCAAGACTTTGGCTTGATACTCTTTGTCTACTGCATTGGTCTGCAGGTGGGTCCGAGTTTCTTCCAATCGTTTAAGAAAGATGGTGTGCAGATGAATCTCGTAGCGGTGGGCATTGTATTGCTCAACGTCATCACGCTGCTCGGCCTCTACTACCTCGTGTTCGACACTTCGGACAAGACAAGCCTGCCGATGGCTGTCGGTGTGCTCTATGGTGCTGTGACCAACACTCCGGGTCTGGGTGCTGCACAAGAAGCTATCAACACGCTGGGCATCGACATGCACGGACAAAACATTGCAGCAGGTTACGCCTGTGCCTACCCTCTCGGCGTAGTGGGCATTATCGGCGCAACAATTGCCATCCGCTACATCTGCCGCATCAAGCTCGAGAAGGAAGAGGAGCAGATACGCATGTCGCAGGAGGACAATCCGCATGCGAAGCCCCACCACCTCTCACTCCGCGTAGAAAACAAGGCTCTGGAGGGCAAGACATTCGCCCAGCTCACGCAATTCTTGGGACGTACCTTCGTATGTACTCACTATAAGCATGGCGACGAGATCATCTCGCCCACACGCGACACGCAGCTCCACGTGGGCGATGAAATGAATGCCGTATGCGCCAGCGACGATGCCGAGGCCGCAACAGCCTTTATCGGTAAGGAAATCGAAGTAGACTGGCAGGCTGAGAAGGCTCCCATCGTATCAAAACGTATCCTCGTGACGCAAGCCGAGGTAAACGGTAAGACCTTTGGCGAGATGCACTTTAGCTCTATGTATGGTGTCAACGTGACGCGTATCACCCGTCAGGGCATGAACCTCTTTGCCGACCGTTCGCTCCGCATCCAGATTGGCGACCGACTGATGGTGGCTGGTCCGGAGGATAGCGTAAACCGCGTAGAACGCCTCTTGGGCAACTCCGTGAAGCGTCTTGACCACCCCAACGTGGGTGCCATCTTCCTTGGCATATTGATTGGTATCATCTTCGGTAGCATCCCATTCCAATTCCCGGGCATGGCCACTCCGCTCAAGCTCGGCTTGGCAGGTGGTCCGTTGGTAATCGCTATCTTGGCTGGTGCCTATGGTTACAAGTTCCACCTCGTGACCTACACCACCACCTCTGCCAACCTCTTGCTGCGCGAGATAGGCTTGATCCTCTTCCTTGCCGCAGTAGGTATCAAGGCGGGTAGCAACTTCTGGGACACCGTAGTACAGGGCGACGGCCTCACCTACGTATGGGTGGGCTTCCTCGTGACGGTCATTCCGTTGCTCATCATGGGCGTGGTAGCACGTTGGCGCTTCAAGCTCAACTACTTCACACTGATGGGTATCATTGCTGGTTCCAACACCGACCCTCCCGCACTGGGCTACGCCAACCAGACTGCCAACAACGATGCCGCATCCGTAGGCTACTCCACCGTCTACCCGCTCTCGATGTTCCTGCGCATCCTGGTGGCACAAGCGATCATCTTGTTCTTGTGCTGAGGGGGAGAGTCATTCGGATAGATATTTTTGCTAATAGATACGATTTAAGATCAATTTATTGATGCCGACGCGAGACGCGTCGCCCACACACGTGGATGAAAGCCATGGCGCTTCCTCATTCGCTCTGTGGGCGACGCGTCTCGCGTCGGTGCTACCACGAATTAAGAGCTTCGCCTATAGGCAGTGGGGGCGAAGCGTCTCGCTT
>ERZ808240.5531-NODE-5531-length-10221-cov-2.797364_pt1 | contig 10221 bp, 8 predicted proteins | sample MGYA00521084_ERZ808240 | MGnify/ENA primary metagenome ERZ808240 (study PRJEB31516, sample SAMN03275571) | gut metagenome | biome: mammalia-associated habitat; material: feces | host: Papio cynocephalus | place: Kenya | collected 2012-08-06 ... | reverse complement strand
GCCACGGCGGACAACATCTCACAGCACGAATATCGTGCGGACAAGTGGGCGATAGAAAATCTGATACCGAAAAGCGAACTTATCAAAGCCATAAAGAAAAATCTCGACAGCATTTATCTGCTTGCGCAGCATTTTGATGTGAGCGAGGATTTTATGATAAAGGCGTGCAGGTATTATGGGGTCTATTTTGGATAGAAAAATACCGCCGAGGGTGGAGAACACTCTCGGCGGTGTTGGGTTTAGCGTGGGCTTTTGGCGTGTAGCTGTTTTGGGATGGCGATCGAGGTAAATCAAGAGCTGATCGTCTTGGAATTTTTATTCAGAAACAGATAAAGAACGGCAGCCAATGTGGTAATCGTTGTGAACGCAGCAATTATCACGGTCATATCCATTTCCTTATTTTCATAGCTTAATCGCAATGCATAATCGCCCTTAGGTATAACTGCGGAAACAAAACCGTCTGAAGTCTCTGACAGCTCAACATCTCCTACTGATTTTCCGTCTTGATATAATGTCAACTTGTAATTATCAACGTAGGTCATCGATATGACTATCTCGGTATCTTTATCAAAATTAGTATCAAAATTCAGCGTATCCAAATCTGCTTTTATCGGGATCTCAATATTATCCCCATAGGAACAGATAGGAGAAACCCCGTCTATTTCCATAAGTTCCATACCATGCGTCCAATCATGTATGTTTGATATCGTTAATTTAGGGCATTTTTCAATGACTTTGGTGAATGCTTCAATAGCCTTCGGACTATTTTTATCGACCAGAACATATTTTACTCCATTTGATATCATCTGTTCTTCAAACTTATTTATCCATTCGGGGTCTTTCATATATTGCAGATAACTTAATGGTGAGGCTACCATATTGCACATCATACCTTCATCTGCGATACTGCTCATTATTGCATCACTTTGATCAAAGCCTTTTTTGGAGAATATATTATCATAACCGTTTAAGGAAAACAAGCCATACTCAGTGCTGATATTTTTGGTAAAACCATAAAAACATATTTTAGAACTATATTCAACAGGGTTATTGGAATACGTCACATTGTCTCTATAGATCTTTCCAATCGTTAGAAATCTGTAATTATTGTCTATGTTGTTTTCATCAAGCAAGCTTTCAACTTCCGGTTTAATGTTCTTATAGTCCCAATAATCATAGTGCTTATTATTAATGTATTCATGATTGCCGGAGAGCATGAAATACAATATAACAACGAATGAAAAAATGACGCTTACCACTGACGCAATTATCGCTGTTTTATAATATTTTTTCATGCTGTCCAGCTTATATGCTCCCGTCACGATTATAAGCGGCATATAAATAAACGAACATTTATACAGAAAGCGAAATTCACGGATAAAAGGCATATGACCCAATATATCAGCAATGCCATGCCCACTTCCCTCTGCCATTATAACAAAAAACGCTGCTGCAAAAAGGAAGCAGTGCATAAGTTTCTCAGACTCGTTATATTTGTTCTGATTTTTTCCTTTTACAAAAAAGTAAATGTAGTATACTATGGCAGCAAGATATAATACAATATCTAGCTTTAGCACAAGAAACAGCAGGATTAAAAACAGCACACAGCTTGTTCTTAATTTAGGCGATGTCAGGTAATGAGTATCAGATCTCCGGTCACGCACTAACAAACACACAACGCTGACTGCTGTAAGAACAACAAGCACGGCATCTGCTATTGGCGAGTAATGATATTGCTCAAACATATAATATACAACTACTCTTAATGTCGCAAAGTAAAGCAAACCATACAACAACATTTTTTGCTTATTGCCTATTGGTCCATGTGAAGATAGCTTGTTAACAGCTAAACGTATACCACATTCTGTCTTTGCATACATTTTCTTTAAAATCGATGTGGCATACATAAGACAAAACCAAGCGAAAAAACCTAACCCAATATAGTTCATATAATAATCACGCATTACTGTTTTATTATTAAATAGAACTATATAAATAGGTTTAAAAACGCTTGAAATAGATATGCACTGTGAGAAGAAATCATTATTGCCATAGCCAGAAAGTATCAGACTTCTGTCACCTGAGACTTTCATAGAACCGATCATGATCCCGCATGACAGCCCTATAAATATTATCAAATTAGTCAGAAGCGGGACTAATTCTCTTAACTTTTTCTTTTGAACAGAAGCAACCACTTGAAAAATACAGTATACAATTACATAATAACAGCTGAATTGAACATGTCCCATTAACAGAGAAAAAGCTAAAACTATGCCGGGGATAAAATAGCGGGGCCTTTTAGAGCTTGTCTGAATAAAGATCCACATTAAGAATGGTATAAAAAAATAGCTATTAAAAGTAAAATAATAAAAGCTATGCAGAAAAAAGATTATACTTGTTGAATATGTAAGTATCGCTATTATTATCGTACTGCGCTTCAAATTTAATGTTCTCAGTATCTTATACACTATAAGATTACCAAGCATATACATGATTATTTCATAAACAATTAGAGTTTCAAGAAAGCCGTTCATAAGATAATGGCTTATAACATATGAAACATACATAAAAGGATTAAGCAAGCCATAATAACCGCTGCTGAAAATGTTTATCCCCTTGTACTGATAAAAATTCCAATATGGTATGCCCTTACCGCTGAAAATATTATCAAATGCTTTATTTATAACAGGTCCCCACTGAAGAATATTATCATCAGCATAAAGGGAACTTCTATTCCTTGACAAAATAACAGCAAAGAACAATATAGAATACAGCACTATTACAAGCACAGATATCATATTTTTTGTCTTATTTTTCATTGTGTCACCTTTCAAAAGCGTACTATTTTATATACCGCAGTTTCCGCATTACGGGCCGCTTGCAAACCAACGTCAGAATCTTCAAATATGATACTTTCATCAGGAGTGCAATGGAAATAGTTCATGGCATAAAGATACCCGTCAGGAAAAGGTTTTGTCTTATCTGTCATTTCCTGCGTGACCACCAGATCAAAAAAATCATCATGATCGAAAAACTTTAAAAGCTCTGAAGTATTGTTTCTTGATGCAGTTGTGATTATTGCGATCTTTATATCATTTTTCTTAAACAGTTCAGCTATCTTCAGAAGTGAAAAATTAGGACGTATAAAAGAGAAAAAGCTCTTATAATTATCACTTTTCCGTTTATGTATCAATTCTATATTTTCTTTATTCTCCACTCCTAAGAGGGGCAAAAAAGTCTTATAGCTTTTTCCCATACAATGCTCGTAAAAAAAGTCCTCACTTACGTCGCAGAAGCCGCTGCAGGCTTCTTTATAGGAAAGATAATTCGCCTTGTTCGTATCAAAAAGCGTACCGTCAAGATCAAACATTGCAAGCTTTAGTTCCGATCCTTTTGTCAATATTATCAAACTCCTCAAAAATATCATTTACGACCATTACAAGGCCTGCATAAAACATTGCTGCACGATCACTGTCATTATTTATTTTATACGGCATCAATCTCAGCCAATGCACTATCTCGTGAAAATATATGCTTTTGACTCTCTTGGCATCAAACGTGTCTTTTAAATACTTATCAAATCTTTTATACAATACGTCATATGACGTAGTTCTTGTTATCTTAAATGATATCTCATTTTTATTAACTTTGACCTTTGCTGTGTGCATAAAGAACTCATAATTTCCATGAAGCGATTGCAGAAGCTTTGAATAGTCAAGGTTAGGCGACGAATGGATATTTCCACCATTTGGATCAATAAGATAATACCCTTTGAGATAATTAGTATTGCACACAATATTTTCTACTGTCAGATCTCCATGAATATCTGAATAATAGTCATTTTCAAATATTTCTTTCCAAAAGTCAAAGGAGTATAATTTGTCAAGAAACATTGTCAGATTATCATATGTTTCACCGTTGATGACAAGCTTTTTATAGTTTGTCAATTCGCTCAAAACGTGTGCGTTCATTATTTTATCTATGTTGAACCTGATCTTTTTATCATAATACTGCCTTATGGTATCAGCGTCGGCAGCAGAAATATATTTCTGAGAATAATTGTTTTCTAGGTCGCTGACCACGCTCTCCATTATTCTCCAAGAACTTTCCAAAGGCATAGAATGTATGTGATCAAACAAACCTATAGAATCACCAAGATATGGCATATCATAGTAACAAACATTATTTTTCTGATACGCATCTGAGATCTCAGTAACATACAGCTGATCTTTATTATTTTGAAGCCACTTTACCTGTTCAAATAATTTTTCGCCGTCACTGCCAAAGGCATACTTCCGATACACCATTCTTCCATTTTTTATACATTGCAGAGTTGTTGCATTTGAACCAGCTGAACAGTTTCTCAATATAATAACGTCTTTATTTATTTCAAGAAAACGGTCAATATAGTTTTTATCACGGACATCTGAAAAATATATCTTCAAAAAGTCAAGGCTGCTGTTTTCATTTGTATATGGAATAATAAGCTCTCCTTTATTTTCAGAGCCACTTTTTTTGGATTTTTCAAAAAATGCGACCACTATTATAGACACACAAGTGAGAAAATTAAACAGCAGGAAAATAAAATAATAGTGAGAAAAGCCATGACGTACATAATCAGCAAATGGAGAATAAGAATCTATGCTGAACAAATTATTGAACACATCTACAAAAGACGTGTTGTTTAAGGAATTTGAATACATCAGATATGACAAAATATAGCAAGACCACATACAAAATGTTCTCAGAACAAGCTTTGTTTTGTCGATCTTTTTCACTGTATTGCGTATGGTACAGATAAAAGACCACACAAATTCTAAGATGCAAAGCTGGATCTTCGTATTAAATATCGAAGAAAATACAAGCACACACTTTTTAAAACGTTTGCTAAATGTAACTGACAACCAAAGAAAAAACAGTAGCAGTGCTGAAAAACCGGCGAAGAAAATAAAATTCATCAGATTTTTCCCTGAGGCAAAAAAAATCGTCCCGTAAATGAACGCCACAACGAAAACATCTAAGATCCTATCTATGATTATCACGGCAAGAGAAAATGCAGCACCATTTTTTAGTTTTTTGCCCATTATCACCGCTCTGACAATATCGCCCACATGAAATGGCAGAACATTATCCACCAAATAACCTATTCCTGTGCAAAACATCAAGTCTGAATCATGTGAATCTTCATAGACCGATATAAAACTTTTCCAACGTCTAGTTCTAAAAAAGTGTCCAAGAGTTATCACAACAAGCGCTGCTAAAAACATAAGAATGTTCATAGCAGCTCTCCAAATTCCGGTCTGTCAACTGCGTCATGATACTCAGCAGGTGTACCAAACGATATATGATAATCTGTACTAACTACGCCTGATATAAGTTTATTCTTTATCATGCTGTTATACACGCCGCTCATAAAATATTCACTATATTCGCACTCCGACAAATATCTCTTGGCGTTTTCAAGAAAAATGTCTTTATTTCTGAAATAATATGCTCCGCATATTGCATTGTCACTAATAACGACTTTCTCCTGAGTTCTAATAACAACACCATTTTCATCACACAAAGCATAGCTGAACTGCGGCAGGTCTGATTTGAACGTGAACAACAAGCCGTCATACTTTGCCACACTTTTTTCATCCATAGAATTGAACTCAGAGCAGCAAAACATGTGATCGCAATCGTTAAACAAGACAGGACGATCGTCATTGATATTTTCTACGCCTGCCATGCAGGTCAGCACTGCACCTGCAAGAACTTCAGGTATTACCTCCACCCTAGCCTGTGGAAAATACGATAATATGCGTTTTTCTATATCGAACTTCTCTATATGTTCTCTCAGTACAACAAAAGTAACATCACAATCTGGATTATACTTCAGTATGGACATAGTGGACCAATAGAAGAATGGTCTATTATTTATTTCGATCAATGGTTTAGGGACTACATACCCGTCATTGAAAAAGCGCTGTCCCTTGCCGCCCATTGGCATTACTAAATGGAAATTTTTCATTGTTCTCCCCCAACAGTATTATCAAAAATGATCTTTCCCTTATATATATCTTTTTTGCAGTAGGAATCTATATACTTCTTTTTGTTAAGCCTATATCGCAAAGCCATGACAAACAAATTATATGACAAATTAAATAATTTTGCATTTGATACCTGATCTTCCTCACGCCATGTGATTGGGTAAAATTTAAAATCAATATTATAATATGCTGAAAACAGCAGCATTTCGGCATTGAAATATAATGAATCTGACAGACCAATATAAAATTTACTTTTGAGCATTTTGGTGCAGTACATGTTAAGACCTGAACCCATATCTCTGATAGACTTTCCAGCTGCCAGTGAATAGATAAGATTAAAAACATGGTTTCCAAGTATACGCTTTTTTGAATAGCCTATCAGGCGAGATCTTGATTCAAATCTACCCCCTAAAACGCAATCAGCCCTTTTATAACTTCTCTTTTTCAAGATCGGCAAAAAGTCTCTGATATCCGCCTGATCGTCGCCATGGAGGACAATAACGTAATCAAAACCATTTTCTAAGGCATAGTTAAAAGCAACTTTGTGTGATCCGCCAAGATTAAAATTAGCATTATTATTTATTATCTTACAGGGAAGTTCTCTATGCTGCAAAAGGTAATCCTGTGTCACCTTTACTGTATTATCTGTGCTTAAATTGTTTACCACAATGATCTCATCAACATATGTAAGCACATCGTTATTGATCTGCGAAAGCACTCTTGTAATCTGCTTCTCACAATTATAGACAGGTATAAACACCATGATCTTATCTTTCTTCATAACGCTTCTCCTTCATCAATATATGACATATTACAGCTTGGAAATCGACCTCATAAAAATATAGTTGCACGAAAGCGTCAGCGGCGTCACCAAGATCTTAGATAACATTTTGCTGTATTTAACTATCAATGATATATCCGTTGATGCTGACAAAAATTTATTTACATAAGAGATCAGCAACGACGCCACCGTTATCATGATAAGCTGATACATTATATACAAAATATATTTGCACATTAATGGGATCTTTGAATTATCATGTATAAATATCTTTCTCGTAGAAACTATGAAAACAAATGTTGCGCCTATTATTGAGCTTGTAAAATTCGCATAAACAACACTGATATTTATTAGCTGCGTCATCATAAAGTAGGATATGAAATCAAGCACAAAACCTATTCCAGAAGTCAATACAAATTTTATTATCTTATCAAGGTCAAGCTTTTTCACATTAAAATCCCCATTATAAAACGTTTTCTGTTTCATGTATTATTTTAACACATCGTTAAGGAAAAATCAAGTGCTTTCGGATAATTAATCCAAAAAGAAAGCCTTTGTCATATTGCCCCTAGTATAGCTTTTTGGCTGTCAATTCCTTAAGAGTACCGATCTTATTGAACAGGTCTTTTGTTACATAGATCGTTATATATTTGTCATAGGTCTCAAATTTATAAGGTTTATAGAAATATATTCTCTTGACAGCCACATAATTATCAACGTCTATGTCAGGATATGCCTTAGTTATCTCACAACGCTCTATGACCACATCAGGCTCTCCCTGCTCACGCCACTTGGCAAATTCTTCTTCAGCTTCTTTCTGTGTATTAGCTCGGTAATACTGAAACGTTTTGTCATGTTTATCTACATTGAAATTATAAAAGATATTTTTATCAAAATATGGGCTTAATGCAACGGATATGCCCTGTAGATTTGGATAATCATACCACATATAATCTGATTCATCAACATCCCAAAAAGCGTCATCATCTATTTCACCATTAAGGACTTGCTGCCAATAGCCCATGATCTTATAATCATCAAGGTGGTATTCTTTTATAAAGTCAGCGGCTTCATCAAACCAATATGGATAGCGAATATCAAAATATGATGATGTACAGCTCCATGCAATTGGTATCAGCAACGGCAAAAATGCAATGGCTTTTACAACAATTTTAAGTTTACTTCCAAGCTTAGCCCATATTTTATTCATGTACTCAGGCAGCAGAACTTTGCCGTTTTCATCAACTATTATCCAAAGAATGAAGATCACAAACGCTGTTATAACGCCTATATGGTGCGGAGAAATATAAACAAAAGAACCGAATATGGAAAGCACTCCATATGGAAGCAAAAAAGTCAGCAGTTTTTTATTTCTGTATGTTATTGTCACAAAAAGTGCCACAAGCAGGATAGAAACAACGATAACAGGGATCTGGCTGACTATCTCACTTGGAACGCCAGCATAATTAAAGAACGATGTGATTATTGAATCAGAAAAGATCACAAAGCAAAACAGAATATTTATGTAGCTGAAGTCAAATTTCTTTTCTGTTTCGCTTGTCATTTTACCGCCAAGGTACACATTTTTATCCGGCACAATAGCCGCCATGACCAACAGCGCAAATATCAGCAGGCAAAACATAAACCAGCAACGGCGGTCTTTCAGTATGCCTGCAAGATTTCCGCACTTTTTATATTCAATGAAAATTTCTATGAGCCACACGATACACAGACAGCCTGCGATTATTATGCCATATGAATGTATAGCACACATGAGCGCAAGGCTCAAAAGATATTTTATAGGGTGTTCGTTTCTGTTTTTGTAGCAAACTGCCGCAAGAAAAATTGCCAGCACAAGTATGCAATAAGGTCTGCTTATAACGCCGTACTGATAAAAGAGGAAGAAGTTAAACGGCAACAGACAACGTATCAACTTTGGAAACGGCGACTTGAAAAGCAACACCGCTACTGCAAGAGTCATGAAAAAGATATTTACTATGGCAAGCGACAGTTCGTATGGTGCGCCAAGCTTGGCAAAGGGCAACAGTATCAAATGCCACAGCGGTGGGTGACCCTCATAGTGCGGTATCTCAAAAAGTATTTCTTTTAATGACCCCGAACGTGCTATCGCCCAAGCTTGCGCTTCATCAAACCAAGGCTCGTGAAAATACGTCACAGTGCAAACACCCAGCAGGTATATTATAAGCGTTATAATATCGCATTTTCCATGCTCTTTACTGAATGCCCAGCTTTTGAATTTTTCTTTCATTCATATCCTCCAAAAAAGTTATTGACACATAAATTATACCATTTATTAAGAAATTAGTCAATGTTTTCAGAAAACTTATTGCGACAAATATTGACAAGAAAACAAATGTGTGATAAAATTATCCTATGGCATACTGCAAAACGGTAGGCGGTTTAAATCATCCTCCAAAAGCCTCATGGCTAAGGAGGTGAGCGACACATGAGCGTTATGGAAGTCTTAACTTTACTTCTACTTATAACAAACATAATTGAGCTTATACTCAATGTCTGCAATAAAAAGAAATAACCGCCCCCACGTCCAATAGGTCGGTTATTTCTTAAAGAAAAAACTATATTGGAGGTAAACCGCTTACAGCAGTATGCCTCTTTTTGTTATCTTTATCATACCACAATCGTGGCAAATTGTCAAGTGTATTAAAACTTCACGCCCCAGCTAAAACTCTCAGGCAGATCGTCAATGCTTTTGGCAGGGTCAGGGTACTGCCCCACTATGCCTTTAGACCTTGGCGAACTTGAATCACACCACTGTGCAAGCTTGTATCTGCCGTCCTCGCCTGCTATCCAAAAAGCATAGCCTGCATTGTCGCCGTTGACGTTAAGTGCGTCATGGACCGCTTTTTCAAGCTTTTTTGAAGCGTCAGGCTCGGCGGTGCAGTCAACAACAGCCGTGCATGATTGAACGTCTATATTCTTTCCCTCGCACTGCATATCTGTCACAACAGCGTTTACAGTATTGAAAACTATCTTTGCGTTGCTGTTTGCACTTTTAAGCTTTGCCTTTCTGATATAGCCCATCATAGTTGGCACAAGAATAGCCGCAAGCACGCCGATTATGGCAATAACGACCACAAGCTCCACCAAAGTAAAGCCTTTTTTATTCATATCTTTCCCTCAATTCTTTCATCAAAATATTGATCCCCATTAAATATTTCGACAAGTATATTATACAAAATTTACCCGTTTTTGTCAAGGAAAAGACAAGCCATTTTGCGCATTTTTACCATTTGCACAAAGACAAACTATGCTTATTGGCTATTTCATATATTTTCAGACAAAAAAAGAACCGCTCGTTTGAGCGGTTCTTGAAAATTCAAAGTTAAAATTACCAGCTAGTAACCTTCGAACCGAATGCCTTGTTAG
>ERZ808240.5530-NODE-5530-length-10222-cov-3.193371_pt1 | contig 10222 bp, 12 predicted proteins | sample MGYA00521084_ERZ808240 | MGnify/ENA primary metagenome ERZ808240 (study PRJEB31516, sample SAMN03275571) | gut metagenome | biome: mammalia-associated habitat; material: feces | host: Papio cynocephalus | place: Kenya | collected 2012-08-06 ... | reverse complement strand
TGGTAGTATGATTGGAAGCTTTGCTAAAAATATAGCAAAACTTCCAATCATACTACCAGCTATACCAGTATTTGGAATGCAACCAATTAGAGCTATTAATATTAATAATAAACCGATAAGTTCATATGAATAATTACTTTTTTCTTTTTTTGTTTCTTTTCTCTTTTTCTTTTTACTCATGGTTAAGCCTCCCTAGCATATGTTAATTATAACATATTTCTAAGCAAAAAAAAAGCCAAATAGCTTCTTAACGATAAAACCTGATCTCCCAGGGGGATGTTACATCTAAAATTTTAGGATTCTCTTTCGAGCGTTCAACACCATTTTAGAATTAAACTTCCAATCGTTAACTTGTAGGTTTTTCTTAAGATGAAGCTATCTGGTAATTTAATTATATCATATGAATAATAATAATGATAGTTAATTTTACATATTAATTAAATTTTTATTAAACTTCTTGCATTACTATTAAAATCATAGGTTTACATTCAGTTTCTTTGTATAGATATTTTCCTAATTTATCTCTAATACCCATTTTTACTTTGTTGAAGTCAACATATCTTGAGTTTGTATTTTCTTCTATTACCTCTATAGATATACGGGTTGCTTCTTTTATTACTTCTATGTTATCTTTTACATATATGAACCCTCTTGTTAGTATTTCAGGTCCTGCTAATATTTGTTTTGTATTTTTATCAATAGTTACACTTACTATGACAATTCCATTATCAGCTAGTAATTCTCTATCTTTTAACACTAATTCTCCTACATCTCCACTAGATTTACCATCTATTAAGATATCATCAATTTTAATTTTTTCGTCACTTTTTACTAATTTACCATTTTCAAAAGTAGTTACTTCTCCATTTAGTCTTAAAATTATTTGATCTTTATTATATCCTAAATTTTCAGCTAATTTAGCATTTTCTACTTGATGACGATATTCTCCTATTACTGGAAAATAATATTTTGGATTCATCAAATTAATCATCATCATTAAGTCTTCGCTAGAAGCATGACTTCCTAGATATTTCTTGCTTGATAATATTACTAAATTTGAACCTATTTTTGATATATCATCAAATACTTTGGTAGCACTCTTTTCCATTCCATCATATATAGGTGAAGCAAACACTACAGTATCTGATTCATTTAATTTAATAAATTTATCATAACCTTTAATTATTCTATTCATATTTGAGAATGGTTTTTCCCTTTCGTCAAATATTAAAACAATTATTCCTTCATCATTTACATGGTGAATGTTTAAAATTCTTGATTTATCAAATGTGATATATCCTGTATCAATAGATTTATTAATTATAGTTTCTATTTTTTTACCAACTATTACTACTTTTCTATCAGTATTCATTATTTGATTGAATATTTCTTGTATACGATATAATTGTGCTTGAAATAAATTAAATAATATTCTTCCTTCATTTTTGGTTAATGTTTCAAGTACTATTCCACCTATTCTATTATTAGGTGTTGTAAAACCTTTCTTTTCTGAATATAAAGATTCTGTCATTAAACATAACACACCTTGTTTACCCACATAAGCTAATTTACCTATATCTGTTTTATATACATCTGGCATTGTTTGATCAAATAAGAAATTACCAGTATATACTATAGCACCATCTTTAGTATTAATTACATATCCTACATTTCCTGGTACTGAGTGTGTTAATGATATTGGAAAAATAGAAACATCTCCAAAACTAATTTTATGATGTGGTTTTATCACATTTAATTTAGCATTTTTTACATTATCACTTTCTAATTCTTCTTTTATTAGTTCCATTGTAAATTCTGTTGCATATACATTTATTTCTGGTAATTCAGTTAATATATCTGATATTGCTCCCATTTGTGTATAATGTCCGTGAGTTATAAATAGTCCTTTTATTCTATCTTTATTTTCTTTTAAATAATCAAAATTTGGAATTACATAATCTATTCCTAACATTCTATCATCGGCGTATTTTAGTCCTGCATCTAATACAAAAATACTATTATCTACATCAACTATATACATATTTTTTCCGTTTTCATTTAATCCGCCTAAACTAAATATTTTTATTTTACTCATAATTTCTCCTTTCTTTATATGTAAAAAGACTAATTAATTATATCAAAAAATAATCAATTAGTCCATATTAAATGGAAAGAACAATACGGAAACTTGTATTAGTATCATTTTCTCCATTACTATTATTAAAGCTAAATATACTATTTTCTCCACTTCTTATTAAAAATGGACTTGAATATGTTGTAATTTTTGATATGTCATCAAACCATAATTTAAAGTTACCCAAATTATTATTAATTATTATTTCTTTTATTCCATCGCCTAAATTGCCATCAACATATTTATACCATGGATAATTGATATTTGAAGTTACTAGATAACTATCATAAAGTCTATCATCTGACAGATTCATTCCTTCTATAACATTTTTATTTAATTTCCCTGTTTCATCTTCTAATAAAGCCATTACATATTCATAGTTACCGCCAACCATATCATATATTCCTGTAGTATTACCTGTTGTTGATGATGAGTTATTTGATTCATTCCATGCATAATTGTTTTCACATGATAGTGTGTTACTATTTAATGAATTATTTGAGGCGCTACACCCTGTTATGATTGAACTCAATTTCCATTGATTTTCATATAATGGTTTTTGATCATTATGTCCTGTATTAGTGTTATTTTTACTAATTTTTGTACAACTATCGCTATCACATTTTCCGTATAATGAATATGTTAAATATGATACTGCTCCCCATTCACTATTTTTAATTAAATGAGAATTTAAACTAGAATTAACACTTTTAGATAAATTGAATGCTTCTACAATTGTTTTGTTAGTTAAACTTCTTACATTTGGTTTTATTATTACGTTATTTCCTATGGTTGCTACTGAATAATTTATATTTTGTTTCAAAAATAAACTTTTATTTGTGTATGTTTCTTCATTATAACTTGTTTCAAATTTTCCTACCCATATTCCATTTGTATTTAATGATGTAAATGCAGGATGGGTTAACCATTCACCGTTTTTAGTACCATTTGATATTTTTTCATTCTTATTTTCAAATACAATATCAATTGGTGTTTCTTGATTTCCATTTGGATAATTTGAATTACTATCTACATTCCATAATTGGTATCTAAATCTTGGTATCCATACATAGTATTGTTTAATATCTTCTTCGTTTATAATATCGCCTTTTTTATAATTTTTTTTGTTTTTTAGTATTACGGCATTAGCCCATGATTTAGATTCATAACTATACCACTTTTCTTCTATATCAGCATATATTACATTGCCCTTATCATCTATAATTACGGGCACTAAATTACCTTTAAGTTCTGGATCTGCTCCATTTAACAATTCTTCTTTATATTTTTCATGAATTGTTCCCTTAATAGTTTCATCACCTTTTTTTATAATATACCCATTCATTAATAATTGATAATCTGTTACTTTATTATTTTCTATCTTAATAAATCCTGATACTGGTGTTTTACCATTAATACTTATATTATATTTTTCTTTTAAACTTTCAAAATCATTATATAATCCATCTTTGATTTGTTCTTTTACTACTCCTGATTCATATACCAATATTTGTTGTTCTAATACTTCTATGTAATCATTTATCAACGTTTCTGTTTCTTTTCTTTTATTTTCTTCTATCACATCTATTGTATATGGTATTACTAAAGATGCTGTTAGAATTATAAGAGTTAAGAATGCTATCACTTCAAAAATTTTTCTCATAATCTACTCCTCACAAGTATTATATATAAATTTAATAATATTATCAAGGTTATATTTTAATATAATCGATATGTATCTTATAAATGGGATTTAATAATCTTAGTATAAATGATGAACTATTTGATATTTTTCTTACTCCACTATTTATAATTAGATTTGTGTTATTTTTGGTTATTTTTCCCCTACAATTTTTAGGAAAAAATGATGAGTATGGACCAACTATACCATTATTTCCTTTTTTGAATATTGGCAATACTAATCCATTATGCATATGACCTGATAATATTAAATCTGATTTTAGATTGTAGTCTAATATATTTATTGGAGAATGTGCTAGTAAAATATTGTATTTATTTTTTATAAATTTATTTTCTATATTCTTTAGGTCTTTTGTCATATCTAGTTTTTCATATTTTTGAAATAATAAATAATGTTTATGATAACCTATAAAATTAATATCATCAATTATAATATTTTCATTATTTAAAAAATAAACATTTTTTATTTTGTTTAATTTTTTAAAAAATGATGTTGTATTTTTATACTTTAATTTATGTTTCTTTATTATTAATTCATCATGATTACCATATGATAGTATAACTTTTGATATTTTTGATAATTCTTTTATAAAATTAATTAAATATTCTATTTCTTTTTCTTCTATAATAGTAGCATCATCTATAATATCTCCTGGTATACATATATAATCAGGTTTATTAAATTTAATATTTTCTATTATTTTTTTTAAATTTTTTAATGGGTATTTTTTACTATAATGAATATCAGCAAATAGCGCTATTGTTTTATTATATTTATTGCTTAGATTGTAATGATTTTCTATCATAATTTCTCCTTAAAACAAAATTCAATTAAATATTAATATCTATTACAGACTTTATTTATCTTCATATATATTGTTTTTTAATGTAATTTAATTATATTATAAATGCATATGTACATCAATACTTTTTTGAAGAACTTTCCTAATATATAAAAAATAATCAACACTAGTTGATTATTCATTATTAAACATTTCCATTCCACTAGTGAAATTTGATACTAGTTCATTGAATTTTTTTAGATTTTCCTCAAGATCTTTTTGATCTTGTTCATATTTTTGTTTATTTTCTTCTAAAGTTTTTTTATCTTGTTCTAATAATTCTCTTTCTGCTTTTATTTTAGCTTCTTTTGTTTCAATAAATTCTTGTTGTTGTCTTTTTGTTTCTTTTTGCTCTTCAATAAATTTTAATTTTTGTTTTTCTAAAGTATTTTTTTCTTCTTCTAAAGCAGTTCTTTTTTGGATTAAGTCATTTTGTAAATTTTCTAGTTCTTCTTTTTTCTTTCCAAACTTTTCTTTTAATTCTTCACGATATTCTTTTATTCTCTCTATTTCCATTTCTGTTTTCTTTTCGTGATCTTCTCTTTGTTTTTTTATTATTTCTGCTTGTTTTAGAAGTTTATCTTTCATAGCAACACTTTTATTGAAAATTTCTGTTGCTGCTTTTACATTTTCATTTGCTATTTCAAAAAAATTTTTAACATTTGAATCAGATTTGTCTTCAATTAAATCATTAAAATTATTATCTACATTAGAAATTGGATTTATTTCTAAATCCATTTCATCATCAATATTTAATAAATCGTCCATTAATCTCTTTCAGGTAATTGACCAAATCCAGAATTGAATTGTGTTACTAATTCTTTGAAACGAGCACAACTTTGTGATAAGTTTTTACTTTCTTGTTCTAATTTATTTTGTTCATTTTGTTTATATTCTTCAAATTTTGCTTTTTCTTTTTCTAGGCTTTCCTTACCAAGAGATATTGCTTTATATTCTCTTTCTTTTTCTTCATTGAATGCTTTTCTTTCTGAACTAATTTGTTCATTAGCTAATGATATTTTTGAATATTCTGTTTCTTTTTCTTTTTCAAATTCAGTTTTTTTATCTTCAAGTCTTTGTTTTTCCGAAGCTATTTTTTCTTCTTCTATTTCTTTATATTTTGAAAATTGTTCTTTTTCTTCTTCTAATGATGTTTTAGCAATTTGTACACTTTTATCTTGTAGAGATAATTCGCTTTTTGTTGCTTCTACTTCTGCATTAAATTCTTTTTCTTCATTTTGTAAACGTATTTTTTGTGTCCTTTCAAATTCTTCTAATTTTTCTTTTTCTTGTCTAATTAAATCTTTTTGTGTTTCACAATATTTTTCAAAATCTTTCTTTTCTTCTTCTAATTTTTGTTTTTCTTCATTTAAAGAAGCTTCATTTAGATTTACTTTTTTCTTTTGCTCTATTAAATTAGAAATAAAATTATTTGCACCTGCAACATCATTATATAAACTTGAAAACATACTATCAAAGCCATTATCTTTTGGTTGTTCTTTTAATTCTTTTGCTTCTTCTTTTGGTTCAACTTGAGGAACAATTCTTGGTTCTTTTATTTCTACAGTTTGTTTTTGTTCTTTTTGTGGTTCGTTTTTTGGTTCTTCTTTTTCTAAACGACTTTCTATTTCTTTTATTTGAGCTGCAATTTCATCATTGAAGACATTATTTATTTCTGGTACATTTAATTCCTTTTCCATATTTAACACTCCTTTTATTCTTTTCCCCTATGATATGTACTCTAATATCATATCCATGATATCATAAATTTTATAAAATTTCTACTATTTTTATTATTTTTTTATTTTTTATCCTTCTACTAATCTATTTATAAATGAAAATGAGGCTTCTACTGTATTTTTTACTATTTTACTAAAATTGTCTGACAAATATAATCCTGTCTTTGATAGATTGTTTGAATAGCTTACTTCTTCTTCTATTAAATAATCCTTTAAATCTATATTTTTTCCTTCTTTTATATCATTTTCAAACTTTTCTATTTTGTCTTCTGTTAATACAACTTTTTTATGTAACTCATATTCATAATATCCACTTAATCCAGCTATGTAAAGTGTTAAAAAGGTAAAAAATAGTGCTATAAAAATTTTAGAAAATATACTTCCCCACACACTTTTCTTTTTAGTTTCTTCCATTTATATACTCCTTTATTATTTCTGCTAATAAATTAATAGTATTTACTATTTCACCCATTGAATTTTTATATCCGCCACATTCTATCAAAATTGAATTAGGATTTAAATCTTGATTATAAATACCATTTACATTTTTACCACTCTTTGTTATTACTCCTCTTGTTAGAGTTGGATATTTTTCTTTTATCATGTTGTTTATAGTATTTGTTATGTTTAAATTTGCCTCATAATTTTCGTGTTCCATTCCTACAACAAATAGTATTTTGGCATATTCTTTATTATTTATAGTTACAGTTGATGCATTTTTTTCTATTGCATCTCTATGTAAATCGATTATTAAATCTAAATTTTGATTATTTTCTAAAGTTTTTTTTACATAATATCTACTTGCTTCATAACTTTGATAATATTTTAAATTATTTTGTGTTATATACTCATTTATGTTTGATGATTCTACTATCGTCGGAATTCCTTCCTTATTTAATTCCTCTTTCAATAGATATGATGCCATTAACACATTAGGTGTTATATTATTATAATTTGTATTGTCATAGCTCTCTAGTTGATGAGTATTATATATATATACTCTAGGTTCATTTACTTGAATTGGATTTGGGTCATATACATATTCTGATTTATTTCCTATTTCTTCATCTTCAAATTCTTCTATTTCTTTTCCAAATACCGTTTCTAATATTCCCTTTGATGATAAATCAATATTAAATATTTGCTTTATAGTTTTAATTATTGAAAATTTATTTTCATATAATAAATGATGATTTGAATCTTTTAACATATAAGTTATAAATTCTTGATTAGAATTAGCTAATTTGAAATTAAATAGTGTATTTGTAAAAAAATTAAAGAAAAATAATGTTAATACTGCAAAAAAGGTTAGTTTGAATATACTAATTTTTTTTACTTTTTTACTTTTAAATTTTTTCATAATTATCACCAATTTTATTATAAGTAATCATTCTTAAATAAAATGTCAAAAAAAGATACTTTTTCAAGTATCTTCATATTATATATTATTTAGTTTTTCTTTTATAGTTTTACTTACAAAAGACATATCAGCTTTACCTCTTAATTTAGGTGAAACTAATCCCATTATTTTACCCATATCTGAAGGAGCTTTAGGATTAACCTCATTAAATGCTTCTTCTATTATTTTTAGTACTTCTTCTTCACTTAATTGTTCAGGCATATAAGTATTTAAGATTTCAATTTCTGCATTAGTTTGATCAATTAAATCTTGTCTATTGCCTTTTTCAAATTCTACGATTGATTCTTTTCTTGTTTTAATTTGTTTAGAAATTACCATAACTACTTCTTCATCAGTTAAAGGCCTTTTTAAATTTAATTCTTCCATTTGCATAGCACCTTTTACCATACGAATTACTGATAATTTTGTTTTTTCTTGATTTTTCATTGCTTCTTTTAAATCGTTTAAAATTTTTTCTCTCATATTAATCCCTTTCTAAATAAAAAGAGCAAAAAAGCTCTTAGTAATTATTTCTATTATTTTTTCTACTATTTTTAATAGCTTCTTTTTTAGCTAATCTTCTTTTAACACCTGGTTTTAAATAACCTTCTTGTCTTTCACGTACTTTTTTGGAGAAACCATCTTTCGCATTTTTTTGTTTTAATGTTTTTAAGGCACCATCTACATTTCCGTTTTTAACAACTACTGTAGCCATTGATAATCCCTCCCTTCTCAAACTATTGGTATTATATCAAATTAATTTTAGCATTTCAACATTTTTTGACAATTAATCATTAAAAAATAGCCTTTTTTGACTATTTTTTAATATTTTTATTATTAAATTCTATTTTAAACCATGTAAATAGTCCTTCTGTTGGAACAGAAATTTTAAATACGAATAAATTTTCTTTTAATTTAGAAATATAAATTGATGAAAGATTTCTATATATATCATCTACAAGATTATTTTTTATTTCAAAATCTAAAAATCTTGAATTGTTTTCATTAGGCTTTTTTATAAACGATTCAATTATTGTGTATTTTTGTAATATTTCAGTTGGAATTTTCGATAATTTATTTAATTCTTTTAAACTACATAGTATATCTATATTTATCCATGCATCTTTATTATTTTCATCTATTCCAGATAATGTTAAAGATATATATTCTGATTGTTTGCCATTAGAAACAACATCAAATCCTAATTTATATTCTAATTGTGCTCCTATTATATTTTTATTATCTATCTCAAATACATAATCATACACATGAAGTTTCATAATATCACCAGTTCAATTATACTCTAATTAATCATTAAAAAATAGCCTTTTTTGACTATTTTTATAAGTTTATTATAAAGAACACATTCTACCGTATCTAATACGACGAATTGCTGTTCCTAAACTTCTTCCTAAATCTAATAAACTATTAAGTCCTCTTATAGCTGAACTTATCAAAGAAGCTGTTAGATTTAAACCTCCATTTATTTCTTTTAATTCATTGTTTGTTAGTAATTTCATATATCCTCCTATCTACAACTTAGTGGTCTTAAATATCCATCCACTATACCAATTAAAAATGTAAATATTGATCCTATTCCTAATATACTTGTTAATGACCAACCACCATTTATTTCCTTTAATTCTTTTTCATTTAATATTTTCATATATACCTCCTCTAATCGCAATCGTTTTACCTGTTACATATAGTATCTTAGCATTCTAAATATAAGTAAGAAAAATAATCTCATATTAAATTCCTTTCTAAATCAATTACCTTATCAAATAAATCAATATTTTCTTTTCTATGACTTACAAAGACAATTATCATATCTTTATAACTATTCATAATATTTTTTAGAATTTTTCTTTCTAAATCAATATTAACTTCACTTAATCCTTCATCTATTAAAAGTAATTTAGGCCTTTTAATAATAGAACGAGCTAAAATAATTCTTTGTTTTTCACCACCTGATAAGTTATAACCATTTTCTTCAATTAATGAATTTCCTTTTAACTTACGTGATTCTATAACACCTTTAAGCTCACATATATCTATAACTTTATCTAAGTCTTCTTTATTTTTATTAGCTATTAAAATGTTATTATATATTGTATCGGTAAATAGTATTTCATTTTGTGATATATATATTATATCTTCGTTATTAGAACTATAATAACCTTTTATTTTTTTTAATAGTGTTGATTTACCTACACCACTTGGGCCTAATATAACAGTATTTTTAAAATATGAGTTAATTGGTTTTTCTTTTTTATATGGATTTGTTATAAATAAATCTTCAATACATTTTATCGATATTTTTATATCTTTAAGATCATGTAAATAATCTATTATATTTATAAAAGGTTCTGAAAAATTGTTATACAGAGAGAAAAATAAAACAAAA
>ERZ808240.5529-NODE-5529-length-10222-cov-33.892004_pt1 | contig 10222 bp, 10 predicted proteins | sample MGYA00521084_ERZ808240 | MGnify/ENA primary metagenome ERZ808240 (study PRJEB31516, sample SAMN03275571) | gut metagenome | biome: mammalia-associated habitat; material: feces | host: Papio cynocephalus | place: Kenya | collected 2012-08-06 ... | reverse complement strand
GGAACGCGTGTGCGATCAGGCGTGGACGGCGTTCTTCCCCGCTCAACTGCGACGCGGACGCAAGTCGCGACAGGGACGCGCGGGTCGACGAACGGCTTCGTTTTTCACCCGCTTGGTGAAAACGGCAAATCCACTTCCCCTTGAAAACAAAGGTCGCAGCCCCGATTCCTGCCTTCCTACTGCGATTTCCAGGTTTATCCGTGGACTGCCGGCGGAAACTCTCCCCGGCCAAACCCGTTACACCCTCTACATATTCTACATTTTCTACACGGTTAATGAACCTTAGTCCCCCCTTCCGTGTCCGTCCGCGTTATCCGCGGACTCCATTTATCCGCGAACGCTGCCCGGGATGGCGCGGACAATCGCCCGGGCGCCCAGGTGGAGTCCGTACGACAGCACGACCGTCAGAACGCAGAAAACAAGGAAATAAAGCCCCGTCGGCAGATGCAGCCGCGCGAGGGACAGCGGACCGATGCAAAGCGGATGATGGACGAGATAGATCTCGTAGCTGATGCCGCCGAGGAAGCCGACAATGCGCGGCGGGGGCGGCAGGTTGTCCGCGTTGAGGACCGCGCAAGCCACCATCAGTACGGCACTGGCGAATGCGGCCCAATAAAAAGGGACATGCCCCGGCGAGATCCCGTTCAAGGCCGTGCAAACGAGACCGTAGACCGCGAGCGCCACAGGCAAAGATGCGATCCGCAAACCGCGCGGCGTCCGTGCGCTGATCCGTTCGACGTACGGTCCGCAGGCGAAACCCAGCACGCCCGCCAGAAGCAAGGAGCAATAAGAGCCCTGCGAGATGCCAACCGCTTTCAGCAAGACCTGCAAAGCCAACAGCCCGGCGCAGCAAAGCGGCACGCTCCACCGCCGCGCCCCCATATGCGAAAGCGCGAACAAGAGCGCGTACAGTCCGGCAATCCCCGTCACGAACCAAAGATGCCTGGTCCCCGGAAGGTGCGCGAACCACGACAGCCCCAGAAAGTTCAGGATAAGGCTCCGCGCCGGCAGACGCACGCCCGTCCCGTACAGAATCCCGATATGGACGACCAGAAGGAGGAAGAAGGCCGGATACAGGCGGAGGAACCTTTTCTTGAAGAAATCAAGCTTATACCCCCCCCCCCAGCGGACGCCGCGCCGAGCAGGAGTCCCGACAAGGCGAAAAAGAGCGTATTGCCGGTTCCGCCGGACAGACACCCCGCCCACTCCGCATGCCCGACGCTTTGCGTCCAATGGCACAAAAGAACAAGCAAACACGCGAATACGCGCAGATAATCAAAACTCGCCACATGCTTTTTCATCGTTTTCCCCTTTCAAACCCTTCCGTGTCCATCCGCGTTATCCGTGGACACTCCCCCCGTCTATTTTGTCCACAGATTTGCACGGATAGCCCGCCCCCCTTCCGTGTCCATCCGTGTCATCCGTGGACGCTTCCCCGTCTCTTTTGTCCACAGATTTGCACGGATAGCCCGCCCCCTTTCCGTGTCCATCCGTGTCATCCGCGGACTTTTCCCTATCTATTTTGTCCACGGATTTGCACGGATTGCACAGATAGCCCCGGACGACTCTTCGTATTTCAATAGCCGGATAATGTCCGAAGTTCACCAGAAGCCCCACTTCCATTCCTGTCGCTTTCAGATAATTCAGGATTTGCGCGAGATGTTCGGGCGCCAAAGCGGAAACCGCCTTCAACTCGACGACTATATTCCCGAAACAGACGAAATCGGCCTTGTAGAACTGTTCCAGCGTCCGGCCCTTGTAGGAAAGGCGCAATCCGGCCTGTTCCTCGAAGGGGATGCCCGCGTCTTGGAACTCGAGGGCCAAAGCCTCCTGGTAGACCGCCTCCAAAAACCCGGGGCCCAGCGTGTTGTAGACCTCGAAACAGGCTCCGCGGATGGCATATGTTTCCGCTGAATGGAGAATAGACATGTCAGCCCCCTTCCTTTCTTTTCTCATCCGTGTCGATCCGTGTTATCTGCGGACTCCATTTTATCCGCTGATTTACACGGATTGCACGGATAGCCCGTCCCCCTTCCGTGTCCATCCGCGTCATCCGCGGACTTTTCCCTATCTATTTTATCCACGGATTGGCACGGATTGCACGGATAGCCCGCCCCCTTTCCGTGTCCATCCGCGTTATCCGCGGACTTTTCCCTAACTATTTTGTCCACGGATTTGCACGGATTGCACGGATAGCCCGCCCCTCTTCCGTGTCCATCCGCGTTATCCGCGGACTTCAATCCCTCTGCGGACTCTTCATACCCGCGGGAGATTTCCGCGGCTTTCGCCGCCCAGGTCAGCCCTTTCGCCCGTTCCAAGGCACCGCGGGAGAGTGCCGCCACCTGCTCCGGACGGTTCAGGAGCCGCCGGAGGGCGTCCGCGAAGCCCGCAATGCTCGTCTCGGGATCCCTCAGCGGAATCTTGACGCCGCACGTCTCCGTCACGAGCGTTCCCATCCCGCAGGCGTCATGGCAGACGACCGGCAAACCCAGCGAAAGCGCCTCAATCACGACAACCGAAGACGCCTCCTTTATCGAGGGGCATGCCAGGACGTGGGCTTCGCGCATCTTGTCCAGCGCCTCATTCCGCGGTTTTTTCCCGATCCAGGCCAGCGCGCCCTCCACGCCCAGCCTGTGCGCCAGCTTTTGCCACGCGACGGTCTCGGGTCCTTCGCCGAGAATATCGACATGAACCACCCCCTTGGGCAGTCTCGCGAGCGCGTGAAGCAGAATCGGAAGCGCCTTCATGTTTGTGTGTGTACCGCTCCAGACGATGCGCAGAACCTCCCCCGGCGCCAGATGGTGCACGGTGCCGGGCAACGTGGAGTCCGTCCCGACTTCCAGCATCCGCGTGCAGGCGCGACCCCAGACGCTGCGGATCATCTCCTCGTCCGCCGCAGTGACGGCCCAGATCTTGCGCGCCCGTTTCGCCGCCCGCCGCGCGCGCAGGCAGAGCCGCTTCTGGACCTCGTTGAGCAGGGTGCGCAAGCCGACCTTGAGCCGTCCCGTACCCGTGAAAAGCCGGAGAAACGCACCCGGCGCGTTCGGCGCCCCGCCGACCGGACCCCACACGAACGGCACGGCGAGCTTCCACAGACACCCGGGCTCGCGGTAGCCGATCATGTTGAGCTGGTGGACGACGTCAAAGGGCTTTTCCGCCTGCAGTTCCCGCGCCTTCCGGTATGCCCGCCGCTGCCAGAGATTGTAGGCGGCGTAATAGAGGATCCAGCACCCCGGCAGACGGTGCAGGCGCTCCAAAAGGCTGATAAACCGCGTCGGCGCGACATACGCCACCCGGAACGGGACCCGGTCGAGCCCGTAGGACGTCAAATCCATCCAGTTGGGGCGTTCCGCCCGCAAATCGCCGCAGAGAACCGTCACCTCGTGGAGGCGCGCGAGTTCCCTGGGGATGTTCCAGCCGACGGCGGCCTCGCTGCCGCGGTACGGCGAGCAGGCGAACGCATTGATCAAGACACGCATGGAGTCTCCTTTCTCGGGAAAAGCACCTGATAATGGCAAGAGAGCCAGTTTCGGATGGCCCAGACCAAGCCATCATGTTTCAGATAATAGCGGAACATGTTGTAGGGTTCGCCGTAGCCGAGCGGCGAATAGAGGTTCTTCAGGCGCGCGAGAAGCGGCACGCGCGGATTCCGCCACGGCGTCGGCCGGCCGTTTCTCTCGCAGGAGCCTATGAACCGCGGACTGAGGAGAACGGGAATGCCGCGCTCGACCGCCGTGCGGCTGTAGTCGACGTCGCCCATGGCGTGCGTCCAACGGCGGTCGAGATTGCCGAGCCGGGCGAACACCGCGCGCGGCACCCAGACGACGTTCCCGTTCATCTGCCGCAGCGCCTGCCACCGTCCGTTCGGCGGGAGGAAGCCGTGCGCATCCTCGCCCCCGTAGGTCGCCGTCTTCCCGTCGCGCGAACAGATCGCCCCGACGAGAATCGCGTGCGCACGGTCCGCGGCGGAAAACAACATGCGCAACCCGTCCGGAAAGAGGAACGTGTCGTCGTTCAGCCACAGATAGCCGTCGTAATCGACGCCGGACGAGGCGGCGACGGACCAGGCGCGGCGCATGCCGCCGCACCAGTAGTCCGATCCGCTCCCGTGTACGACCTTGACCTCCGGATAGGCCGCCGCCACGCGCGCGCCGGTCCCGTCCGTCGAGCCGTCGTCGTTCAGATAGACGTCGTACTCATACTCCTTCGCCGCGGCGGAGAGGTGCGCCAGACACTCCAGCGTCGTCTCCACCCGGTTGTGGCACGTCATCAATACCGCGAATTTCATGGCTTATCCTTTCTTCATACCCCACGCGCCAACAGGAGCCCAGAAGCGCAAAAAGAATGGGCCCAAATGACAGAATAACGGGATAATGCCCGGTATGGCCGCCTATGATCCCTTCCGCCAGGCAAGTTGAAAGGACCACAAGGCAAGGCGCACGGGCATTCGCAACAAGTATCTTCCGGTTCTCTTTGCGGCAGAAATAGTAAAGATAGACTAGATAGAGACCCAACCCGCCGTAGATTCCAAAATGCCTTAAAAGATGCAACAATGTGTTGTGCGCATCCATTGTCATCTGCCTGTATTGCCACCCTTGCCCCGGCTCATAGACAACGGCCTCCGCATAGGGCTTGATTTCAATCCATACGGGATTCTTGCCCAACTGATCGCTTATGGCTTGCAGATTGAAGCGCCACACCCGGGCACGGTCATCCACCGCTTTACGCTGCAGTTTCTTGAAGAAAGAATCCAGATCCGTCACTTTCATCTCGTCATAGGAACCATAATCGGCATATAGGCCGGCATATTTTTCAACCAGTTTCGAAGAATACAGCATGACGGCAAAAGAAAGGGCGAAAAAGACCATCGGATGCAGTCTCAGACACAGACGCGGCATGCGCTTGGCCAGAAACATGAAGAAAACGGCAATTCCCGACAGGCCGATTTGCGTAAACGTTATATCATAATGCAAAATACCCAGCCAATCAAGCAACAAAAGGAGGCACCCGGCTCCGGATGCGATCTTATGCCAGAAAACGGATTTGCCATGTTCCATCAAGCAGAAGCAAAATGCGGCCACGATGAATGGGATTGCCCAGAATACCTGCCGGCAAAATATGCGCGAATAAGCATCGTCATTTGCGGGCATATCCTCCGCACCGACAAAGGACACCAGAGAAATCAAGAGAAGCGACCAATAAAGCAGGCCTGTAAAGAAGGTCTTGCCCATTTTACGCATCGTCAAGACGGCCCAGAACGCACATGAGAACATAAAGTAGGTTCCCCATCCTACATTGAGATCGCCCACGCCCAACAATTCTTGCGGAAGTGTTATCTTCTTGTAAAAGAACCACAAGAAAAACGGGAATAGGCAAAGATAAAACAGCCACACCCCCCAAAGCCGGTATTTGCGCAATTGATTCGCATGCAGGCAGGTGTAGAGAAAACAGCCTAGCGCGAAAACCAACCGCAAAGGAGAGGAATAGGCCAAAACAATGATTATGGGGAGCAAACAGTAGGATCGCGCTTTAAATGTCAAGAAAAGCAAATACGGAAACATCAACAGACCGGCATAGCCGCTGACAAAATTCAAAGGAATACTTAAGAGAGAAATGGAAACATGAAGAAAAAACGCGGATCTTTCATGTGGCGTATAATCTTCGCAACCATCCAAAAAGAAAGATGTCTTCGTCATTTCGAGCAGCACCTCGCTATCCTGTCACATTTCAAGTCGCGGCCTCTTGCATACGAGCCCTTGCGCATCTCTGGTGTCCGGCATCCAAAAATGCAACTCCCCCGTCCACGGGCCTCAATTTGCCGACCACGCGCGCCGGATTCCCCGCGGCGATCACATAGGGCGGGATGTCCTGGGTCACGACCGACCCGGCCCCGATGACAGAACCCTCGCCGATATGGACGCCCTTCAGGATGATCGCGCGCGCCCCGATGAACACGTTGTCGCCGATCGCGATACCGCGGCTCTCGCAATCGTCACCACGAAGCCGCGCGGCCGGGTCTATCGGGTGCGCGTCGTTGTCCGCGATGATCGCGCCCGTCCCGATCAGCACGTGATTCCCGATCGTGATGGATTTCGCCGCCGTGATCGAACAGCCGGAGACGCCGACATGTTCGCCGATGACAATCCGGGCGCCGTCGCGCGTCGTGCGGATCAGGACCCGCTGGATGATGCCGAACGAATTCGTCCTTATCCGGCTGTTGGCGATGAAATTTTTCCCGATCCGGATGGAGCACCCCTTCCCGGCGACCTGGATGAAGGGAAGCCCCCAGAACTTCCACGAGGGACGCCATTTGACGCGGACGAGCGCGCAATAGAGGCTGTCGCGCGGAGCCGTCAACGCGAACATGAGCATATGACGGCACGTGCGGGCAAACGTGTAAAGGCGGCGATTCATTTCTTTCCTTCCACGGCGCGATAGGCCGCAAGCAGGTCGTGGACAATGTTCTTCGGGTCGTGGCGCCGGACGGCCGCCTCGTAGGCGCCTTCCGTCATCTTTTCCGCTTGCTCCGGAGACAGCCGGAAGGCCCGCAAAATCGCCTCCGCCAGCTCGCCCGGGTCGCGGGGCGCGACGACATAGCCCGTCACGCCGTCCGTCGCCAGGTCCTCCACGCCCCCGACACGCGTCGCGACCGCGGGCGTCCCCGTCATCTGCGCCTCGCAGAGCGAATTGGGGCTGTTTTCCATCGTGGACGCCAGACAGTAGACATTCGCGTGCACAAGCTCGTTGCGCACCTCCTGCACGGAAAGCGCGGGCAGGAACGTCACATGATCGCGCAAGCCCAGTTCGTCTATCAAATGGACGAGATAATACCCGTACGCACCCAGACTCACGCGATCCTTCCAGTTCGACAAGGCGCATCGCCGGGACGCCGCGACGCGCAATTCGACATCCGGATAGCTCTCCTTCACGATTTTCAGCGCCCGCAGAAGCCAATGTCCGCCCTTGAGCGGATAGGTGAAGGCGGCGCCCGCGTAAATGACATGCCGCCCGGGCTCCGCCGCCCACGCCCTCCCCCGGTAGAATTCCGGACGCAGAATCTCGTCAACGTGAAAATACGCGGCCGCGGGGTTGATGCGGCGGATCCAATCGCGGTCGAAACGCGTCCGCCCCATGAAAGCGGGGATGCGCCGGCAAAGTTCCCGCTCCCGCGGTGCGCGCCGCGTCTGCCAGTCCGTGGCGATCTGCCGCTCGTTTGGATACCGCAAGAGGCGGCGGACAATCGTCTCATATGATTTCAGGTCCGCCCATGTCAGCCCGCCCAAATAACTCTTGGCGACTTCCTCCATGATCCCCTGCAGCGAAAGCACGACCTTTCCGCCGGAAAGAAGCGAATCCGGCAGAACCTGCGCGATGCCTTCCGAACCATGGACATGGATGACGTCGGGCCGGGCGGACCGGACGCACTGTTCGACCCGTCCCGGGAACGCGCCGTCGGCCGAGTCCCCCAGCCCATAGTAGTCCACACCATCGACCTGCGCAAACCCGGGCGCGGGCGTCCTGAAAGCCACGGAAAGACGGACGTCCGGGACATAACGGCGCAGAGCGTCCGACAGTCCGACCATCCACCCGCCGCTGCTTTTCAGAGACTGGGAATTCCCGTTGGCCCGCGCGTATTCGGGCAGGGCGATATTCGTGAACCACAAAACGTTCATTTACCCGGAAACACCTTGGAAGACCCGGAAACAGAGCAATCCGGCCGTCCCATGCGTTGGACAAGATCTTTAAGCGACAACCGTACTGTGGGACTTGTGATCGTCGCAACCGGCACCTTCCCGTAGAAACTTGCCCAGCCCGTGAATGTGGAGGGCGGACCAACCAAATAATCGCATTTGCTCATGAACCAATGGTCTTCAACCGGCGTGCCATTGGAACAAACGCAATCCAAACCCTTGTAATGTTCCATTTCCACCGGTTCATCGTGAAAAACAATGAAGTGCGCATCAATTTCTTTCTCTATATCGCGCATGATGCGAGCATAGACATCATCGCTGAAGAAATACTTGCCGCCATTCCAATCTCTATAGTCGCGCCTGCGGATGTGGATACCGACATTTGGCTTTGTTCGGCTTAACAGACTCTCTACGGCATCTTTTCGTTCGTCAAGAAACTTCGGTCTGAAAAACGCGCATATCTCGTCATGATGCTTCCAACATGCCCTGTCTGCTCGCAGTTGGACCCAACCGCTCACGATCGTCAGCCCAAAAGCTCTAAGGCATCGATTGCGGTCGCCTGCCGCCGGAGGCATCCTAGCTATCATCCAATCGACCATTCGTCCAATGGTCTGCCGCTCAAACCGCCAAAACCACGACTTCTTAAAAATAACCTTTATTCCCGAGGGGGGAGTGCATTTATACAGCCTTTTGGCGAAATCCAATTCGGTAAAGACGATCGTCTCCTTCCGTTCGATGGCCAAAGCCAAGGCATGTTGGGCTACGCACAATCTATTGCTGAGCTGTCCAGTCGCATCATTACAGATAATCATGCAAACATTCTTTCCTTTATTTTGTTTATTTTGTTCTTCCTATTCCGCCACACAGGAGAAAAACTGTTTACGCGCATGGGGCGACCTCCGCGAGAAGGCGTTTCAGCGCAGGCACCTGCGCCTTCGCTACGCGGCACCCTTCCCGGCGCACGCGGGCCCGTCGCAGACGAACGGTTCGCGGCAGAAACGCGCGCGTTTTATCTTTTCTGTTCCTTTTCATGGCGAAAACATTGTTCGACGGCGCGGCAAACATATTCCGCCGACAGAATCCCGATCAAACAACCTGTATTATAACCTATTTATTCCGCCCCGTCAATGGGCAGCCTCGCGGGACAAAGCGTCCGCGATTTGCCATAATAATGTGTACCGGATTTTCAAAATGGCATATCAGGTCCGCTGATCATGACCGGGTGGCGCAATGCGTCCGGCGAAGAACGCGAAGAGATTTTAACCGTGTAGAAAATGTAGATAATGTAGACGAGGGGTAGGACGCGTAAGACACGTGGGAGCGGGGGTCGTCGTACCTGTCCTACTTGTCCTACCCGTCCTACTCGTCCCGTCTCCCGCCCCGTTGGAGCCCGTCAGCGCCAATCCTTCTGGCTCTTGATCGAGCAGACGGCGCGGTCGACAGCGCGTTTGATTTCCGCGGCGCGGACTTCCAGCGCGACGGGGTCCGCCGCCGCGTCGAGCCGGGAATAGACGCTCTTCTCCCACGATTCGCCACGCATCGCCGTCCGCGCCGCATGCATCCGCTCGCGCACGCCGCCGAACGCCTTGAAATCCGCCTCCTGGCGCGCAATCATCTTCGCCAGCAGATAACTTGTCTGGTTGCACACCGTCAGCATCAGGTTCGCCAGCGTTTCCGCCGGACGCGTCTCGAAGATTTCCGCCCAGTCCGCCCAGTCGTTGTGCTCCTTCGCGAACGCGCGCGCGAAGACCGCGCGCCTGTCGGTGCGCGGCCACTCCGCGAGCCCGCGGCTCTTCAGGTAATCGAGGTAGTCCTCCATGAGTTCGTCGAGTGTCGCGCGCGCCACGTTCGTCAGCTTGATTTCCGTCTCCTTCGAGGTGCCCGAGGCAGAACTGCCCTCGGCGATGTTCTGCTTGCAGCTGCGCGCGGCCTGGACCATCTGATCGACCGTGCGGTCGCCGTGCGCCGGCAGGAAGCGGCGGCAGAAGCGAACCGTGCCCTCGTAGACGACGTCGCTCTTGCGGTAGACGAGGAGTTTCTTGTAGCCGCCGTGCGGCAGGACGATCTTCGGCATGTCGGACATCACGCACGCTTCCTTTCAGCGGGTTGGCAGGACGAGCAGGACCGGCAGGACGCGCCAGACGTTCCGTGTGGCATCCCACACAGCCCGCACGTCGCGCTCGTCATAAAACGCAATCGATACTTTTCCGCTCATGGCGTCCTCCATTATACCACATCGTCCGGGACGGTTCAAACGGAACGCGCGACGGGGGGCAGGGGGGGGGGTAAGACGCGTAAGACGGGCAAGACGCGTAAGACACGTGGGAGTGGGGTCGTCGTACTTGTCCTACCTTGTCCTACGCGTCCTACTCGCCCCCCTGCCCGGCCCCTGCCCGCCGGCGCGCGCCCTAGCGGATGAGCCCACAGGTGCCGTCAGACGGCGTGCGGGGCATGCGCCCCCTTTCGCGACTGGAAGTCCGTCAGGCGCGAAGCCATAAACTTCCTCGCCTCCGGAATTTCCACCGCGCCAC
>ERZ808240.5528-NODE-5528-length-10223-cov-7.187648_pt1 | contig 10223 bp, 6 predicted proteins | sample MGYA00521084_ERZ808240 | MGnify/ENA primary metagenome ERZ808240 (study PRJEB31516, sample SAMN03275571) | gut metagenome | biome: mammalia-associated habitat; material: feces | host: Papio cynocephalus | place: Kenya | collected 2012-08-06 ... | reverse complement strand
AAAAGTAGAAACAATAGCTAAAGAATATCAACTTTAATCAGATGACATAAAATTATTATATTAAGGGCTCTATAATACCTATTGGGGTCTTGTGGATATCCGTATTCACAAGACCCCTTATTCTATATAAAATAAGACATATCCAAACCGCATTTCAACTCAACCACCACGAAGAACTGAAAGGAGTATAGATATGTCTCTCTGTTATTTTATCAAAAAAAACTTTAATTGTGAAGAGGGTTCTGTCATTGCCACAGCCACAAACTTCATATCAAAGACTATCGAAATCAAAAAATTCTGTTAGCGCATTGGGATTTCTCGCCAATCTTTGCACTGGTTCACAAACGGAGATGTGTCTGTACCTCCTGTCATAAGACTTTTTATGATTCAATTCTCAGCATTGACCGGTACCAGTACCGTTTGTCCATCAGTAGTAGATGATTTGATAAGCACCTTAACATTTGACAGAGAGCCTATCTTATATATTATCTTCATTTTGTCAAAAATAACTTACTTAACAGCTAGCACTATTATGATAAGAAAAAAAAGCATAGTTAAACATATTCCTATTTTATTTTGAATTTCATCCTCTTTATTATTTCTCGTGTTTAATGTTGTATCTTCATTATATGCTTCTTCATTGAGTTGTTTCCGTGACCCCTGCCATTGTTTCTGCAATGCGTTTATCTGCTGTTCTTTATCAGCTAATATCTTCTCTATCGCTTGTAATTTTTGTTGTAATATCTCTATCCGTACTTCTTTATCATTCAATTTATTTTTTTCATTTTGTAATGCTTTTCGCAATGCCATAATTTCTTTTTCACTGTTATGGTAAATGGTTTCAGCTGCTTCTCTTTGCCGTTTTTCTGTTGCCACTGCCAGGGTAAGTTGTTGTATCTTTTTTTGCTGATTTTGTTTTAATGATGTGGATCCCTTAGACGGCACTCGCTGCTTTTTTTCACGCTCTGCTATATGGGTTGGTGATACATCCGTTTCTTCTGACATCTTTTTCATTTTTCTCCATTCTTTGCAGGCAAATTTACAAATCATAGGATACCTATCTGAATTTCTGTTGCCACACACACTATCCGCACTCCAATAGTATGGACATTCTATTGGGGTTTTACTATTATCATAGATTTTTTCTATATGCATCCCGCCACCATGTCTGCCTCTCGGATTGTATCTATCCATACAACAACTTCTCTCCTTTCATTATAATATGCTTATACGCAATACATCTGTTTAATTAATGGATACCGCTGCATTAGATCTTCCAGCTGCTTTTTGCCAATCAGTTTGACACCACTTATTTTGGCACGAAATCTTGTTGGGGCCGTAAAATCATTGGCATTAGTAATCACTACCCCTTTAAAATGTTTACAAGGATATAACCCTTCATAGAATTTTACGGCACTTGCTACTGCTTCCAAACCTCTAGCTCCCATATTCTTATCAGATGCTGTTTGTTTACATTGTATCAATAAATTTTCTTCTTTCTGCTTTGCCCAAACAATGACATCTACACCATTATCATGAGAATCTTTCGTTTTTTCTGCTGTATAGTCCGGCATCTGATTATATAAATCACAAATGATTTTTTCAAAAACAACACCTTCAATATCTTGCATATCTTCTATTGACCAATATGTTTCAGATTCTTCTTTTTCTTCATTATCTTCCACCGTGTTTTGCATAATATCATTAAACATATGCATGCCATCCTGTTCCGAATCTCCTGTCGGATACAATACACTGTCGCTTAATTTTCTTTTATACGTTAGCAATTGATCTAATTTTTCATCAAAAGATGCTTCTTTCGGATACACTGCATCATAGGCAATAGGTAAGTATACATTGACATCCTTGGTCTGACCAATTCGATATACTCTATCTGTCGCCTGATCTTCTTTTGCCGGATTCCAACAACGGCTCAAATGAATGACATTATTAGCTGATGTAATTGTAAATCCCACACCACCAGCTTCTGCCGATAAAATTAATATATTAAATCCTTCTGACTGGTTAAATTGGGCAACAATATCCTGTCGTCGTTCACTCAATAATTCTCCATTAATCGGTGGCAAAACCTGCTTACAATATTCTTTTTTTATCAACAAATATCGTAACAACTGCTGCATTTTCCGGCTCGTAACAAAAATAAGCACTTTTTCCTGCCGACTTTGAATCTCTTTCAAAATAGTAAAGGTTACCTGCAGTCGCGCAGAGGATTGAATGACTGCATCTGCATCCATACTATACAAGGCTGCCCTATTATATGTGCTTAAATCCGGACACAGCGAAATATCACGCAGCATGCCGATCGTTTTCAATATTGCATTCTTACTTACCTCTTTTTGCTGTCTTGCCTCATGAATCACGGTTTCATAGGCGTTCCGTTGTATATCCGGCATAGGCTGTTCCAACGGAATAATTCGTTTTTGCGGCAGTCCTTCCAAATAATCCTTTTTTAATCGTCGTAAAAAAACAGGCTGTAATTGTTCCTGCAATTGTTTTCCTAATTCTTCAAGAGCGGCCGCATCTTGTTTGATCTGTTTTAGTTTATTGGGATATTGTTCATTAAAAAATTTTAGTTCTCCTAATTTGCCAGGCACAGCAAAATCCATAATACTCCACAAATCAATCCATGAATTTTCTACAGGCGTACCGGTTACGGCAATACCAAAATCGTATTTCATCGCTTTGACAGCATTTGTAACTGCAATACCCGGATTTTTAATTTTTTGTGCTTCATCTAATATCATGACAGACCATTGAATTTCTCCCCATGATACATGTCGTTTGCGTAATGTTTCGTAGGTCGTAAGCACAATTTGATTCTTATACTGTTGTGTCAATGATTTATTGGCTGCATCTGCCTTCATGCGAGCTTTTGTCAAACTTTTCTCATTTTTTCCATAGAGAGCCAAGATATTTGTAAATACATCGGGTTGTATAAATTTTGCATATTCTTCCTGCCAGTTTTTCAATAATGACACAGGCGCTACAATTAAAACAGGTGGCATATCTTCTTTATAGCACTGTTTTAAAGCTGCAATAAATGCAAAAGTCTGCATTGTTTTCCCTAGTCCCATATCATCAGCCAATAATACGCCTTTCCATCCATCACTCCATTGCGTCTTGAGCCATTTTATTCCTTCCTTTTGGTGAGGATATAATTGTATTTCTTTTTTTAGTCCTAGTTTCTCTTTTGCCAACAAATTCCTGTCTACTTTACGCTTGCGCATATCTGCTGTATAGCTTAAATCATCAATATTATCTTTGATTAGCAGCGATACTTCTTTTTTAGATTCTTTTTCATCCTTCTTTCCGTTTTCTTCTAATTTATAGGCTGTTTTTTCTATATCTATCAGCAGTTCTGGCGTAATGGGATAGACCTTACCTTGCAAAGCAATTGTATTTTGATTTCTTTCTTGGGCAATGCAAATCTTTTGCTGTACTTCTTTTAAGTTATCCGGCGTAATAATTAATGTATCTGTTTCTGTATCTGCATAGGCAGCGGTTCCTTCTTCCGGAAGCCAAGAAGCATCTATCAGTTTAAGATAAGGAATCGTCTTACGAATAAATTCTCCTACTCCTATTACCCGGTCAGAATACATCGAATCATCCACTTCAAATACAGGGGCATCAAACACTTCCTGCGGAGCTGCTGCTATTTGCTTGATTGTTTTTTCATCTACATTACCATATTTCTTAATTTCGTCTAATCCTTCACGTACCTCTTGCTTCATGACATATTTTTTTCTATTTCCCTGTATGTCTACAGAAGAATAAATGGTATTTACTTTTTTGGTCCTATTTACTTGGCTATATAGTTTGTCTTCTGTAATTGGATACAGTATATCATCTTTTTCTTCTAAAAAAATAGGAACGATAGAATATACATTATCCGCTTTCTTCTGTATCTGAATGCTCAATTTATCCGGTACTACTACTTGCAGCGATGTTAGATAGGAATCCATTTGCATATTTACTTTTTCTGCACATTTCTTTATCTCTGCAAACTGTTCATAATTAAATTGAGACAATTCTGATCGTGTCAGATGTTGAATCTGTTCATTACACTTTTCTGTCAACCGTATAATTTTGTATTGTATTTCATTAAATATGAATTCACTGTCGTCTGCAAAGTGAATGTAAGAACCAATTCTTTTATACTCAGCCTGCAGCACATCCTTATCTGTCTTCCATTCTATTTGATAGCGAAAATTATTATGTCCCATGTCACCGTTGCTTTTTAAATACATTGCATAGGGAAATAATGGCGGCAGCTGCAGAATTTCACGTTGTTCATTGGTCAATTTGACAGCCTGAGCATGGGTAATGCCGTAGCCATTGCCCCATACATCGGCTGCATCATCCATATATAAATTTTCCAATACATCACTCATACAGTGCCATTGACTATCAGCTATATCTTCTTCAGGCGGCGCAAAAAAATAGCCCAGCGCCGTTACTTGCCACGGTGTATCATTCATCTATAATTCATCCTTTTCATCAAATACTGCAATAATTTCGCAGCCAATTTTTCATTCGCCATTTCCATTTTGCGTACGGATCATGTGTAAGCCCATCATACTGGGTTTCAATCGTTTCACATCCACCATGTCCAGTAATATCACCGTATTCTATCGTTTTTCTCGTATGAAAATCACTCCGCTTTATAGGACTGTTTTCCTCTTTCCAAACCCTTATTTTTGTATTATGGCTTCCTTCACAACAGATATACTTGCCGATAGCAAATACAAATAAACTTTTATTCGCTTGGCCACTTCCTTTTAATGTGCCATACATGAGATGATCTAGTTTTTCATCTACATTTTCTCGTTTCAAGGCTCTTGCTTTCCAAACTGAATCCGGTCCTAAGATAGGCCATGTATCGTCCATATATTTTACATAGTCACTCCAGAAATCTTTTCTGGGTTCCCACATAGACCTGTCTGCCGTCGCATCAAAAATAGAAAAAAATAGTTCAAAATCTACACGACATAACCATTTTTTATAAATAGCAAGAGCTCGGCTGTCTACCTGCAGCCATTTACTGCTGTTTGCCCGCGGATCTCCCAATTCTCGCTGTAAAATTTGTATCAATTGTTCTTGCTGCTGTCCATTTCTGCTTTTATCTACAGCAAAAATAAGCGAAGATGCTACATAACGTATTAATATTTTATATAGCGGTATTATTTTACCTTGCTGACACAACACAGCGGTTTGTATCTCCCGCAGCCGTTCTAATTTATCAGCTGCAGGTACAGCTGGAGACGCAAACAACTCTTGAATTGCATTCTTTACATACTTGCTTTGCCATAACGGCACGGGGAATATAATTTGTCTTAAATAAGCTTGAATTCCTTTCTGTAAATATTCTGCCAATACGTGTATACCATTTTCATCCAACAAAAACGATGCTTTTTGTAAACTAGGAAAACAAGTTATTAGATTAGGATATTCCTGCAGACAGTAACATATCCGTGCCCTTAATAACGTCATTAAATTGTTCTTTTCTTGATAATTTCTAAAATACATGAACAAGGCAGTCCTACAAGAAGAACGCTTCTTCCAATCAATTTGATCCAGTACCCAAACCGGCATGCCTTCTATTTCTGCAGCATACATATAAACAGCCAGCAGCATTTTACGTTCTTTCCTAGTAAATTCATCATTACGCTGACCAACAAATTTTTCTTTCGCTTTCTGAAACACTTTTCCTACATCGAAAGGATTCACAGGCTTTATATCTGTATTTGATATTTTTTCCAACAATTTTTTCTGCAGTGCCTCAATTTTTTTCGGCTGAATCGGTATATAGCCTCGCTTGTTAGCCAGTGCTATCTCCATATTTGCAGCTTGTAGTTTTTGTATGTATTTTTCTAACGAAATCATATTCCGTCACCTTCACTCTTTTCCCGGCATGGCAGGGGGCATCATCGTCACCCGGATATCAATACGCCGATTGGCTGCTCGCCCTTCTTCTGAATATTCATCATAGGGATCGTCTGTAATTGGACGCGTTTCGGCATATCCAGAACAAGAAAAAACAGGCTGCCCATTGGCATTGGCTATCGCATTTAAAGCCTCCTGATCTGTTCTCATAAGGTTCCACGTATTAATAGCCCGCTGCGTAGAAAGTTCCCAGTTGGAATGAAATTCCGGCGTTTCAATGGGTACATTATCTGTGTGCCCTTCAATAAATACCGTTTCTACGGCATTAGCATATTTTTCTTCTGTCAGCGTTTCATATAAAACTTGGCTCAAGCTGCTCACGGCATAGTATCCTTCTGGCTTGATGACAGCTTCTCCCTGTGCAAATAACACGCTTTCAGGAATACGCAGTACGCCTTGTTTTTTATCAATCGTCACTTTTACGCCTCGATTCGCCATATCCTGCTGCATATCTTCCAATAATTCATTGCGTTTTTCTGTATTGCCTGTATATTGATTCGTCACTTCGCCTAAATTGAGCATAAAATAAGACAATGCCAAAATAAAGATAGCCAATAAACCTGCCATCAAGTCACTGATTGACAGCGTAAAGGCATCGCCATCTGCCTCTTCCGTCTCTCTTTGCAATCGTATTTTTCGCATATATTAACCCCTATCTTTTTTGTGTATATCGTCCATTGACTTTTAAATCATTTTTTAATTCATTTACTACATCCGCCAAGTCTTCTACGGCATCCGACAAGTTACCATTCATTTCCCAGACTGCGTTTAACGCATGAGTTACACTTTCATCATAAGCTTGCAGATTCTCTTTCAATCCCGTGCCAACCGTATTCGTATAATCATTCGTATTGGTAAGCAAAATGCTAAATGTTTCCTGCAGTGCTTTATTCACATTGCCAAAATTCGTTTCATAAGCTTTCCAAGCCGTTTCCATTTGCTGAATTGCCGCTTGAATAGAAGCGATCGTAGCTGTCTGCTTTTCTACTGATTCATTGACAAGAGCCGTACTGTTTCCTACGTGCTGATTAAATGCTTCTGTCGCATCAATAACCTGGGTCAGTCTTCCAGACACATTCTGAGCTGCCTGCTGCATAGGCTTGGCTGCATCTGTAAATTTATCAGCTGTCATACCAGCTTGTGTAATAAGGCCTTGAGACGCCCGCATCGCACCTGTCAGTTCTCCCAGTTCCTGCTTCATGGCCAGCGTCAAGTTTTCAATTGTTGCCGCCGCTTCTTTCATGGTATGGGCTACATGCTGACTGCCTTCCTGGCTGGCTGTAGTAATGCGCTGCACTGTATCTGTCATTTGTGCTTGTACTGTTTCAAGTAGCTGTTGTATCTGTTTCTGATTGGAAGCCGTTTCTTTAGCATTTGCTTCTGTAGATGCTTCTACGATATGCTTCATTTTTGCAGTCAGCTCATCCATAGTCTGCTGCAAGTTTTCCATATGTTCAGTACTCGTATGTGAAGCCTGATTCATGAATTTTGCCATTTCTTCCTGCAAATTCGTTGCTTGCGATGTCATTCCCTGCTGCATCGTATCGACCATGACTTGTACCTGATTAGCCGCATTCTTCATCATATCCGCAAATTCGGTATGACTCTGATTGCTTGTCTTCGATATATCCGACACAATTCCCGTCATTTGGGTTCTGATATCTTCCATCAACTTCGTCAAGATTTCTTGATTTTTAGCCACGCTTTCATTATTTGCTGTTACAGAAGAAGAAATGGTAGTATTCATTTTATCAGTTAGTTCTTCTATAGACTGTCGCAGTTGATTCATACTCGCTTCATTGGCAATTCGTGCTTGTTCCATGATTTCTTTCATACCTTGTTCCATATTCGTCAACGTTTGAGCAAAACTTGCTATTTCCTTGCCGGCACCCTCATTCAATGAATCTGCAATAGCTGATATACCGCCGTTATTCAAGGCTTTCATCGTAGTAAGCAATTCATCAAATAACGGCTTAAAATTATTATCAATAGATTGTTCCAAAGCAGCCTGCACGTTCATCAACGTTTCATTCATAATTTCACCTAAATCGCCGCTCAAGTTTTTCAATGTCGCTCCTTGTTCCTGCGATTCTTCCAACTGCATTACTAGCAAATTTTCCATTGTAATAAGAGGAAACACTTCATCCAATGCATTGCATAATGTATCTATATCAGCATGTACGCTTTTCATCAATTTACTGTAAATCCAATTAAATATCATCGCAGAAATAATACCTACAATCGATGTAATAAAAGCTGTACTCGTTCCGTTCAATAATTGGCTGATTCCTTGTTGCAGGCCTACTGTGCTTTTTGTATCAATTCCCGACACGCCATATGTTAATCCAAAAAATGTTCCTAATATGCCTAAGCCTGTAAAAATACCCGCTAAATTTTTCCAAAAATCATTTTTTAACCCATTTAACAGCACGGAAACTGTAAAATAACTTGATGCTTCCACAGTAACCCTTTTTCTGTTTTCCTCTATAGGAACCATAATTATATTTTTCTCATATTGTTTCCATGTGGTCTTAAATACTTCATTAGCAGTAAAAACCTTACTAATTTCTGTATATGTTTGTGTATTTGCAGATATTCCATCATTTAGCGCAACTATTGCAGAATTTAAAACTTTTATTATTTGCTGCAACTCTTTTCTTCTCTGCTCTACTTTGTTTTTAAAATATTTCTCATACCCTCCAAATACACCTGCAGCTACTATTATAGAAACTGCAAGCATCTCTATAAGACCAGTATTCATTACAATCCACTTTATAATATTCATGTCGCCACTCCTTATTTTTTACACGCTAAAAAAGGACAGCATATTCCTATACTGTCCTTTTTGCATACGGATACTGGGTAAGTATTTGTGCATAGCTTAAACAAGCTGCATTAATTTTCTTTTTTTTGTGTATATAATTTCTGTTTTATACTCATATCATGCACTTGTAGCACAAAACATCCCACCTATTTTCTTATTATATGGTTTTATTGTATCATATTCATGCACATTATGACAAGAACTTCAAAATGATCTATTTCTCTGCATTTTTAATCAAGACACAAAAGATTATAATACGTCGTTCTATATGCATTCTTAATTTTGCCACCAGCAAACTCTTTCCTTTTAATAGGCAATTCTAAAATAATCCAAATATGTTTTATATCTATCTTGAGCAGTCAGACAAGTATCCGTTAAATACCCATTTTCATGATTCCACTCTTTTAAACCACGATAGTAAAACATTTTCAAATTGTCTTCGATAATAAACGGCACGATATGGTAGTGTAGGCATTCCTTAAACATAAGTAATCGTCCTACGCGTCCATTTCCATCTTGGAAAGGATGGATTCGTTCAAATTGTACATGAAAGTCCAATATATCTTCAAAGTTCTTTTCTTTTGAAGTATTATATTTCATCAGCAACTCTTTCATTTTATGCGGCACTTCTTCAGGAAGGGCTGTATTCATACCACCGACTTCATTAGGTATTTTTTTGTAATCACCAACAGCAAACCAATCTTTCCGGGAATCACTGGTACCATTTTTTAAAATAAGATGCAGCTTTTTGATAAACTTCTCAGTCAACGTTGCTTTAGCATTATCAATGATCAAATCAATGCAGCGGAAATGATTTGCCGTTTCAATTACATCATCTACATTAAGCACTTCTTTTTCTATACCAATTGTATTGGTTTCAAATATACAGCGGGTCTGCTCATGGGTCAGACGACTGCCTTCTATATGATTTGAATTATAGGTTAATTCAATTTGTGTTTTATGATAGATGCCGCCGGCATATTTATGCTTTTTCTCTTCTTGCAAAATGTCCAACAATGTCATCGACTTTTTTTTCTTATTGACACGCTCCGGTTTCCTGGATTGTTCTGGAATATTCCAAGTCTTATTAGCAAGAAAGGCTCCTCGTACACGTCCTTGAGCACAATAATTTCTTACACTGCGTTCAGATATGTTCCATTTTTTCGCCATCTCAGCGACTGTAAGATATCGCATTGGCTTATCCTCCTATAATGTAACAATATACATACCCATTTCAATATACTATTTCGTATGGTTAGTATACCACTTATCGGCAATAAATATATTGTATTTGTTACTTGTTTTGCATTTTTTGCCGATTCTACACTATCATACTTTTTTTATTCCTCTTTCAAATCTTCCAGCTCGCACCAGCGTTCGGTCATGGCATCTACTTTTTCCTGTGTTTCTTTTTGTTCCTGCAGCAGTGATTCTA
>ERZ808240.5526-NODE-5526-length-10225-cov-3.602458_pt1 | contig 10225 bp, 12 predicted proteins | sample MGYA00521084_ERZ808240 | MGnify/ENA primary metagenome ERZ808240 (study PRJEB31516, sample SAMN03275571) | gut metagenome | biome: mammalia-associated habitat; material: feces | host: Papio cynocephalus | place: Kenya | collected 2012-08-06 ... | reverse complement strand
TTCGACGAGGAGCGTCTGAAGTCCCGTCTGGATGCCGCTGTCGAGATGAAGAACATCATCTTCGAGCACCTCTATCACAAGCCCCCGGTGGACGCTGAGGCGCTCTATCAGCAGCTGCTCGAGTACCGCGAGCTGATCCGCCCCTATGTGGGCGATGCGGTGGGCTTTGTCCACAAGGCACTCAAAGAAGGTAAGACCGTCCTGCTGGAGGGCCAGCTGGGCAGCATGAAGGACCCCGATCTGGGCATCTGCCCCATGACCACCTCCAGCCACACTCTGGCTGGTTTCGGCACCGTGGGTGCCTGCGTGCCCCCCACCTCCATTGAGGATGTCATCTGCGTCACCAAGGCTTACTCCTCCTGCGTGGGCTCCAAGACGGAGCCTTTCGTGAGCGAGGTTCTGGGCGATGCCGGCGACGAGCTGCGCCGCCGGGGCGGCGACAAGGGCGAGTTCGGCGCCACCACCGGCCGTCCCCGCCGCGTGGGCTGGTTCGATACCGTGGCCACCAAGTACGGTTGCATGGTGCAGGGTGCTACTCAGGTCGCCCTGACCTGCCTGGATGTGCTGGGCTATCTGGACGAGATCCCGGTCTGCACCGGCTATGAGATCGACGGCGAAGTGACCGACGTCTTCCCCGTGCCCGCCAAGCTGGGCCGTGCGAAGCCCGTGTTCACCAAGCTGCCCGGCTGGAAGTGCGACATCCGCGGCATCACCAACTACGCAGATCTGCCTGAGAACGCCAAGGCTTATGTGGAGTTCCTGGAGCAGCACATCGGCTGCCCCATCAAGATCGTCTCCACCGGCCCCAAGCGCCATGAGATGTGTGAGCGCTGATCCATATTTAAAACGCCGAAGCGGCGCTGGAATGATTCAGAAATTCCAGCGCCGCTTTTTTATTTTCTTTGTAACAGATCTGATCTTTTCTGTACCAATTTACAGACACAGCGAAAGGAGATGTGGAGCAAGGACATGGATGCGGTCTATCAGGAGCACAGCCGGGCAGTGTTCTGCTATCTTCTGGCCCTGACCCGGGACGAGATGCTGGCGGAGGAGCTGACACAGGAGACATTTTATCAACCCCTGCCCTTCTGAGTGCCCATCGCTTCAAAGGGGACAGCCGGGTATCCACATGGCTGTGCGCCATCGACCGAACTCAATGGCATAAATACCAGGCCAAGCACCCGCTCACAGAGCCGCTGACCGATTACTCCTATGAAAACGGCACCTATACCTTCTGGTGGGGCGTGGAGAGCGGTGACGATCTGGAACGCATCGGCCTGGACCGGCTCAATATCACCGCCGTGGAGCTGCGCTATGAACTGGACAGCAAGAGCTTTTACCAGCCGGTCTATGTGTTCTCCGGCACCTGGCAGGCACCGAATAAGGGCACAAACTCACTGGAACTGATCGTTCCCGCACTGAAATAAAGATGCTTACCACGGGGCAGCCGCCAAATCAGCGGCTGCCCTTTTCATATTTACGTCCTTTTTTCCAGATTGCATGAGTTTCAGGAATAGGTTATAATAAAGAAAAGAAAGTGAGGCGGCAAAAATGGAGATCACCCAGCTGACCTATTTTAAAACCGTGGCCAAATATGAGAGCTTTACCAAGGCGGCCTTGGAACTGCACATCACTCAGTCTGCCCTCAGCCGCTCTATTGCCCAGCTGGAGGGCGAGATCGGCGTTCTGCTCTTTGATCGCAAAAAAGGCGGCAAGATCACGCTGAATACCGATGGCCGCTTCTTCCTCCAGCACGTCATTCAGATGCTAAACGGGCTGGACAATACCGTTGCCGCGGTCAAGGAGCGGGCCGGGCTGGAGCGGGGCGTGATCCATCTGGCACTGACCGAGGGGATCTACATCCGCCACATCCTACACCGGTTTCTGCTCGATCATTCCAACGTACAGGTAAACTGCACCTTTTTATCCGATGAGCGGATCAAGGCCGGGCTGGACGACTGTACGCTGAACTTTGCCATCTGCGATCACCAGATCTATGGGCAGGAGCTGGAGTGGACGCTTCTCTGCCGGGATCCGCTGGCCGTCATGCTGCCCCCGGGACATCCGCTGATCACACGCCGGAGCATTGCCGCCGAGGAACTGCGCAACGAAAAGTTTATCATTCGCTATTTGGGCGCTGAGCGCGAAAACCCCGTTATCCGCCTGTGCCAGAAAGCCGGCTTTACCCCCAGGATCGTCTATAAGGGCACAGAGGATGACCTCTGCACCGATCTGGTGGCCGACGGTGTCGGCGTCATGATTGTGCCGCGCTCGCTCTACCTGGGGCGCTCTAATGCCAAGGGCCGCGCCTGCACTGCCGCGGTTCCCCTCTCCGACGACTTCGCCTTTCACAAGATCGGCATTATGTGCAAGCCGGGTCAGTTTCAATCCGCCGCCGCAAAGGAGCTGCTTGCCCGCATCAGCAGCTATTTTACCGCGCTGGAATCTCAGAAAGAGACACACTGAAACAGCCCATTTCGCACTTGAAAAAATAATTTTAAAAAAGTTTGCGAAAAAGCTTGCATTCTCTCCAAGACTGTGCTATTATATTACCTGTCGCTGAGAGGCGCACAACTTCATAGAGATCCGGGTGTGGCGAAGTTTGGTATCGCGCTTGAATGGGGTTCAAGAGGCCTTGAGTTCGAATCTCAACACTCGGACCACGAAAAAAGACTGAAATCTTTTGATTTCAGTCTTTTTTCTTTTCCGGATCTGCTATATCAAAAAGGCTGGATAAAAGTGCCTCCACGCTCCATCCGGCACATCCGTCCGGATCTGACAGCACGGCCGGCGACCAGCGGAAGCGGCCGGCGCATTCCCCCTCTGCCCTTGTGTAATCCGCAAGGCTTTTATGCACTGCCTGATAGCGTCGGCTCCACTCCGAATAATACCGGCTCATATATCGCCGGGCCAGCTCGGCAGCCTGGCACTCCTCCCGCTCCCCCACACCGGAGAGCTGAACGCCGCCGCCGGGCTGGCCGGTGACACTGGGGCTGGGCGTGGAGTGCACGATCACAATACTTCCGTCGCCGCACCGGCCCAGGCAGATCCAGACGTGGCCCGGAATGCTCACAACATCACCGGGGCGGAGCTCCTCCGGCGCATAGAGCTGCGTCCATACGCCATAGCAGTACCGTTCCGCCAGCGCCCGGGCCATTTCAACGGCGGGACGCACATAGCCCGCCCCGTCGGAGCGGTCGTGCATCGTATTGTAGACCACCCAGCCCAGATAGCCGGAGCAGTCCGCCCCAGCCCAGCCGAAGGGATTGCAGACAGCTTCCGGAGCACTGCGGTAATCCCGATAATCATAGCGCTCGTCCTGCCGCAGGAAAAATTCCCGCCATGGTGCGGGCACGCCAATCGTGACTGCCTGTGCCGATGCACCAGTATCCTGCCGGTTCCAGCCGCCGCCATAGACATAGAGCGTCGTACCCACTGGGGCCAGCGCGGCGGCAAGAAAATTGCTGAGCGTCCGCCGACCGGGGATATACTGCACCGACGAACGATCCGTAAGATAAGAGTTTTCCTCCATGGCATTCCCTCCCTGCTGACGAGCTTATGCCGCCGAAACAGGAAAAATGCGCGGGGAGCGCTGCTCATCGCTCCCCGCATGATCAGGAATAAGATTTAGGATTTGATCTGAGAGGCCGTCAGAATGTCCCCATCGCCGGGCAGATAGGTGATCGTGACCGCATCCCCTACATTGATAATGGCCGCCTTCTGGCAGTTCTGAGCGCTCACAGCGTAATAAACATCGCCGCCCAGCGCAAAGTAGAAGATGGTATTGCCGTCCACCACTGCGGAGCGGATCTCCGTCACGGTGCCGCTGATGGTTTCCTGCTCCGCCGCATCATCCACGGTGGGCTCCGTCACCTGCACGCCGTTCTGGCTCAGCAGCTGTTCATAGTTCTGCTGGCACTGGGCCACGGAGGTGCCGGTAGCTGTGATCTGGTAGTCGGACACATTGACCATGGCGTACATCTTGACCAGCTCTGCCGAGTCCTTCAGCGCCATGAAATAGGTGGGCTGATCGGAGATATTCAGCAGGATCGGGAAGGTGGCGGTATAGTTGAGGTGCTGCACCGCGCCCTGGGCCGAGGACATGGCGGAGTACTCGGTAGCACCGGTGATATTATAATATTTGGCCTCCTTGGTGCGCTGGTTAATGAGGATAAAGCCCACATTGGACTCGTCCCCGCCGGCGGAGGTCACGCCGGTATAGAGGTACACATCGTCGTTCAGGGCAATATAATTGTAGCCCTCCGTCGTGGTGGTGATGCCCTTCTGACCCAGCCAGGAGTTGATCCAGCCGTTGACATAGCGGCCATGGTAGTTGTACTGCTGGACCAGCAGGTCGGCATCATAGACCCGGTCCACCCAGTTGGGCACTTCCTCCATATAGCTGGACTCGCCGGTGACGGCATTGACCAGCACTGCGCCCTGCACGTCTGCGCCGCCGAACAGGCCGATGCGCTTCACCAGACGGGAGCAGATCCACCACGGCGTGCCGTCCTCGTCAATCTCAAAGTTGACGTCGCCGAACATCATGGTGGGATAGCGGAAGCGGAGCGTGCGGTAGAGGTTGCGGCCAAAGTGCTCGCCAGTGGAATACTTGATGCCATCGCTGAGCTGGACGAGGTCGGCCTCCTGGGTCACCATGTTGACCACGATATAGCCAGGCAGGCCCTGGGCACGGTTATTGAACCACTTGATGATATTACCGTAGACCAGCGGTGCCACCCGCACCGGCTCACCCTTGTAGTTGATCTGGGAATACTCGCTGTCGCTGACCTCAAACTGGGAGACCAGATTGCTGTCCGCGCTGATACTGCCCAGCGCGCGGCGGCCCAGCTGGATGCTGGAGTCCTTATCCAGCATGGGGATCTCGCTGTAAGAGATCTCCGCCACATCCTCGGTGAAGTCGCCGGTCTGGACATCCAGCAGATCATAGTAGGCACCGGAGCGGAAAATGGCCGCACCGGTCAGCGTACCTACTACGCAGACCGCCAGAATAACGCCGCCCAGGATAAGCGGCACCTTGCAGGATCGCGCCAGCGCCCGGGGCAGCTCCACGATATTCTCCCGCCCGGCCCGGACACCCGCGACGATCAGGGTGCAGACGGAATAGACCGCCAGCAAGAGGATCAGAAACACCCAGAACTCCGGTGCCTGCGGATTGAGGGGCGGCAGAGCCAGATAGAAATAGAGCGCGCCGAAAACCAGCGTGACGATCAGGCTGATGATGACCGTTTTCGCCGTCCGGCCGCCGGAGGAATCCTTAGACTTTGACATAACAATACTCCTTCCTCTCTATGGATCGGAACTGGACTCAGCTTACCACAAGCTGGACAGAAATACAATGAAATGACGATTAAAAAAGAGCTGTGACCAATGTCGGTCACAGCTCTTTTCGCTTATAGCGGCAAAAACGATAGCGCAGGCCGTTATGCTCCTGCCATGCGCCGCAGTCGGCCAGCGTCCACGCCTGATCGGCATCCAGATCTGGGCAGAATTTGTCCCCCGCGCCGTCGGCATCCACCTGCGTGATCCACGCAGACGTGCAGAGGGGCAGAAGCTGTCGGTAGACCATCTCCCCACCCACGACAAAAAGGCGGCTCTCCCCCGCTGACGCGCTGAGAAGCGCATCCACAGAGCGTACGCCCACGGCATCCGTCGGAAGTGTCTCCGGCGCGTGGGTAAGCACATAGTTGTGTCTTCCGGGCAGGGGGCGCCCGCCGGGAAAGGTGGACAGCGTGCGGCGGCCATATACAATGGCGTTTCCCTCTGTCAGGGCACGGAAGTGATGCAGATCCTCCGGGATAGAGAACAGCAGTCTTTCACCCCGTCCAATGGCCCAGCGGCGGTCCACCGCCGCAATCAGCTCCAAGTGCCCTCCAGCTCCTTCCACAGCTGGAGCATGGGCTTGTGGAGCACCGGGTGCTCCACATAGGGGGCGATCTCCGCCATGGGCGCCAGAACAAAGTCCCGGTGCTGTATATCAATATGTGGGATCGTCAGTCTGTCAGTCGACATAATTATATTATCGTAAAGCAGAATATCCAGATCCAGCGTTCTCGGCCCCCAGTGGACCTTGCGCTCCCGGTGGGCGGCCTGCTCCAGCAGATGCAGGAAATCCAGCAGTTCCTCAGGGGTGTAAAGCGTCTCGATCTGGCAGACACCGTTCAGAAATTCATCCTGCTCCACCCCGCCATAGGGTGCGGTGGTAATGAGAGTGGAGGTCTTCTTTACACGGATGAGTTTATTTTCCGCCATGCCGTCCAGCGCAGACTGGATATAGCTCTGTTTATCCCCCAGATTGGAGCCCAGGGCGATATAGGCCGTGTGCCAGCCCCGGCGGATGCGCACCCCCACACTCTCAAAGTCCAGCTTGATGGGGGCCTCCGGCTTCCTGAGCTCAAGCTCCACCGCGCGGATGAGCGGATAGCGCAGCAGCAGGGCCTGTGCGGCCTGCTCCGCCGCCGCCTCCAGCAGCTTGAAGGTGTGCTCTGTCAGAAAGGAGACCAGGAACTCCACCGCATCGGCATAGCTGGTGCTGTCCTCCAGTGCGTCGGTCTTCCCCGCCCGGCGGGTATCGGTTTCCATAACAACGGAAAGCACAAAATTCTGCCCCTGCTCCGTCTCAAAATCGAACACACCGTGGTGGGCAAAAAAGCGCAGATCGTCAATCCTGATCTGATCCACGGCTCACTCTGCCTCCAGAATGGCGCGGACCATGCGGATGGCCCGGACATTCTCCTTGACGTCGTGGACACGTACAAAGGAGCAGCCCTTCTCCACCGCCAGAACGGTGGTGACCAGCGTGCCCTCCATCCGCTCCTCGGCGGGCAGATCCAGCGTCAGGCCGATGACGGACTTGCGGCTGGTGCCCAGCAGGATGGGCAGGTCAAAGCGGCTCAGCTCCTCCAGATGGTGGATGACCGCCAGATTCTGCTCATAGGTCTTGCCAAACCCGATGCCCGGGTCGAGGATGATCTGGTCCGGGTCGATGCCCGCGTCCTCAGCGATGGCCAGGCTTTCCTCCAGATCTGCGCAGATGTCCGGGATGAGCATACGGTAATCGCTGTTCTCCCGGTTGTGCATCAGACAACAGGGCACGCCGTATTTTGCAATGACCGGCCCCATCTTCTCGTCGTATTTCAGGCCCCAGATGTCATTGATGAGGTCTACACCCGCCTTCAGGCCGGCCTCGGCCACGGCACTCTTATAGGTGTCCAGCGAGACCGGCACATCAAAGCGTGCCTTCACTGCTTCGATAATCGGGGCCACCCGGTCGATCTCCTCCTGGTCTGACAGCTTCGTGTAGCCCGGGCGGGTGGATTCGCCGCCGATGTCCAGCACATCCATGCCGTCCACCAGCATCTCCTCCACATGGTGGAGGGCGGCGTCCATATGGTTGAACTTCCCCCCGTCCGAGAAAGAGTCCGGGGTGACATTCAGAATGCCCATCACATAGGTGGCACCCCGGGTCTGAAAGTCTTTTGTACCGATTTTGATCGTTTTCATAGCTTGTCAAAACTCCAAAGAATGATTCTTTTTCTCCTCCGGCCAGTTACACACCCCCGCTGCGGAGCAGGCGTAACAGGGCCGGCTTTTTTTATCCGCCCGGTAGAGAAGCCGTCCCAGCGGGGCAGTCTCTCCCGGTACACGGTGGCCGCCGATGGCGGTCAGGATCTCCATGATCTCCTGCGCTGTAAAGCCGCAGTCCTCTAAAATAGGACGGGCCAGATGCACCCCCGCTTCGTCATGGGGCGTGCCGTCCCGATACTGGGCGGCGCGGCCGATGTCGTGAAGCAGTGCAGCCGCATAGAGCGTCTCCTGCGCAATGCCAAGTCCCGCCTCCCGGTCATAGATATACATGAGCCGGGCCACGTCCAGCAGGTGCTCCAGACCGTGGCGGCAGAAAATGCGCTCCCGCTCCAGCATGTGAAGCTCTGCCAGCGCGGTGGTGAACACCGGGTGGCGCAGGATCGCATCCACGCGCTCCATCACTTCACCATCTGGAAGAAGCGGTTCTGGAGCGCCATGTCAGTTTCAAAGCACCCACGGCAGGCCGTAGTGACAGTCTGCGTACCCGGCTTGCGCACGCCGCGCATGGTCATGCACATATGCTCCGCCTCCAGCATCACCATAACGCCCTGAGGGGCCAGCGTGTCCATAATGGCGTCACAGATCTGACCCGTCAGCTGCTCCTGGATCTGGGGCCGCCGGGCGAACACCTCTACCGTGCGGGCCAGCTTGCTGATGCCCACCACCCGGCCATTGGGCACATAGGCGACGTGCGCCTTGCCAAAGAACGGCAACAGGTGGTGTTCGCAGATGGAGTGAAAGGTGATGTCCTTTTCCACGACCATCTCATCTCTATCCACAGAAAAGGTTTTGCTGAGATGCACTGCCGCGTCGGCCTCCAGACCGCCGAACACCTCATGGCACATACGGGCGATCCGGTCCGGGGTGTCCGCAAGGCCCTCCCGGTCAGGATCCTCGCCGATGCCCTCCAGCAGCAGCCGCACCGCCTCTTTGATCTTTGCTTCATCCATTATATGCATTCACTTCCATCTTTACATTTTCCGCTTCTCATTGGTATATCATTATAGCGCAAGTTTTCCCCCATGTAAAACGAAAATCATTGTCTTTCCGCCAATCTCTGCTATAATATGAGAGTAATTTTAGGAGGATTTATCTATGGATCTTTTTCTCTGTGACTACGGCGAAGGCTGTCACCCAAATATTCTGAAGGCGCTGGAGCGCACCAATCTGGAACAGACATATGGCTACGGCATGGATTCTCACTGTGATCACGCCCGCGCTCTCATCAAAGAGGCCTGTCAGGCCCCGAAAGCTGACGTCCACTTTCTGGTGGGCGGCACCCAGACCAACACCACAGTAATCGCCTCCATTCTGCGTCCCCATCAGGGGTCACTGTGCGCCGACAGCGGCCACATCAATGTTCACGAGACCGGCGCGATCGAGTCCACCGGCCACAAGGTGCTCCCACTTCCCGCCGAAAACGGAAAGCTGAGCGCCGATACCATTGAGAAGGCCATCATCGCCCACCGGGAGGACGAAAACTTTGAGCACATGGTCCAGCCCGGTCTGGTCTACATCTCCCACCCCACGGAATATGGCACCCTCTACACCCGTGCGGAGCTGAAAGCCATCTCCGAGGTGTGCCGCAGATTCGGCGTACCTCTGTTTGTGGACGGTGCCCGGCTGGGCTACGGCCTGGCCACCGACGGCACCGATGTGACTCTGCCTGTGCTGGCCAAGCTGGCCGACGTATTCTACATCGGCGGCACCAAAGTTGGCGCCCTGTTCGGCGAGGCAGTCGTTATCACCAATCCGGCATTGAAGCGGGATTTCCGCTACCTCATCAAACAGCGGGGCGGTATGCTGGCCAAGGGCCGTCTGCTGGGCATTCAATTTGAGGAGCTGATGGCAGACGGACTCTACACCCAGCTGGGCCGCCATGCCGATGAGCTGGCCTATCGGGTGCGGGATATTTTCCGCGCCGCCGGTTATCCCATGCTCTTTGACTCCCCCACCAACCAGCAGTTCCCCATTCTGCCCGATGCGGATTACGAGGTGCTCCGCCGCACCTCTGAGGGCGAGTTCTGGTCCCGAGTGGACGAAAGCCACTCCGCCATTCGCTACTGCACCAGCTGGTGCACCACCAAAGAGGCCGTTGACCGGCTGGAAGCGGCGGTCAACAAACTTGCAAAAACAAAGGAGTGTTGAACTATGGACTTCCACATCATCCACCACAACCACAACGTCGCCGACCTGAACACCGCCCTTACCTTTTATGAAAAAGCACTGGGCATGAAAGAGTGCCGTCGGAAAGAGGCAGCGGACGGCTCCTTCATCATCGTCTATCTGACCGACAAAGCGGCCAACTTTGAGATCGAGCTGACCTGGGTGAAGGATCATCCACAGAAATACGATCTGGGCGAATGTGAGTTCCATCTGGCCTTCGGCGTGGCCAAGGAGGATTTCGATGCCGCTCATGACCTTCACGAGAGCATGGGCTGCATCTGCTTTGAAAACCCATCTATGGGCATCTATTTCATCGAAGATCCAGACGGCTATTGGCTGGAGATCGTACCAGACAAATAAGTTATAGCTGACAAAAGCTCCGCTCGTTTGAGCGGAGCTGAGCTTGTCGAGAAACTCGACAAGCTCTCTCAGAAATGCAAGCATTTCTGAG
>ERZ808240.5525-NODE-5525-length-10226-cov-2.320716_pt1 | contig 10226 bp, 9 predicted proteins | sample MGYA00521084_ERZ808240 | MGnify/ENA primary metagenome ERZ808240 (study PRJEB31516, sample SAMN03275571) | gut metagenome | biome: mammalia-associated habitat; material: feces | host: Papio cynocephalus | place: Kenya | collected 2012-08-06 ... | reverse complement strand
AACAAATATGGATAGTCTGTTTGTCGAGGAGCGCCGAATCGGCGGAAAAACAGCGCTTCTGGCCGTTGTATGCGATGGTGTCGGCAGTCAGGCGGACGGTGCATTTGCTTCTGCGTATGCCACGGAGAGTCTGGAAAGCTGGTTTTATGCGCAGACAGCAGCGGAGCAGATGGCGCTGGCCCTGCGCGAACGTGTCTTGCGCATCAATCAGGAGATCCTGATCCATGCTGCGCAGCGCCGTCTGGCCACAGCATCGACTCTGGCGGCCCTTCTCCTTTTGGAGGATCGGTATGCTGCGGTCCATGCCGGAGACAGCCGGATCTATACCATCGACGCCGGCGGTCTCGAACAGCTTACACACGACGATGCCGCAGCCGACGGAAAACTGGAGCAGTATCTCGGCCGCAGCGGCCTGCAGCTTCAGTATACAGAAGCAGCTGCACCGCAGCGGAGCTTTTTGCTCTGCACGGACGGTTTCTATAAAAAAATGCCGCAGGAGATGCTCCAGCAGGCCGCTCGGGCGAAAAAAAGTGCAGAATTGGACGCGCTTCTGAGAAAGATGTGCCAGACGATACGCCAGCGCGGCGAACGGGATAATATCTCGGCGGTACTAATTAAAACGAAAGGTTGAAGAGCATGAAAATTCAGCTGCTAATTGCGACAAACGACCACGAATACGCAGATCACCTGTACACCGTTCTATCGAAAAGACAGGCAGATATTTTTGAACTTGGACTTTGCAGCAGCCCCGCAAATCTCGATGCTATGCTACTTCGCCGTACATATGATATCTGCCTGCTCGAACCTGCGGAAGGTGTGCAATACCAGCTTGATCGGGTCCGGCTGCCGCTGATCCTGCAGGACAGCCACACAGCAGTTCCGGAAGAACTGCGCGGCCTGCCCCGCGTCAAAAAATACCAGCGTATTTCCGCACTTGTCAGTGATATTCTGAACTGTTATGCCGAAGCGGCCAGAAGCTCTGAGCTGCTTGGCCAGACACAGGCAAAAATCACAGCGGTCTGGTCACCGGCCGGCGGCGTCGGCAAGACAAGCGTGGCTCTGGCCTATGCGGCACGTTCTGCGATGAACGGGCAGAAGACCGCCTATCTGAATCTTGAAAATTTTTGCAGCCTCGGCGCATTTTTGAAAGACGAAGGAAAAAGCATCAGTTCCGTGCTTGAGCGCATCGACCAGAACCCGTCTGTTCAGATGCGCAGCATCCGGCAGCAGGACACCGCAACCGGTATCTTCTATTACGGCGCGCCGGAAAACTACGATGACATCAACATTCTCGGAAAGACGGAGCTTGTGATCCTTCTCAACGCAGCAGCTTCCGGCGTCGACGAACTGATCGTTGATCTGCCTTCGTTCTGCGATGAGCGGATCCAATGCACGTTTGAACGGGCCAATCAGGTTTTTCTCGTTACAGATATGTCCATGACCGCACAGCGGAAGCTGCAGACCTTCATGGCACAGAACAGCGCCTATGACGATATCCGCCATAAGGCCGTCTTTGTCTGCAACAAAGGTACGCGCAGTGTACCGGATGGTGCAGAAAAGCATGTGGCGCTGCCGCTCGTGCAGTCAGCAGACCCTGCGCAGGTATTCAAGTCTCTTTCCGCCAGTCAATTTCAGCCCGCGTAATTCGGGCCGCAGAACAGAAACGCGAGGGATCATATGACGGACAATACGCGAAACCTTTTAATCTCTCAATTAAAGAGCGAGCTGCAGAGCCGATCTGATCTGACCGCGCTGAGTGACGACGAACTGAAAAAGCTTTCCGTTACAGCGCTGGAAAACAAGATCGACTGGGCCAGAACAAACAGCCCGGAGGCTTACAAGGAACTCTCCACACTGAATTTCAGAGAGCGGCGGCAGATCACAGACGCCATCTTTGAGTCGATCCGCGGCCTGGGCATTCTTGGCCAGATCATCTGCGACAGCGACATCACCGAAGTCATGATCAACGGCTACCAGAATATCTTCGTCGAAAAAAGCGGAAAGCTCTTCAAAATGAACGCGCAGTTTGAAAGCAGCCGCGAGCTGGAGATCATCATTTCCAAGTTCGTCTCTCAGGCCGGACGGCAGGTCAACGAGAGCGAGCCCATTGTTGATACGCGTCTGGCAGACGGTTCACGTGTCAACGTTGTCATGCCGCCGGTTGCGCTCAATGGCCCGATCGTCACGATCCGGCGCTTTCCCAAGGAGGCCATGACGGTACAGAAGCTGATCGCCTACGGCTCGATCACGCCGGAGGTGGCAGAAGTTTTGAAACTTCTGGTGGAATGTAAGTACAACATTTTCATCAGCGGCGGCACCGGCAGCGGCAAGACGACCTTTCTGAACGCTCTTTCAAACTTCATTCCGCATGACGAACGTATTATTACAATTGAAGACTCTGCTGAGCTTCAGATCCGCGGCATTGACAACCTGGTCCGGCTGGAAACCAGAAACAGCGGCGCCGACGGAAGCGGCGCAATTACCATCCGCGATCTCATCAAATCCGCGCTTCGTATGCGTCCGGAACGGATCGTTGTCGGCGAGGTGCGCGGTGCGGAAGCGCTTGATATGCTACAGGCAATGAACACCGGCCATGATGGCTCGCTATCGACCGGACACGCAAACTCCACAAAAGATATGCTCAGCCGCCTGGAAACCATGGTGCTGCAGGGCGCGGCCGGACTGCCGCTGGAAGCGATCCGGCAGCAGATCGCCTCAGCAGTCGATATCATCATCCATCTGTCGCGTCTGCGCGACAAGAGCCGCCGCACCATGGAAATCGTTGAGGTCCTGAATTATGATCCTGTAAGCCATGAGATCATATTGAACCCGCTGTATGAATTCCACGAGGATGCGCAGAGCTCCAAAAACAAAGTCTCCGGCAAACTGACGCGGACAGAAAACAAAATGGTCAATACCCACAAATTGCTTAACGCCGGTATTACACGAGAAGTATAGGAGGATCGCAGGATGGGGGATAATCTTTTTTCCACCGGCACAGCGGCCGCACCGGTACAGGAAAAGCCTGCGGCGCGGCCCGGGCGGACGGCGCTGATCGACTATGCAGAACCGCCGTCTGGTATTTTGTTCTGCATCGGTGCGTTTCTGATCGGTTTTGCACTGGGCTTCGCAGTACTGTTTATCTATTTCCGCATCATTCCGCTGTGTATTGCGGGCGGCGCGGTGACTGGCGGCGTTTACATTTTTGTTGCACAGAACAATGCAGTCATAAAGCGCAAGACAAAACTCCGCGCACAGTTCTATGATCTGCTGGAAGCAGTCTCTGTCTCCATGCGCGCAGGCAACCCGGCGTTCAAAGCGCTCGAAAGCGCAAAAACCGATCTGCTCCTGATCTACGCGCCGGACAGCGATATTATTGTGGAGCTGAACATCATTCTGTCAAAATTCAACAACGCTGTTCCTCTTTCCGAGGCCTTTGCGGATCTGGCCGCGCGCAGCGGTCTGGAGGACATTGCAAGCTTTGCTTCCATCTATGAGACCATCGAAGGAAAATCCAGCCGCGCCGATGAGATCGTACGCGAAACGCAGCAGATCATTGCCGACAAGATGGAGATCGAGATGGAGATCGAAACCATGATGACGGCGGCCAAATCCGAGGTCACGATCATGCTGTTTATGCCGCTTGTGATCCTTCTGGTCATCTCCTACGCGGGAGCCGGATTCATGGATTCGCTCTATACAACTCCGGTCGGCCGCATCGTTGCGGCTTTCGGTCTGGTGATTTTTATTATCAGCTTTATTTTCGCGAAGAAATTCAGCAAAATCGAACTGTAGGGAGGGACGCATATGCTGCCAAGGATCATTCTCGCGGCACTTGCAACAGGGCTGTCTGCCGTGTGGCTCTGGATGCTCTTCCGTGTCCAGACAATCGACTGGCGCATGGCGGCGTACTGCCGCCGGCTGCAGAATCGGCAGAAGATCGACGATCTGCGGAAAAAAGAAGAGGAAAACCGTCGGCAGATGGAAGAAAGCTACGGCGGCATGAAGGTGCTGATGCGGCTTCTTCTGACGACGGACTACGGAAAGGCCATCAGAAAGCTGGAAAAAGAAAATGAGGATCTGACGCGCGGGCGGCTGAAAAGCATCAACATTTTACAGCTGCCCGGCTTCGCGGCGGTCCGCATGTTTCCGCAGCTGACGCAGAACAACATCTACAAGAAGATCCTGATGAACTGCTTTGAGCTGTACGGAAAAAAATATGCGCCCTACAAGGCAAAAGAGTCCGTCGCAGAGATGTTCTCCTATCTGCTCTTTGGTCTGGCCGTGGTGTTTGCCGTCGGCGCGCTGGCTCTGACAAGCGGGAACAAAAACGGCGTGATGGCTGTGATGCTGGTCGGTCCGATGATCCTGCTGGTCCTAGTCTATGCAATTTTTGACACAACGAAGGATCTTGCGGAAAAGCGGCGCAGCGCCATTGAGCGCCAGCTTCCGAACGTCGTGTCCAAGCTTGCGCTGCTCGTCAGCTCCGGCATGATCATGGACAAGGCCTGGCGGCAGACGGCCAGAAGCTCGAATTCTGAATTATATCTGGAAATGCAGAAGGTTTCCGATGAGCTGGACAACGCCGTTGCACCGGAGGCCGCCTACGGCGCCTTCATCGACCGCTGCAACACGAAGCAGACAACAAAGCTGGCCTCCGCCATCATGCAGAATATGTCTAAGGGCAACGCGGAGATCGGCAAGCTCCTGCGCGAAATGGCCAAGGAAATGTGGTCGGAGCGGCGCAACTTTGCCAAGCGTGACTCCGAGAAGGCAAACTCCAAGCTGATGATTCCGACCATGCTGATTTTTGTGTCCATTCTGGTCATGATCATGGTACCGATCGCGACCAGCTTCTCTGGCTGGTAACGATGTACATATATAAAAAGAAAGGAGAAAGCATTATGTTGGAAAAAATCTCGCAGCTGCCGATGCTTGCTTACTTCGCCGTTACCGGTTTCATCCGGGATCTTAAGAAGGACGAGCGCGGTCTGTCCGGCGTCGTTGTTGCGGTGCTCCTGATTCTGGTTGCGGTTCTGGCTGTATCTCTTCTTTGGGATCAGCTGAGCACTTGGCTTGAGGAATTCTGGGCCAAGATTGTTGGCAAGGCCGGAACGATTAGCTAAATGATAGGCAGGAAGGAGGATGGTACGCATGAAACGCAGATGGAACGCATTGCTGAAAAAGAAGTCAGAGGCTTACGCTGTCGTGGAAGCGACCATCCTCTTTCCAATCATCATGATGATTTTTGCGGGACTGTTCCTGCTCTCGGTCTATCTTCCGACGAGGACCATTCTGCAGCGCGGCACGCAGTATGCCGCAGAGGGCATTGCGACCGCGCGCAGCGACACCTGGGTCGCGTTTGACCCGGAAGGCTATTCCTGGCTGAGCGATGCGCGAAATGTCTATGCGGTGCTCTTCGGGAAAGCAGAAGATGCCGACGTGGAGAGTGCGGTGCGGAAGTGCACCGAAAACGGGCTGATGCTCCGGCGGGGAGACATGAGCGTTACCTGCCAGATCAACAACTATGTGATCTATCAGGAGGTCGTTGTGACCGCGACCGACGTAGTCCGCGTTCCGATCGATCTTTCCTTTATCAAATTTCCAAACACCATTGACCTGACGACAAGCTCTACCGCAGTGGTCCAGAACGGCGACGAGTTCGTGCGGAATATGGACATCGCGGCGGACTTCGTAAAATACCTCGACCAGAGGTTCAATCTATCTACAAGCGCTGCGTTCGTGAATATCAAGGATGGCATTGCGAAGCTGCGGAATTTTTTGAAGGTGTAGAGGTGAGAGCCGTGCGAAAATTGCTGAAAGACTGCCGCGGCGCGGTCACCGTCATGGTGACGCTGCTGCTGATCCCGGCGCTGCTCGTCAGCGGGACCTGTGTCGACGTGGCAAGAAGCTACGCCGCGAAAAGCGCGCTGCAGGACGGAAACCGCATGGGCGCGAACGCGTGGCTGACACAATATGACGCGCTCTTACAGGATATCTACGGCCTGTTCGGCGTGTATGCAAATGACGATGAACTCAGCGGAGACGGGATGCTCCGTGACTATATCAAGGCCTCTGTTCTGGGGCCTGAGGACAAGGGCGGACTTGGCTTTTTCGATCTGTTCTATGATTCAGAGCTGACAGAGGCCAGTCTGAAAGTGACAAAGGATCTGGGAAACGTGGAGGTCCTGCGCAACCAGATCGAAGAATACGCAAAATTCCGCGCGCCGGTGGCCATTGCCTCGGAGCTTCTGGACAAGCTGGAGTCGTTCGAGAAACTGAAGGAGGACGCGTCGGCCGTCAAGGACAAGGTCGCCATCGACAAAGCCGTCGGAGACATTGAAGAGACCTATAAAGCCTTTTATGACAAGCTCCGGGAAATTGAAAATGAAACGGACGGATATCCTCCGACGGAGGCCAAAGCTTTCCGGGAAATCAACGCCAAGCTAAAAACAATCAAGGAAATCATGGATGAGATCAAGAGCCTTCAAAGTCAGCTTGCATCTATTTCTGATGAAGACGACGACGCGGCTTCGCGCCGCGCTGCGCTGCGGGCGAAGATCAACCAGAAAAGCGCAGAACTGAAAAAGGAGATTGCGGAGCTGCAGAAGCTCATCGAATTCTACTGTGATAGGTTTGAAGACTTTAAGGGCAAGATATCCAGCCTAGTCGATTTAGGCAGGCAGGCCGATGCACAGAAAAAAGATCTGGAGGCAAAGCTCGACGCGCTGGATGAAAAGCTCTCCAACGGGACCTGCTCCAAAGAGCTGTCCGGCGGCATGAGCCCAAGTTTGCAAGAGTATCGGGAGCTTCTGAAATACAACATTGAGGAACTGGCACAGGATATGGTGGACAAAGACAATCCCTATATCGACAGCATCATTGAGATGCTCAAGAACATTTCCCTCGGAAGCAGTGTCGGTGCAAACGGCGCAAAAATAGAATACACAGCAAAAAACTATCCAAAGGTCGATGCCGATACGACAAATCTCGGCACACTGATGGATAATTCGCTGAAAGAGAAGTTCAAAATTGAAAAGCCTACGGAGGGCGATCAAACCAGCTTCAAATATTTCCGGGATTTCTCCGGGGATGCGGAAATGTTCTATAAAACGCTGGACCAGATGTTCTCCAAAGGCAGCGACCGGAGCGAGGGAGAAACTACAAAAGCGGTCGTAAAAAAGCTCCTGCAGAATGTCAAGGAAAAAATTAAAAAAGGCTTCAGCGTAGAAACGGCCGGCGCTTCCAGATATCCCGGCTCTCTGAAGGGGGCGGCTGATGCCGAAACTGTCGAGATGGATCTGGATTCCAACTGGGAAGAAGGCGACAACGCGGAGAACGCGATCGGTTCCATGCTCGACTCACCGCTTCTCGATCGTTTTTCCAATCTGGCTGCCGATGTCGGCAACAAGGCGCTGCTGCTGGTGTATGACACGGAGATGTTCTCCAATTACACCTCGCCCAACGAGGCAGGCGCGTACGATCTGACGATGTCGAATATTCCGATGAACACGCGCGTCAATTATTTCTTCCAGTCGGAACTGGAATATCTCTTCCACGGGAACAAGGACTCTGCGCCGGAGAATCTGACAACGGTCGCAATGCTTCTGCTTTTGGTCCGCACAGTTATGAACTATGTTTCTTCCTTCATGATTTCTTCGGTTCAGGGCATTGTGACCGGCGTGGAAGGCGCGTTGGTGCTGCTTGGCCCCTTTGCCTTCGCTGTCGGCGCGCTGGTCCGGACAGGACTGGTACTCGGCGAGTCGTTCCTGGATGTTGTCAAGCTGCGCAGCGGCGATAGTGTCCCGCTTATCAAAATGCAGCCCTCAGAATGGACATTCGGCGGTACGGGTCTGGTCGAAGATCTGATGAATACCGGTGAAGAGGCCATCGCCAAGCTTGACAGCACGGCAGCAGCAGCCTCGAGCGCAAAAAAAGCCGTGCGGAAGGCAGAACCGGGCTCGATGACGTACCGCGATTATGTGTTCCTGCTGCTGGTGGAGGGAAATACACTCGCGCGGCGTACGGGCAATCTCATCTCCCTGAACATCACAAACTACAAGACCGGCAATAATGCCGCCGAACGAGCGATGGACCTGATGGAGCTCAGCCAGTTCGGCACGTGCATCAGCATCAGCTCGACGCTGGAGCTTCGGTTTATCTTCCTGTCCATGGGCTATGCGCAGAAGGGCATCAATGGCGTGGTCCCGCCCAGAACCATGACCTTGAAATCCACCGAGTACAGGGGGTACTGATGCCATGAAAAAAGATCAGCACGGATACATCGTGGTAGAAACCATCGGCGCTTTTATGCTGTTTGTATTTTTTGTGGCGTCTATTCTGATGCTCATCAATATTGTCGCCGTGCAGGCACGCGTCCATAACGCCATCACGCAGGCGGCGGAGACTGTCTCCATGTACAGCTACATTCTTGATCTGACCGGTGTGTCAGATTTCAAGCAGGGCGTCGCGGGCCGGGCAGACAAGGCCGGAGATCAGGCCCAGAATTTCGTAGATAATATCGACGCCGTTGTCGACGGGATCCGGAATCTGTCGCCCGATCAGATCCAGGGCGGCATAGATGGTGCGTCCGACCAGGCGCAGCAATGGATGGACGACCCGAAAGAGTTTATGAGTCTGGCATCAAATTTCGGTATCGAACAGTTGGCAAACGCAGGCTTTGGGAGCATCATCCGGCCATTGATCGGCCATTATCTGAACAACGGTTCGGTAAGCGGCGACGAATACCTGCGTCGGATGCAGGTCATTGACGGTCTGGATGGACTTTCGTTCTATCAGTTTGACCTGAGCAGTTCAAATGACAGTACATTGATCAACGCTTCCGGCGACCTGATCATTTCCGTCGAGTACAGTGTGCGCTACGGCGTCGGTCTGCCGCTGCCGTTTGAACCGAAGCTCACCATCCGTCAGCTGGTACGGACAAGGCCATGGGGCCACGGAGCCGGAGACGGATACACGGAGGGATAAGGGCCATGAAGGCTGTAAAGGAACACAGAAGGCTGCTGGCTGGGCTGGGATTGGCCGCTTTGATGCTCAGCTTTGTGCTTGTAAAACGGCAGCAGCTGGGTGCAATGACGCTTCTGCGCTATCTGCTGCTTCTGATCGCCGGCTACTGCGCGGCGCTCAGCGATATCCGCGCGCGGGTCGTTCCGAATGTGCTGATGCTTTTGATGCTGGCCGCGTGGACATTTTGGATGGGCGCACTGGCCCTTATCCAATGGGAGCAGTTTTTGCTGCTTCTGATACAGTCTCTGGCAGGCGGCCTTGTGCTCGGCCTTGCGGCTTTGATCGTCTATCTGCTGAGCAAAAAGGGACTTGGCGGCGGAGATGTGAAATTTTTGGCGACGGCCGGTCTGTATCTGACCGTCGGACCGGGGCTCACCGCGGTGATCCTCGGAACAGTGCTGTCTGCTATGACGGCATTGCTTTTGATGGCACTGCGAAAAATAAGCCTCAAAGATGCCATTCCGCTGATTCCGTTTCTGTATGCAGGCATTTTGATCGTTGCGTTCTTCGCATGAAAAGGAGGATATCTGGTGAAAAAGGGCCGCTTAGGGACATTTGTTGTCCTGCTTATCCTATTGCTTTTGGTCGTGTGGGCAGCCGCGCTGCTCTCGGCGACCAACACACAGAAGCAGGCCGCGCTGATCGAACAGGCGGAAGCTCTTCTGGAAGATGAGATCTATCTCCGCGCGCAGCCGCTTTTGGAAGAGGCGGTCACCTATCAGACAAATCAAACATTTTACGCAGAAAACCTGCTCAAGCAGGTTTATCTGGCGCTGCGCAGCGAGCAGGGCTATGAAATGAAATATCGGAATCTTCTTACCGCGCAGATGGAGCGCGCCGGGACGCCTGCGGAGATTTTCCTGGAGGCTTCCAATTATTATTTTGATTCCGGAAAAATCGCCAAGGGAATCGCTGCGCTACGCGATGGCGTACAGGCGACCAATGACCCGGCTCTGTTAGAGGCTTATGAGGAAAACCGATACCAATACCGTTCCGGTCGTGTTTCATTTCAACAAATCATGGAAGCCTATAACGGCATGCGTCAGGTGCAATCCGAGGAAGGCCTTTGGGGCCTGACCGATTTATCAGGAAAAATCGCAGTCCCCTGCGTGTATAAGGCCATCACGACATACAGCAATCAGTTGGCTGTGGCGCAGAGCGCGGAAGACGGAAGTATTTACAGCGTAGATGCCGAAAAC
>ERZ808240.5522-NODE-5522-length-10236-cov-11.757195_pt1 | contig 10236 bp, 8 predicted proteins | sample MGYA00521084_ERZ808240 | MGnify/ENA primary metagenome ERZ808240 (study PRJEB31516, sample SAMN03275571) | gut metagenome | biome: mammalia-associated habitat; material: feces | host: Papio cynocephalus | place: Kenya | collected 2012-08-06 ... | reverse complement strand
GCCTTGTAGCTGGGCAGGCTGGTCATATAGCCGCCGGACATCTTGCCGGGGCGGCTCTCCACGTCAAACAGCTCGTTGTCCTGCATGAAGTCGATGAACTCTGCAGTCTCGGGGCTGAGCTCGTGGTACATGGTGCGGGCAGCATCCATGCGGGCCTGATAGCCGGGAATGGGCTTGGGATTGCCGTCCTTGAAGATGATGGGCAGGTCGGTAAAAGTTGGGTGGGTGATGCCGGTGCGCTTGGCGCGCATGGCCATGACCTTCTGCAGTTCGGGCACGACATCGTTGGCCACCTGGTCGCGGAACTTCTGGATCTCGGCGGGGCCGTAACCGATGCGGTTCATGCGCACATAGGAAAGCTCGCTGTAGTCCTTGTAGCCCAGAATTTTGGCCTGCTGGTTCAGGTTCTGCACGATCTGGCCGTACAGTTCGTCCAGTTCGGCGCGGTGGGCGTCAAAGTAACCGGCCTCAGCCTCGTAGGCAGCCCGGCGGACGGCGGGGTCCAGATCCTCTTTGTAGGGGCCCAGCTGCGGGATGGTGAGATGCTTGCCGTCCAGCTCCACCATGGCGCCGCCGTAGATCTGCTGGTACTTGCTGACCAGCGCGTTGAACTCTTTCTGCAGATCCACGGTGCGGTCGTCCATGCCAAGAACCGCATTCTTCATCCCAGCTACGCAGGTGGTGCCGAACTTCTCCGTCAGGGCGTCCACATGCGGGTTGGCGAGGAAGGCACGGCTGATCTCGACCTGGGCATTGGTCACGGCAGGGCCGTTGTCATCAAAAAAGTCCTGTTCAGCCTTCCAGTAGGCATCGCGGGTGTCGCAGGTGTAGTGGATATTTGCCAGCTGGGAGGCGGTGGTATAGTCCGCGAAGGCGCGGCTCTGCTCATAGTACAGATCCACCAGCTCGGCCCTGCTCTGGGCGGCAGCGGCCTTGGCGGCCAGCTCTTTGCACCGGGCCAGCAGGGCACCGATGTCGGGGCGGGTATAGGTCATTTCACGGAATTTCATCGGGAAACAGTCCTTTCCGGGAGAAGCTTCTCCCCATAGCATTCATGCCCATCTTACCACGTTCCCACCCAAAAGAAAAGGGGAAGGCCGCGTAAACTATGCAGCATTGCCAAAAAATTCAGAGTGAAACTGGCAAAGCTGTCCGAATCTGCGATTGCAAGCGGGGCGAAAAAGGTCTATAATGGGCATATCAACAGAGTAAGATCCTGTGCGTTAAGTGCCGCATCAACGGGGAGTTGTGCTGTGGACGAAGGGGTACCCGCGGTACAGGATCTGCATCCCGCTGCTGCATGGACTTGGGTGCAGGCGGGGCCGCCTGTGCCCTGCCCGGAAGTGAACGTTGTTGGAGTCACGCCCTCCTTTGTGCGGTTTGTCGTACAGGGAGGGCGTTTTATTTTTTGCCTGCCCTGAACAGTTCCTTTTTGAAAAGGGAGGACAATTGATATGAAAAACAATTCCAGAACGTCCGTCCGTACGCTGGTCATGCTGGCGCTGCTGGTGGCCATGAGCATCGTATTCAGCCGGGTGCTCAGCATTTCCACCGGGTTTGTGCGGTTCAATCTGGGCAGTTTGCCGGTGCTGCTGGCAGCGCTGCTGTTCGGCCCCTGGGCCGGCTTTGCCGTGGGCGCAGTGGCCGATATGATCGGCGGCGTGCTGGCCGGTTATGCCATCAACCCGCTCATCACGCTTGGCGCAGGTGCCATTGGCCTGGTGGCCGGTTTTGCGTGGAAGCGTCTGAGCGAGATGCGGGTAGGCCTGCGGCTGCAGATCAGCGTGCTGCTGGGACACTTTGTCGGCTCGATGGTCATCAATTCGCTGGCCCTGCGCATCTTCTACGGCTATGCCTGGAGTGTGCTGCTGGCCCGCATCCCCAATGCCATCGTGCTGGCCGCTGTGAACACCGTTCTCCTGCGCATCCTGCTGGAAAACCGCACCCTGATGAAACTGGCAAAAAAGTGAAGAAGGTTTATTATGAACTATGAATCGGCATTGGAATACATCCATGCGGTGCAGTGGGCTGGGCATAAACCCGGCCTGACCCGCACCCGTACCCTGCTGGCGGCCCTTGGCGACCCGCACCGGCAGCTCAGATTCGTGCACATTGCGGGCACCAATGGCAAGGGCAGCACCGCCGCTATGGTGGCCTCCTGCCTGCAGGCGGCGGGCTACCGGGTGGGCCTGTATACCTCGCCGTTCATCAATCGTTTCAATGAGCGCATTCAGGTCAATGGGCAGCAGATCGGGGATGACGAGCTGGTGCAGCTGGTGGAGCAGGTAAAGCCTGCCGCCGATGCCATGACCGATGTGCCCACTGAGTTTGAGATCATCACGGCACTGGGAATGCTCTATTTTGCCCGGCAGCACTGCGATATCGTGGTGCTGGAAGTGGGCCTTGGCGGCACGCTGGATTCCACCAATGTCATCGAGAAGCCGGAGTGTGCCATTATCACGGCACTGGGCATGGACCACGTCAAAGAGCTGGGGCCCACGCTGGCAGACATTGCCGCTGCCAAGGCGGGCATTATTAAAGCGGGCTGCCCGGTGGTAAGCTACGGCGGCGTGCCGGAAGCAGATGCTGTTATCCGGCAGGTGGCTGCAGAGCAGCATGCTCCGCTGACCGAGGTAGATTTCCACAAATTGCAGATCGATGGTGGAAATCTGGACGAGGTCACCTTTGATTTTGACGGTCTGAACGGTGTGCAGCTGCCGCTCATCGGCAGCTACCAGCCCCGCAACGCAGCCGTTGCCATCACGGCTCTGCGGGTGCTGCGGGCACACGGCTGGAACATTCCGGAGCAGGCCATCCGGACCGGACTGGAAACGGTCTCCTGGCCTGGCCGCTTTGAGCTGCTGCGGCATCGCCCGGCCTTTCTGCTGGACGGCAGCCACAATGCCCACGGGATGCGGGCTACCGTGCAGAGCCTGCGCGACCGTTTCCCCGGGGAGAAGTTTGTGTTCCTGGTCAGCATCATGGCGGACAAGGACGTGGAAGAGATGCTGGCGCTGCTGGCCCCGCTGGCGAAACAGTTCGTGACGGTGGCAGCTCACACGCCCCGCGCCATGTCGGCAGAAACGCTGGCCGAGCACATCCGTACCTACGGCTGCGAGGCGGAGGCCGCACCGACCATTGAAGCCGGTGTAGCCAGGGCGGTAGAGCTGGGCGGCGACGGCCCGGTGTGCGCTTTGGGTACCCTGTATTTTTCCGGCGACGTCCGCACCGCATTTGCGCAGCTGGCCGGGTGACCGACAGACAAAAAAACTATACAAAAAGAAAAAGCGATGGCCCATGCAGGTTGGGTCATCGCTTTTCTTGCCCTTTCCAGGGCAGGCAGGGTAAATGATAAGAAGGTAAATGAAGAAAATAGCGAATTGCATTCACAAAGGCCGAGCAGTGCGGAGATGAAAGCTGGACGACAAGGCAATGTATCCAACGTGGTGCCTTTGTTGGATACAACATACCACTTTTCACAAAAAAATACAAGGGCTTTTTTTAAATTTTCTTAAAAAACGGGCGAAAAATCGTATTTTCAGTGAATCGCACAAAAATTGCAAAAAGTTCCCGGCAAACTGCCAAACCAAGCCCAAATTGTGAAAATCCGGCCCCGGTTCGGGCGCTTTACAAGCTGCAGACAGTGTGCTAAGATGAATACAAACTTATAATAGAGAGTCTGCGCTCCGGGAGAGTGCAGCGGGCGGCAGCTGAAAGGAGCCAGCTGCGCGGGAGAGGAGTATCAGGAATGGCAGAACAGGCAGTCAAAGGCGCAAAAGCGCCGCTGTTTGGTGGGCGGAAGCCGTTGTTTACAAAGGAAGAGCTGCTGCGGCTGACCTGGCCGCTGCTGGTGGAGCAGCTGCTGGAAGTGACCGTGGGCATGGCGGATACCATGATGGTGTCCCGCTGCGGCGAGGCGGCGATCTCCGGCGTCAGCCTGGTGGATATGATCAACAACCTCATCATCGTGCTGTTTGCGGCGCTGGCTACCGGCGGCGCAGTGGTGGTGAGCCAGTTCCTTGGCGCAAAGGAGCAGAAGAGCGCGGATGAGAGCGCGGGCCAGCTGATCCTGCTCAGCGGCATCTTCGGCCTGGCGGTGGGCGTGTTCTGCTTTGTTCTGGCGCGGCCCATGATCAGCCTGTGCTATGGCTCCATTGACGCGGACGTGCTGGATGCCGGTGTGCATTACCTGCGCATCATCGCCATCAGTTACCCGTTCCTGGCGCTGTACAACGGCGGCGCGGCGCTGTTCCGCAGCATGGGCGACTCCAAGATCTCCATGCAGATCAGCTTTCTGATGAACATCATCAACATCGTGGGCAATGCGGTGTGTATCTTCGGCCTGAAAATGGGCGTGGAGGGTGTTGCATGGCCCAGCGTGGTTTCCCGTATGGTAGCGGCCTTCCTCATTCTGGGCCGGTGCTACCAGAAAAACCATGCCCTCACGGTGCCCAAGACCCTGCGGGTGAACGGCAGGCTGGCAAAGCGCATTCTGGGCATCGGTGTGCCGTCTGCCTTTGAGAACAGCCTGTTCGAGGCCGGGCGCATCCTGGTGGTGAGCATGATCTCCACCTTCGGCACGGTGCAGATCGCGGCCAATGCGGTCGCCAACAATCTGGACGGCATGGGTGTCATCCCGGGTAAGGCCATCGGCCTGGCGATGATCACGGTCGTGGGCCGCTGCGTCGGCGCAGGGGATAATGAACAGGCAGTTTATTACACCCGCAAGCTGCTGCTGTGGGCTTACATCACAATGGGCCTGTCCAACGGGGCCATTCTTCTGTTTGTAAAGCCGCTGGTGGGCATTTATGCACTTTCCGGCGAGACGATGGCGCTGGCCATCCTGCTGGTGCAGATCCACTGCGGCTGCGGCCTGGTGCTGTGGCCCAGCTCCTTCGTGCTGCCCAACGCTCTGCGCGCTGCCAACGATGTCCGGTTCACAATGGTCGTTTCCATTTTGAGCATGGTGGTGTGGCGCCTGGGCTTCAGCTATCTGCTCTGCGCCCGCCTGGGCTGGGGTGCCGTGGGCGTGTGGATCGCCATGGTGGTGGACTGGGCCTGCCGCGTGATCTGCTTCCTGGCGCGGTTCCGCAGCGGTGCATGGAAAACGAAATATCAGGCATAACATAAGGAAAGGAACACCGCATGAAACTCATCAGCTGGAACGTGAACGGCCTGCGCGCCTGCCTGACCCACGGCTTTGCCGAGAGCTTTGCCGCACTGGATGCAGACATCTTCTCGGTGCAGGAGACCAAAATGCAGCCCGGGCAGGCAGACTTTGCACCGGAGGGCTATACCGAATATACATACTCCGCCGAGAAAAAGGGTTACTCCGGTACGGCATGCTGGTGCAAACAGCCGCCCCTGGCGGTGACTACCGGCATCGGCATCGAGGAGCATGACCACGAGGGCCGGGTGCTCACGCTGGAATACCCGGCGTTCTATCTGGTCAACTGCTACACCCCCAACAGCCAGGACGGTCTGAAGCGATTGGATTACCGTATGACCTGGGAGGACGCCTTCCGGGCCTATCTGCTGGCACTGGATGCGAAAAAGCCGGTCATCCTCTGCGGGGATCTGAACGTTGCCCACACCGAGATCGACATCAAAAATGCAAAGACCAACCGCATGAACGCCGGCTTTACCGATCAGGAGCGCGCCAAGATGACCGAGCTGCTGGCCGCCGGGTTTACGGACAGTTTCCGCGTCATTCACCCGGACGAGGTGAAATACAGCTGGTGGAGCTACCGGTTCCATGCCCGGGAGAAGAACGCGGGCTGGCGCATCGACTACTTCCTTGTTTCCCGCCGCATTGCCGACAAGATCCAGGCAGCGGAGATCCACAACGAGATCTTTGGCTCTGACCACTGCCCGGTGGAGCTGCAGATCGATCTGTAAAAGGAGAATTGTATGCTCAAGAATTATCTGCTGGTGTTTTTCATCTCGATGGTGCCCATCGTGGAGCTGCGCGGAGCCATCCCCATCGGCCTGGGTATGGGCCTGCCCGCTCTGCCCACCTATTTCCTGTGTGTTCTGGGCAACATGGTGCCGGTGCCGTTCATCTATCTGTTCGCCCGCAAATTCCTCATCTGGGGCTGTGATAAGCCCCTCATCGGCAAGATCTGCAAGTTCTTCATCGTCAAGGGGGAAAAGGGCGGACGCGCGCTGGAAGCCAAGGCGGGCCGCGGCCTGACGTTGGCGCTGCTGCTGTTCGTGGGCATTCCGCTGCCGGGCACCGGTGCCTGGACCGGCACGCTGGCAGCCTCCATTCTGGACATGAAATTCAAGGATGTGCTCATTGCCTGCATGGGCGGCGTGCTGCTGGCCGGCATCATCATGGGGCTGGCCAGTGCGGGCCTGCTGGGGGCGCTGAGCACCCTGTTTGCGGTGGGCTGAGTGCCAAAGCCCCGGCGGGTTTGTCGTGGAAAATGCCGATAGCTTTTCCCGCCGGAGTATGCTAAAATAGACAGCGATGTGTTTTTGTACGGCTGCGCACAGCGGCCGCCGGAAAGGAAACGAAGAAACATGAATCAGGAACTGAATCAGAAAATTGACGCATTCATTGCAGAAAACAAAGAGCAGATCTTAAAGGACATCGCTGCGCTGGTGGCCATCAACAGCGTGGAGACCGCCCCGGAAGAGGGCGCACCCTTTGGTGCCGGTGCCCGTGAGGCGCTGGACAAAACGCTGGAGCTGGCAGCCGGTATGGGCCTTGCCACCCACAACTGCGAGAACTATATGGGCTACGCAGAGCTGGCCGGTGCAGACCCGGACAAATATCTGGCAACCATCTGCCACGTGGACGTGGTGCCTGTGGGCAATGGCTGGAGCGCAGACCCCTTTACTATGCGCATCAAGGACGGCTGGCTGCTGGGCCGCGGCGTTTCGGATGACAAGGGCCCCATGGTCACCACCCTGTATGCCCTCAAGTTCCTGAAAGAGCAGGGCCTCAGCCTGCGCTACCCCATCCGCGCCCTCATTGGCGACAACGAGGAGACCGGCATGGGCGATGTGGACTACTACCTCAAGCATTACACTGCCCCGGTGTTCTGCTTCACCCCGGATGCCGAGTTCCCGGTGTGCAACGGCGAAAAGGGCCACTTCGGCGGCAAGCTGGTCAGCCCGGTGTGCAACGGCGTCATTGCAGAGTTTGAGGGCGGTGTGGCCAACAATGCCGTGCCGGACCGCGCCAGCGCCCTGCTGAAGACTGACATCACCAAGCTGAAGAACGCCCCCAACATCACGCTGGAGCCGGAAGGCGACGGTGTGCGCATCCGCGGCTGGGGCAAGGCCGGCCATGCAGCCATGCCGGAGGGCACGGTGAACGCCATCGGCCTGGTGGTGGATTACCTGCTGGATAACGACCTGTGCAATGAGGCAGAGCGCGCTTATCTGGAAGTGCTGCGCAAGCTGCACGTCTCCACGGCAGGCGACGGCCTGGGCATCCAGTGCGCAGACGGCCCCTTCGGCCCGCTGACCATCATCGGCGGCCGCATCTATATGGAAGACGGCCGCATGGTGCAGACCATGGACAGCCGCTTCCCCACCTGCACCAATGGCGATACCATTGCCCAGCAGGTGCGCGAGGCCATTGGCACCGGCGCAGAGCTGCGGGATGTGACCGCTGCAGAGCCCTTCTATATCGAGGCGGACAGTGCCGCCATCCAGGCCTGCATCAACACCTACAATGAGGTGACCGGCGAGAACGCCAAGCCCTTCACCATGGGCGGCGGCACCTATGCCCGCCACTTCCCCTATGCAGTCAGCTTCGGCCCGGAGCATGTGGACCTGCCCCTGCCGGAGTTCGGCGGCCCGATGCACGGTGCCAACGAGGCAGCCCCCATTGACAAGCTGCTGGAAGCCATCAAGATCTATATCCTGGCTCTGCTGCGCCTGGAAGAGATCGACTTCTGAGGCGCACGGCCATGAACATCCTGGTCATTGATGGGCAGGGCGGCGGCCTGGGCCGCCAGCTGGTGGCAGCCCTCAGCGCCCAGTGCCCGGAGGCCCGGCTCACGGCGGTGGGCACCAACAGCCTGGCCGCTTCGGCCATGCTCAAAGCAGGGGCTGCCCGGGCCGCGACTGGTGAGAATGCCGTGGTCGTCAACTGCCGCAAGGCGGATATCATCGTCGGGCCCATCGGTATCGTCATTGCGGACGCACTGCTGGGCGAGATCACCCCGGCCATGGCGCAGGCAGTCTGCCAGAGCAATGCGGTGCGGGTGCTTATCCCGGTCAACCACTGCGACAACTACATCGTCGGCGTGCCGGAGCAGCCCATTGGCAGTCTGGTGCAGGCGGCGGTGCAAAAGGTAAAGTCCCTCTGTGCCGGGGAACATTGCTGAAAAAGCGGAGTGCCCTCCTGTGCATTGCACAGGAGGGCACTCCATCTTTTTATAGTAATTCTGCCAGAATGCTGTTCTGTACGATGAGCCCGGCGGGCGTCAGGGCAAGGGTGGTGCCGTCAAAAGTGGCGTAGCCGCTCTTCACACAGTTTTGCACAAAGGCGAGCTGCCGGGTGGAAAACTCCTTGCCGTAGAGCTGCTTATAGGCGGGCAGAGAGAGCCCCTTGCGCAGGCGCAGCTGCAGGATGAGGTAGTCCTCTGCGCCGCAGAGACCGTCCATGACCGGGGCGGCGGCGTCCTGCAGGAAGGCGGCAGTATCGGGCGGGTAATAAAAGCGCTTGCCGCCCATGCAGGAGTGCGCTGCCGGGCCGAGGCCGAGGTAATCCCCGCAGTCCCAGTAAATGAGGTTGTGCCTGCCCTCGCAGCCGGGCTTTGCAAAGTTGGAGATCTCGTACTGCCGGTAGCCGTGGTGCTCCAGCTGCTCCACCGCATAGAGGTAAAAGTCCGCCGCTTCGTCGCCGGTGGGCAGACCCTCCGGCGGGCGTTTGCCAAAGGCGGAGTCCGGCTCGATCTTGAGCAGGTAGGCGGAAATGTGGGTGGCTCCGCCGCCCTCGATGAGTTCCAGCGTCTCATCGAACTCGGCCTGCGTATAATGGGGCAGGGCCAGCATGATGTCGCCGCTGATGTTTTCAAACCCGGCTTTTCTTGCCGCTGTGAATGCGGCCCGGGCCTGCTTGGCCGTGTGCGGGCGGCCCAGCGTGCGCAGCTGGGTGTCCCGGGCGGACTGCACGCCGAAGGAAATGCGGTTCACGCCTGCTGCCCGGAAGCCCCGCAGGCTCTCTTCGGTCACGGTTTCGGGGTTCGCTTCCAGCGTGATCTCCGCGCCGGGCAGGGGAGCGGCAGCTTCAATCAGCCGCGCGGCCTGCGCGGGCGACAGCAGGCTGGGGGTGCCGCCGCCAAAGTAGACCGTGTCCGGCCGCAGGGGCCTGTCCGGCGTAAAGCGGGCCAGCTCCCGCAGCAGTGCATCCACATAGGCATCCGGCACGCCGCGCTCACCGGGGTGAGAATAGAAATCGCAGTACCGGCATTTGGAAAAACAGTAAGGAATATGCAGATAAAGTCCGAGGGACATAAAACATCACAGCCTTTTTCATGAAACGTTCATTTCTATACAGTATACTATACCCTGTAGACCGGAGCAAGAGCAACACCTCCCCCACAGGGGCAGGGCGGCACACCGCTCCGTGTCCGGACAGCTTCCCCCGAGGAGGAAGCCGAAACGAGAATGGAGGGATTCCATGATGGATTACAACAACTACGACCGCGGCTATACGGAGTCTGCCATGACTTCGGCCGATTATATGGCCCGCACCTACCGCTGGATGGCGGCTGGCCTGCTGGTCACCTTTGCAGCCGCTTTTGTTACGGCCACGACGCCGCTGTTCTATGTGGTGAATTCGCTGTACCTGCTGTTCACCATTGCAGAGCTGGCACTGGTGATCGTGCTCAGCTCCAAGGTGCAGAGCATGTCGGTGGGCGCAGCCCGGGGCGTGTTCTTTGCATATGCATTGCTCAACGGTATGGTGCTGAGTTATTACTTCGTGGCGTTCTCAGTGGGCACGCTGGTGCTGGCCTTCCTGGCAACGGCCCTGTACTTCGGCCTGATGGCAGTGTACGGTACCACCACGCATAAAGATCTTTCCACCTGGGGCCCGAAGCTGATGATGGCGCTTGTCGCCCTGATCGTCACCGGCTTTGTGGGCATCCTGTTCGGCATGAGCTTCGTGACCACCGTGCTGTACAGCGGCATCGGTCTGGTGGTGTTCATGCTGCTGACCGCTTATGACACCCAGAAGCTGAGCCAGATGTACTCCTACTACGCTTGCGACAG
>ERZ808240.5521-NODE-5521-length-10236-cov-14.988999_pt1 | contig 10236 bp, 7 predicted proteins | sample MGYA00521084_ERZ808240 | MGnify/ENA primary metagenome ERZ808240 (study PRJEB31516, sample SAMN03275571) | gut metagenome | biome: mammalia-associated habitat; material: feces | host: Papio cynocephalus | place: Kenya | collected 2012-08-06 ... | reverse complement strand
ATGGCTCTGCCGCAAATCATCATGAGTTTAGATCCTTTTTCTTCCGGCATGACATTAGCTGCACTTTGGGCCGCCGATGTTTCTACGGCTTGCACCATTTTGTTAGGTGCCAGTACATTAGTTGCACAAGATATCTTTAAACGTTTCTTTAAGCCAGATATTTCCAAAGAAGCCTATGTAAAAGCCAACCGCTTGGTTATCCTTATTATCGGCATCGGCACCTTGTGGCTTGCTTTTAACGCCGTTGGCATCGTGAAGGTCATGTTAATCGGTTTAAGCTTAACGACTGCCTTTACGCTCGTATTCCTCTGCACGATGTTTTGTCCGTCGTTATGCCGTAAAAACACAGCTTTTTGGACAACACTCGTCGGCATCGTCGGCTTATTTGCTTGGCAGCTCTGCCCGGCAATCCATATTTTTCCGCACGTCATTTACTTTGAATGGGTTATCTGTATTATCACGCTGCTGATTGTCCGTATTTTTGATAAAACACCTATCAAAATACCGGAAGTCAAAGCAGATGAAATGTAACACTATAAAAAAACAGCAGCAATGGACACATGTTCCATTGCTGCTAATTTTTTCTTTATTTTACTATTTCTTCTGTTGTTGCCGGTAAGTTAGGCATCTCTGTATTAAACCATTTTTTATACAGTTTTTGGAATTCACCATTTTCTTTCAGCTTCGCCATCGCAGCATTTACTTCTTTCTGCAGTTCTTCATTATTCTTATTCATAGCAAATGCCAAATATTCAGACTTCGTATCCGGAATTTCAATAACTTTATAATTATCTTTTCCTTCCTGTGTCAGGAAATAATCGGCAACCGGTTTATCCAAAATACCGGCAGGGGAGCCGCCTACGCCTAATTCCATGATAATTTCAGAGTTGTTGTCAAACTGTTTGATAGCCAAGCCCTTTTCTTCAGCATATTTAGCACCTGTCGTTCCCAACTGCACGGCAATTTGTTTACCTTGTAAATCATCTACTGAATTGATGCCGCTCGTTTTAGGCGTCAAAATAACAAGCTTGGATTCATAAAAAGGCGCAGCAAAACGAACTTTTGCTGCCCGCTCCGGTGTAACGGTCATGCCGGCCACAGCAATATCCATGTCACCCTGCTGAATAATAGGAATGATACCGGAAAAAGGAATATTATTGAACTGAATATCCCGTCCCATTTCTTTGGCAACAGCTTTCATTAATTCTACTTCAAAACCTTTATAATCTTCGGACTGGTCATTATCCTTAAATTCAAAAGGCACAAACGTAGCATTCGTTGCTACGCGCAAAGGCTGACTCTTGTCGGCCTGCTTTTCCTTGTTGCCGCATCCAGCCAGCAATGACACGGATAATACGCCAGCCAGCACAGCTGTCATGATTTGTTTTACATTCATTCTCTCGTCCTCCTAAAAACAGTTATACTACTATTATTTGCATAAGTATACCATATTAAGCAATAAAAGTCTATTTACAAATATATAAAAAACCTGTTTTATTCTCTTAAAAAAGGGATAGAACAGGTTTTTTATTTGGTTATCTTCTATGTACATTCAATGCAAGTTATTGCAAGCGAATAGAACGGATTTTTTGACGAAGCGGCAGTAGGGAAGAGGGACTAACGGATAATTCGTCAATGCCCATTTTCAGGAATGTTTCCGTCAATGCAGCATCAGCACCCAATTCACCACAAATACCTACCCAAATGCCTTCCTTGTGTCCGTTTTCAATCGTTTGCTGGATGAGCCGCAATATTGCCGGATGATGTGCATCAAAAAACGCATCCAGCTTCGTCTGCTGCCTGTCAATCGCCAGTGTATACTGCGTCAGGTCATTAGAGCCAATGCTGAAGAAATCGACTTCTTTTGCCAGCTCATCGCTCATGATAGCCGCTGCCGGTGTTTCTATCATAATCCCAATTTCCATATCGTGGTCATATGCAATATTCTTCGCATCTAATTCCTGCTGCACTTCCTGCAGAATCGCTTTGCACTGACGTACTTCTTTTACAGAAATAATCATGGGAAACATAATAGCAATCTTTCCATATGCCGACGCACGCAATAATGCCCGCAGCTGCGTTTTAAATATCGCCGGACAGGTAAGGCAGATACGGATGGCCCGCATCCCCATAGCAGGGTTTTCTTCGTCATCTAAGCCAAAATAATCAACTTTTTTATCCGCACCAATATCTAAGGTTCGAATAATAACCGTTTTTCCCTGCAGGGCTTCTGCCGTCTTTTTATACGCTTCAAACTGCTGTTCTTCTGTTGGATACGTACTGTTTTCCAAATATAAAAATTCACTGCGGAACAATCCAATGCCTTCGGCATCATTGGCAATGACTTGAGGCAGGTTGTCAGGGTTTCCAATATTCGCATATAAGTGAATCTTTTTCCCATCCAATGTTTCCGTAACCGTTCCGCGAACAGCATCCAACTGTTCCCGCTGCTGTTTCATCAGCTGCTGCTTTTGCTGCATTTCCTGCAGCGTCGCTTCATCCGGATCAATATATACCGTACCTGTCGTGCCATCAATAATAGCCGTCATACCGTCTACATCCGTATGCATCTGCGTACCTGTATTGACGACAGCCGCGATTCCCAATGTGCGTGCCAAAATGGCCGTATGTGAATTCGTGCTGCCTGCCGAGGTTACAAAGCCTAAGATTTTATCTGTATCAAGCTGCAAGGTTTCGCTGGGAGCCAAATCATCAGCTGCAATAATCACATGGTTGTACTTGCTGAAATCAATACTCGGCCCGCCGCAAAGCTGCTGTTCCACACGGCGTGAAATATCCAAAACATCTGCAGATCGGGCTTTCATATACGCATCATCCATCGTTTGAAACATTTTTGCAAACTGTTGGGCTGTGCATTCTACGGCTGCTTCTGCGTTTATTTTTTTACTGCGAATTTTATCTTCAATAGACTCAATATAATCATCATCTTCCAACATCATTTGATGTACTTCAAAAACAGCCGCTTGTTCTTCGCCTACTTTTTCAACAGCTTTGTGATACATCTTTTGAAGTTGTGTCATCGCTTCTGCACGGGCCTTTTGAAAGCGCTGTACTTCTGTTTCTGCATCATCAATAGGATGCCTGGCAGTAGAAATGGTATTGCGGTGAAACAGTGCCAACGGGCCAATCGCAATATCCGCAAAAACACTTTTCCCTTGTAATGTCAGCATACCGATTCCTCCTCACTGCGGCTTAGAAGTTTTCTTTCAAAAATGCTTCCATAGCTGCCGCCGCTGTGGCTTCATCAGTACCATCAACTGTAACTTTAATTTCTTCGCCTTGTTTAACGCCTAAAGCCATTACAGCAAAAATCTTCTTTACATCGCCATTTCTTGCGCCTTTAGCAATTGTAATCTTAGATTCATATTTTTTCGCTTCTTTGACAAGTAAGCCGGCGGGACGAGCGTGAATCCCCTGTGGATCTGTAATAGTAAATGTAAATTCTTTCATGATAAATTCCTCCTTGAATATGTTATGTTAATATATGCATAATGCATAGTATATGCTCACTACATCTATTCTTGTACTCGTTTTTTACGAATAATCCCCATCAGTACAGCCGCAACACCTGTCCCAACTGCTAAGGCAGCAATATACATGGGCCAGTTAGTTACAACACCAAAGACGAAAACGCCGCCATGCGGTGCCGGAATGGCGCAATCAAAAAGCATAGACAAGGCGCCGGCAACAGCCGCGCCGACTGCACACGGGGGAATGATATGTACCGGATCTGATGCGGCAAAAGGAATGGCACCTTCTGTAATAAAAGACAACCCCATAATAAAGTTGGTAACTGTTGACTGCCGTTCTTTCGGTGTAAATTTTCCCTTAAACAGCAGCATAGCCAACGCAATGGCAAGGGGAGGCACCATGCCGCCAATCATAACGGATGCCATAATGCCAGAGCTTACTGCGTCACCGGCTGCACTCATCAAAGAAGCCGTCCCAAACACATACGCCGCTTTGTTAATCGGACCGCCGAAGTCAATCGACATCATGCCGCCCAGAATAAATCCCAAAGCAACGCGGCTCGACGTCGTCATGCTGTTGAGCATATCAGCCAGCCACGTATTAAACAAAGCCGTCGGCGGATTAATAATATATGTCATAATAAGTCCCATCAAGACCAGCCCTAAAACAGGATAAATCAAAATAGGTTTGGTGCCGTCTAACGCCTGGGGGAGATGTGCAAATACTTTTTTCAGCAAGAGTATTAAATACCCCGCAATAAATCCGGCAAAAAGCGCTCCAAAAAATCCAGAACCGCCATTCGTCGCCAAAAAGCCGCCGACGATGCCCGGCATCAATGCCGGCCGTTCGCCAATGCTCACGGCAATATATCCGGCAAGTATAGGCAGCATCATACTAAACGACAAACCGCCAATCGTTTTTAGAAAGGCAGCCAGCGGCACGCCTGTACCAAACTGTGCTGTGCCGGCATGCTCCATATCAGCCAAAAACGACAAAGCAATTAATATGCCGCCGCCAATAACAAAGGGCAGCATATGCGATACGCCGTTCATCAAATGCTTATAAATCTGCCGTCCTGCACTTTCTGTTTCTTTTATATCACCAGGAGCATCTGACGCTGCTGCTTCATGCTGGAAGAGGGGAGCATCATGGTCCAAAATTGCTTGAATCAATTTTCCCGGAATTTTAATCCCGTTGGCAACTTTAGTAAAAATAACCGGTTTGCCAACAAAACGCTGCGTAGGTACATCTTTATCACAAGCGACGATAATGCCGACTGCATGCTGAATATCTTCTGCCGTCAATCGATTTTTGACACCGCCGGAACCATTGGTTTCTACTTTAATATCTACGCCCATAGCCGCTGCCTGCTTTTCCAGTGCCTCTGCAGCCATATACGTATGGGCAATACCTGTCGGGCACGCTGTAACAGCTGCAATAAAAGGCCTTTCTGGCTGAGATTCTGCCGTCTGCTTATCTGCTTGCTGCTGTTCTGCCGTTTGTACTGCTTCTTTTTCTTCTTCAGCCAGTTGTGCTGTTTCTGCCGCATCGATAATCTGTATATATTCTTCCGGCGTCTTGGCCTGCAGCAAATGGTCTCTAAACGCATCATCCATCAGCATCCGGCTCAAACGGCTCAATACTTCTAGATGAATATTTGCTCCGCCCGAAGGCGCTGCAATGAGAAAAAACAGATATGCCGGTTCATCATCCAGGCTTTCATATTCAACGCCGCTTCTGACAATCATAGACGCCAGCCCAGGCTTCTTTACTGCATCGGTCTTAGCATGAGGAATGGCAATGCCTTCGCCAATGCCAGTACTTCCTTCTTTTTCACGAGCCAGTACACATTGTTTATAAGCTTCTTTATCATTCAAGCTGCCACCTTTATCCATCAAATCCACAAGATGGTCAATGGCTGCTGTTTTGTCTGATACGGCTGCGTGTAAATCAATACTCTCCAAGTGCAGTAAATCTACAATACGCATGACTTATACATCCTTTCTGTTCGTATATACCGACATTATGACATCGTATGATACAATGCCATAATTTCTGTTTCCGTTGCCAGCCATTGATGAAACGCCGAAGCACTGCCGGCACAAACACCCATTTTTAAAGCTTCCTGCAAGTCGCCGCCAGACGCTGCCAAACCTGCCAAAAATCCTGCTACCATGCTGTCGCCTGCACCGACAGAATTAATCAATGTGCCAGCAGGGGCGGACATACGGTATATGCTGCCGTTTTCACCTGCCAGCAGAGCTCCATCCTTGCCGCGCGACACCAGTACGTTGCGTGCCCCCATGGCCTGCAGCCGTTTGGCACAAATCGTAATCTCTTCCTCCGTATGCAGTTCTGCATGAAATAATTCGCCTAATTCCAAATGATTGGGTTTAATTAAAAACGGTCTGTATTTAATCACCTTTTTGAGTAAATCTCCCGTGGCATCTACTGCAATATGAATATCTCTGCCTTGCAGCCGTTTTAGAATTTGCTCATACATATCATCCGGAATATCTGCCGGAATACTTCCGGCCAATACCAGCGTATCTCCTGCTGCAATACCATCTATCTGCTGCATCAATTCCTGCAGTTTATCCGGCGGGATATGCGGTCCCGTTCCGTTGACAGCCGTTTCAGACTGCGAACTGATTTTTAAATTAATTCGCGAGTATCCTTCATCCAAAGATATAAACTTACAAGTACCGCCGTGTTTTTCTATGAGCCGTTTTATTTCTTTTCCTGTAAAACCTGCTGTAAATCCCAACATTTGCGCAGGGATTTTTAAATGTCCCAGCACCAAGGCTACGTTAATTCCTTTGCCGCCGGGATAAATCATTTCCTGCCGCGCCCGGTTAATCTCTCCAGCAGCAAAATGATCCATATACACTACATAATCCAAAGACGGATTAAACGTGACTGTATAAATCAAAGCACATACACCTCCGTTACTCGTTGATAGGGCGTATAGTCTATCATCTTATCTCCCTGTGCAGTAATCAAGGTAACTTGTTCTATATCTGCAAAGGTAATATGCGCGGATAAACCAAACTTGCTGCCGTCAGCCAAAACATAGGTCTGCATGCACTGCCCAACAGCTGCCCGCTTGCAAACAGCTTCCTCATCATCCGGGGTGGTACATCCCGTTCTAATATCAACGCCATTAGCACCAAAAAAGCCTTTCGTAAAATGGTATCGAGTCAGCATATCCCGCATTTCACTGCCAATAATCGCCTCTGTTTTGCCTTTGACACGCCCCGGCAAAATATATACTTTCACGTCATTGCGTCCCAGTTTTTGTGCCAAGGGAATACTGTTGGTAACAAAGGTCGCTTCTGAACCAGTTAGAAACTCTGCCATTTGTTCTACTGTCGAGCCTGAATCCAAGTATACAAAATCATTTTTTTTCACGTTAGCTGCGGCAAATTGAGCAATACGCCGCTTCTCTAACATGTGAAAAGAATATTTATCTTGAAGACTTTCCATATCGGCTTCATATTTCTCATCTTTAACAGCAGTAGCTCCGCCGTGGACACGTTTTAACCGGCCCTGTTTGTCTAATGCCAGTAAATCACGGCGCGCAGTTGATTCTGATATATCCAAAAAATTGACAAGTTCCTGTACAGAAATCGCTCCGCTGGCATTGACAATTTTTACAATTTCATCCTGCCTTTCTTCTGTTAACATCGCGCCACCTCACTTCTATGGTTGTATTATACATTCAAATTCAATCATTTTTCAATCATTTTCAGTCATTATTCCCATAAGGTAATTACCATTGACGTGTTATGTCTTATAATTATACTTGTATAAATCCAATATAGATGGGCAATATATACTAGTCCGAATAGAGAATTTTATCTTTGGCTGACGTAAGAAAGATATGTTATCCAAAAAACATCTATAAAAATAGGAGATATAGCTATATTATACTGCTTATCAAATAATATCTTATCGAGGAGGTATGCATGAGTAATCCTAATACATCTGTACCAATCCATCACGGCTTCTATCATACATGGTTGCAAAAAATGGAGAAATTCGGGAATAAACTGCCAAATCCAGCAGTTCTTTTTCTTATCCTGCTTATCCTATTAGCCATCATATCCTATATCATGCAACTATTTAATATGACGGCGTTAGATCCTAAAACCCAAGACGTTATTCACATAAAAAGTTTGATTAGTACTGAAGGCTTGGATTGGTTATTATCAAATCTTATTAAAAACTATATTCATTTTCCCCCCTTAGGAATGATTCTTGTACTGACATTAGGACTGGGGGTCATTTCTGAAGCAGGACTCTTGGAAACATTAATTTATCATTCTGTACAGCATATTCCCAAACGGTACGTTACATTTACAGTTGTACTGGTCAGTTTTATCAGCCACTTGGCTTCTAACGCAGCAATCATTATTATGCCGCCACTGGCCGCTATGCTGTTTCGTTCTCTAGGTCGTCATCCTCTGGCCGGTTTTGCTTGTTCCGTTGCTGCCCTTGAATCCGGATTTACTGCCAATATCTTCATTGGAACAACAGATGTATTGCTATCTGGTATTACAACACAAGCAGCACATAGTATACAGCCGGAATTGACGATATCGCCAATCGATAATTGGTTTTTTATCGCTTTTTCTGTGCTGTATTTAACAATTTTTACGACATTGGTTACAGAAAAATTTATTGAGCCGCATTTAGGTGCCTACAACGTCCCCCAAGAGCAAAGCACACAATCTATGCCTAACATATCCAAACAAGAACAGAAAGCCTTACGCAAAAGCGGCATTGCCGCGCTTATCTACATAGCCATCATCATACTGCTCACTGTTCCCGATTCAGGTTTGCTGCGTAATCCGCAAACCCATTCTTTATTAGATTCTCCTTTATTACGCGGCATTATCCCTCTTATTTGCGGTTTCTTGATAACAGTTGGCTTAACATATGGTATCTCCATAAAAAAAGTCACCAGTGCCGATACATTGATACAATGCATGTCACATGCTATCAAAGGATTGTCCAACTTTTTAGTAATGGCTTTTTTTATCGCCCAATTTATTGCCGCATTTACCTGGACAAATATGGCTTCCCTTATTGCCATGAAGGGAGCAATCATATTACAAAGCATTCACATGACAGGATTGCCTGCTTTTATTTGTTTTATGTTGTTTAGTCAGCTTATAGGACTTTGCATAGCCAGTGGATCTGCCATATGGGCTATGTTGTCTACCATATTTGTTCCTATGTTTATGATGCTGGGATATCATCCTGCTTGGATTCAAGCTGCCTTTCGAGCCGGTAATGGATCACTAAACAGTGTTTCCCTAACAAATCCATTCTTGCCGTTTTTCTTGGATATCATTCATACCTATAAAAAAGACAGCGGTATCGGTACATTCTTATCACTAATGATGCCCTATGCCATCGGATATCTGATTTTATGGTACGCTTTATTTATCTTTTGGTATTGCATGGGCTGGCCTGTTGGTCCCGGTATTTCACAATATTTATAAATGGTATTGTTTAATTATTCCTAAAATTGCATTTTAAAAAGAGAAGCTTTATTGTTGCACAAATAGATAAAGCTTCTTTTTTTATCATTTTTATATTATTTATTTAAGTTATAGATATATATTCTTTATTGACAAGAATATAAAGGTGTATTATCTTACCGTAGGGGATAGTATAATTTATACTTTTTATGGTAGGGTATATATTTTTTAGGAGGGATACTATGAAACATACTGCAACCGCTGCACTGCCAGTAGAAGACGATAATCGCGGTGCGTTTTTAAAAGAATTAGAACGAATAGGAAACAAACTTCCTAATCCAGCTATTATTTTTCTTATTTTATTTATTGCCTTAGGAGTAATTTCCTATTTCATGCAATTAGCCGACGTCACTGCATTCAATCCCAAAACACAGGAAACATTGTACATAAAAACGCTGATTAGTGCGGAAGGATTGGATTGGTTATTAACCAATTTAATCAAAAATTATATTAATTTTCCACCTTTAGGCATGATCATTGTCCTGACATTTGGATTGGGAGTTGCTTCGGAAACAGGATTTTTAGAAACATTAATCCATCATTCTATGCATAATATTCCCAAACGATATGTGACGTTAGCCGTTGTATTTATTAGTTTAATGAGCCATTTGGCCTCGGATGCAGCCATTGTTATTATGCCTCCGTTAGCGGCAATGTTATTTTATTCTATGGGGAGACACCCTCTCGTCGGCTTTGCTTGCTCATTAGCCGCTATTTATTCTGGATTTACAGCCAACTTACTGATTGTTACCACTGATGTCCTTTTATCCGGCATTACAACCCAAGCTGTCCGTATTATTGATCCCACACTTACGGTATCGCCAATCGATAATTGGTACTTTATGGCATTTGCTGTCTTTTATCTAACGGCAGTTACGACATTAATTACGGAAAAATTTGTGGAACCTCGTTTAGGTGTATACGATCCAGCTCATGCTAACGGACAATTACAAATGCCCGATGTGTCTGAAAACGAAAAGAAAGCACTGAGACACTGCGGCATTGCGGCTCTTATCTATATCGCCATTGTCATATTACTCGCTTTTCCGGATAATGGGTTGCTGCGTAATCCTCAAACCCATTCTTTGCTAGGTTCGCCACTTCTTCGCGGCGTTATCCCATTACTTTGTGGATTTTTATTAACCATTGGACTTACCTATGGGATTTCATTAAAAAAAATAAAAAATGCCGAAGA
>ERZ808240.5520-NODE-5520-length-10237-cov-2.801512_pt1 | contig 10237 bp, 10 predicted proteins | sample MGYA00521084_ERZ808240 | MGnify/ENA primary metagenome ERZ808240 (study PRJEB31516, sample SAMN03275571) | gut metagenome | biome: mammalia-associated habitat; material: feces | host: Papio cynocephalus | place: Kenya | collected 2012-08-06 ... | reverse complement strand
AGTGCTTTGAATAAACGAATATGTGATGTACAGAGGCTATTATCGTTCTTGAATTGGCAGTGGATTATATTTTGTTCATGTACTTTGTTCATGATTGTATTTTAACAAAGATGAGAGAGATTGGAAGTGAAGTGCTTTTGTGTGTATAAAAATGTTATTTTGGTGTGAAGGTATATTCATGAGTTGAAAAAAAGGCTATATAACGATAAAATTGTTACTTGTTGAAGAAGGTATAAATATGATGGAAGAAAAAAAGGATAGAGAATACTTCAAGACATTGGCACATCATCTTATGTTTGATTTGTCAGATGAAGAAGCAGATAGCATCGTTCGTGAATTTGGTACATTAGAGAGTCAAATGGCATTATTGGATGCGGTAAATACAGATGGTGTTGAAGAAATGGTGTATCCATTTGAAGCACCTACAACATTTTTAAGAGAAGACGAGCCTAGCAATGTTATTACGCAAGAAGAAGCAATGAGTAATGTTACAAAAAAATTAGAGGGGCATTTCGTGCTTCCAAAGGTGGTTAAGTAAATGATTAGAGAAATGGCAAAAGATACATCTAATGTTGAAGTTAGAGTAAAAGAGGCATATGAAAAAGCACAGGCCTTACAGGATAAATTGAATGCGGTCATTACATTTGTTGATCCTGAAGAACAATTAAAAGAATTGCCAGAAGATGGAGCTTTTAGAGGCGTGCCTATTGTATTGAAAGACAATGTGAATACAAAAGGCATTCGTACAACTGCTGGCAGCAGAATCCTAAGCAATTATGTTCCTGTTTATGATGCAGAAATTGTGACAAAATTAAAAAAAGCTGGTGCAGTATGTATCGCTAAAGCTTCTATGGATGAGTTGGCCATGGGTGGTACAAACTTAACTTGTTTTACAGGTCCTGCATACAATCCATGGGATACAAGAAGAATGACAGGCGGTTCTTCTGGTGGATCAGCGGCTTTGGTTGCTTCTGGTGTAGTGCCAATGGCAATTGGTTCAGATACGGGTGATTCTGTAAGAAAACCTGCTAGTTTTTGCGGAATCGTTGGTGTAAAACCAACATATGGCAGAATTTCTCGCTATGGTATTATCCAGTATGCTTCTTCATTGGATCATGTTGGCTACTTTACGAGATCTATTGAAGATGCGGCAGAAACATTGAAGGTACTTTCTGGTAGAGATGAAAGAGATATGACATCTTCAACTAGAGAAGTTCCTGATTATACTGCACTTTTGAATAGTGATATTCGTGGAAAGAAGATTGCGGTCATTGGAAATGTCGTAAAGAATATTTCTAATCCAGAAACAGTTAAAATGTTTCAGAATTTGATGGATAAATTACAAGAAAAAGGCGCTATTGTTGATGTGTATGATTTTGATAACGATATGATGCGTGCCATTCTTCCTGCATACTTCATTATTGCCAATTGTGAGGCAACATCCAATGACTCTAATTTGGATGGTATCCGTTTTGGTGTTCGAGAAGATGGAGAAGATATGGAAGCTATTATGACAAATTCTAGAACGAAGGGATTTGGCCCATTGATTCGTAGAAGATTTGTTATCGGTTCTTATGGCTTGTTTGAAGAAAATCAAGAAAGAGTCTTTAGAAAAGCACAGAAAGTTAGAAGAGTTGTTGTAAATGCAATGGATGATTGCTTTAAGGATTATGATGCAATTGTTGCTCCGGCAAGTGGAAATATTGCACCGTTTATCAATAAAGAAGAAGATCAGGATCAGTTAAGTGATCAGCTTTCTGATGAATATCTCATTGTAGAAAATTATCTTGCGATGGGAAACTTTTCAGGATATCCTTCAATGACAGTTCCTATGGGATTTACAGAGGGCTGTCCAATTGGTGTGAATATTACAACAAAAGCTTGGTGTGAATCCGAAATGTTTAATATTGGTTTAGCAATAGAAGAAATAACAGGTTATAAAGACTTGAAAGCGGAGGTGAAATAAAATGGAATACGATGTTACGATTGGTATTGAAATTCACTGTCAGCTCAAAACAAAAACGAAGATGTTTTCTGGTGCACCTACTTCATTTGGGCGTAAAGCAAATACTTGCGTAAATGAAATTGATCTTGGGCATCCTGGAACATTACCGGAAGTAAATAAAGAAGCAGTTCGTAAGGCTGTAATGGCTTGTACGGCACTGCATTTGACAATTGATCCATTAGTGAAATTTGATAGAAAGAATTACTATTATTCTGATTTACCAAAGGGATTTCAGATTACACAGCAATTTCATCCAATTGGAAGAAATGGGTATGTAGATATTGAAACTAAAGCAGGAAAAAAACAGATTCGTATTAATCGAATCCACATGGAAGAAGATACAGCAAAACAGTTCCATTTAACAAAATTTTCTTTGTTAGATTTTAACCGTGCAGGGACACCTCTTATTGAAATCGTATCAGAACCTGATATGCATTCTGGTGCAGAGGCAGAAGCTTATGTAGAAGCTTTGCGCCAAACTTTGTATTATATTGGAGTTTCTGATTGCAAGATGGAAGAAGGCTCTATGCGTTGTGATACCAATGTTTCTATTTCTCCAAAGGGCAGCGGTGTTCTTGGAACAAAGTGTGAAATTAAGAATATCAACTCTATTTCACATGTTGGTAAAGCAGTAGATTATGAAATCAAGCGCCAAAAAGAATTGCTTGAAAATGGTGAAAAGGTCATTCAGCAGACAAGAAGATTTGATGAGAAAACAGGAACGACAATTGCTATGCGTTCTAAGGAAAGCAACGTTGACTATAAGTTCTTTCCAGAGCCAAATATTTTCCCAATTCGCTTGGCAGATGAATGGATTGCGGATATTCAAGCGCATATGCCTGAATTGCCAGAAGCTCGTAAAGCAAGATATTCTAAAGACTATGGTTTGAGTGCACATGATATAGCTATCTTAATTTCTAACAAGGAAATGAGTGAATACTTTGAAGAAGTTATGCAGTATACAAAGAATGCCAAATTGGCTTGTAACTGGTTGCTTTCAGAAGTAAGTGCTTGGTTAAATACGAATGAAAAGACAATTACAGATTGTGATTTGCAGCCAGCTTCATTAGCTAAATTAGTTGGTATGATTGAAGATGGTAAAATTTCTAATGCACAGGCAAAACAAGTTGTGGATGAAATGATGCATGGCGAAGATCCTGAAGAAGTGGCAAATAAAAAGGGCTTGAAACAAGTTAGTGATACAGGGGCTATTGAAGCAATGGTAAAAGAAGCTTTAGATGAAAACCCACAGGCTATTGAAGATTTCAAGAATGGTAAAAATAAAGCACTTGGATTCTTGATGGGGCAAGTTATGAAAAAGTCTAAAGGGCAGGCAAATGGTGGAATGGTCAATAAGTTGATCAAAGAAGAGTTGCAGAAGCGTATTGGTGAGTAGTCAAATGCTTTCAAAGAGTTTAAAATAGAAGAACGGAGAAAGTTTATGAAAAAGAAAGAGACAAGGGCGTCTCTTAAGAAAAAGAAAAATACGCATCGTACAGGTATCTTGTTTACAATTTGTTTGATTCTTGTACTTGCACCATTTGTTGTACTTGGTTGGATCTTGTTCTCTTCTAGTATGGATACAGGTACGCCTGTTCTAGGAAATCGTTTTGAAGGGGATCTTGATCCAGCAATTACAAAAGAACAGCTGAAAAAAGTTGAATCGGCAGTTAAAGGATTGAGTGGACAAGATGATGCGTCTGTTACAATGAAGACTGCTACATTGCGTGTGTATGTGGATGTAGCAGATGATGCAAACGAAGAAACTTGTAATGCAAAAGCTGATGAAGTGTATAACACGGTTGCTTCTATTCTTGATCCATCTGTTTATTTTACAAAGACAGATGATAAGAAACAGTATGATCTAGAAATTCATGTGTATACAAAGCCTGAAAGAGAAGATACGGAAGGTGAGAATTTTGTATATGTTATTGATACAAAGACTTCTAATATGTCTGAACCTCAAAAGCAGACTGTTTCTGTAGCTAAGAATCAAGAAATTGCTGATCAATTGAGACAAGATGTTCTGGATCGTCAAGCCGCAGCAAGTGCTAGTGCTGAAGCACAAGCAAATGGTGGTGAAATCACAGGAAGTGAAGAAGTACCATCGGATGGTGATGAGGCGTCTGAAGAGCAATAGAAATAAGGGACTTGTTATAGTCCCTTTTATTGAATAAAGAAAAATTATGGAAATGAAGAAAAATGATATATTTACAGTTACTTGTACTGGCTATACAGATGATGGTGCAGGTGTAACAAGAATTGATGGTGTTGTGATATTTGTTCCAGGTTTGATTGTTGGAGAAGAAGCAGAAATTGGCATCACAAAAATGAAAAACAACTATGGATATGGAAGAGTTGTTAAAATATTGAAACCTAGTGAACATCGTGTTGAACCGGTTTGTTCTGTTTTTAGGCCTTGTGGTGGATGCCAGTTACAACATATGGATGACTACGCTCAACGCGAATTTAAAATGGAAAAAGTGAAGGCATGTTTTCGAAAGAATGCAGGGATGGAGATTGAACCACTGCCGATTTTGAAAGAGGAGCCACATTGGAATTATAGAAATAAAGTGCAAATTCCAGTACAACTCAACAAAGGAAAAGTTGAAATGGGATTTTATCAAAATCATACAAATCGTGTGGTATGTTATGATACCTGTCATGTTCAAACAGAATTGTCTAATGAACTAACAGATTTTTTCCGCGAGGAATTTACAAACCTGCATTGTGCAAAAGAAATTCGTCATGTATTGATCAAGCATGCACATGTTAGTGGTGAAGTGATGGTTTGCATGGTCGTTAGAAATTGGCCTTTCGATAATTCTTCTCGTTTAGTAGAAGATATTCAGAAAACATATCCACAAGTTCAATCTTTGTCGTGTATCGTGAATCGCAGAGATGATAATGTGATATTAGATGGAAAAGAAATATTGTTAGCAGGTAAACCATATATTGAAGAAGAATTACTGGGTTGTCGTTTTAGAATCCATGCGCGTTCATTTTTTCAAATTAATCCTTATGCTACACGTGTATTATATGCTACAGCACTAGAATATGCGGGGCTAACTGGAAAAGAAACGTTATTGGATTTATATTGCGGAACGGGAACGATGGGAATCATTGGTGCGAAAAAAGCAAAAAAAGTTTATGGTATTGAAATAGTTGAGGATGCGATAAAAGATGCAAAAATCAATGCAGAAGCAAATGATGTGCATAATATTCAGTTTGTAAATGCGGATGCTGGAAAGGGTGCGCAAATGATTATTCGTTCGAAAATCAAAGTAGATGCATTGATTGTTGATCCACCAAGAAAGGGTTGTTCTAAAGAAACATTAGATGCAATATTCAAAATAGCACCGAAGAAATTTGTTTATGTTTCTTGCAATCCTGCTACTTTAGCTAGAGATGTGAAAATTATTACAGAAAATGGATATAAACTAGAAAAAGTGCAGCCGTGTGATATGTTCCCACAAACAGTTCACGTGGAGACGGTAGTGTTGCTCACTAGGGAATAAAACATATTTTTAAATAGACTGAATCAATTAGGTAATAAACGTTTTACATAAGATGCTTTATTCATTGTGAAAGAATAGAAAATCGGCATAAATCGTTCATATGGATTGTACGAGTTGGAGCTTTGTCCTTGGCTGTAAAGTGCTAACTATAAGAAAGTTATACATACACATATACGATTTGTTAGACACAACAGAAGAGAGAAGAAAATATGGTTCTTTATTTTTCTGCAACTGGAAAATGTAAGTTTGTTGTTATTTCTATACTTTGAAGAATGAAATAAGAGTACTTTGGTTGTTTTAATACAATGTGCTCGCGTAGTACTGGTTGAGATAAATCATAATATACAATGGGATCACTTTGTATAAAAGCGGTCCTTTTCTTTTGCTGTTGCTGGGGTTATAGTTGAATAGTTCAAAAATGAACTATTCAAAAATGGAGATATTATGAACTTTGATATTGAATTTGCATATAAGATTCAACAGTGTTATACAAAGCGTTGTAAAGAAATATGCAAGGAAGTTAATTTGCCTCAAACAGCGTTCGATATTTTGATGTTCCTTTCAAATAATCCAAAGTATAAAAGTGCAAGAGATATTGTAGAAGTGCGGAAATTAAAAGCAAATTTGGTTTCGATAAATGTTGATAGATTGGTAAAGGAAGGGTATTTAGAAAGAAAGTGTGTTGCAGGGGATAGGAGAAAAATTGAGTTGCATGTGACAGATAATGCTAAACGCATTGTGGATGTAGGTCATGTAGTACAGCAACAATTTGTTTTAGATTTATTTAGTGGTTTAACACAAATGGAAATGGAAGCTATGCAAGAGAGTTTTTCAAAAATAGATAGGAATCTTGATAGGATCATGGAGGAATAGTATGAATATTTTATGGACGATTTTAATTACCTTTTTTGCGGGGATGGGTGCTGGACTAGGTACTGGATTTGCTGGAATGAGTGCGGCAGCAGTGATTTCACCGATGTTGATTACATTCTTACATATTGATCCATATATGGCGGTTGGAATAGCTTTGTCTTCAGATGTATTAGCTAGTGCCATTTCAGCGTATACATATGGTAAAAATAAGAATTTAGATATTCGCAATGGCTTGATTATGATGGTAAGTGTCCTCGTGTTTACTGTTGTAGGCAGCTATGTTTCTTCTTTGTTGCCTTCTACAACGATGGGAAATTTTTCTGTATTTATGACTTTTTTGCTTGGTATTAAATTTATTGTGAAACCAGTTATGACCACAAAAGAGTCTATGGAAAATGTTTCTGTGAAAAAGCGTGCAATTCAGTCAGTAGTTTGTGGTGTGATTATTGGGTTTATTTGTGGTTTTATCGGTGCTGGTGGCGGTATGATGATGCTGTTGATTTTAACAAGTGTACTTGGTTATGAATTAAAAACAGCTGTTGGAACAAGTGTGTTTATTATGACGTTTACTGCTTTGACGGGTGCTGTTTCACACTTTGCGATTGGTGGTATGCCGGATATATTGACTTGGGTGTTATGTATTATGTTTACGTTGGTTTGGGCACGCATTGCAGCGGTATTTGCAAACAAGGCTTCTGCGAAAACCTTGAATCGTGCTACAGGCATTATACTTGTGATATTGGGCGTTGTTGTCATGGCATTTAACGTTTTGGCATAGGAAAACAGGTTCATTGAACCTGTTTTTTTTAGATATTCGTTGATTCGAAAATTTTTTCCCTTTGTTTTAGACTTTTCTTTAACCAACCACCTTGTATGTAATACACAAGGAAGAAGATACTTGTCATTACCCATGATATTGGATAACAAATCAGCGTGTCAAATATTGTTGTGGATGGATAAAATAGAATCCAACCAATACGGAAAGCACCAATACCAATTGCGGTGATGATCATTGGTATAAGAGAATCTCCACAGGCACGAATACTGGAAGATAATATTTCTACAAAACAGAATGTTGCCCATAGTGGACAAATGAATTTTAAAATATCCATACCTATGCGAATAACTTCTGTATCTTGTGTGAATAAATGGTATAGGAAATCCCCACCAAAGTAGCAGACAAGTGAAATTGTTCCAGCACCGATAAAGTAGATGAAGATGCCTATACGAATACCTTTTTTTACACGGTCAATTTTGCCTGCGCCAAAGTTTTGACCACAGAATGTGAGTACTGCTTGCCCAAGGGCACCAGAAGTATTCCAAAATAATGCATCGATCTTACCGAATGCTGTGTATGCAGCAACGGTATCCGTGCCGTAGCTATTTACACTTGATTGAATGAAAAGGTTAGCTAAACTATAGAGACAAGATTGAATGCCAACAGGAAATCCAATTTCAATAATTCTTAATAGAATATCTTTATCAAAAGTAAGTTTATTGATATGAAAACTGTAACTTTCTGTTGTGTGAGAGAGTACGCGTAATGTGAGGCATGCTGAAACAATTTGGGAAATCGTTGTAGCAATAGCTACACCAGAAACACCCCATTGAAAAATGACAACAAATAAAATATCTAGAATGATGTTCGTTATACAGGAGGCTATCAAAAAATAAAGTGGACGTTTAGAATCACCAACTGCACGAAGGATGCCTGCACCGTTGTTGTAGATCAATGAAGGAATTGTACCAACAAGATATATGCGCATGTATGTAATGGAATAATCTAATATATCGGCAGGGACATTTAATAGATGCAACATCCATGGTGTAAGAATAATTCCACCAATCGTTAATACAAATCCTAAAGAAATTGCTAAAAACATGGAGGAATATACACCTTTTTCTACACCTTCAGTTTCGTGTTTGCCGAAATATTGTGCAATGACCACTGTTGCACCACTTGCTAATCCGACTACAAATCCAACCAATAAATTAATGATCGTACCTGTAGAACCCCCTACTGCAGCAAGTGCTTGTTTGCCAACAAAATTTCCAACGACGATTGCGTCGACCGTATTATAGAGTTGTTGAAAGAGAGAGCCACATAAAATTGGTAAAAAGAATAGTAGTATTAGTTCAGCAATATTTCCGTTCAACATATCTAATTGGTTTTTCATATAGTTCCCTCCGTAGAAATACAATTGTACGCTTCTTTCTTAGAATAGGTCAGTAACAATGAAAAATTTGATATAATATAGCAATTAAAAATGAAAGAAATGAAACAGGGTGAATGATATGATAACAAATATTGATCATGTAATTTTATTATGGATACAGAATGTATTGCGTTTTGATTGGGCAACGCCTTTTTGGAAAGCGATAACTTTATTAGGGGAAGGAGGCTATTTTTGGATAGCATGGTGTGTTCTATTTTTGTGTATGAAAAAAACGCGAAAAATTGGAGCAACGATGACTCTTGCGTTGATTATTAATGTGATTTTGGTGAATTTATGTATAAAGAATGTCGTATGTCGGGTGCGCCCTTATGATCAATTTCCAGATTTTATTCGATTGATTGAAGCCCAAAAAGATTGGTCATTCCCTTCGGGACATACTTCTGCAAGCTTTGCTTGTTCTGTTGGAATGTTTTTGGCTTTACCGAAAGCATATAAAAAATATAGTATTCCGTTTATTGTAATTGCATGTTTAGTAGGCTTTTCAAGATTGTATCTGTGTGTACATTTTCCGAGTGATGTTTTGTGCGGAGCATTCATTGGTATTTTTTCTGCTTGGATTGCGGTTAATAGTATTGAAAAAATCATACATAAGAAGAAAACAGTATAAGGTGGTAGATGAGTCATGCATAGTGATAAGAAAATACAAAATGTTTTATTTGATTTAGATGGTACATTATTAGCAATGGATCAAGATGCATTTGTAAAATGTTATTTTCATGAATTGACTAGTAAAATGCAAAAATATGGATATGCACCAGAAAAATTAATGCATGTTCTTTTTGATGGCGTAGTAGCTATGATGCATAATGATGGCAGTCATACTAATGAAGACGTTTTTTGGCAGGTGTTTGTTTCGGCTTATGGAAAAGATAAATTACAAGATTTAGATAAGTTTGCATTATTTTATCAAAATGAATTTCAGAATGTTTCAGCAATGGTAGAGAAAAAACAAAATGTTAAGAAATTGTTTGAGATACTAAAAGCTAAGGGTGTTCAACCAATATTAGCTACAGCACCTTTGTTTCCAGCAATAGCTACACAAAGCCGTATTCTCTGGGCAGGCATGGATCCTACAGATTTTGCATATATTTCAACATATGAAAATTCACATTCCTCTAAACCATCTTTGGGTTATTATCAAGAATTGATAGATAAATTGCATCTAGATCCTAAGTGTTGCGTAATGATAGGTAATGATGCAGAAGAAGATATGGTCGTTGAAAAGCTAGGCATGCAAGTGTATTTAGTAACGGATTATCTTGTGAATAAACATAATTATGATATTTCTCGTTGGAAGCATGGTACATTTGAGGATATGCTTGCTTATTTGGAAGAAATATTGTAAGTGCATGTGAGTTTTCTGTTTTTATTATGTTAATATTCGTTGTACAATGTTAACCATGAGTGATAAAAGAGATTTTACTGCGGAAATACGCGGAAACAGAACAATGACGATGCGTGAAAAATTGGAAATCGTTTACCATTTGTCATTACCTGGAATACTTGCACAAATTAGTGAAATCATTATGGAATATATTGATGCAGCGATGGTTGGTGTTCTAGGTGCTACAGCAAGTGCTTCTATAGGGCTTGTGTCTTCTTCT
>ERZ808240.5519-NODE-5519-length-10239-cov-3.790750_pt1 | contig 10239 bp, 4 predicted proteins | sample MGYA00521084_ERZ808240 | MGnify/ENA primary metagenome ERZ808240 (study PRJEB31516, sample SAMN03275571) | gut metagenome | biome: mammalia-associated habitat; material: feces | host: Papio cynocephalus | place: Kenya | collected 2012-08-06 ... | reverse complement strand
AAAAAGCTGGAAGAGAATCAGCTTTCGTTACAACGTAATCTGCAGGAGCTTCATAAAGAAAAAAGCATATTGGATGCACTCTGCGTAGATTACACTTCGGTTTATTATTGTGATTTGATAAATGACACATTTATTCCGCTCAAATGTGAAGAGTACAACAACGCAGCCGCCGCAGTAAAAGAAATCGCCGAGAAAAGTGGTTCCTATTCTTCCAGTGTAAAGTATTATTATGAGCATTTTGTAATCAAAGAATCTGCACCGGATTTTCTGGAGAAGTTATCCGTGGAGCATCTGAAAGAACATCTGAGCCAAAATAAACGATTTGCTTATCGATATCGTGTCCATCCGAATAAGGCCGGGCAGCAGTATTTTGAAGTTCAGATCGTCCGTCTGCCGGAAGAAGAAGGATTTAAGGCAATCATGGGTTATCGTTATATAGATGACCTTGTTGCCGGGCAGGAAATACTGCAGACAAAACTGGAAAATGCACTGGCAGAGGCAACGTTGAACAGTGAAATCATAGGAACTATCAGCAAAATATACTGGCTGATTTATCGAGTTGATCTGATTGACGGGACCTATGAAGAAATATCTGCAGCACAGGAGACCCATAAACTGACCGGGAAAAAAGGATACATTTCAGATATTCTTCAGGAATTGTTCGATAAGCTTGTATCCGACGAATACCTGCCGGTGATGCAGGAATTTTGGAATGTTGATACATTACCTGAGCGCCTGAAGGATACAGAAAGTATAGCGGCAGAATATAAGACGAAGAGCGGAACATGGAACCGTGCGAGAATCATTGTCAAAAAGCGTGACAGTGAAGGTAAGGTACAGAACGTCCTTTATGTTGTACGCAGAATCGATCAGGAAAAGCAGAAAGAAATCGAGTACAAGCAGCATCTATTGGAGGCGGCAGAAGATGCCAGACGCGCCAACATAGCAAAAACAGATTTCCTGCGCAGAATGAGCCATGACATTCGCACACCTATCAATGGAATTCTTGGAATGATTGCAATTGCGGAACATTTTCCAAACGATTGCAAAAAACAGGGGGAATGCCGGGAAAAAGTAAAAGAAGCCGCAGGTTTTCTCCTGGATCTGGTAAATAATATTCTGGACATGAATAAGTTGGAATCCGGCGCAATTGTACTGGAACACGAATCGTTTGATTTGATGGAAGTTTTGCAGGAAATCAATAATATCGTAGAGATGAATGCGGGGCTGAAGCGTGTAAAGGTATCCGTTGACTATAATCAGATCCGGCATCGTTATTTAATTGGAAGTCCGCTGCACTTAAAGCAGATTTTGCAAAATATCGAAGGAAATGCAGTGAAATATAATCGGGAAGGTGGTTCCATTTTTTGTACTGTCTCAGAGACTGCATGCGAAAACAATATAGTCACCTACAAATTTGTCTGCTCAGATACGGGACGCGGCATGAGCACAGAATTCCTTTCACATGCATTTGAACCATTTGCCCAGGAAGATAACAGCGCCCGGACTGCTTATATGGGAACGGGATTAGGTCTGCCGATCGCAAAGCAGCTGGTCGAGATGATGGGCGGTACGATTCAAGTCGAGAGTGAACAGAACATAGGAACGACATTTACAGTGTTGCTGCCGTTTGAAATTGATACGGCATATGAAAATGGAGAGACTTTCCAAAAGTCTGTTCCAGAAGGTGATATATCTGGTGTCAAAGTTCTTTTGGTGGAAGATAATGAACTGAATATGGAAATCGCAAAATTTCTTCTGGAACATGCGGGCATAAAAGTTACAACTGCGTTCAATGGAAAAGAGGCTGTTGATATATTCGCTTCATCAGAGGAAAATCAATTTGATCTGATTCTGATGGATGTTATGATGCCGGTTATGGACGGATTGACGGCTGCCAGAAGGATTCGCGCAATGAATCGAAAAGACGCCGGAAAAATCCCGATTTTTGCAATGACTGCGAATGCATTTTCAGATGATATCGAAGAAAGCCGCAAGGCAGGAATGAACGAACATCTGTCGAAACCATTGGATGAAAAGAAAATGATGAGTATGATCAGACGTTATGTTGTTCATTAACATCTTTGGGTCAGGAAAGGCAGAGCTTCGGAGAAAAGAAAATGAAAAATAAGTATAAAGACAGAGTATATGGAGAAATCTATATGCTCTGTTTTGTGTTCTGCAATAGAAGAATTTAGAAAATATTAAAAAATACTTTGTACATTTGTAAAGGTAATGAGATAGAATGGAATCATTCAAAAAAGTAAAATAATTGCAGATAAGAAGGAGGAACATAGATGGAAATACAAATATTAAACTGGCTGCAGGGGCTGCATACGCCGGTTCTGGATAAAATCATGTGCTTTATCACACATCTGGGAGACGCGGGGATTATATGGATTGTCTTTACAATTGTTCTGCTTTTGATCCCAAAGACAAGAAAAAGTGGTGTGATTATGGCAGCAGCACTGATTGTAGATGTTTTGTTATGTAATGTACTTTTAAAGAATCTGGTGGCAAGGATCCGGCCATATGATGTCAATCCAATTGTACAAATATTAGTCGCAAAGCCGAAAGATTTTTCTTTTCCATCCGGACACACGGCGGCATCCTTCGCCAGTGTGGCAGCTCTTTACCTGGCAGGGGAGAAAAAGTTGTGGAAACCGGCACTTGTATTGGCAATTTTGCTTGCATTTTCCAGGATGTATCTGTATGTACACTATCCGACGGACATTCTTGGTGGAATAATCTTTGGAATCTTAAGTGGCTGGATTGGATACCAGTGCAGTAAAAAAATTGTGAAATAATTCAAAATTGATTTTAACTCGTTTTTAACTTGATTTATGAGTTAAATTATGAATGAAAAAGAATGATTTAACTCGACGACTGAATGAAAAAGAGTTATATTAAAACAAGAATCAACTATATAGTAGAAATGAGGTATTTTAGGTGGGAACGACATCTGAAAATAAACCAAAACGATATATCAGCATCGGTCTTCTTGCCCATGTGGATTCCGGAAAGACAACACTTTCGGAGGGAATCCTTTATCTGACGGGACAGATTCGTCAGCCGGGGCGTGTGGATCACGGCGATGCATTTCTTGATAACTATGCGTTGGAGCGGCAGCGGGGAATTACGATTTTTTCCAAGCAGGCGGTGTTCCGGCTCGGTGACAGCCAGGTGACACTTCTGGATACGCCGGGGCATGTAGATTTTTCTGCAGAAATGGAGCGGACGCTCCAGGTGCTGGATTATGCAATTCTGGTAGTCAGCGGAGCAGATGGTGTGCAGGGACACACCCGTACACTTTGGAATCTGCTTGCGCGTTATCAGATTCCCACATTTATTTTTGTAAATAAAATGGATCAGCCGGGGACGGATAAAGCGCGGATTTTAAAAGAATTGAAGAAAAAGCTGGACGCTTCCTGTGTGGACATGGAAGATCCGGAAGACATTGCCACGGGGGACGAACGTGCACTGGAAGAGTATCTGGAGGAAGGAGAAGTTTCTGTAGATACCATCAGCCAGATGATTACAGACCGTCAGATTTTTCCGTGTTATTTTGGTGCAGCGCTGAAACTTCAGGGCGTGCAGGAGCTATTAGACGGAATTCAGAAATATGTGGGAGATTACGCACAGCCGGGTGTTGCGTCTGCAAGTGATGATAAACCGGGAGCGCCAGGTGATTTCACATTTGGTGCGCGTGTCTACAAGATTTCCCGCGACCCTCAGGGCAACCGTCTGACACATATGAAGATCACTTCAGGGGAACTGAAAGTCAAATCTTTGCTGAAAGGTGGAGATTATTTGGATAGTGGACAAGTCTCTGAGCCGTGGGAAGAGAAGGTAGACCAGATCCGCATTTATTCCGGTGAAAAATTCGAGACTGTGCGGCAGGCGAAGACTGGTATGATCTGCGCGGTGACCGGATTAAAGCATACATTTCCGGGGGAAGGACTTGGGACGGAAGCCGGGAAGCAGGCGGTAGCGCCGATGCTGGAACCGGTGTTGAATTATCAGGTCTATTTCCCGGAGCAGGTGGACGCACATACGATGCTTGGCTACATGCGCCAGATTGAGGAAGAAGATCCTATGCTGCGTGTCATCTGGAATGAGGAGTTGGGTGAAATCCACGTCCAGCTTATGGGCGAGGTACAGACGGAAATCCTGAAAAGCCTTGTGAGCGAACGATTTGGCGTGGATGTATCCTTCGGCACAGGAAATATTGTATATAAGGAAACCATTAAAAATGTAGTGGAAGGTGTTGGACACTACGAGCCGCTTCGCCATTACGCGGAGGTGCATCTGATTCTTGAGCCGGGACTTCCGGGCAGTGGACTAGTGTTTGCAGCAGATTGCAGCACGGACGACTTAGATCTGAACTGGCAGAGACTCATTCTCACACATCTTCTGGAGCGGGAGCACAGAGGTGTATTGATTGGTGCAGCCATCACGGATATGAAAATTACACTGGTGGCAGGACGGGCGCATTTGAAACATACCGAGGGTGGAGATTTTCGTCAGTCTACTTACCGTGCAGTGCGCCAGGGACTGATGCAGGCGGAAAGTGTGCTTTTGGAGCCGTATTACGAGTTCCGGCTGGAAGTTCCGTCAGAGATGATCGGGCGCGCACTGACAGACGTTCAGCGTATGTACGGGGAATTCACACCGCCGGAGACGGAAGGAGACATGAGTGTACTTACGGGAAGTGCACCGGTTGCATGCATGCGTGATTATCAAAAAGAAGTGGTCAGCTACACAAGAGGTCAGGGACGACTGACGCTTGTCTTCCAGGGTTATGCACCTTGTCACAATACAGAAGAGATCCTGGAACATACAGGCTATGACCCGGAGGCGGACACCGACAATCCGACCGGTTCCGTATTTTGCAGTCACGGAGCCGGATATTACGTGCCGTGGCAGGAAGTGCCGGAACACATGCACATTTCCTCGCAACTGGAACGGTATCTTAGAAAAAATGAAGAGACGGCTGGCGAGCTGGCTGGTGCGGCTGGTGGAAGTGCCGGCAATGGGAGAGGCGGATTAAAAAATGGATTGTCTGGAGTTCCCAATGGTTCTGGAAGTTCTTCAAAATCCGGCAGAAGCCGTGACTTTGGGGCGGAAGACCGGGAGCTGGAAGAGATTTTTATGCGGACTTACGGAAAAATCGAGCGCAAAAAACTGGGAAACGGGCCACGTACGGTAATCGCTGAATCGAAGTACAAAGAAGAAAAGCCACAGGAAAAGGTGACAGAATATCTGTTAGTAGACGGATACAACGTCATTTTTGCGTGGGACGAACTGAAAGAACTGGCGAAGGTGAATATCGAGAGTGCCAGAAATAAATTAATGGATATCTTAAGTAATTATCAGGGCTTTAAGAAATGTACGGTCATTCTTGTATTTGATGCGTACAAGGTGGACGGAGATACGTTGGAAATCCAGAAGTACCACAACATTCATGTAGTCTACACGAAGCAGGCAGAGACGGCAGACCAGTACATAGAAAAGGTCGTACATCATATCGGCCGGAAACGCCATGTTACGGTCGTGACTTCCGATGGCGTGGAACAGGTCGTGACACAGGGACAGGGCAGCGCACTCATTTCTTCCAGAGAATTTTATGAAGAGGTTGAAATTACAAGAAGACAGATTCAGGAAGAAATTAAGGAGCGCACAGGCGGTACGAAAAACTACCTGTTCGACCATATGGACGAAACATTTGCAAAAGAGATGGAAGATGTCCGTCTTGGAAAGAAGGAAATCTGATGTTATATACCATACCAGATTATTATAAAGAATTTTCCTGCATTGCCGGGGATTGTGAAGATACCTGTTGCGCAGGCTGGCAGATTGTCATAGATGAAAAGTCAAAAAAGCGTTACGCCAAAGCCGCAATAGGTGTAGGTGACAGAAAAAAACTTGCCCGCGAGTTACGCCGATGTGTGAACTGGCATGAAGGCGTCTTCCGGCAGGATACAGAAAAGCGCTGCGCCTTTTTAAATGATGACAATCTCTGCCGTCTTTATCAGATGGCAGGCCCGGACAGTTTATGCAGGACATGTAAAATGTATCCACGCCACGTAGAAGAGTTCGAGGGAGTCCGGGAGATCACCCTTTCCCTTTCCTGCCCGGAGGCGGCGAGAATCATACTTGGAAAGAAAGAACCGGTACATTTCCTGAATTATGAGAAGCCGGGAGAAGAAGACTATGGTGACTTTGACTTGTTCTTCTATTCCCAGCTTGTGGATGCAAGAGAAAGCATTTTAAAAATGCTTCAGGACAGAAACCTTACCATTCATCACCGTATGGCGCTGGCACTTGCAATCAGCCATGACATGCAGACACATGTAGACCGGCGGGAAATGTTCTCTTGTGAGGATATTCCGAAAAAATATGAATCCGAAGCAGCCAGAAACTATACAAAAGAGCGCATGGAAGCATTTGAAAAAAATGAGACGAAAAGATTCGAATTCGCACAGAAAGCATTTCAGTATCTGTATCAGCTGGAACTTCTGAAAGAAAACTGGCTGTATGTGCTGATGGACGCAGACAAATTACTCTACGGCGGGCTGGCAAGCGTGTACGAGGATTCAAATGTAAATGCAGGCAATACAGATGAGGATTCAGATGTAAATGCAGGGAATATAGATGAGGATTCAGATGTAAATGCAGGGAATATAGATGAGGATTCAGATGTAAATGCAGGCAATACAGATGAAGACATCGACCAGCTCAGGTATATTGTAAATCTTCAGGAATTTGAGCTCTGGGAACAGGAGCATATGCCTGACTGGGACATTATGCTGGAGCAAATGTTAGTATATTTTGTATTTACCTATTTTTGCGGAGCAGTCTATGACGGACGCATTCAGGCGAAAATGCAGGTGTGCGTGTACAGTGTTTATATTATAGAAGAAATTCTGCGCGCCAGATGGCTGGAAAATGAAAAGACACTTTCTATGGAAGAAGTTATAGAAATCACTTACCGATATTCCAGGGAGGTGGAGCACTCTGATCAGAATCCGGAGCGGCTGGAACATTTCATGGAGGAAAATCCATGGATCCGCGTAAAGAAGTAAAGAAAAGAGGAATGAAACATCGTGGAAGAAATCAAAGAATATAAAAAAACAGTGGAGAAGCTGTTTACATTTATTGAGGAGAGTCCGAGCCAGTATCACGCCATTAATACGATGAGAGAGCGTTTGGAAGAGGCCGGCTATGAGCAGCTTTTAGAGAGTGAAGTGTGGAATCTGAAAGCAGGCGGAAAATATTATGTCATCCGCAGCGGTTCATCAATCATTGCATTTCGAATTCCGGAAGAAGATTACCGCGGATTTCAAATTGTAGCATCTCACAGTGATTCACCGAGTTTCAAAATCAAGACGAACCCGGAAATGAATGTGGAAGACCATTATGTGAAGCTGAATGTGGAAAAATACGGCGGCATGCTCTGTGCACCATGGTTCGACCGGCCACTCTCTGTGGCAGGCCGTCTGGTCGTAAAAGAGAATGGCAAACTGGTCACAAAGCTGGTCAATGTGGACCGGGATCTTTTATTGATTCCGAACCTTGCTATTCACATGAACCGGGAGGCAAATAAAGGATATGACTACAATATCCAGAAGGATATGCTTCCACTTTATGGCTGTGGCGAGGCAAAGGGAAGCTTTCTGAAGCAGATTGCCGAGGCAGCAAATGTGGAAGAAGAGGCGATTCTTGCAAGTGATCTGTTCCTTTACAACCGTATGAAAGGCAGCATCTGGGGAGCAGACGAAGAGTTTATTTCCAGTCCGAAACTGGACGACCTTCAGTGTGCATTTTCTTCTATGGAGGCATTTTTACAGTCAGAGAAACATGGGGCAACAGAAAATGAGGGAAGCAGTATCCCGGTACATTGTGTATTCGACAATGAGGAAGTCGGCAGTGGTACAAAACAGGGGGCTGCGTCCACATTTCTTGCAGATACACTGCTCCGCATAAATTGCGCTATGGGGCGTGATGAGGCCGGATACCGTCAGAGTATTGCCAACAGTTTCATGCTTTCGGCAGACAATGCTCACGGCGTACATCCGAATCACGCCGACAAGGCGTGCCCGACGAACCGTCCGTATCCGGGAAATGGGGTGGTCATCAAGTACAGCGCCAATCAGAAATATACGACAGACGCAGTGTCAGCAGCAGTATTTGAAGAGATTTGTCATAAGGCAAATGTGCCATATCAAGTTTATGTAAATCGTTCCGATATACTGGGAGGCTCCACCCTTGGAAACATTTCTGCAACACAGGTCCCGGTCAATACGGTAGATATCGGGCTGGCGCAACTCGCCATGCATTCCCCTTATGAGACTGGAAGCATAAAAGATACGGATTACATGATCCGGGCAATGAAGACATTTTTTGAATCCTCACTCCGGCAGACAGAAGACGGATATGAGATTATGTTTCTTTAAAATAAACAATATATGATATAAGCCCCGACTGGTATTCTTCAAGATGAGCCTATTTTCTATAGCTGCTGCGCCGCTTATTTCTGTGTGATTATACAAACTCACCGATAAATCGGTTCAAACAATGTATAATCACACAGGCTATGCTCGCAGCTATCACGAAAATAACTCAATTCTTGAAGAATACCAGTCGGGGCTTTTTATATTATGTTTTTTAATATTTAAAAGAAAAAGAGGATCTCACATTTAAAGAAGTAAGAATAAATAATAGTTATTATGTAAACTAATAAATAAACAAAGAAGCAGTTTTTCCACAGGGTTGGGTGGGAGAACCGCTTTTTAAATATGGCTTTTTAAAATGCGGTATGCTATGATTAAAATGTTGTTTTTATACTATCACAGGAACGAAAGGGGAACATCATGTTAGAAAAAGTATTTAAACTCAGCGAAAACAAGACTGACGCGAAGACAGAAATACTTGCCGGAATCACAACATTTATGACAATGGCATATATTCTGGCGGTCAATCCAAGTGTGCTTTCAGCAGCTGGAATGGATTCCGGAGCCGTATTTACAGCCACTGCTCTGGCAGCATTTATCGGAACACTGCTCATGGCAATCTTTGCAAATTATCCATTCGCACTGGCACCTGGTATGGGACTGAATGCATATTTTGCATACACCGTCGTACTCGGAATGGGATACAGTTGGGAATATGCGTTAACAGCCGTATTTGCAGAAGGAATCATCTTCATTATTTTATCTGCAACAAATGTACGAGAGGCTATTTTTAATGCAATACCACAGAACTTAAAAGCAGCAGTCAGCGTAGGAATCGGACTGTTCATCGCATTTATCGGACTTCAGAATGCAAAAATCGTAATCGGAGGATCCACACTGCTTCAGTTATTCTCCGTAGACAAATACAACGAAGTAAACGGAGTAAACGCTTCATTTAATAATGTAGGAATTACAGTACTTCTTGCAATCATCGGAATTATTATTACAGGAATCTTAGTCGTAAAGAACATCAAAGGAAATATCCTCTGGGGAATCCTGATTACATGGCTGCTGGGAATCATCTGCCAGTTCGCAGGAATTTATGTGCCAAACGCAGACCTTGGATTCTACAGCCTGCTTCCAGATTTCAGCAACGGCTTATCCATTCCAAGCCTGTCACCAATCTTCTGCAAACTGGACTTCAGCGGAATCTTCTCTCTGAACTTTGTAGTAATCCTGTTTGCATTCCTGTTTGTAGACTTATTTGATACAATCGGAACACTGATCGGAGTATCCGCAAAAGCAGACATGCTTGACGAGAACGGAAAACTTCCAAGAATCAAAGGTGCACTTATGGCAGACGCAGTTGCAACAACAGTCGGAGCTGTACTCGGAACATCTACAACAACAACATTCGTAGAAAGCGCATCAGGAGTATCCGAAGGAGGAAGAACCGGACTTACAGCTGTCACAACAGCAATCCTGTTCGGACTGTCACTGTTCCTGTCACCGATTTTCCTTGCAATTCCATCGTTTGCCACAGCACCGGCACTTGTAATTGTAGGACTTTACATGCTCACGAACGTAACAAACATTGACTTCAACGATATGTCAGAAGCAATCCCTTGCTATGTATGCATCATCGCAATGCCATTCTTCTACAGCATTTCCGAAGGAATCTCAATGGGAGTCATTACATACGTGGCACTCAACCTGATCACAGGAAAAGCAAAAGAAAAGAAAGTCAGCGTACTCATGTATGTACTGGCAATATTGTTCATTTTGA
>ERZ808240.5518-NODE-5518-length-10241-cov-5.414000_pt1 | contig 10241 bp, 10 predicted proteins | sample MGYA00521084_ERZ808240 | MGnify/ENA primary metagenome ERZ808240 (study PRJEB31516, sample SAMN03275571) | gut metagenome | biome: mammalia-associated habitat; material: feces | host: Papio cynocephalus | place: Kenya | collected 2012-08-06 ... | reverse complement strand
GCTTCATCCATACAGGAGGAAAAAGTTCCTTATATGCCGAAAAAAGACATCTCTGTTGTAGGAAAAGATATCTCCGACAAGCAATCTGTCTCTGTAGAATCTCCGAAACAGATGGAACTTTTTGAAGATCATCTGCTGACAAGAGAAGCAATGCAGAAATATAGGATAGTGGGACAGGTGTTTGAAACTTACTGGCTGGTCGAATATGATAACAGTCTGTATATTATTGACCAGCATGCTGCGCACGAGCGTGTCCTGTATGAAAAGACACTGAAATCCATGAAGACTAGAGAATTTACTTCTCAGATGATCAGTCCCCCGATTGTACTAAATCTAAGTATGCAGGAGGCAGAACTTCTGAATACATATATGGATCAGTTCACAAGAATCGGCTTTGAGATAGAAGAATTCGGTCAGGATTCCTATGCTGTACGCGCCGTTCCTGATAATCTTTTCAGTATTGCCAAAAAGGAATTGCTGCTCCAAATGCTGGACAGCCTGTCGGATGAAATCACGAGAAATCAGTCTCCGAATCTGATTGACGAAAAGGTTGCATCTATGTCCTGCAAGGCAGCTGTAAAGGGAAATATGAAGTTGTCAGTACAGGAAGTCGATACTCTGATTGGAGAACTTTTATCACTTGATAACCCATATCATTGTCCACACGGAAGACCAACCATTATCGCAATGACAAAAAGAGAACTGGAAAAGAAGTTCAAGAGGATTGTATAAAATGAAGAAAAAACCATTAGTAGTACTAACAGGGCCTACGGCCGTCGGAAAGACAAAAGCATCGATCGGACTTGCCAAAGCCATCGGTGGAGAGATTATTTCTGCGGATTCAATGCAGGTGTATGAATATATGGATATCGGCTCTGCCAAAATACGTCCACAAGAAATGCAGGGAGTTTTGCATTATCTTGTGGATGAGCTGAAACCCTGGGATGAATTTCATGTTGTCCGTTTTCAACAGATGGCAAAAAAAGCCATGGAGCAGATCTACGCAAATGGTCACATTCCGATCATTGTAGGCGGTACAGGCTTTTACATCCAGGCATTATTATACGACATTGATTTTAGTGAAAACAAACAGGATGATTCTTACCGGAAAGAGCTGGATATCCTTGCAAAAGAAAAAGGAGCCGGATATCTGCATGATATGTTAAGGACCGTGGATCCTAAATCTGCCGAAGACATCCATGCTAATAATGTAAAGCGGGTGATCCGTGCTCTGGAGTACTATCACCAGACCGATCAGCGGATATCCGAGCACAACGAACAGGAGCGGCAGAAAGAATCTCCTTATGAATTTGTCTATTTTGTCCTGAATGCGCCAAGGGAAAAGCTTTACGAACGAATCGACAAAAGAGTAGACCAAATGATGGAAGAGGGACTGGTCGAAGAAGTGAAACGCCTGAAAGAGATGGGCTGCACCAAAGAAATGGTCTCAATGCAGGGACTGGGCTACAAAGAGATTCTGGAGTACCTGGATGGAGCCTGCAGCCTGGAGGAAGCAGTCTATACGATCAAACGCGACACCAGACATTTTGCAAAAAGGCAGCTTACCTGGTTCAGACGTGAACGTCAAGTGACGTGGATTCAGAAAGAAACCTACGATTACGACGAGGACAGGATACTGGAGGCTATGATTTCATATCTGGAGGGGAGAATATGCTGAAGAAAAAGCTAAGAGGAAAGTCAAAATTCCTGCGCAAAATGAATGAACTGATGGAAATCTACTCTCGTAGTCAGGATACGGCATTTGCATACCGTGAACTTCTCGGTCTGGAACCAATGATCCGCTACGAAGGAGAGCAGGCAATGTTTGATCTGAATAAGGCATCGCTTTTATACGATATGGAAAGATATAAAGAAGCAGAAGCTGTACTTCGCAAAATTCCATCCATCAACCCGACATTTGATGCGATGTGTGAATCTTTACGTTTTAAGCTTTTGGAAGTGAAATAACAATATAAAATACAAGGAAGAAGGATAATAACATATTATGACACCTATCAATACAATCTATAATGAAATGGGCATCCGGGAAAGTGTTCTTTCATTTGGAAAAAGTATAGAAAAAGATCTGAAAGAAAGATTTGAAAAAATTGATGAAATTGCAGAATATAACCAGTTGAAAGTAGTAAAAGCAATGCAGGATAACCGTGTCAGCGCAGGCTGCTTTAACTATGCCAGCGGATATGGTTACGATGATCAGGGAAGAGATACACTGGAAAAAGTATATGCATCTATTTTCCATACAGAAAGCGCTCTGGTTCGCCCGCAGATCACCTGTGGTACACATGCGCTTTCACTTGCCCTGGCAGCAAACTTAAGACCTGGAGACGAACTCCTGGCACCTGCCGGCAAACCATATGATACGCTGGAAGAAGTGATCGGTATCCGCCCGTCTAACGGCTCGCTTGCAGAATATGGTATTACCTATTCACAGGTAGATCTGCTGGAAGACGGTACATTTGATTATGAAAATATCAAAAAAGCGATTAATGACAAGACAAAAATGGTTGCGATCCAGCGCTCCAAAGGATATCAGACAAGACCTAGTTTTTCTGTAAAGCAGATTGGTGAACTGATTGCATTTGTAAAGGGAATCAAACCGGATCTCATCTGTATGGTGGACAACTGTTATGGAGAATTTGTAGAGACCATCGAGCCAAGTGATGTAGGAGCCGACATGACTGTTGGATCTCTGATCAAGAATCCAGGCGGCGGTCTTGCTCCGATCGGCGGCTATATTGCAGGGCGTGAAGATCTGATCGAGTCGTGCGGATACCGGCTGACCTCTCCGGGACTCGGAAGAGAAGTTGGTGCTTCGCTTGGTGTCATGAAGGACTTTTATCAGGGATTATTCCTCGCACCGACTGTTGCAGCTTCGGCATTAAAGGGTGCAATCTTTGCTGCAAATATTTATGAAAAGCTGGGATTTCCTGTAATTCCAAATGGAACCGAGAGCAGACATGATATTATTCAGGCCGTAGAATTCGGTGTTCCGGAAGGTGTGATCGAGTTCTGCAAGGGAATCCAGGCAGCTGCACCGGTAGATTCTTATGTAACTCCGGAGCCGTGGCCGATGCCGGGATATGATTCTGATGTTATCATGGCAGCAGGTGCCTTTGTTCAGGGTTCTTCCATCGAATTGAGTGCAGACGGACCGATCAAACCACCGTATGCCGTATATTTCCAGGGCGGGCTTACCTGGCCTCATGCAAAACTTGGAATCCTGATGTCTCTGGAATATCTGGTCCGCGTCGGAATTGTCACATTGTAAATAAAGAGGATTATCTATGAGAAAAATAGCAGTCATTGGCGGTGGTGCATCCGGCCTCGTAGCTGCAATAGCAGCTGCAAGGAGTAATCCGGATGCGCAGATTACAATATATGAAAAGAAAGATACAGTAGGGAAAAAGATCCTCGCAACGGGAAATGGCAGATGCAATCTGACAAACAAAGATATGACGGTTTCCTGCTTCCGAAGCGACAATATACCGTTTGTCGAAAGTGTATTGAATACATTTGGCTATGAGGATACACTTCGTTTCTTCTCTTCTCTGGGCCTTATGACAAAATCCAGAGGCAGTTATGTATATCCTTATTCAGATCAGGCATCTACTGTTCTTGAATTATTAAAATTAGAAGCAAAACGGCTTCACGTAAAAGTAATTACAGATACGGCAATAACGGATATTGTCCCTACGGCAAATGGATTTTCAATAAAATATGAAAAGAATAAAGCAAAGGCAGACGCTGTAATCCTTGCATGCGGAGGAAAGGCAAATTCAAAACTCGGTTCTGACGGAAGCGGCTATGCACTGGCGAAAGGACTTGGACATACAATGGTTCCGGTTGTACCAGCGCTGGTACAATTAAAAGTCAGGAACCATCCGTTTGTAAAAGCAGCAGGAGTACGTACGGATGCAGTTGTAACTGCAATATGTGATGGTAAGGAAACAGCATCCGACCATGGTGAATTACAACTTACAGCTTATGGCATTTCCGGAATTCCTGTATTCCAGATCAGCCGTTTTATCGCAAGGGCATTGTATCAAAAGCAGACCGCAAAAGTTAAGATTGATTTCCTTCCTGGTTTGTCGCAGGAACAGCTTAAGGAACTTCTTCTGGAAAGAAAGAAGAACCGGGAACAGATGACGTGTGCCGATTATCTTCTTGGCATTTTTCATCAAAAATTAATTCCAAGATTTTTAGAACAGGCACGTATCCGTATGCACACTCCTGCAAGAGAATTAACCGAGACACAGATAAAAAGTCTTGTTCAGGTGGTCAAAGAGAACGTAGTACTTATTGAGACTACTAACGGTTTTGAGAACGCCCAGGTATGTGCAGGCGGGATTTCCACCGAAGAAATTCATGCGGACACGATGGAATCCAGATATATCAGCGGCCTTTATCTGACAGGAGAATTATTAGACGTCGACGGAATCTGCGGCGGCTATAATCTGCAGTGGGCATGGGCAACCGGATATCTTGCAGGAACATCGGCTGCGATAAATAATGAGAACCGAGAATCAAAAAAATAAAGGAGTACGCTATGATCCGGATTAATCAGATAAAGTTAAATATTAACCATACAACAGAAGACCTTGAACGAAAAATCTTAAAGACGCTTCACATAAAAGAAGAAGATCTTCAAAGCTATCAGATCCGGAAGCAGTCCATAGATGCAAGGAAAAAGCCGAGCCTATATTATATTTATTCCGTTGATGTTCAGGTAAAAGATGAAAAGAGGATAAAGAGATCTGTCAAAAATAACCAGATTCAATTTCAGGTAAAACCCGATTCTTATCACTTTGCGGCAAACGGCACTGAAAAATTACAGCACCGGCCAGTAATCATAGGTACCGGACCGGCCGGACTGTTCTGTGGATATATGCTTGCAGCACACGGATACCGTCCGATTCTTCTGGAAAGAGGTGCCGATGTAGATGAACGCACCCGGGATGTTGAGAGTTTCTGGAAAACAGGAAAACTCAATCCGTCTTCGAATGTTCAATTTGGCGAAGGCGGTGCCGGAACATTTTCAGACGGAAAGCTTAATACGTTGGTAAAAGATAAATTCGGGCGGAATCATGAAGTGCTCCGGATTTTTGTAAAACATGGTGCTCCGGAGGCAATTACCTATCAAAGTAAACCGCATATCGGAACAGATATATTGTCCGGTGTTGTAAAAGAGATGCGGAAATACATTTGTAACCATGGCGGCGAAGTAAGATTTCATTCCCAGGTAACAGATATCCAGACTTATTCCGATGATACATCTAATACTGGGAAATCACTGAAAACCCTGACCGTATATGATTCTGAAAAAGAAGAAACATACCTGTTAGATGCTGATCTTGCAGTCCTTGCCATCGGGCACAGCGCCAGAGATACTTTTTCCATGCTTTATGATCACGCTGTTCCTATGCAGCCAAAATCATTCGCAGTAGGGGTCCGTGTGGAACACCCACAGGAAATGATCAATATTGATCAATACGGTGAACATTATCCGGAATTCTTACCGGCAGCTCCGTACAAACTGACTGCAAATCTTGAGAACGGACGAGGTGTATATACATTCTGTATGTGCCCGGGCGGATACGTGGTAAATGCTTCTTCTGAAGAGCATCGTCTTGCTGTTAATGGTATGAGTTACAGCGGGCGTGACGGACAGAATGCCAATACGGCTGTTATTGTTACCGTAACCCCGGAAGATTTTGACAGTGAACATCCGCTTGCAGGAGTAGAATTCCAGCGGAAATTAGAAGAATCCGCTTATCATGAGGGAAATGGAAAAGTTCCTGTACAGTTATTTGGGGATTTCTGCAACAATAAATCTTCCGAAAAATTGGGCAGTATTATTCCCCAGATAAAAGGAGCGTACCAGCTTGCAAACGTCCGAAGCATTTTCCCTGAGATTATAGGCACATCCCTGGAAGAGGGAATCAAAGCCTTTGACCGCAAGCTGCCTGGATATGCAAGATGGGATGCTGTTATTTCCGGTGTGGAAAGCCGTACATCCTCACCGGTCAGGATTGTCAGAGACGAAACTTTACAAAGCGAAATCCGCGGAATCTATCCTTGTGGAGAAGGTGCCGGATATGCCGGCGGGATTACCTCGGCTGCTATGGATGGAATCAAAGTCGCCGAAATGATCGCAGGTAAATATTGTCCTTTTGCGACAGAATAATAAGAATATTTTATGTAATCTGCTCATTTTATGTAAAAAAATGAAAAGAAGTTTAAGAATTTTTTAATATCATAAACCTATACACTTTTTCTGAAATGTGATAAAATGTATTGAGTTTTTTAGATAGGAAAAACGAGGAGGAGTACATATGAAAGGTGCAGGAAGTAAAAACGCCTGGGCTTTATTTCTGCTTATTCTTGCAGGAGTAGTTCTTGGTGGCTTTATCGGGACACTGGCAAAAGGGGTGCCGGCCTTATCCTGGCTGAGTTATGGACAATCCTTTGGGATAGACGAGCCAATCGTTCTTGACCTGGGAGTGTTAGTCGTGACATTCGGTCTGTCGATAAAGATAACCATGGCAAGTATCATTGGCGTGATTCTTTCCATTATCATATATCGTTTCTTATAGTTTATAAGTGTGATCTGAAGACCACACTATAGACATCGTGCGAATCTAAAGAAAATATGAATCAATCAAATACCATGAGAGAAATGCCACAGGACGAAAGGCCCTATGAGAAGTGTCTTCGCCTTGGGGCAGAAAGTTTAAGTGATGTTGAATTACTGGCTGTACTTTTAAGAACAGGAACCCGGGGAGAAAATGCGGTGGAACTTGCAAGAAAGGTTCTATATCATGCCGGAGAAAGCGGAATTCTTGGGATTCATCAGTTCAACATCGAACGTTTAAAAAAGATCAAGGGAATCGGGGAAGTAAAGGCAATTCAGATATCTTGTATTTCTGAACTTGCAAAAAGACTTGCAAAAGCATCTTATCAGGATGCCGTATGCTTTACCGAACCGAAGACGATTGCCCAGTATTATATGGAAGATATGCGGCACGAGAAACAGGAACATATGAAGTTATTGATGTTAAACTCGAAGGCAAAGCTTCTTGGCGAGACGAATATTTCAAAAGGGACTGTCAATGCAGCCTTAATCACACCAAGAGAGCTTTTTATAGAAGCATTGCAGAAAAATGCAGTATCAATTATACTTTTGCATAATCACCCAAGTGGAGATCCTACTCCAAGCAGGGAAGATATGCTTACAACCAAGCGGATATTAGATGCCGGTGCATTGATTGGAATTGAACTTTTAGATCATATCATTATTGGCAATAATTGTTATATGAGTTTCCGTGAAGAAGGCATACTGTAAGATTCTGCACACAAGGGTAGAAAGGATTCTGTCAGATGGCAAGAAATGTATACGGACTGGATCTTGGGTCTTATGACATCAAGGTCTACGATAAGAAAAAAGATACGATCTGGAAAGAGAAGAACGTAATTGCTTTTAAAGACAACAGAGATCGTGATATTTTTGCAGTAGGAGATGATGCATTCAGCATGTATGGAAAAGCACCATCGAATATTGAGATCACATTTCCGATGGAGGCGGGAGTCATATCCAGGTTTAATGATATGCAGTTTTTACTTCAGAACCTGTTGAAACGCGGCAGACAGTTTTCACGTGGTTCTGAATATGTGATTGCTGTTCCAACGGATGTAACCGAGGTGGAAAAGAAGGCTTTCTTTGACCTTGTGATCCATTCAACCGCTAAAGCTAAGGAAGTAAATATTGTAGAGCGTTCGATTGCTGATGCAGTTGGTCTGAATCTGGATATTCAGAATACAAAAGGAATCATGATTGCAAACTTCGGCGGCGAGACTACGGAATTATCCGTTCTTGCCGGTGGCGGAATGGTATTAAACCGCCTTGTAAAAGTCGGAGGACATACATTTGACCAGGGTATCATTAATCTGGTAAAGCACAGTCATGATTTCCTGATAGGACGTCAGACCGCCGAAGTTCTCAGAAGGAATTTCAATGTGTTCACAGGTGAATCGGATTCTATTTTATCAGTTGCCGGAAGAGATCTGATAACAGGAGTACCAATGCGAAAACCTATTTCCATTATGCTGGTCAGGGCAGCAATGAAAGAACCTTTACTGGAATGTGTGAAAGCAATCAATTCGCTTCTTGACCGGACACCTCCTGAAGTGCGCAAAGCAATTTATGAAAATGGAATTTTCCTTACAGGAGGACTTGCCAATATGCCCGGACTTGAGATCTATATCGAGCAGATGGTAGGCATCAAATCACGGACGGCGCTGGAACCGGACACTTGTGCCGTAAACGGTTTGAAACGAATTATTATGTCAAAAGATTTGAGGAAACTTACATTTTCAATGATAGAAGATAATTATAGGTGGATGAGATAATGAAGACAAAAAATCAATCTTCCCTTCCAAGTAAATACTGGCTGATCATCGTAATCGTGATCTGTATCATCCTGATGGGTGTAGAGCGGATTACAGGAGGGAACGGACCAATCAGTTTCGTTGCAAATTATACTGTCATTCCAATGCAGAAAGGAATCGGATATGTTGGTCGTTATATGAGTGACCTTTCCGACAATTTCGAGACATTACAGGACATGAAGAAAGAAAACAAAAAACTCCAGTCAAAGGTTGATGATCTTACGATTGACAATACAAGACTTCGTCAGGATCAGTATGAACTGGAAAGACTAAGAGAATTATATAAGCTGGACGAGAATTATTCTGATTATAAGAAAGTAGGAGCACATGTTATTTCCAATAATGGTACTAACTGGTTCAGCGATTTTACAATTGATAAAGGAAGTAAGGACGGGATCAAGAAAAACTGTAACGTACTGGCCGGAAGTGGTCTTGTCGGAATCGTAACCGAAGTAGGACCGCATTATGCACGCGTGCGTTCGATCATTGATGATGAAAGCAATATCAGTGCAATGCTCCTTTCTACTTCTGACACTTGTGTAGTCAGAGGTGATTTAAAGCAGATGGAAAATGGACGTATCCGTTTTGAAAAACTTGCAAACAACGACAATAAGGTAGAAGTCGGTGAACAGGTTGTCACTTCACATGTAAGTGACAGATTCCTCCAGGGACTTTTTATCGGATATGTCAGTGAAATAAAAGTTGATTCAAATAATCTGACTCGTTCCGGATATATTACTCCTGCTGTGGATTTCAGTAAACTTCAGGAAGTACTTGTTATTACTACAACCAAGAGTGAACTGATCAAACAGGAATCGGGAGATACTAAGGGAGAATAATTCATGAAAAGAAAGCTTATTACATTTTGTATTATTATTATATGCTTTTTAATGGAATGTACCGTTTTCCACAAACTGGCTTTTGCATCGATCAAACCAAATCTGTTGATCATTCTTACATCTTCATTCGGATTTATGCGTGGGAAAAAAGAAGGACTGGCTGTAGGATTTCTGTCTGGTTTCCTTACAGATGTCTTCTGGGGGAATGTTCTTGGATTTTATACTCTGCTTTATTCGGTGATCGGCTATATGAACGGGTCATTCCGCAGACTTTTTTATGATGATGATATTAAACTTCCGATTGCACTGATAGCAATCAGTGAGTTGATATATGGTTTGGTTACATACTTCTGTATGTATCTTTTGCAGGGGGATTTTGCTTTTGAAGCATACTTGAAACAGATCATTATGCCGGAACTGGTATATACAATTCTGGTTACACTGGTTCTGTATCAGATCATACTACACATTAACAAAAAACTAGAAGCAGAAGAGCAAAGGAGTGCAAGTAAATTTGTATAATTTATGGGAACGGATCAAATCCGGTATTGCAGAATTCGTACAATCTCGAATATTCGTATTGATCATTGTTTTTTGTATCACATCAGCAATTCTGATACAAAGGATATTCTATCTTCAGATTGTGAAAGGTCAGGAATATCTCGATGATTATAAATTACAGATTCAGAAAACAAAAGATATTCAGGGAACGCGTGGAAATATTTATGACCGCAACGGAAACCTGCTTGCTTATAACGAGCTGGCTTATTCTGTTACCATCGAAGATAACGGATCTTATGACAGCATCGCACAGCAGAATAAAGTTCTAAATAATACCATCTCATCCGTTATTAAGATGGTTGAATCTAACGGTGATACTGTAATTAATAACTTTGGCATCATTCTTGACAGTAATAATAATTACCAGTATGTTGC
>ERZ808240.5516-NODE-5516-length-10244-cov-2.988321_pt1 | contig 10244 bp, 6 predicted proteins | sample MGYA00521084_ERZ808240 | MGnify/ENA primary metagenome ERZ808240 (study PRJEB31516, sample SAMN03275571) | gut metagenome | biome: mammalia-associated habitat; material: feces | host: Papio cynocephalus | place: Kenya | collected 2012-08-06 ... | reverse complement strand
ATACTGGCCGCCGGTGTCGATAAGCAGCAGGCCGCCGGGCTGCAGACGCGAGGCGCTCTCGGCCGTGGCCTGATAGTGCACTATGGCGCCGTGCTCCTTGTAGCCGGCTATCATGCCAAAGCTGTCGCCGCGGTATTCGTCATATTTTGCCCGCTCGCTCTGCAGGCGGTTGTCCACATCAAGCTCGGTCACCGCCTCACCGGCTGCCACGCTGCTTTCGAGCCACATCATCATGCGCGTCAGCGCAGCTCCGTCGCGCTCCATGGCGCGGCGCGTGCCGGCTATCTGCACATCGTTTTTAATGGCTTTAAGCGCCACTATGGGCGAGGCTGCATACACCTTGCCGCACATTATGGCCTGGGCCAGAGTGTCGCTCACGCGGTCGGGGTCGATGAGCACAGCCTCGCTCTCGGCGCGCTTTTCAAGGAATCGCTCCACGTCATCGTAGGGGCGCACGCGCACATCGTAGGCCTTTAGGTGGGCGCGCACGGCGGGAGTTAGCTTGCAGTCGTCGATGAAGAGCACGCGCTCGCGCCGCGACACATAGGCGAAGGCTATCACCACTGGGGTGTAGGCCACATCGGTGCCGCGCAAGTTAAAGAGCCACGCAATTTCGTCGAGCGAGGCCACAAAGGTGCTGGTGGCGCCGGCCTGCTCCACAGCCTGCATGGTGCGGTCGATTTTGCTGTCCACCGTCTCTCCGGCCAGGTCTTCGCTGTGCACATAGGCCTCGGCGCGCGGCCGCTCGGGGCGGTCGGGCCAAATTTCATCGGCAGGATAGAAGTTGGTGGCAAGCATGAAGCCGTTTTCAGCGCAGAAGTTTTCGAGGCGGTTGGCCGCCATCACCGAAAACAGGCGGCCGTCGACGGCCACGATGCTGTCCTCGTCAAGTTCCGACGCAAGCCACTCGGTGATGGTGGCCTCGCCGGCTATGTTCTCCTTATGCATTTCAAATCCGCTGTCCTCGAGCTGCTCGGCAGCCTGCAGAAAATAGCGCGAGTCGGTCCACAGGCCGGCCTTGTCGAGCGTCACCACGGCAGTGCCGTTGCTCCCGGTGAAGCCGGTGAGCCAGTCGCGGAACTTCCAGTGCGGGCTCACATATTCGCTCTGGTGTGGGTCGGTGCCGGGCACAATCACGGCATCAACGTTTTTTGCACGCATGGCCATGCGCATGGCCTCGAGGTGCGGTAGTGTCTGTTTGCTCATATTTCAAGTGTATGTGGTTTTTTTGTTGTCGCGCTACAAAGTTAACGCTTTGCCCACGCAATTCAAAGCCCGCAGTGTGCTATTTGGAGCGCGTGTAGCGATAGGTGTTGGTCCATGTGCCGGCGCCGGCATTCAGCCGCTCGTCGCTCACAAGGCCAAGTCCGTTGATGCCATAGGCCACATCGATCACACACGGGGCTGAGAAGCCTGGAGCCTGCGCCACCCTCACGCAGTCGGGCAGACTGGCGCTGCCCCTGCCCAGCAATCCGGCATACCACAGGCCCAGCAGATGGTCGTTGAGGGCCAGGCGCACGGCCAGGCCCGGCAGACCGAAGCCGTTGGCCACAGCCCTGCTGCCGTAGGTGCAGGTGATGGCCACGCTTGCATCGCTGCTAATGCAGCTTTCAAGTTGGCCGCTGGCATTGTAGGCGAATGCGGTCACCACCTCGTCGGTGTACTGCTTAAGGGGCGCCTGCTTCCACGTGCTGGCCTTTACCGACACCAGGCGCGAACTGTCGTCGTAGGCAAATGTGTAGTCAATGCGCCGCAGCTCGGTGAGGGTGAAGGTGGAATACACCTTCGACTCGGCCGCGGTCACATAGCCGCGCGCATTGGTGGCGGTAACGTTGATTGCATGCATGGTGGCATCAATTTGGCCGCCATACTCTGCCTTAACTATGCCTTGGCCAAAAGTCTCGGCCATTGGCGCCTGCGTGCGGCGGTCGGTGGTCTTGCTGATCTTGGTGAGGCTGCCGCCCACATCGTAGGCAAACGTCCATGTGCAGTTGCCGAACAACTGCTCGCTGACCGATGTAAGGCGCGGTGCGCCCTGCGGCGCGGGTTCGTCGCTGCCGCAAGCTGCCAGGGTCACAGCCGCAAGCAGCGTAAATGCCATTTTGGCAACAATGTTCAAAAATCTCATTTTCAGTCTAAATTTTATGTTAATAAATAAGTTTCAGTGTCGGTGGGGCACATTGTCGCGCGCCAGCCCGCAGCCCGAGTCCGTGAATGGAGCCTTCGGCACAGCCATGCCACCGCCGCCCGACGGCTCAAGGCGGTAACCGCCGCCGTGGCCGCCGCCCAGCGACTTCAGCAGGCCATACAGTATGCCGCCCACGTCCACCGACAGCGGCTGGCCCATCAGCATAATCGTGGGGGCCAGGATGGGCATGGTGCGCCAGCAGTGGGAATACACGTCGTAGTAGCGCTGAGCGCCCACGTCTACGCTGAAGTTGTCGCTCACCTTAACGCCGAGTGTGGCGCCGTAGTTGGAGTTTTGCGTGATTCCCATTGCACCCATCGAGTGGAAGTGAGGGTTGAAGTTGTATTGCCCGAATGCATTGAGGCTTAATGTGCCATTGAGCTGATAGGAGGCGCGCCCCCACACGCCATAGTCGTTCCACGCCTCGCGTCCGAAGTGGTATTTCGAGCCTGTGATGCCGGCAGTGAGCGTGAGGCGCTCGTCCACCGTCTGTGTCACCCACAGGCTGCCGGTGGCCATGTTGCCAAGCGCCGGAAGCGACGTCCGGCTGCCCGAGCCGCCCAGCAGGCCATCGCCCAGACGCGCTATCACTCCGCTTGCCTGCCAGTCGCGGCTATATGGGTTGAGGTCGAAGTTATAGCCACCCTGTTGGGCAGAGGGCTGCGCCGGCATGGAGATGTGCATGGTGGCCGGCATGGCCGCAAGGCTGTCGGCCAAGCTGCCCATAAGGCCGCCGTGCAGCCTCAGCGGCTGCGGCAGGCGGTAGTTGCTCATGGTGGGGGCCACCAGACCGGGGCTCACCACGCCCGCATAGCCCGGCCACTGCAGGCGGTAGTGCGGCAGCGGCTGGCCCAGACTGAAGCGCGGCACGTCGGGCAGCGGCTGCACCGCAGCCGCCGTCAGCGCCATGGCGGCCGCAACTGCCGCGACCCTTGCTCTCAACTTTCCTGCATCAATCATAATTGGCATATAAACATTGGACAAAAATAGCAAAAAATCGGCTGATGCTGCAAGTCTTTAGATTTTTTTGGGGCATTGGCAGCGGCAAACACTTGCAAAAGCCAAATAATCAAACTAACTTTGCACCGCTGGTTGCGCGCCGAATGCAACTGGCTCGAGGCTGCTCGGATGGTGGAATCGGTAGACACGAGGGACTTAAAATCCCTTGGCCATTGCGGCTGTGTGGGTTCAAGTCCCACTCCGAGTACTAACGGCGGAGGCTGATAATTCGATCGAATTATCAGCCTCCGCTCGTTTTATTTCCACAGATTTTTTTGCCAACCGTTGGCACTATTGGGGACTGCGCCCATTAGGGACGCGATATGTCGCATTGCTGTCGTAATCCGCTGCGTATAGGTTTGTTATTGGACTTGGCGGCCGGTGGCCTGCAAGTAGGCTGTGCGGCAGTCGAGGTAGGAGGCCACGGCATCGCTGTAGCGGTCGCGGGCCTGGCGGCTGAGCGTCTGCGCATCGAGCACGTCGCTCATGGTGGAGGTGCCGGCCTTGTAGTAGTCCTCGTTGAGGCGCAGATTCTCATCGCTCTGCTCAATGCTCTTGCGGGCCAGCTGCACCTGCTTGTAGGCATTGTCGAGGTTGTCCCACTGGTTTTGCATGTTGATGAGCAGCATCTGCCGGTTGTCTTCGCGGTCGACCTCGGCCTTGCGCTCGGCCGCAATCTGGCGCTTGACGCTGCGGTCGCTCCACCAGTCGCTGATGGGCACCGACAGCGTGGCCAGGCCTGCCACCTTGAAGCGTCCCTCGTTGGTGAGCGTGCCATACATGCCCATGGCGCCCACCGACAGCGTGGGCAGCAGCGCGCCGCGCTTGAGGCGCGTCTGCAGCTTGGCAGCCTCCACACCCTTGTCGAGCAGCCGGGCCTCGGTGAGGCTGTCGAGAGCGGCGTGGTGGTCGGTGCGGTATTCCACGGGGTCGGGCACTGTGGCCACGGGGGTGCGGTCGATGTCGAAGTCGCCCTTGTCCATCACGCCCATATACTGGGCGAGCACAAGTTTGCTCAGTTTGATGCCGTTTTCCACCGTCAGTCGGTCGGCCGCCATCTCATTCTGCTTCAGTTCCACCTTAAGCAGGTCGTTGCGCAGCCCCACTCCGGCATCGATGGCATTCTGGGCATCGGCGTGTATCGACGCCAGTTGGCGGTCAACGGCATCAAGCGTAGCCAGCTTCTCGTAGAGCGACAGCAGACGGTTGTAGTACACCTCGGTGGTTTTCACCACATCGTCGCGCGTCTGCTGCAGCATCAGCTGCTTCCCCTGGCCCGGCGGGTCGGCCAGTTTCACGGCAGGGGGGCGGCGCCCGCCTGTGTATACGGGCTCGAGCACGGTGATGTTGGCCATCATGCCGTGGCTGAACGCCTTGAACTCATAGCTGGTTGGCAGCGACGCGAGGGCGGCAGGGTTGAGTCCCAGCTGCTGCACCAGGGCGGCCAGCTTCTGCTGGTCGTCGGCGGTGAGGTCGTAGCGCTGTTTCACCATGTCGTCGCTGGCGTGGAAATACGACACTCCGGCGCTGACGGTGGGCAGATAGCTCATGCGCGCCGCCTCGCGCTGCAGCCGGGCGTCGCTGATGTCGATATTGGCGCGCTTGAGGCTGGCGTTGTTTTGCAGCGCCAGCTGGCGGCACTGCTGCAGACTGTAGGTGGCCTTCTGGGCGGCGGCCGTGAAGCCTGTGCCGAGCATAGCGGCCACGGCTGCTATGGTGATGAAGATGCTTAACTGTTTCATTGTTGCGTTTGTTTCATTATGTTGTTAGCGGTGCTGCTGCACCTTTTGCAGCATTTGCTGCGAGCGGGCCTTCTCATTCTTGAGGATGCGCTTGTGGTCTTCGAGACGGTAGATTAGCCAGTAGCCCACAGGAATCATGGTGACGATGAACAGCATCGACACCACCGTGCCAAAGCACACCACCACGCCCATCGGGCCCCACATTGGAGAGTTTTCGATTACCATAGGCACCACGCCCATCGAGGCGGCGGCGCAGGTGAGGAAGATGGGGCGCATGCGCCGCTGCGCGGCCTGGAAGGCGGCATGCTTGGCGCTGAGGCGGAACTTCACGCGCAGCTCCTCGGCATAGTCGACCATGATGATGCCGTTGCGCGCAATGATGCCCATCAGCGATATTATGCCCAAGATACCCGTCATGCTCATGTCCTGCCCCATGATGATGAGGCCGAGGGCCGCGCCAAGCAGCGAGAACGTGAGTGAGCATATGATGAGCAGCGACATGCGGATGTCGCGCAGGTGGAACAGCATGATAATGAATATCACGAATATCGAAATCACCAGTCCGCTATATATTTGCGGCTCGGTCTCGAGGTCGCGCTCGCGCTGGCCGCCCACCACCATCTGCACACCCGTGGGCAGCTGCAGGCGGCTCTTGAGCTCGGCCAGGGTGGCATCGGTCACCTCGTTGAGGTTAAGCCCGTGCTGTGGCTCGGCAAGCACCGACACCGTGCGCACGCCGTTGCGGCGCACTATCATGCCCAGGTTCCAGTCGGGAGAGATGGCCGACACCTGGCGCAGCGGCACGCTCACGCCGGGATACAGGCCGCTCACGGTGGAGTTGGCCAGGTCGTCGGGGGTCTGGAGGCCGGCATTGCTGTCCTTAAGCACCACGCTCACGGGATAATCGCCCTCCCACACTGTGGTGAGCGGCACTCCGCTGCCGAAGCGCATGGCCAGATTGGCCGCCACGGCCGACTTCGACAGGCCCAGTCGGCTCGACTCATCGGCGTCGAGCGCCACCTTGAGGCCGGGCAGCGAGCCGTTGAAGTTGCTGCGCACCAGCACCAGATTGCTGTCGGCGCGCATTATGGCCATGGCACGCTCGCTGACGGCGTGCAGCGAGTCGAGGTCATCGCCAGTGAAGCGCACCTCGATTGGTGACACGGCGTCGCTGTAGTCGAGCTGCTTGATGCGCACCATGGCGTCGCTGAAGTAGCCCGTGAAGCGCGGCGTGAACTCGGCCACAAGCTGCTCGGTGGCCTCATTGCCGGTGGTGTTGACTATGAACTGGGCAAAGTTGGTGCCGCCCAGCTGCGGCGCATAGGCCGTCTGGAATCGCGGCGAACTGCAGCCATAGAAGGTGGTGACGTTGGCCACGCGGCTGTCGCGGCGCATCATGTTGCGCAGGCTGTCGGCCACCACGCGCGTGCGCTCGATGGCAGTGCCTTCGGGCAGATACACTTCGACGGCAAACTGGTTGCGCGCGGCGCGCGGCATCAGTTTCTGCGGCACCACGGTGAAGAGAAACGCTCCCAGAGCCACCGAGCCGGCGCCGATGCCCAGGGTGATGAACGGGTGGGCGAAGCACACGGTGATCACGCGGTTGTACACGCCCTGAATGATGTCGAGCAGCGATCGGCGGTGGGGCTTCGACGGGTCGGGCTTCACACCCTTGCGGATGAACACATACTGCACATAGGGCACCACCAGCACAGCCACAAACAGCGAGGTGAACAGCACTATCGACACGCCCAGCGGAAACCACTTGACAAAGTCGAAAAACATGCCCTTGAGGGTGAACAGCAGCGGGAAAAAGGTGACCGAAATGCACAGCGTGGCGGTGATGATCGACTTGAAGAACTCGCCGGCAGCCGAGGCCGACGCGTGCCAGCGGCTCATGCCCTTGTCGATGTTCTCGATATAGCAGTCGATGATCACAATGGAGTCGTCGACAATCATGCCCAGGGCCACGATGAGCGCGGCCAGGGTGACGGTGTTGAGCTCCACGCCAAAGGCATAGAAAATGCCAAGCGTGATGAATATGGTGATGGGGATTGTGGCTGCCGACACGCTGGCCACCCTCAGCGGCCGCAGCAGCATTATCACCACAATCACCGAAATCACGGCTATCAGCAGCTCTTGCAGGAAGTCCATAATCGAGTTGTTGACCACATTGCTTTGGTCGGTGATGGGGTATATGGTGACATCGGACGGCAGCGTCTGCTTAAAGTCGTTGATTTTTGCCTTCACGTCGCGGCCAAACTGCACTATGTTGTTGCCCGAGCGCATCTCAATCGACAGCACTATGCACTTGCGGCCGTTGTTGCTCACATGCTGGTCGGCGTCGGGATACTCGCGGCGCACCGTGGCCACGTCGCGCAGGCGCACGGCCTTGCCCGTGGGGTCGCTGTATATCACCTGGTTGGCCACATCGGCCTCGGTGTTGATGCGGCTCACAAGGTGCACGGGGCGCACGGTGCTCTGGTCGTCGACGCTGCCGCTCATCACTGTCATGCCCTGCGACTGCAGCGAGGCCAGCAGCGAGGCGCTGCTGATGCCGTATTCGCTCAGGCGGTCGCGGTCGATGTACACGCCTATCTGCTCCTTCTGCTCGCCTGTGACACTGAGGTTGGCCAGCTCGGGGATGGTGCGCAGGCGGTCTTCAAGGTCGGTCATGTAGTTGTGCAGCTCGCGGTAGGAGCGCACGCTGCTCTCCAGCGTGATGAGCATGGCCGACGTGTTGCCGAAGTCGTCGTTGGCTATCAGGGCCAGCACGCCCTGCGGCAGCGAGCTTTTGAACTGTTGCAGCTTTATCTTGAACTTGCTCCAGAACTCATCCTTGTCGGTGACGTCGTCGTTAAGCTCCACAAACACGTAGCAGGCGCCGTCTTTCGACTCCGAATAGGTCTTTGACTTTTTAATCTCTTTAAATCCCCACAAAAACGACTCAAGCGGCTTGGCCACCTGCTCCTCCACCTGCTGCGAGGTGGCGCCTGGATACACGGCCACCACAAGGCCCTGCCTTATGGTGAAGTCGGGAAACTCGTTTTTGGATATGTTAATCAGCGAGAACACCCCGAAGCACACCAGCAGGCCCACAAGCAGCATCATAATGCCCTTGTAGTGCATCGAGGTTTCTATCATGTTGAGTTTGTTGTGCTTAATGCCCATAGCGCGCCTACTTTAACACCTTCACTGCCTGGCCTTCGCTCACGCGATCCTGGCCTTCGACTATCACTTGCTCGCCGCCGTTGAGCCCCGATGTGACGGCCACGCCGCGGTTGCACACATCGCCCACGGTGACGCGGCGCATTGTGGCCTTGCCTCCGGCCACCACCCACACTATGTCGTCGCTGCCGTTGATGGCAATGGCCTCTTGGGGCACCAGCAGCTCGGCCTTGGCTCCAGCCACCGGAGCCGAAGCGCTGCACACCATGCCTGGCAGCAGGCGGTGGCCGGGATTGGACAGGCTGAGCGTCACCTGATAGGTGTGGCTCACGGCATCGGCCTGCACGCCTTTGCGAGTCACGGTGCCGGTGAAGTGCGCCCCGCCCAGAGCGGCCACCGTGAAGCCTATGCGCTGGCCCTGGGCAATCGACGACACCTCGTTTTCGGGCACAGAGATATTCACCTCAACGCGGTCGAGCTTCACCAGCTTGAAGCAGCTCACACCGGGCATCACATTGTTGCCCATATCCACGCTGCGGCGCGAGATGTAGCCGCTGAAAGGCGCGCGCAGCACACAGTCGCCCACTCCCTTGCGCGCCATGCTCACGCTGGTGCGCGCCTCGGCCAGCTTGGTTTCAATCTCCACCAGCTTGATGTCGGGCAGGCTGCCCTTGCTGTGCAACTGCGACAGGCGGCGGTAGGCGTCTTCGGCCTGACGCAGGTTACTCATGGCCATGTCGAGCGAGTTTTGCGCCTGTGTGCCGTCGAGCACCGCCAGCGTCTGGCCTTGCCTCACGGCCTGGCCCTCGTCCACGAGCACGCTCTTCACCGTGCCGGCCGAGGCAAAGCTGAGGTCGGAGCCATAGCTCTCGGCCACCGTGCCCACATATGTGCGCATTCCTGCCTCGTTGCCGGCCTCAACGCGTGCCACCTTCACATTCACTGCCGCCGGCACGCGGCCGGCCTTCGTGTGGCTGCATGCGGCCAGCGCCACTGCCAGCGCCATTGCAAGCCATAGTTTCATTTTTCTCATAATACTCGTTGCATTATATATGTGTCTGTTCACCGTTATTTTCGGTGGCAAAAGTAGAGATAGCTACAAGCCGCAGCAAGGTCAATTTCTCCAAATGAGTGTTCTATTTAGCGGATTTGGCGCGTTTTTTGGAAAATATTGCATATTTTCGCACGCAAAACAATCATCCAACAAGCTATGAAAGTAGAAAACAGTCAGACTCCCGCCCCCATGCAGTATAGCGTGATGCGCATCGACTGCAGCAACCCGCTGCTGCACCGGCTCAACACGCTTGTGCCTGTGTCGGGGGTGGTGGGCATGTTTTTGTGCAACAGTGGCTCAATCGGCACCAACATAAGGGGGCGCGACTACCACCTCGGGCAGGGCGACATGTTCATCATCACGCCTATGCAGCAGCTGGCCGTGTCGCACGTGTCGAAGGACTTCAGCGGCATTGCGGTGAACGTTGACTACGAGTTTGCCCTGTCGGTGCTCAACAGCGTGATGCCTGTGCCCGTGCAGGTGCGCATCCTCAGTGAGCCGTGCCTGAAACTCACCCACGCGCAGTATGGCGAGCTGATGGCCCGCATAGCCACCATCGAGGAACTCACCGCGCGCTACCGCCGGCAGCGCACCAGCGACCCTCTGCGCAGCCGCATAACGCAAGAGATTATAGTGGCCACAGGGCTTGAGACGGCCTACCGCATAATCGACGCCTTTGTGGCCAGCGAGCCGCTGCCGTCAAATGCGGCCTCGCGCGGCGACGACATTGTGACGCAGTTCATGGCCATGCTGCACGCGCACTACCGCCAAGAGCGCAATGTGGCCTTCTATGCCAGCCAGCTGCACCTGACGCCCAACTACATGTCGGGCATACTCAAGGAGCGCACAGGCCTCTCGGCGCTGCAGTGGATAAGCGGCATGGTGACGGCCGACGCCAAGCAGAAGTTGCGCTACAGCTCGATGAGCATCAAGGAAGTGGCAATGAGCCTCAACTTCCCCACCCAGTCGTTTTTCGGCAAATACTTCAAGGCGCAGACGGGTGTGGGGCCGAAGCAGTTCCGCAAGAGCGGCATTTAGGCGGCGAGCCTCGGTGGATTTTTGCCCCGCCGCGCTTTGCCGTTGCGCCAACTTG
>ERZ808240.5515-NODE-5515-length-10244-cov-13.986358_pt1 | contig 10244 bp, 6 predicted proteins | sample MGYA00521084_ERZ808240 | MGnify/ENA primary metagenome ERZ808240 (study PRJEB31516, sample SAMN03275571) | gut metagenome | biome: mammalia-associated habitat; material: feces | host: Papio cynocephalus | place: Kenya | collected 2012-08-06 ... | reverse complement strand
GACGTCTACGTGGGCTACATGCTGCCCCATCCGTCCGGCATCCTGCCCTACTCTCTCACGCACTTTGCCGACCCCTGCTCCATTCCCGTGCCGCGCGAGCGCGAGTTCTGGGACCTGTACGTGGAGCCCACGCTCGAGTTGCCCAGTGACGTTCCCCTGGGGCCTGCGGGCATAACCGTCGAGGAGGGCGTGGAGATCTCACGCGCGGGTGGTCATTTCGCCATCCCGGCTGCGCCCGCCCAGCACGAGGCCGTTCGAGAGCGGCTCACGATGCCCGGCTATCGGGCATCAGACGTCGTGCTCGGCGCCTGGGCCCACCTCATGTGCGACCACGCCTACAACGAGGCAACGCATGCGTGGCTGCAGGAATACCACGTGCCGGCCGGCGAGCGCACGCGCATTCGCAAGCAGGGTGACTTCGACAAGTTCGGCCGCACGCTGCCCATTGAGATCACGGGATCTGCCACGGAGGCGCTCATCGAGCAGGCGGCGGCATTCCCGCAGTACGCGCTGCGGCGCATCGACGTCGTGCGCTCCGTCGACGTCGCCAACGGCATCGTGGAGAGCAACCAGGCCAACCACATTGACGGCGTGCCCGAGTACAGCCTGTTCACGGCCGACTTCTTCCACGAGGTGTTCGAACATGCAAATGGCTGCCTCGTTAAGCGCCTCTCGGAGTATGGCAGGCGTATCTCGGGCAGGTAAGCATGTTGCCAAGTTGTTTGGTTATCTAACAAAATTGCAGGTAGAGCATGGTTGACCACTCCATGTTTTTGAGGCTGGAGATTTGATTGAGCGTGCCTGTGCGCGGTAAACTTTTTGCTGTTGTGGTCAACTGGTCAAGTTGTACCTGAGCACGCGCCGCGAGCGCCCGCGAGGAAGGCCTTCGCATGTCGGACTTCGAGAGGAAAGACACCTCCCTGCTCTATGTGCAGGTGGCCGACTACGTCCGTGAGAAGATCTACTCCAAGGAGTGGGGCGTTGACGAGCGCATTCCCTCGGAGCACGAGCTCATGGCGATGCTTCACCTCTCGCGCGGCACGGTGCAGAAGGGCATTCGCTCGCTTGTCGAGGAGGGGTTGCTCGTCCAGCAGCGCGGTCGAGGCACGTTCGTCATCGAGCCGGTCATGGCACGACCCTCTGGCAACAAGCTTCACTCGTTTGCGGAGTCCATGACCGAGCAGGGCATCGAGTTCGTCACGAAGGTCGTGGACAAGCGCATCGAGCGCGCGAGCAGGGTCTGCGCGAGGAGTCTCGAGATTGCGGAGGGCTCTCCCTACCTCTACCTCATGCGCGTCCGCTTCGTGGCCGAGGAACCCGTCATGCTCATCGAGAGCCGCGTGAACCTCGAGCCGTGCCCGGGACTGGAGAACATCGACTTCGAGCGCGAGGGGCTGTTCGACGCCGTGGAGCGCACGAGCGGCCAGCAGATCGGCACGGCCGAGATGACCTACAGCGCCCGTGCCGCGGGCAAGAAGCGCGGCCGCTGGCTGCAGTGCGGCGAGCGATCGCCGGTGCTCGACCTCGACCAGCTCGTGAGGCTCGAGGACGGCACGCCCGTGGAGTGGGGCAGCGTCTGGATGCCCGCCAACCGCTGCGTCATCAGCTCCGTGCGCACCCGCTAGCCTGCCGGTGACACTTGGGGACGGGGTCAAACTGTCACCCCTGACCCCGTGCTCCATTAACAATGCAACAATGCACCCTTTGATTGTCTGCCGCAGTCCTAGAATGTGCTCAACACAGGGGACGAGGAGGCTTTCATGGAACTTACCAGCACAAACTATCTGCCCAGCTACACCGTGGGCGTCGACGCCTACAAGGCCGTGCCCGAGGTGACGAGGCGCTTTGGTGCTACGGCCGTCGTCATCGGCGGCAAGACAGCCATGGAGAAGGCGGCGCCGCGCCTGCTTGCGGCCCTCGAGGGCTCGGGTGTTACGGTCACGGACCAGATCTGGTATGGCGGCTCTCCTCGTCACAGCGTTGCCGCCAAGCTTGCGGCAGACCCCCGCGTCCAGGCGGCCGACATGGTGTTTGGCATGGGTGGCGGTCGTGCCATCGACGAGACCAAGGAGATCGCCGAGCTCGCGGGCAAGCCCCTGTTCACGTTCCCCACGGTTGCCTCGAACTGCGCGCCCGTGACGGCCATCGCCGTCTTCTACAAGGAGGACGGCTCGGTGGACAACTACTTCCTGCCCAAGGAGTCGCCGATCCACTCGTTCATCGACACGAAGGTTATCTCCGAGAGCCCGGACGACTACTTCTGGGCGGGCATCGGCGACGCCCTCTCCAAGCAGCCCGAGGTCGAGCTCTCCAGCCGCGACCTCGATCTGCCGCACACCCCGCTCATGGGCCGTGCGCTGGCTGTCTCCTGCGAGCGCCCGCTGTTCGACTACTCGGCCAAGGCCCTTGCGGACAAGCGTGCCCGCACGTCGAGCTACGAGCTCGAGCAGGTCATTCTCGACATCATCATCTCCACGGGGCTCGTCTCCAACATGACGACGAACCTCGGGGCGGCGCAGGGCGCCTACTACTTCAACTCCAGCACGGCGCACGCGTTCTACAACGCCTACACGGGGATGGGCGAGGCGGCCGAGAGGCACCTGCACGGCGAGGTCGTCTCCTTCGGCGTGCTCGTGCTCAAGGCGTTCGATGACAAGCCCGAGGAGCTCGAGAAGTTCGCTGCGCTCAATGCGAGCCTGGGCCTTCCCACGACGCTCGCCGAGCTCGAGTGCCCCGAGTCCGCGCTTGCCGGCATCGTCGAGCGTGCGCAGAGGACCAATGAGTGGGGTCGCGCCCCGTATGGCTTCACGCCCGAGCGCTTCGAGCAGGCCATTCGCGACGCCGATGCCTACGGCCGCGCGCTCGCCGCTGGTGACGTGGACGCGCGGGCTGCGGCGCTGGCGGCCGTGCATGCCCATCGTTGCGTTGAGCCAACGCCGCGCAAGCTCTAGGCTCGAAAGCTCTAGACGGCAGGCGCAGGTGCCCTAGGTGCCCAAAAGTCTTTGACACCTTTGGGCCGCAAAGCCTTCGGGTGCCCAAAAGTCTTTGACACCTTTGGGCCCTGGCTCATAAGAGAGCGCCCCGAAGTCCGCGTGGGCTTCGGGGCGCTCTGCGTTCGCTCTGGGCGAGTGGCGACTGGCCTACTTGTCGCCGGGAACCTGGGCAACGAGCAGCATGTTCGTCGAGGTGATGTAGTCACCCTGGGACGGGGCCGTGTTGGGGTCACCGGCCGTGACGCAGACGAGGTCACCGGCGCTGATGAGGCCGTCTTCCTTGGCCAGCGTGAGGGCCTGGCGCACCGTCTCGTCAATGGCGCCCTGAGCGGTGCCCTTCAGCACCGTGACGCCCCAGTAGAAGCAGCACTTGCGCACCGTCTCGTCGTGCGGGGAGACGGCGAAGATCGGCAGGTTGGGGCGGAAGTTCGAGATGAGGCGAGCCGTGCGGCCGCTCTCGGTGGGCGTGAGGATGCACTTGGCGCCCACGCGGTTGGCCGTCGTGACGGCGGCGAAGCCGATGGAGCCGTTCACGTCGCGGACGCCGCCGCGCTCGTGGTAGTTGTGGCGCTCCTCGAGGTACTGCTCGGTCTCGCGGCAGATGGAGGCCATCATCTTCACGGCCTCCACGGGGTACTTGCCGGCGGCCGTCTCACCGGAGAGCATGACGCAGTCCGTGCCGTCCATGATGGCGTTGGCGACGTCGTTGACCTCGGCGCGCGTCGGGCGCGGGTTGCGGATCATGGAGTCGAGCATCTGCGTGGCCGTGATGACGGGCTTGTAGGCGGCGTTGCACTTGCGGATCATCTGCTTCTGCGCGTGCGGCACCTTCTCGGGCGGGATCTCGATGCCCAGGTCGCCACGAGCGACCATGACGCCGCTGGAGTGGGCGAGGATGTCGTCGAAGTTCTCGATGCCCAGGGCGCACTCGATCTTGGGGTAGATGGAGACGTTGTCGCGGCCGTGCTCGTGGCAGATCTGGCGGATCTCCTCGACGCCCTTGCCGTCGCGGATGAAGGAGGCGGCGATGGCGTCGATGCCCAGCTCGCAGCCAAAGATGATGTCCTCGCGGTCGCGCTCGGTGACGGCGGGCAGCGAGATGTCGACGCCCGGGATGTTCACGCCCTTGTGCTCGCCCAGGTCGCCGGCGTTGGCGAGCGTGCAGTGGATGTCGGTGCCCTCGACGGCGTCGACGTCAAACTCGAGCAGGCCGTCGTCGATGAGGATGCGGTCGCCGGGCTTCACCTCGTTGGGGAGGTTCTTGAAGTCGAGCGAGAAGCGCTCGTGGTTGCCCACGACGCCGTCGTCGGTCGTGATGATGGTCTTGTCGCCGGTCTCGAAGTGGACCTTCTCGCCGTTCTCGAGCACGCCGGTGCGGACCTCGGGGCCCTTGGTGTCGAGAAGGATGGCCACGGGGATGCCCAGCTCGGCAGAGACCTTGCGGACGCGCGCGACGCCGGCGCGGTGGTAGTCGTGGCTGCCGTGGGAGAAGTTGAAGCGGGCGACGTTCATGCCGGCCTTGATGAGCTCGCGAAGCACGTCCTCGCTCTCCGTGGCGGGGCCCATGGTGCATACGATCTTGGTCTTCTTGGACTGCATTTCTTTCCTTTCGAATGACGGCTGCCAGGCCGCTTGCCTGGTATCCGGGGGCGGGTGGGGGATCCCGCCTGCTTGGCCGCACGACTCGGTATTGCGTGGGCCTCAGATATCAAAAGCGCCGCCCCGTCGGGAGGGCGGCGCGCGTTTTCGCTAGCAGACGACGGCGGGACCGGTGAGCTCCTCGCCGTTGGCGAAGGCCGTGGCGTTGTCGAGGGTCGTCTTGGCGATGGAGGCGAGCGCCTCCTTGGTGAAGAACGCCTGGTGGCTCGTCATGACCACGTTGGGGAACGAGCAGAGCGTCGAGGTGACGGACTCGATGATCGTGTTCGAGCGGTTGCGGAAGACGTTGTCGCCCTCCTCCTCGTACACGTCAAGGCCGGCGGCGCCGATCTTGCCGGAGCGAATGCCCTCGATGAGCGCCTTGGTGTCCACGAGGCCGCCGCGGGCGGTGTTGATGAAGATGACGCCGTCCTTCATCTTGTCGATGGCGTCCGCGTCGATCATGTGGCGGTTGGAGTCGAACAGCGGGCAGTGCAGCGAGATGAGGTCGGAGCGGCGGAGCAGCTCGTCAAGCTCGACGTACTCGACCATGCCCTCGAGGCTGGGGTTCTGGTAGACGTCGTAGCCCAGCACCTTCATGCCAAAGCCGTTGCAGATGCGGACCATGGCGGCGCCGATCTTGCCGGTGCCCACGATACCAGCCGTCTTGCCGTGCAGGTTGACGCCGAGAAGGCCCTGGAGCGAGAAGTCGTTCTCGCGAACGCGCAGGTAGCCCTTGTGGATGCGGCGGGCGGCGCACAGGCCCAGGCCGATGGCCTGCTCGGCGATGGCCTCGGGCGAGTAGGCCGGGACGCGCAGGACCGTCATGCCGAGGTCCTTGGCGACGGCCACGTTCACGGCGTCGAAGCCGGCGGAGCGCATGAGTACAAGCTTGACGTCGAAGCCGCGCAGGATCTCGAGGGCCATGGCGGAGGCGTCGGAGTTGACGAAGGCGCACACGGCGTCGTAGCCGCGGGCGAGCGAGGCGGTCACGGGCGAGAGGTCGGCCTCGATGTAGTCCACCTTGATGTTGGGGTAGTTCTTGAGCTGCGCGTCAAAAGACTCGCGGTCGTAGTCACGGGCGTCGTAGAACAGGATCTTCATACGTCTCCTCTTTCTGCGCCCCGCCCCCGGGACGCCAGATCGATGTGATTACCGCCTTCGAATTGTAGCGCCTCGCTTAACCGTGTAAGCCAGTTTTTGCGTAATGTACGTAAAGGAAACCGCAGGTAGAAGTAGTTGTATATGGTGGAGTAGCCATTTTGTGATCGTTTAGCGGACAGAACATGCGTCGATGAGTGTCGCTACCATGGCGTCTGGGCCGCCGTTTGCCTCGGGCACGCGAGCCCGTCGGTCTGTTCGGGCGCTGACGGGTCGTGGGGCCAGGACGTCTGCGGTTTGGTCAAAGCGACGAGGACGGTGCGCCCTCGCCAGGCGATTCGATGCGGCCGAGTGACCGCGAGAAGGAAGCGTTTCACGATGGATGCCAAGGCGGGTTCGTTTCAGTCAGAGACGGTCGACGCAAGCCATAATGACGGGCGCGCGTTCTACCAGGTGAGCACGCTCAACGCGCTCATGATGGGCAACTTCGACGGCGTGGTGAGCGTGGGCGAGCTCAAGCGCCATGGCTCGTGGGGCATCGGCACCTACGAGGGTCTCGACGGTGAGGCCGTCATCTGCGACGGGCATGCCTATGACGCGCATGCGGACGGCACGACGTGCGAGTACGCGGACGACGACCACCTCGCCTTCGCCACGGTCGCGGACTTCACCGAGGCGGCTGGCGACTTCGAGCTCGACGAGGCAGACGGCATCGGCGCCGTGAAGGGCGCGCTCGACGAGCGCCGCCGCGCCTACGACGACAACGACAACGCGTGGGTCATGGTTGCCATGCAGGGGAGCTTCCCGCGCGTGCGCGTGCGCAGCTGCCTAAAACAGCAGGCAAAGCCCTACCCGACGCTTCCCGAGGTCGCCTCGGCACAACGCGAGTTCACCTATGCCAACGAGCGTGGGTGGGTCATCGGCGTGTGGGTGCCCGCCTACCTCAACGGCATCAACATGCCCGGCTGGCACATCCACTTCCTGAGCGAGGACAGGAAGCGCGGCGGCCACATCCTCGACCTGTCCGTTGCCCGTGCGGCGGGCATGATTGAGAGCTACGCGCGCTTTGTGATGGACATGCCCACGAACCGCGAGTTCGACAAGCTCGACCTCGAGAGGGACCTCACCTCGGCCACGGCGTCGGTGGAGGGGTAGGGCTAAGGCCGCCCGAGGCTTCGCTGGCGAGGGCCACTCCGCTCGCAAAGGTGGTTTTCTGGGTATAAGCGACTCGACTGCGAGGCGCGGCCCTTCCACGCTAGAATGGTCTGCGCTCTGACAACGCGCGCGTCACGGCAACCTTGATGAGCCCTTGCCCTTCCTGGGAATTATGATCGGGCATCAATCTGGCGCGTGCCCAAAATCCAGGGAGGGAATCTTTCGTGAGAGAGTATCTGTCGAACGCCAGCGACGTGCTGGCGAGCCTTGGCTCGAGCGAGGCCGAGGGCCTGAGCGCCCACGAGGCCGCCGAGCGCCTGGCCAAGAACGGCCCCAACAAGCTCAAGGAGCAGGCCAAGACGCCACTGTGGATCCGCTTCTTCCAGCAGATGGCAGACCCGATGGTCGTCATGCTCATCGTCGCGGCCGTCATCAGCGCCGTGACGGGCGCCATCCAGGGCGAGATAGACTTCGCCGACGTCATCATCATCATGACGGTGGTCATCATCAACTCGGCGCTCGGCGTCATCCAGGAGGCCAAGAGCGAGGAGGCCCTGGCGGCCCTGCAGGAGATGAGCGCCGCGCAGTCCAAGGTCATGCGTGACGGCAAGCTCGTGATGCTGCACTCCTCCGAGCTCGTGGTGGGAGACGTCGTGCTGCTCGAGGCCGGCGACTCGGTGCCTGCGGACTGCCGCGTGCTCGAGAGCGCGTCGATGAAGATCGAGGAGGCCGCGCTCACGGGCGAGTCCGTGCCCGTCGAGAAGCACGCCGGGGCGATCGAGCTCGCCGCTGGCGCGGACGACGTGCCCCTGGGAGACCGCAAGAACATGTGCTACATGGGCTCGACGGTGGTCTACGGCCGCGGCCGTGCCGTCGTGGTGGCCACGGGCATGGACACCGAGATGGGCAAGATCGCCGGCGCCCTCACCGAGGCCAAGGAGGAGCTCACGCCGCTGCAGGTGAAGCTCGACGAGCTCTCCCACATCCTCACGAAGCTCGTTGTGGTCATCTGCGTGGTCATCTTTGCCGTTGACGTCTTGCGCCACGGCTTTGGCAACATGGCCGAGGAGCCGGCGCTCCTGCTCAACACGTTCATGGTGGCGGTGTCTCTGGCCGTCGCCGCCATCCCCGAGGGCCTCGTGGCCGTCGTGACGATCGTGCTCTCCCTTGGCGTCACGAAGATGGCCAAGCGCCAGGCCATCATCCGCAACCTCTCGGCCGTAGAGACGCTCGGATGCACCCAGGTGATCTGCTCGGACAAGACGGGCACGCTCACGCAGAACAAGATGACGGTGGTCAAGCACGAGCTGGCCGCGCCCGAGGAGAAGTTCCTCGCCGGCATGGCCCTGTGTTGCGATGCCAAGTGGGACGCCGAGGCCGGCGAGGCCGTGGGCGAGCCCACCGAGGCGGCGCTCGTCAACGACGCGGGCAAGGCGGGCCTCACGGGCCTTGTCGAGGAGCACCCGCGCGTGGGCGAGGCCCCGTTCGACTCCGGGCGCAAGATGATGTCGGTGGTCGTGGAGACGCTCGACGACGAGTACGAGCAGTACACCAAGGGCGGCCCGGACGTGGTCCTCGGCCGTTGCACCACGATCTACGAGGACGGCAAGGTCGTGCCGCTCACCGAGGAGCGCCGATCCGAGCTGCTCGCCGCCAACAAGGCCATGGCAGACCAGGCTCTGCGCGTGCTTGCCCTGGCGAGCCGTCACTATGCCGAGAGGCCCACGGAGTTCTCGGCCGACGCGCTCGAGCATGACCTCACCTTCTGCGGCCTGTCCGGCATGATCGACCCCGAGCGCCCCGAGGTGGCCGCCGCCATCGAGGAGGCGCACACGGCTGGCATCCGCACCGTCATGATCACGGGCGACCACATCGACACGGCCGTGGCCATCGCCAAGAACCTCGGCATCATCGAGGACCGATCCCAGGCCATCACGGGCGCCGAGCTCGACCACATGAGCGACGAGGAGCTCGACGCGCGCATCGAGGACTACGGCGTGTACGCCCGCGTGCAGCCCGAGCACAAGACGCGCATCGTCGAGGCCTGGAAGAGCCGCAACATGATCGTGGCCATGACGGGCGATGGCGTGAACGACGCCCCGTCCATCAAGCGCGCCAACATCGGCGTCGGGATGGGCATCACGGGCACCGACGTCACGAAGAACGTGGCTGACATGGTGCTCGCGGACGACAACTTCGCCACGATCATCTCGGCGTGCGAGGAGGGTCGTCGCATCTACGACAACATCCGCAAGGTCATCCAGTTCCTGCTCTCGGCCAACCTCGCCGAGGTGTTCTCGGTGTTCGTGGCCACGCTCGTGGGCTTCACGCTGTTCCAGCCCGTGCAGCTGCTGTGGGTCAACCTCGTGACGGACTGCTTCCCGGCGCTGGCGCTCGGCATGGAGCAGGCCGAGGGCGACATCATGCGCCGCCGTCCCCGCAAGGCCACCGACGGCGTGTTCGCCGGCCACATGGGGGCGGACTGCATCGTCCAGGGCATCGCGATCACGCTGCTCGTGCTCGCGAGCTTCTTTGCGGGCGTCTACCTTGACATGGGCTACATCAACGTCGCTGACATGATCGCCGGCACGGCCGACGAGGAAGGCGTCATGATGGCGTTCATCACGCTCAACATGGTGGAGATTTTCCACTGCTTCAACATGCGCAGCCGCCGCGCCTCGCTGTTTACGATGAAGAGGCAGAACTGGTGGCTGTGGGGCGCCGCCGCGCTCGCGCTCGTGCTGACGCTCGTCGTGGTCGAGGTGGAGCCGCTTGCCATGATGTTCTTTGGCGTCCCGGGCCTCGAGCTCACGGGCTCGCTCACCGCGCTTGGCCTGGCCGTGCTCATCATCCCGATCGTCGAGGTACAGAAGGCCGTCATGCGTCACATCGAGAAGGAGGGCTAGCCGTGGCCAAGAGGTCGCACAAGGCTAGGTCTGGCAACAAGGCGAGGCGTCGTGCCGATGGGCGCGGCGCCTCGCGCGCCTCGGAGACCGGCGTCCTGGAGTCGCTGCCACGCGTGGACGAGCTCGAGAACGTGCCGACGTTTGGGGACATGGGCCCCACGGCGCTGCGGCGCGAGCAGCTCGACGAGGCGCGGGCGCGCATCTCATCTCGCCTGGGCGAGGAGGCGGCCGCGTCCGTGGAACTCGGGTGCGTCGTGAGACTCGACCGCGGATTTCCTCTCGTTGCCTGCGAGGGTAGGACGCTTCGCGCCGAGCATGCGCCGGAGTTTGCGAAGGGCGAGTCTGCCGAGGCGGGCATCACGCCCACGGTGGGCGACTGGGTGGCCGTGGCGGTGCCGCCCGAGCATGACATGGGCGTCATCCACGAGGTGCTTCCCAGGAGAAACGCCTT